>Ga0180220_1000241_pt1 | contig 80456 bp, 76 predicted proteins | sample eDN5th37CBELigBY_FD_151335 | JGI IMG/M metagenome (GOLD analysis project Ga0180220, IMG submission 151335) | Enriched backyard soil microbial communities from Emeryville, California, USA - eDNA 5th pass 37_C BE-Lig BY (version 2) (version 2) | ecosystem: Environmental > Terrestrial > Soil >...
TCATCCACACGTGGCACGCCCCGCGGCTTGTTCGGAAGCAGCGGCTCGATCACAGACCATTCGAAATCTGTCAGCTCAAAACGGCGACGCATCTCCAAGACTCCTTTCCCGAGCCTTGAATCAATCACTGCCGCCTCGCGCAACTCAGTTTATGAGTTTACCGCCTAGTGCCCAATTACCCTGAAAATAAAAAAACTCGAGCGGATGCGTCGCGTCGCGAAGCCGCTCAGGATATTCAGTCTCGCCATGGATGCGGACGTCAAATCGTCCAGTCCGATTGCGCAGCTTGTTGAGTACGCGCGCGCCGACAGCGCGTGCCTCGTCCAGGGGAACAAGATCCGAAGGCCTCAGATCAGGATTATCTCGAAACCGATCCGCGATCGATTTGAAGCTTGCATTCTGCTGCGACCAAAGTGCCTCATAGGCGCCAAGCTCCAGCAGCGCGTCGAGCGGCGCCGCGATCGGACCGCTGGCGTCTCTGAAACCCCAGAAAGTCTGTTGTTGCACGTTTCTCTCGCTTCTCTCTGGCCTACAAATGGGCGCTCGCCTCCGGGTCCGTCAAGTCGCTTGGGCCGCGTCTGCTTGCGAGGCAAAATAGAACATAGTAAGAACGAATGCAAATCCTTGTCATAGTTCTACGCGGTCGAGTTGCTGCAATATTGCGCAAACTGCCCTAATGTCTTGCGAGCCGCCAGACCGGAATCTCAGCCAGGAGAAAGCGAAGGCGCTTCGGATGGTTCAACGACTTCGCCAGGCCATCTTCGGTCAAATGCGACAGCGCTGTACATCTCCGTCCCATATCGCGCTGACCTTGTCGAAAGGTCCTTCTTTCTGCATCGTGCGGGGAAAGAGACAGGCAGGGAGCCAGGCTCTGTACGGGCGGAGGAGCGGACAGGCGAATGACCGAGTATATCATCGTCATCGACGAGGGCACGACCTCCACCCGCACGATGCTCTTTGCCGCCGACGGCACGCCGCTCGGCAGCGCGCAGCGCGAGTTCCGCCAGCATTACCCGGGCCCCGGGCTCGTCGAGCATGACGCGGCCGAAATCTGGAAGGCCACCCTCGCCTGCACCCGCGCGATGATCGACAAGGCAGGCGGCGCGGCTCGGATCGCAGCGATCGGTATCACTAACCAGCGCGAGACGGCGGTGTTCTGGGACCGGGAGACCGGCGAACCTCTCGCCCCTGCGATCGTCTGGCAGGACCGGCGCACCGCCGCCGACTGCATGGCGCTGAAAGAGGAAGGCCATGAGGCGGCCGTACAGGCGAAAAGCGGCCTCCTTCTTGATCCCTATTTTTCCGGAACCAAGATCAGCTGGGCGCTTAAAAACTGGCCGCAGCTTCGCGAGGCAGGAGACCGGCTTGCGGTGGGAACGATCGAATCCTACCTCGTCTATCGCCTGACGGGCGGCGTGCATGTGAGCGATGCGACCAATGCCTCGCGCACCTTGCTGATGGCCATCGACGGCGGGGGCGGTTGGGACGCAGGGCTTTGCGACCTCTTCGGCGTTCCAATGGCGCTGCTGCCCGAGATCGTCGGCTGCACGGCGAGCGTCGGGACCACCGATCCCGCCCTCTTCGGCGGCGCGGTTCCGATCTGCGGCATGGCGGGCGACCAGCAAGCTGCGACGATCGGCCAGGCCTGTCTTTCCCCCGGGCAGACCAAGGCGACCTTCGGCACCGGCGCCTTCATCCTTTCGGCAAGCGGAACGCGCCGCCCGCATTCAGCAAATCGCCTGCTTTCCACCGTGCTCGTCCAGGAAGGCGATGTCCGATCCTACGCGCTCGAAGGCTCGGTGTTCGTCGCGGGCAGCCTTATCCAGTGGCTCCGCGACGGGCTCGGCCTTCTCGCAAGCGCGGGCGAGAGCGAGGGGCTCGCCCGCTCGCTCGGCGACAATGGCGGCGTCTATCTCGTACCCGCCCTCTCGGGCCTCGGGGCGCCGCACTGGCAGCCCGGGGCGCTCGCCGCGCTCTCGGGGCTCAGCTTTTCAAGCAGCAAGGCGCATGTGGCGCGCGCCGCACTGGAGGCGCAGGCCTATCAGGCGCATGACCTCAAATCCGCCTTTGCCGCCGACGGCGTCGACTGGGCGGATCTGAGGATCGACGGCGGCATGGCATCAAACAACTGGATGGCCCAGGACCTTGCCGACATGCTGGACCTCACCGTCGAGCGGCCCGACTTCGTCGAGAGCACCGCGCTTGGCGCCGCCATGCTCGCTGCGACGGGGGCGGGCCTCTACCCCGATCTTGCCAGCGCGGCGCAGGCGATGCGCGGACAGACGACGCGCTTCACCCCGGCACTGGAGGCGGACATACGCAAAGCGCGCCTTGCCGGTTGGCAAAGCGCGCTTGCTAAAGTTCTGGAATAAGCTCCTCCTGGCCAAGGCCGGGAGCGCGCGATCAGCGCTTGAGCGTCAGACCGCCGAAACGCTTGTTGAACTTGGCGACCTGGCCGCCCGTGTCGAGCATGCGGCCCTGACCGCCGGTCCAGGCCGGGTGCGCGGTGGGGTCGATTTCGAGCGTCATCACGTCGCCCTCGCTGCCCCAGGTCGAGCGCGTCTGATATTCGGTGCCATCGGTCATCTTGACCGTGATCATGTGATAGTCGGGGTGAATGTCTTTTTTCATCTCTAAAGCTCCTGTGCCGCTGGTTTCCGACCAGCCGCTGAGTCGATGCTTTCCCGTCGGGGGGCCGCGAAGCGGCGTCCCCTAACGGCGAACGCGAAAATTTGCAAGGGCGCCTTAATCCGCGGGCGGATCGGCGATCATCGCGGTGAACTGGCACTCGGTCGCGAGCTGACCATCCAGCATCGCGCGCCCTTCGAACTTGCAGATGTTCCGCTTGGCCTGAAGGATGGTGACGTGGAGGTCGAGAAGGTGGCCGGGCTCGACGGGCTTGCGGAATTTCACTCCGTCGATGCCCATGAAGTAGACCAGCTTGCCGGAACCTGCGAGCCCCAGCGATTCGATCGCAAGGACGCCGCCGGCCTGCGCCAGCGCCTCGACGATGAGAACACCGGGCATGATCGGCCGGCCAGGAAAATGTCCCTGAAAGAAGGGCTCGTTCATCGTCACGGCCTTGACCGCGTGGATCGAGCTGTCCTTCTCCATCGCGACCACCCGGTCGACGAGCAGCATCGGATAGCGATGCGGCAGCAGCGCCAGGACCCGGCGGATGTCCGCCGGGCCCAAAGCAGCCTTATCCTCGCTTCCTTCGGCCATCGCCTTAGCGCGTGGTCGGCGGCGTGCCCGTCGCCGGCGCCGGGGTCGTCGCAGCCGGTGCTGCCTGGCCCTGCTGCGCGCGGGCGGCGTTGAGGAGCGCCTGGTTCTTCTGCTGCATCAGCTGACCCGGCTGGTAGCCGGCGGGAACGGCGATCGACACGCTCGGCACCAGCGTGTTGAGCTCGGCGATGATCGCATCGGTGATATCGACGGGCGGCTGCGCGGCGAGAACGACCTGCTGGTCATAGTTGAGTAGCAGATCGACCTTGCGCTTGGTCATCGCACCCTTGACCGCATCGTCGAGACGCACGGTGATTTGGTCGATCGCGTAGGCACGCGCGAGTTCATAGGGCTGGGCCATCTGCGCGATTTCGCGCTGGGCGGCCGCCGACTTGTCCTGGAATGCCTTGACCGCGGCATCGAGCGCTGCCTTGTTCTGCGGCGTCTTCTTGGCTTCTTCGTTCGCCTTGGCACGCAGCACGTTGAGCTCTGCGCCCAGCGTCTGGTCGCGCGCCTCGACCTGGTCGATCTGCGCCTTGTAGGTGGTGCGGATCTGGTTCAGCGCGGTCTGATAGGCGTTCGAGCGCGTCGTCGCCACATCGAGGTCGGCGATTCCGATCCCGGTCTTCGATTGGGCCGAGGCGGGCGCGGCAGTCATGGGCGAAACCGACAGCGCGGCAATCGCCAGCGCCGAAGCGACAAAAATTTTCTTCATCAGAATTGAGTTCCTACATTGAATGAGAAGCGTTTCGTATCATCGCCCTCTTCTTTGCGAAGGGCGTAAGCGAAGTCGATCCGGAAGGGACCGAAAGGCGAATTCCAGTTGACGCCCGCACCGATCGACACCCGGGGCATCCAGGTGTCACCATAGAAGCGTTCCTCAAACGGGGCGAGCGAGGAGAAGCCTTCGGGGCAGACGCTGTAGCTGCCGCTCGGCGTACCGTCGGAGCCCGTTGCCTGCGTCCCGAACTGCTGCGTGCCCGTCGAGGCATTGCGGCAAAGATATTTGGTGAGGCCATCGGAAGGATCGCGGAAATCCGCAAGCGTCGTAAGCTGCGGACGGCGAACGTTGAAGACCGAGCCCACGTCGAGGAAGACCGAAGGCCGCAGCCCCATTTCCTTTGCGCCCGAGCCAAGCGGAATATCGATCTCGACGCGGCCCTGATAATAAGCGCGGCCGCCCAGCGCGTCATCGATGAGCTGGTTGCGGTTGATCGTCGTGTCGAGCACCGGATTGGCGGGGTCGCTGATATCGACATTGCTGTAGCGGATCACGCGCGGGCCAAGGCCGCGAATGTCGAAGCCGCGCATCTGGGGCTCACCGAGGAAGAAGCGGTCGGTCAGGCGAACCTTGTCGCTCGACGGCGTCGGGCGGCCGCCGAGGGGATAAATGTATCCGCCTTCGGCCGAGAGATTGAGGATGAACCGGCTACCAAGATTGAAGTGCTTGCTCGCCGCAGCACGGCTACGCACATATTTGACGCTGCCGCCGAGACCCGCGAAGTCCTGGCTGAAGGAGAAGGACTGGCCGCGCGTCGGGCGCAGACGGTTGTCGCGATCGTCATAGGCGAGCGTGAGGCCGAGGAGCGATGTCGTGCGCTTGCCGATCGCGTCGCAAAGATAGCGGCCCGCCACCAGCGGGTCGCACTCGTCGCCGAAATAATAGATGCTGCGATCGAGCGACACGTCGTCGAAATTGAGGCTGTAGCGCCCGAACGCCGACATATATTCGGTGAGCGGCACGCCCACGTTGATCTGGAAACCGGTCGTCGTCTGCTCGAATGTGGTGCGGCGATCGTTGTTGATGAAGTTGAACGAGTTGAGATCGCGGCGATAGACGCTGCCGCCGATCGAGATATTGCGGTCGAACAGATATGGCTCGGTAAAGCCGAGCTCGACCGATTTCGAATAGCTTGAATAATTGACCGAGGCCTGCAGCTGCTGGCCCTTGCCGCGGAAGTTGCGCTGGCGGATCGAGGCCTGGACGAGGAAGCTTTCGATCGACGAGAAGCCCGCCGAAAGCGAGAGTTCGCCCGTCGGCTTCTCCTCGACATTGGTTTCAAGAATGATGCGGTCGGGCGCGCTGCCTTCCTTGCGCTGGACCTCGAGATTTTCCTGGAAATAGCCGAGGCTGTTGATGCGCCCTTCGGTGCGCTTCACCGCAAAGCTGTTGAAGGCATCGCCTTCGTTGAGGCGGAATTCGCGGCGGACCACCTTGTCCTGCGTGAGCGTATTGCCGTTGACGTCGATCCGCTCCACGTAGGTACGCGGGCTTTCGGCGACGTTGAAGGTGATGTCCATCGTCCGCGTTTCGGGATTGCGGCGAAATTCGGGGTTGATGTCGGCAAAGGCATAGCCGAACAGGCCCGCGGTCTCGCTGAGGCGCTCGACCGTGTCCTCGACCTGCTTGGCATTGTACCAGTCGCCGGTCTTCATCGGCAGCATCGCCTTCATCGTTTCCGGCTTGAAGTCGCGCAGGCTGCTCTCGAGGTTCACCTCGCCGAACTTGTAGCGTTCGCCTTCCTCGACGACATAGGTGATGATGAAATCCTGCTTGTTGCTCGTAAGCTCGGCGACAGCGGAAATGACGCGGAAGTCGGCATAACCGTTCTGCAGGTAGAAGAGGCGCACCTTCTGCTGGTCATAGGCAAGGCGATCAGGGTCGTAGGTGGTGTTCGACGACAGCATCGTCAAAAGCCCCGTCTCCTTGGTCGCCATCTCGTCCTTGATGTCGCCATCGCTGAACTTCTCGTTGCCGATGATGTTGATCTGGCGGACCTTCGATTTCGGCCCCTCGTTGATCTCGAACACCACGTCGACGCGGTTCTGGTCGAGCTGCACCATCTTGGGCTCGACGGTCGCGGCGAACCGGCCCTGGCGCTTGTAGAGCTCGATGATGCGCGCAACATCGGCGCGGACCTTCGAGCGCGTGAAGATCTGGCGCGGCGCGAGCTTGATCTCGGGGCGGATCTTCTCTTCCTTGAGCCGCTTGTTCCCCTCGAGGATCACGCGGTTGATCACCGGGTTCTCGGTGACCTGGATGGTCAGAGCGCCGGCGTCGTCGGTGATCTGATAATCCTTGAAGAGCTCGGTCGCTGCAAGGTCCTTCAGCGCCTGGTCGAGCGTCGCGCGCTCATAGGACTGGCCGACGCGAAGGCGCAGATAAGAGAGGATCGTCTGGGATTCGAGGCGCTGGTTGCCGGTGACCGTGATCGACCGGATCGTCGAGGCCGTCGGGACGGCCTCGGGCGCAGGCACCCTAAGGGTCGGCACGGCCGGGGGCGGCGTCGGTGCGGTTTCCTGGGCCAGCAGCGGTGCGGCGGGCCACGCCAGCATCGTTCCTGCCATAAGGAGTGCCGACAGCTGCGTCCGCGCCCTGAAATTGTGTGAAGCCACGCTGTTCATCCCGCCAAAATAACCCGAAAGCGATCAACCCGCCTATGAGCGGGTTGGCGCGCACTCCTGCACCAGTCCGCCTATCCAATCAAGCGCGCGATCCCGTCCCATACCCCGATTGAGGCCAAATCGTTGAAAGTCACGACCAACATCAAGGTCACGATCGCCGCAAAGCCGAACCGGAACGCCCATTCCTGCACTTGTTGCGACGCCGGACGCCGCCGGAGCGCTTCATAGCCGTAAAAGAGCAGATGGCCACCATCGAGCATGGGCAATGGCAAGAGGTTTATGAACCCCAGATTGATGGAAATGAGCGCGGCAAGGAACACGAGCTGTGCAGCGCCGAGGCTCGCGGCCTCGCCCGACACCTGCGCGATCTTCACCAGCCCGCTCATATCCTTGATCGACCGGTGGCCGGTCAGAAGCTGGCCGAGCACCTCCCACGTCTGGCGGATGATCTGCCCCGTCTGGCGCGTCGCAACGAGCGGCGCCTCGACGAGCGGAACCTTCTCGAAGACGACCTCGCCCGGCCCGATGCCGATCAGCCCGCGCTCGAAGACATTGCCAAATCGGTCGGTTTCCTTGACGGCTCTTGGCGTCAGCCGGATCGCCTGCTCGCTGCCGCCGCGCACGAAACGGATATCCATCGCCTCGCCAGGCCGATGCGCAACCGCCATCGGGATGTCCATGAAGCGTTCCATCGACCGTCCGTCGACCGAGACAATCCGGTCACCTGGCCGCAGGCCCGCCGCATCCGCCGCCGACCCCGCGATCACCGACCCGACGACCGGGGGATTGGTGGGAACGCCGCTCAGCGCTGCAAAGCCCGCGAGGATCAGGATCGCAAAGAGGAAGTTGGTGACCGGTCCTGCCGCGACAATCAGCGCGCGCTTCCAGACCCGCTGGGCGGGAAAGCTCTGCGCGCGCTCGGCGGCGGGCAGATCTTGCCAGTCGGCGTCGGGCTGGCTGACCGCGTCGCGGTCGCCTGCAAACTGGACATAGCCGCCAAGCGGCAACCAGCCGATCTTCCATTCGGTGCCGCGCCGGTCGCGCCATCCGACGATCCGGCGGCCGAAGCCGATCGAAAAGGTGTCGGCTTTCACCCCGCACCAGCGGCCCACGATATAGTGACCATATTCATGCACGAAGACCAGCGGCCCCAGCACGAGGAGGAAGGCGACGACATAAAGCCAGAAAGGCACCTCAGACATGTTCACATTGGTCCACAAATTGCTGCGCGGCCGCGCGCGATGCGGCATCGACGCTGAATATGTCCTGAAGCGAGCCCGGATCGGCCGGCGCCGCAGCGTCGATCACGCAGCGTACGGTGTCGATGATCGCGGGGAAGGAAATGCGCCCCGCAAGGAAGGCGGCGACGGCAACCTCGTTCGCGGCGTTGAGCTGCGCCGGGCGCGCGCCGCCATCTGCGATCGCCGCGCGGCAGAGCGCGGTGGCGGGAAAGCGCTTCTCGTCGGGAGCCTCGAAATCGAGCCGGCCAATCGCTGCAAGATCGAGCGGCGCGCACGGCGTTTCCATGCGCTGCGGCCAGGCGAGTGCGCTGCTGATCGGGATGCGCATGTCGGGCGAGCCAAGCTGCGCAAGGGTCGAGCGGTCGATATATTCGACCATCGAATGGATCACCGATTGCGGGTGGACGAGGATCTCGATCCGATCGAGGCCGACAGGGAAAAGATGATGTGCTTCAATGAGTTCAAGGCCCTTGTTCATCATCGTTGCCGAATCGACGCTGATCTTGGCCCCCATCGACCAATTGGGGTGAGCGACCGCCTGAGCGGGGGTCACATGCGCCATCTCGGCGGCGCTCATCGTGCGAAAGGGGCCCCCGCTCGCGGTCAGGATGATCCGCCTGACCTCGCTCAGGCGCCCGCCCGCGAGGCACTGAAAGATCGCATTATGTTCCGAATCCACGGGCAGGATCGTCGCGCCCGAGGTGCGCGCTGCGGCCGTCATGAGCTCGCCCGCCGAGACGAGCGCCTCCTTGTTCGCTAGCGCGACATCATGGCCGGCCTCGAGCGCCGCCATCGTCGGAGCAAGCCCCGCGCAGCCGACAATCGCCGCCATGACAAGATCGGCCGGCTCTTTCGCCGCCCCGACGAGAGCCTCGGCGCCTGCCGCAACCTCGATTCCCGTTCCGGCGAGCGCATCCTTAAGGTCCCCGTAGCGCGCCTCATCGGCGATGACCGCGAGCGCCGGGCGGAACTCGCGTGCGAGACTTGCCAGTTCAGCGACGTCGCTGTTCGCGGTGAGCACCGATAACGCCCAGCCCCCCCCGTCCGCACGGACAAGGTCGAGCGTCGAGCGCCCGACCGAGCCCGTGGCGCCGAAGAGCGACAGGCGGCGCGCCATCTCAGGCGGCCGCCCGCACGGCGATATGCCCGAAGAGCGCAAGCGCGCCGAGGAGCAGCGCGACCGGCAGCAGCCCGTCGACGCGATCGAAGAGGCCGCCGTGGCCGGGAATGAGCTTGCCCGAATCCTTGACGCCCGCGCGGCGCTTCATCCAGCTTTCGCCCAGATCGCCAAGCTGCGAGAGCAGCCCCATGAAGAGGCCGATCCAGAGCGGAACGCCGATAATGCCGGCGCGGTCGCCGATCGTCGCGCTTGCGATAAGCGCTGCCATCATGCCGCCGATGAGGCCCGACCAGGTCTTCGACGGGCTGATCTTCGGCGCAAGGCGTGCGCCGCCGAAGGCACGTCCCGCAAAATAGGCCCCGATATCGGTCGCCCAGACCATGCCGAACACCCAGAGCGCCGCGGTGACGCCGAGGCGGTCGCGAATGAACCAGAGCCCCGCGATCGCGCCGAGCACGAGGATCGGACCCGCGATCATCAGCGCTCCCTTGGCGCCGCTCCCCAGCGTCATCGCGCGCACGAGCGCGAACCATTCGACGAGCACCAGCGCGCCCCCGACGAGCAGGAGCAGGGCAAAGGCGATGCCGCCGAACCACAGCGCTGCACCGGCAATCGCGAACAGCACAAGCGCCGATGCGATGCGGAGCCCGAGATCCGATTTTGCCGCGGTCGCCATCCTACAAACCTCCGAAGCGGCGTTCGCGCCGCGCAAATTGATCGAGTGCCGCTGCAAGATCGGCCGGCTCGAAGTCGGGCCACAGGCAGTCGGTGAAGTAAAGCTCGGCATAGGCCGCCTGCCACAGCAGGAAATTCGAAAGCCTTACCTCGCCCGAGGTGCGGATGAGAAGGTCAAGCGGCGGCAGGTCAGCGGTGTCGAGATGCGCCTCGATCGCCTCGGCGGTGATCGCCCCCTCCCCCGCGGCAGCACGCGCGGCGCGCACGAGCTCGTCCTGCGCGCCATAGTTGAGCGCTACCGCGAGCGTCGTGCGCTTGTTGCCCGCGGTGCGCGCGAGCGCCTCCTCGATGAGCCTCACGACGTCGGGAGCGAGCGCACGCCAGTTGCCGATGACCTTGAGCCGCACGTCATTGGCGGCAAATTCATCGAGATCGCTCAAGATGAAGCGCTTCATCAGCCCCATGAGGTCGCTGACTTCCTCTTCGGGGCGTTTCCAGTTTTCCGAGGAAAAGGCGTAGAGAGTGAGCGCCTCAAGGCCGAGGTCGCCCGCCGCGCGCACGATCTTGCGTACCGCCTCCACGCCTGCGCGGTGGCCGGCGACGCGCGGCAGGTGGCGCTTCTTGGCCCAGCGGCCGTTGCCATCCATGATGATGGCGACGTGGCGGGCACGAGGTTCCGTTGCCGACATCGAGCGGCCTCAAATCCCGTTCGCGCCGAGCGACGCCGGGATGCACTTCGGCCTCGCACTCATCCAACTTGGGTCTGGGCTTCGCGCGATGCGAACGGAAAAAAGGCGGGCGCCGGACATCACTAGCCCAGGATTTCCTTTTCCTTCGCCGAGGCCGCAGCATCGATCTCAGCAATGGTCGCGTCGGTGAGCTTTTGCACCTCGGTCTCGTGGCGCTTGCGCTCGTCCTCGCTGATTTCCTTCTTGCTCTCGTCGGCCTTCAGATTGTCCATGCCGTCGCGGCGCACGTTGCGCACGGCAACACGCGCCTTTTCAGCATATTGGCCGGCGAGCTTCGAGAGCTCCTTGCGGCGCTCCTGCGTCATTTCGGGGATCGGAAGGCGCAGCATCTGGCCATCGACGATCGGGTTGAGACCAAGGCCTGCCGAGCGGATGGCCTTGTCCACGGGGCCAACGTTCGACTTGTCCCACACCTGTACGGTGAGCATGCGCGGTTCGGGCGCGCTGATCGATGCAACCTGGTTGAGCGGCATGTGCGCGCCGTAGACCTCGACCGTGACCGGATCGAGGAGCGCAGCATGCGCGCGGCCCGTACGCAGGCCCGCCAGATCGTGCTTCAGCGATTCGACCGCGCCGTGCATGCGGCGTTCGAGATCGGCCTTGTCATATTTCGCCATTTTTCATTCCTCTCTTAGGCGTTGCCGGCAGCGTCGCCGACCACGGTGGCGACACCTTCGCCAGCCAGGACACGCGCGAGATTGCCGGGTTCACGGATGTTGAACACGACGATCGGGATATGGTTGTCGCGGCAAAGCGCTACCGCGCTCGCGTCCATCACCTTCAGATTGTCGGCAAGGACGCGGTCATAGGTCAGTCGGTCGTAGCGGGTCGCTGACGGATCCTTCTTGGGATCGGCATTATAGACCCCGTCGACGCTCGTGCCCTTCAGAAGCGCGTCGCACTTCATCTCGGCGGCGCGCAGCGCCGCCCCGCTGTCGGTCGTGAAATAGGGGGCTCCAACGCCGGCGGCGAAGATCACCACCCGGCCCTTTTCCATGTGGCGCTCGGCGCGGCGACGGATCACCGGTTCGCATACCTTGTCCATCTCGATCGCCGACTGGACGCGCGTCTGGACGCCAAGCTGTTCGAGCGCATTCTGCATCGCGAGCGCGTTCATCACGGTTGCGAGCATGCCCATATAATCGGCCTGTGCGCGGTCCATGCCCTTGGCCGCCCCCGCCATGCCGCGGAAGATGTTGCCGCCGCCTATGACGAGGCAGATCTCGAGCCCGCGGTCCTTCGCGGCCTTCACTTCGGCGGCCATGCTCGCGACCGTCGCGGGGTCGATCCCGAAGGCGCTGGAGCCCATCAGCGCCTCGCCCGACAGTTTGAGCAAGATGCGTTTCAGGCCGGGCAATGCCATGGGGGGGAACCTCTATCGATGGGGGCACAATATGCGAATGGCGCGCACCCTAGTGAGAGTGCGCGCCATTGCCAAGCAGGCTCCCGCGCCTGGCAGCGCGGCAGCCCTTGCTTTTCGATCAGCGACCGGCGGCGGCGGCGACTTCGGCAGCAAAGTCGCTCTCTTCCTTCTCGATGCCTTCGCCGAGCTGGAAGCGCACGAAGCCCTTCAGGTTAATCGTCGCGCCCACATCCTTGCCCGCGGCGGCGACGACTTCGGCGACCGGGGTCTTGCCATCGATCACGAAGGGCTGCGAGAGCAGCGCATTTTCCTTGCGGAACTTTGCAATGGTGCCGTCGACCATCTTCGAGACAATATCGGCGGGCTTGCCCGACTGGGCCGCCTTTTCCTCGGCGATCGCGCGTTCGCGTGCAACGAGATCGGGGTCGAGATCATCGCCATTGAGCGCGAGCGGGTTCGCCGCCGCAACGTGCATCGCAAGCTGCTTGCCGAGCGGTTCGAGCACATCGGCGCCGGCGCTCGACTCGAGCGCGACGAGGACGCCGATCTTGCCAAGACCGGGGGCGGCTGCATTGTGGACATAGCCCGTGACGACGCCCGAGCCGACCGAGAGGATCGCGGCGCGTCGCAGCGACTGGTTCTCGCCGATCGTGGCAATATTCTGGGTCAGCGCCTCGGTGACGGTGCCGCCCGAGGGATAGGCGGCGGCGCCGAGCGCTTCGGCGTCGCTGATGCTGCCAGCGAGCGCAACCTGCGTGACGTCGCGCACAAAGCCCTGGAACTGCTCATTCTTGGCAACGAAGTCGGTTTCGCTGTTCACCTCGACCATCGCGCCCTTGGTGCCATCGGTGGCAACGCCAACGAGACCCTCGGCGGCAACGCGGCCGGCCTTCTTGGCGGCCGCAGCGAGGCCCTTGGTGCGCAGCCAGTCGATCGACGCTTCGATGTCGCCGTTGTTCTCGGCAAGCGCCTTCTTGCAGTCCATCATGCCTGCGCCCGTGCGGTCGCGCAGTTCCTTGACGAGAGCGGCCGTAATCTCAGCCATGGGAATATCCTTTCCAAAAGCGGCAGGCCCGGATTGCGGCCCTGCGATCTGCCCCGCGTGCGTGGCGGGGGACAAGTCAAAGCGATGACCAAGGCGGCGCGCGGCGCATCGCGGCGCGCCGCCTCGTCATGCAAGCGCGCCTTTAGGCGTCGCTTTGACGTTCGGTTTCGGCAGCAGCTTCGGCCGGAACCTGCTCATCTTCGGTCACCGGGGCGACAGCCTCTTCGGTGAGCGCGGGTTCTGCGACGGGTTCGACTGCCGCGCCAAGGTCCTCGCCGCGGTCCGCGCGGGCCTGCTGGCCGCCACGGGTCGCCGCCTGGGCGACCGCATCGCAGTAGAGGCGGATGGCGCGCGCAGCGTCATCGTTCGCGGGCACCGGGAAGGCAATGCCGTCGGGCGAGACGTTCGAGTCGAGGATCGCAACGACCGGGATGCCAAGAACATTGGCTTCCTTGATCGCGAGCTCTTCCTTGTTCGCGTCGATCACGAACATCACGTCGGGAATGCCGCCCATGTCGCGGATGCCGCCAAGGCTGAGCTCGAGCTTGTCGCGCTCGCGCGTCTTGTTGAGCACTTCCTTCTTGGTGAGGCCCGAGGTGTCGCCCGAAAGCTGTTCCTCGAGCGCCTTCAGGCGCTTGATCGAGTTCGAGATCGTCTTCCAGTTGGTGAGCATGCCGCCCAGCCAGCGGTGGTTGACGAAGTGCTGGCCCGACGCACGCGCCGCGTCGGCGATCGGTCCCTGCGCCTGGCGCTTGGTGCCGACGAACAGCACCTTGCCGCCCGCAGCAGCGGTCGACGAAATGAAGTCGAGCGCGCGGGCGAAAAGCGGCACGGTCTGCGACAGGTCGAGAATGTGGATGCCGTTGCGCGCGCCGAAGATGTACGGCTTCATGCGCGGGTTCCAACGGTGGGTCTGGTGGCCGAAGTGCGCGCCGGCCTCGATAAGATTCTGCATCGTGACGACAGGGGTCGCCATAGTCTTTCTCCTTCCGGTTAGTCCTCTGGAAGGCAAGAACCAGGGTCTCCGCTGGGGGATGGCCCGGCACCGGTATGTGCGCCTTCCATGTGGAATGGGCGGCCCGTTAGCGGCGTTTGCGAGGAAAAGCAAGGGGCGGACAGCCGATGGGGTGCGGAGACCCGGGGCCTGCCCCCTCCCTGCGGCAGCAGCGAATGGGGCCTGGCCCGCAGACTGGCGCCACTTGTCCCATCAGGAGCCACTCAACTCGGCGATAATATGGAACTGTTCACCGCAATATAGTTGAGAACAAATAGGGAACACGTAACAAAGCCCTTGCGGAAATCGTCGCTTCGGCGGGCCGCACGAACGCCCTTTCAAGAAGGACATGGCTCATGCTTCAGATCTCCGCTGCTCTCCTCTTTGCCATCGCCGCCGGGCTCGGCATCGCGGTGATATTGGGGATGCTGAAGATGAATGGCGAGGCGATTCTTTCCGCGCTCGCCGGCGAAGGCGCCTTCCCGCTTGCTGCGGGGCCGCAGACTGGTCCGGTGACGCGCGCGGTGACGCTCCGCCGCGCGAAGGCACGCTGCGATGCGCCGCGTCCTGTCCGGGCTATGTCTGCTCGCTCGCCGCTGAGCCGCGCCGCCTGACCTTCGCATAGCTTGCGATCCCGAAAGGCAGGAGCACAAGATAGAGGCTCGAAACCGCGAGCAGGGTCGGCCATGGCGCTGTGACAAGCGCTGCTCCGAGAAGTCCGACACCCGCAAGCGCGAACAGCCGCCATGAGCGGCGCAGGCGGATCGATGACCAGCTGTAGGTCGGGATCGCCGAGATCATCAGCATGGCAACGCCCAGCGCCCAGGGCATCACGACATACCAGGCGCGGAACAGCTCATGGCCCGTCACGAGCCACAGATAGACGGGAACGAACGCAAGCCCCGCCCCGGCAGGGGCGGGAATGCCCGTGTTGAAGCCCGCTGACTTGTGCGGCTGGAAATCGGCCTCCATCCGCGAGTTGAAGCGCGCAAGGCGGAGCGCGCAGCATACCGCAAGCGCCAGCGCCGCCGTCCAGCCGAATTTCGGAGCGTCGGCAAGCGACCAGAGAAACAGGATCATTGCCGGCGCGACCCCGAAGGCAATCACGTCGGAAAGCGAATCGAGCTCGGCGCCAAATTTGCTCTGTGCCCGCAACAGCCGGGCAATGCGCCCATCCATCCCATCGAGCACGCCGGCAAAGATGACCGCGGCGAGCGCTTTTTCCCACTCCCCGCCGATCGCGAAACGCACCCCGGTCAGACCGAAGCAGAGCGCAAGCGCGGTGATCGCATTGGGCGCAAAGGCGCGCAGCGGAATGCCGCGGATGCCGCGCCCGGGTCCGGAGCGGGAAGAAAATTCAGCTTCGGCCATTTATTGCCCGACGCCCTCAAGGAGCGAGCCGTCGCCGATCCGCGCAATGATCGTCTCGCCCGCAAGCGTGCGCTGCCCAAGCAGCACCTGCGGCGTCGTGCCCGCGGGCAGATAGACGTCGACGCGGCTTCCGAAGCGGATGAGGCCCACTCGCTGGCCGGTCGAAAGCTCGGTCCCCATGCTGACGAAAGGCATGATCCGGCGCGCGACGAGCCCCGCAATCTGGGTGAAACCGATACGAACACCGTCTGCACGCTCAACGAGGAAGTGCTGGCGTTCATTATCCTCGCTCGCCTTGTCGAGGTCGGCGTTGACGAAACGGCCAGGAATATAGGCAAGTTTGCGCAGCGTGCCCGCGACGGGGGTGCGGTTGATGTGGACGTCGAAGACGCTCATGAAGATCGACACGCGAAGGAGGGGCGCCTCGCCGAGGCCATCGGGGCCCGCGATCTCGGGGGGCGGCAGGACCTCCGCGATCTGCGTCACCAGCCCGTCGGCGGGCGCGATGACGAGATCGGCGCCGACCGGCGTGACGCGTTCGGGATCGCGGAAGAAGGCGCCGACCCAGATGGTAAGACCGAGCATCAGCCAGCCGGCGATTTCCCAGCCGAGCAGCCAGAAGCACAGCATGACGATCGCAGCAATCAACAGGAATTTGCGTCCCTCGGGGTGAATCGAAGGCCAGCGCCACTTGATGCCGCCGCCGGGGCGGTTCGAGGATATGGTTGTGGACATGCAGGCTCTTCTACGGTGCGACCTTGGCACTGACAATGAATAAGGCGAAGGCCGAGTTCCACGCCGGTAAACGTGCGGGGCGCACATCGCCGGGTCACGAGAGTTGATCAATCGGACGGCATTGCCTAAGGCCCGCTGCAATTCGACTCCCCAAGGAAAAGGCACGCATATGGGCAAGATCAAGGTAGCCAACCCCGTCGTCGAACTCGACGGCGACGAAATGACGCGGATCATCTGGCAATGGATCCGCGAGCGGCTCATCCTGCCCTATCTCGATATCGACCTTCATTATTATGATCTCGGCATCGAAGAACGCGACCGCACCGACGACAAGATCACTGTCGAGGCGGCGAACGCGATCAAGAAGCATGGCGTCGGCGTGAAGTGCGCGACGATCACCCCCGACGAGGCGCGCGTCGATGAATTTGGCCTCAAGAAGATGTGGAAGTCGCCGAACGGCACGATCCGCAACATTCTTGGCGGCGTCGTCTTCCGCGAGCCGATCGTGATGAAGAATGTTCCCCGCCTCGTTCCCGGCTGGACCGACCCGATCGTCGTGGGCCGACACGCTTTCGGCGACCAGTATAAGGCGACCGATTTCCGCGTCCCCGGCCCCGGCAAGCTCCGCCTCGTCTTCGAAGGCGAGGACGGCACCGTTATCGACGAGGAAGTGTTCCAGTTCCCCTCGTCGGGCGTCGCGATGGGCATGTACAACCTCGACGATTCGATCCGCGACTTCGCCCGCGCCAGCCTCAACTATGGCATTGCGCGCCAGTGGCCGGTCTATCTCTCGACGAAGAACACGATCCTCAAGGCCTATGACGGTCGCTTCAAGGATCTCTTCGAGGAAGTCTACCAGACCGAATTCAAGGCGAAGTTCGACGAGCTCGGCATCACCTATGAGCACCGCCTCATCGACGACATGGTTGCCTCGGCGCTCAAATGGTCGGGCAAGTTCGTCTGGGCCTGCAAGAATTACGACGGTGACGTCCAGTCGGACACGGTCGCGCAGGGGTTCGGCTCGCTCGGCCTCATGACCAGCGTGCTGATGACCCCCGATGGCCAGACGGTGGAATCGGAAGCCGCGCACGGCACGGTCACCCGTCACTATCGCATGCATCAGCAGGGCAAGGCGACCTCGACCAACCCGATTGCATCGATCTTTGCGTGGACGGGCGGCCTCAAGCACCGCGGGAAGCTCGACGACAATGCCGCGCTGGTGAAGTTCGCCAACGACCTTGAAAAGGTCTGCGTCGAGACCGTCGAAGGCGGCAAGATGACCAAGGACCTCGCACTTCTCATCGGCCCGGACCAGAACTGGCTGACCACCGAAGGCTTCTTCGAGGCGATCGTAGAAAATCTCGAGACGAAGATGGGCGCCTGAGGCCTTGCCTCGAAGGGGAGCTTCGGCTCCCCTGCCCTACCTCCAAGCGTTTTGATTGACAAAGGCATAGCCAAGCTGCGTCTCGCTCCTTAAGAGCGTTTCATGTCCATCGAAACGGAAGCATCCAGTCTCGGCAACGCGCTCGTTGTCCTGGGGGCCGCGGGGATCGTGATCCCCGCCTTCGCCCGGTTCCGCATCACCCCGGTGATCGGTTTCATTCTCGTCGGCCTGCTCGTAGGCCCCTCCGGGCTCGGCGCACTCGTCGGCGACTATCCGTGGCTGCGCCACATCACGATCCGATCGGCCGAAGATATCGAACTTTTCGGCGAGTTCGGCATCATCCTGCTGCTCTTCTCGATCGGCCTTGAACTCTCGTTCCGGCGCCTGTGGCAATTGCGCAAGCTCGTCTTCGGGGTCGGCGCGGCCGAGCTTGTGATCAGCGGCGCCATTCTTGGCGGCCTTCTCTACATGATCGGGACGCTGTCGCTGCCCGCAGCCTTTGGCCTTGGCATCGCACTCGCCCTCTCCTCGACCGCGCTCGTCCTCCCGATCGCGGGGACCAAATCGGCGGTCGGCCGCGCCTCCTTCTCGATGCTGCTCTTCGAGGATCTGGCGATCGTCCCGATCATCTTCGTCCTCGGCGCCTTCGCCCCGAGCGCGGGCGGCGACAATGCCGAACTGTTGCTGACGACGCTGTGGCAAGGCGTGCTCGTCGTCGCGGCACTTGCGATCGGCGGCTGGTTTCTCCTCCCGCGCATCTTTGCGCAGGCAGCACGCGCGAAGGACCCTGAACTCTTCCTCGCCGCAAGCCTTCTCGTCGTCATCGTCGCCGCGCTCGCGACCGCGACGGTCGGTCTCTCGCCAATCGTCGGCGCGCTGCTCGCCGGCCTGATGATCGCCGAGACCGAATATCATGGCGAGGTCGAAGCAATCACCGCACCCTTCAAGGGCCTCGCGCTCGGGGTCTTCCTGATCAGCGTCGGCATGGGGCTCAACCTCAAGTCGATCGCAGGGCAATGGCCCGCGCTCCTCGCCGCGGTCGTCGGCGTCGTCGCGATCAAGGCGATCGTGACCGCGACGATGCTGCGCTTTTCCGGGTCGGCGAGCCGCGGCACCGCGGCCGAAGTCGGCCTCCTGATGGCAAGTCCCTCGGAAACCACCCTCATCGTTCTCGCGACCGCGTTTCAGGCGCAGCTCATCAGCCGCCAGACCGCCGAGTTCTGGCAGCTTGTCACTGCGATCGGCCTCACCATCACGCCGCTCCTCGCGCGGATCGGGCGAAGCGTCGCGCGCCGCATCGAGATGGGCAATGTCGAGGCCGAGCCCGACGATGCGCCGCCCAAGCGCACCGTCGTCATCGGTTTCGGCCGCGTGGGACGCGTCGTTGCCGAGCTGCTGCGCGAACATCAGCGCGCCTATGTCGCGGTCGATGCCGACATCGATGCGGTCGCGCAGGCCCGGCGCGATGGCTTTGACGTGCGCTATGCCGACGTCGCCCGCCCCGGGAGCCTCGACAAGCTCGGGATCGAAAACGCCGACGCGGTGGTGCTCACGATGGACGATCCGGTCCAGCAGCTGCGCATGACGCGCCAGCTGCGCCGCCGATACCCTGAGCTGCCGATCATCTCGCGCGCGCGCGGGTCCGATCACGCCGCCGCGCTCTATCAGGCGGGCGCAACCGATGCGGTCCCCGAAACGCTCGAAAGCTCGCTGCAGCTCGCCGAGGCGGTGCTGATCGACCTTGGCGTCGCGATGGGCCCGGTCATCGCCTCGATCCACGACGTGCGCGCCAAGATGCGCCATGACATCATGACCAAGAGCCATCTCGACCGCGAGCCGCGCATCCGGCGAGTGCGATCAGCCCCCGCGCCCGCAGGCGAGGACGGCTAGAAGCGGACTAGCGCCCGCCTGCCGATACGGCGGACGGCCCGTCCATCGCCGATGCGTCGGCAAGCGTCATCCCCTTGGGGAGGATCGCGAGCGACCATTGCCGCGCGGGCTCGAGATATTGTTTGGCAAGCCGCTGAATGTCTGCCGGCGTGACCGCCATGATATCGTCCTGGATCGAGAGCGCGGCGGCGGCAATCCGCGGGTCGCGCGTTGCGCCCTCGAGCATGTGCATCCAGTAGACATTTCCGGTGGAGGCGCGCGCCACCTGCTCCCGGATCGGACCCGCATTACGCGCAAGCTCGTCCGCGGTGACCGGGTTGGAGGCAAGGTCGGCTGCGATCTCGCGCGCGATCGTGTAGAAGCGCTCGATGTCCTTGGGCGCAAGCAGGCTGCCGACGAGCAGATAGCCGCCGCTCTCGAAGGCGGTGGGCCAATGACTGTCGACCACGGGGCCATAACTGGCCCCCTGTTCAGCGCGGAGCCGGTCGAAGAGCCGGTCGTTGAAGATGCTTGCAAGAACCTGGAGCCCCTGCTGGTCGCGCGGCGCCCCCAGCCCGCCGCTCGTCGGCCAGGCCGTCATCGCCGCCGCCTGCCCCTTCTCGCCGCGGTGATAGGCGATAACGGGCTCGGTGACATGCTCGGCGAATGCGACCCTCTCGCCGCCCGCTGGCGCGAGCGGCGAGCGCGGCGGCAGCGCGCCCAAGGTGCTCGCCAGGATCTGCTTGTAGTCCACGGACGCAAGGTCGCCGAAGATCTGCACCTCGATCGGCCCGCTTGCGAGCCGCGGCGCCCAGAAGGCCTTGAAGGCGGCCGGGGTCAGCGCTTCGATCTCGGCGCGGCTGGGAGGCGCCCAGCGCCGGTCGCCGCCCGCGAGCCACCCGCGCAAATTACGGTCGAGCACCGCATTCGGCGTCGCGTCATTGAGATCATAGCCCGTGAGATAACCGATACGCAGCCGATCGACGGGGGCTGCGTCCCACCGCGGAAAGGCAAGTTTTCCGGCAATGAGCTTCAACTGGTCGGCAAGGTCTGCGGGCTTGCTCTCGGCCGACAGCTCAAACGCATCGTCATCGACCGCGAAATTGAGCTGGATCTGGCGGCCGTTCGTGAGCTGGTCGATCGCATTCTGGCCCCAAGGCCCGATCCCGCTCGCGACGAGCGCATAGTCGCCCGTCCATAAAAGATTGGGGGCGTCGGCAGCGACGCTGCGATTGCCGCTTCCGAAGCGGACGTTGACGCGCACCTTGCCGGGCTCGACCGGATTGTTCGACACGAGCGCGGTAACGCCGTTCGCAAACTCGATCCGCTCGGCGCGCAGTCCGGCGATCATCGTGCTCGAGGCGATCGTTCCCGGCTTGCCGAGCGGGGGAAGCTGGCTGAAATCCGCCTTGATCGCGGCGAGACGCTCGTCCTTGATCGTGGCGGGCCGCGCGAGCGCTGCCAGCAGCGCGCCCTCGCCCCCCTCGACAGGTGTCGGGGTTGTGAGGACAAGCCGCGTCGCGGGTCCTGTAAAGATCGCCCGGCTGATGCCGAGCATCACCTCGGGTGTCGCCGAGGCGCGAATCGCCTTGAACATGTCGACCTGCGCCTGCGGACTCGTCACGACCTCATGGATGTCGACCGCGCGCACGAGATCGTCGGCGAGCCGCGCGCCGGGTTCATTGCGCGCGTTCTCGAGTTCCTTTTGCAAGAAGGCCTCGATCTCGTTCGCCTCGCGGTCGATGTCGGCCTGCGAGGGCGGCGTCTTCATCGCATCGGCGATGACGCCGCGCACGTCGGCAAGCGCCGCCTGCCAGTCGGTGAGCGGCACGATCTGCGCCATGGTGACGTCGGCGCTGCGGTTCATATATTCCTGGTCGACGCTCGCAACGAGGTAGGAGCCGCCGCTGCGGGCCCGATTTTCAAGCCGGCGGTTCACCAGCGCGACCGCAAGAAATTCAAGATAAAGCCGGCGGGTATTTTCAACCGTATCGACCCGCTTGATCCAGGGTCGGACCGTTGCGAGCGTCAAGGACAGAGGCTGATTGGGCTCGACGATGATGCGCGCGACGGGCGCGCTTGGGTCGGGCTTTCCGAAATCGGGCTGCTTGGGATTGGGGCCGTTGCTCTCCCAGTCGCCATAATATTTCTCGATCAGGCGGGCGAACTCCAGCGGGTCTCCATCGCCGACGATGACCACAACCGCCCGGTCGGGCCGATACCACCGATTATGAAACGCCGCGACGGCGTCGGCGCGCGCTCCGGTCAACGATTCGATCGTGCCGATCGGCGAACGATCGCCGAGCAGCTGCCCGGCGAAGAGATGCGCTGTGGTCGCATCGGCAATCCGCTTTTGCGGGCCGTCCGATTCCCTGAGTTCGGACATGACGACGCCGCGCTCCGCCGTCACCGCAACGTCCGTAATGCGCGGCTCGCGCACCATCCCCGCGAGCAATTTCATGCTTTCATCGAGGCTCGTCGGCGTCACGCTCGGCAGGTCGAGCTGATAGACGGTCTGCGAGGGTGTCGTCTGCGCGTTCGAATCGCTCCCGAATGTCACACCGAACCGCTGCCAGATACGCTTCGCCTCGCCATCAGGAATATGTTCCGAGCCCCGAAAGGTGAGATGTTCAAGGAGGTGCGCAAAGCCGCGCTCCTTTTCGGTCTCGAAGAGCGAACCGACGTCCATCCGGACGCGGATCGACACCTGCCCGGGGGGAACGCCATTGTTCCGAACCGCATAGCGCAGCCCGTTGGGAAGCTCGCCGAACTGCCAGCCCGCATCGCGGGGAATGTCGCTGCCTTCGTAAAGCCAGCTTTCGGCCGCGGGATTGAGCGAAGCAGGCTTCTGGGGCGCGACCAGCGGCGCGGGCGCGGTCTGCTGGGCGCCGGCGAAGGGCGGCGCGAGCAGGAGGCCAAAGGCGGCGGCCGACAGGATCGAGCGGGCGAGACGCGGCGGCGCCGACGCGGAAAGAATGGACATCGGCCGATCTTATCGTGTTCGAACCTTGCTGGCCACTGAACTATGGCTCCGACCACCCGCTTGCACGGCCAACCGCTTCTGCCTAGCGATACCTTATGGAAACCTCAGCACCGACCTCCCGCATCGCGCTGGTCCAGATGACCAGCGGCATCGATCCTGCCGCCAATCTTGCGCTCATCGACGGCGCACTCGCTGAGGCCGCGGCGGGAGGCGCCGCAATGGCGTTTCTCCCCGAAATGTCGATCCTTCTCGATCGCGACCGCGAGCGATCGGCGGCGCATATTGGGCGCGAAGCCGAGAGCCCCTGGCCCCGAGCATTGCAGGAGATGGCGCGCCGTCACAGCCTCTGGCTGCATACAGGATCGGTACCGCTCCTTGCCGATGCCGGCGATCGCCGCGTCAATCGAAGCCATGTCATCGCAGCGGACGGCTCCATTCGCGCGCGATACGACAAGATCCACATGTTCGACGTCGACCTCCCCACAGGGGAACGCTGGGCGGAATCAGCAAGCTATGCGGGCGGCGATGCACTGGCGGTCGTCGAAACGCCGGTGGGGACGCTCGGCCTCAGCGTCTGCTACGACCTTCGCTTTCCTGAGCTTTACCGCGCACTCGTCGAGCGGGGCGCCAACATATTGGCCGTGCCGGCGGCCTTCACTGTCCCGACCGGCGAGGCCCATTGGCACGTGCTCTTGCGCGCGCGCGCGATCGAGACCGGATCCTTTGTCGTCGCGGCGGCGCAATGCGGAAAACATGCCGATGGCCGCGCAACTTATGGCCACAGCCTCGTTGCCGATCCCTGGGGGTCCGTCCTGGTCGATGCAGGCGCCAATGTGCCGGAATCCGGCTTCACCTTGGCCTTCGCCGATATCGACCCCGCGGCGCTCGACAAGGCGCGCGGGTCGATCCCGCTCGCGCGCTCGCGGACGATCCGCAACATTCAACTATAGCCCGGCAAATTGGCCTCGGCGGCTGACCGGCATGGCCAAGGCTGCCTATCATGAAGCCGAAGCCCCAATGCAAAAAGGGCCCCGGAAATGTCCGGAGCCCCTTGAAACTTGCTAAGCAGCCGAATTACGGGCTGGTCGGCGTGTCCTTGTCGTTGTCCGCAGCGATGATGATACCGCCGACGATAGCGATCAGTGCCAGGAGGCCGATGAGCCAGCCCGAGCTACCTTCGAGTTCGCTCTGGCCGTCAACGCGCGACACAGCGTCCGCAACAACAGGAGCAGCCGATGCCGCGACCGGGGCCGCAATCATCGAAGTGGCCGCGAGGGAGATCGCAGCTTTCTTGAGCAGATTCATCTTTTTCTCCATCCACTGGACTTTAATCTTCTCGAACCAAGCCGAGGAGAATCACTCCCCATCCCGATTCCGCAAGTTCTTCTAGGCAAGGTCGCTAATAATTGCAACGACTTTCGCGCTGTAGCGGTAATTGGCTCAAAAAGTCTTAATACGACACAAAAAGCGCAAGCATCGCATGTCACTTCATCCGCGGCGAACGCGTTCAAAGGGTTCGCTCGTGACTGGATAGCCGAGGTGGCCGGGGATGCAAAGATGAGGCTCGCCCCCGCGTTCCTCGATCCAGGGCGTGACGAGTTCGACGGGGTGATCAGCCGCATGGAGAGAAAAGGATGTAAAATCATCGACCTGGGCAAGACGTTCAAGGTTCCTTCGCGTCGGGAAGATGATCGACACCTCGCCGCGGTCGGCCATCGATAGCGTAGCGCGCGCGCTGGCCCAGAAGATGTGACTATGCTCGGCCGCCTCGACGGTGAGCTCGTGTCCGTGCGGCGGAGCCTCGACGGCAAAGAAGCGTGTGTCGAAGGTCCTGGCTTCCTTGAAATTGGGGCACCAGCGCGCGAACGGAACGAGCGCGTCGAGCGCAAGCAGATCCCCGCGCGCGCCCAATATGTCCGAAAGCCGCTCCTCGGCGAGGAGCGCACGGCGCACCTCATCGGTCTCCGTTTCGGCGAGCGTCGGCCAGCCAACCGCCAACCCCGTCTCTTCGAGCGTTTCGCGGAGCGCAGCGACGCGCGCTGCCCCCTCGACATCGCCCTCGGCAAACCCATGCTGTGCCGCGACCAGATAATCGTCGGGATCGATCCGCCCGCCAGGAAACACCACGGCCCCGGCAGCGAACGCCATCGTCTGGGACCGCTTCACCATCAAGATCTCGTCAGGTCCGCCGCTATCGGAACGCCGCATGATCACGAGCGTCGCGGCGGGAATGGCGCTGGCGGGCGGCGTTCGGGACGCGTCGGTTTGCACATTGTTATCTGTCATGAGAATATCGATAACCGCCGTTCGCCGCCTTGTCATCCAGCATTGCGAGCGCGGCCATGGCGGTGCAGGATGCGCTGAAAAGCAGCCGGGAGCGGGCTCATGACTATTGTCGAGATCTTGGGGGTCGCAAGCAGCCTCAGCCTGCTCGCCGGATGGCGTCTCTATCTGACGATCCTCGCAACTGGCATTGCGATGTTTTTCGGATGGTTGCCCCTCCCTGAGCATCTGAAGGCGCTGCAGATCCTTGCCAATCCATGGGTACTTGGCGTGGCGGCGGCTGGCACGCTTGCGGAATTCCTTGCGGACAAGATCGCTTGGGTCGATTCAATCTGGGATGGCATTCACGGCATTATCCGCCCGCTCGGCGGCGCGCTGCTGGCGCTCGCGCTCGTCGATTCGTCGGATCCCACGTGGCAAGTCATCGCCTTTCTCCTCGGCGGAGGCGGCGCCTTGCTCAGCCACGGCGCCAAGGCGACTACCCGCGCGGTCGTCAATGTGAGCCCCGAGCCCTTCAGCAACGCGGTGGTATCGACCGGCGAGGACGTCGCCACGGGCGGATTGCTCGCGCTCGCAATCGCTTACCCGCCGCTTGCAATCGTAATTGCCCTCCTGCTCGCAATCGCGGCGGTGATCGTGATTATCGCGCTGCGCCGCCTGCTCCGCAATATCAAAGCCACGCTCAAGAAGGCGCTCGGCGATGCAGAGGAGGGCGCGTAGAGGACCACGCGCGAAACCGGAGCCGTTCACACGACCGCGGACCGCGCGATGGTGGCGTTAGCGCCGTGGGCAGGCGCCCTCCCCCGCCTGATAGGAATCACGACAGCGGCCGCAGTTCACACGGCCCGCAACAAATATGAGTGGGCGCTTGTCATAGTCGAAACCCGCTGTTAGAGGCGCCGGCGTTGCCGCTTTAGCTCAGTTGGTAGAGCACATCATTCGTAATGATGGGGCCACAGGTTCGAGTCCTGTAAGCGGCACCACCTTCCTTAAGGTGCTTTCCCGAGCAAAATCATCGGTTAGCTATGAAGGCGCGATAGTCTAGGCGGGCATGTCCTGCCTGCCGAAAGGCCCCCAGCCCAGACCCGGTGGGCGTAGAATGGCGCTTCCCTTTGGTTTGGGAATCCTTTGGTTGAAGGCCGTTCGGCTAGCCGCGTGCTTCGCGAATTGCGAAGATGCGGCCTCGCCGCCGCCATGATGTAGCAGGTCAGAGCATATCGGCGCGCCGATGCTCAGCGTCGCCGATCTGCCCCGATTTCGCTTTCGCCAAGATCGGGAGAGCTTTCGCGTCGACGCTCGCCCGCATCTCGTCGAACCCGTCACCTCCGAGCGGCATAGCGCAGGGGTCCGGGATGCGAGGGAAGTCGCCCCGGCCAGCGCCGCTGCCGGGCGAGCAAAGCGTCGCCATCGTACGGGACTGGCTCGGCGCTGACCCGAACAATATCAAGCGGCTCATCGCCGCGAAAGTTCTGCAACCGACCGAAGATACGGTGTTCAATGCGATCTACCGCATGCCCCTGATTTCGTCGTCGCGGCCCGTCATTTCCCAGCGGATGAGCGAAATCGGGATTGATCCCGCTGCGCGAAAGCGGTCGTGAAAGGACTTGATGTAGAACTTTTCGCCCTCCTGCATCGCAACGTCCGCGAGCAGCTTTTCGAGTTCGACCTTGCCGATATAATAGCCGATCCCATAACCCGGCTGGCGCAGATAAAGTTCAATATCGAACTGCGCGACTGCGTCGCCTTCCTCCATCCATTTGGGCGTACGCGCGATCAGCGAGGCATTGGCCTCCTTCCACGTCCATTCATTCGCTTGCATTTTCAGTTCGGGCAGGATGCGCGCGGCGCGTTTCGCGCCCAATATATAGTCGATCTCGCGAGTCTTCGGCCGGTCTTCGAGCATCCCCGCCTGGAGGATCATTTCCTCAAGATAAAAGGCCCAGCCTTCGTTGCGCATCCCATTGACGAAGAAGAGTCGCGGCGCCCCCCGGACCGGACGTGTGTCGCGCGCCGCCTGCAGCGCGTCGAAAGCGTGGCCGGGCAGGTTGTGCGCCCGCAACGGCCGCCCGTCGCGAAATTCGGTCTGAAAAAAGAAATGCAGATGCAATGGCGGGTCGAACAGTCCCGGCTTTGACGGGTCCTTTTCGAACGGGAATAGGTAGGGTCCTTCTTCCGGATCGTGCTGGACATAGTCAGGGATAGTGACCCAGTCACCATCGCGCAGGAACTTGAGCAGATCCTCGTCCTCCACCTTGCGCTTGGCGTCGAATTCGGCACGCGTCTGCACAGGCTCGGGCATCGCGATGCCGCGGTTGCGATGCTCCTCGATCTTCAGAAAGGCGAGCTGGCGCTGATACTCGCGCTCGCCGATCACCGCGATCTCTTCGGGCGTGTAGGGAAGAAGAAGAACATTCTTCAGATACCAGGCATAATTCTCCCGGCCCACCCCGCCGTGCGCGGGAAGGTCGGCTTCGATGCTTTCTAGCCAGGCCTTGAAGCCGGCCGCCGCTGCCTGCGCGCGCTTCGCGGGTGCAACCAGCTCGGGCTGGACCTTCGCGGCGCGCGCGGCAAGTTCACCATAGACGTTCACCTCGACCTGCTTCTGCGCGATCCCGAGCCGCGCAAGATCGCCGCGCGGGTCCGTGAGATTCGCCCGCGCCTGTCGCAACATCTCTGGCACCGTTTCGAGCTGAGCCTTGAACTTCGCCAGGGCGTCAGCTTCAAGCGGCAGCTTCGGGATCGCGAGCGCGCCGTGCATTTTGGGTCCGAAGCCGAGATTGGTCGTGCTGTAGAAGGCCGGATCGTGCTTCCAGGGTTGAACGACCCGGTGCTGAAATTCGAGCCCTCGCATTTCGGCAAGCACGACCATATAGTCCACGCGCTGGGCGATCGGCCACGCTGAGTCATCGATCGCCTTCAACCGCGCCGCGAATGTCTTGAGCCCGGCATGATGGCGGGCCATCGCCGAAGGCGAATAATCGGGTACGCCATTAACCATCGGCGGTGGAACAAAGGCGCGGAACTCCTCGTAGAGCGCGAGCAACGCATCATAGCCAGACGTCGCTGCTTGGGTTTGCGCGGCTAGCGGAAACGGAGCAGCCAGTGTCAGCAAGCTTGCAGTCATCAGCGCGGCGGCCGCACGCATTTTCATCTTCAAAGCCTGTCTCCCGAACGAAAAGTCCCTTGCCTGCACCCGATGGTCAGAGCGCGTTGAAGAAGCGAGTTAACCGCCCCATCGCCTCGGTCACCCGCGCTTCGGATTCCGAGCCGAAGCAAATCCGCAGATGTCCCTCGCCTCCCGCGCCGTAAAAGCTACCCGATTCCACCACCACGTGCGCTTGCTTGAGGATCGCCATTGCCAGTTCGTGCGACGAACGCCCTGTGGCACGGATATCGGGAAAGGCATAGATGGTGCCCTCGGGCTCGGGACACGTCACGCCAGGCATCTGGTTTAGCGCCTGCACAACGATGTCGCGCTTGCGTCGATCCGCCTCCACCATCGCCAGCATCGCATCGGGCGGTCCTTCGATCGCTGCACGCCCGCCTTCCTGGATGAAGACATTGACATGCGTCACGTCGGTCATCGTGATCTGCATAATCGCCGGCATCAGCCGCGCGTCGGCGGTCAGATAGCCAAGGCGCCAGCCATCCATCGAATAGGCCTTGGTGAATGCAAAGCAGCTGATCGTGCGTTCCCGCATACCGGGCAGGCTCGCGATGCTGATATGCTCGACCCCGCCATAGGTGATATATTCATACACCTCGTCCGACAGCACGAGCAAATCATGCTCGATCGCAAGATCGGCAACATTTTGCAGTTCCGCGCGGCTATACACGCGGCCCGTCGGGTTAGCCGGATTGATGAGCACGATCATCCGGGTCTTATCAGTGATTTTCGCGGCGATTTTTTCTTTGGAGATTGCGAAATTATTCGCCTTGTCGAGCTCGGCGATCACGACTTTGCCACCAGCCAGTTCCGTCTTGCCGATATGCTGGGGATAATAGGGGTCGAGCAGAATGACCTCGTCCCCCGGATCGATAGCGGCCATGAAGGCGGCGAAGGAGGCATGGGTCAGCCCATTTGTCACGAGGATCTCATCAACGCCGTAGTCGAGCCCGTTGAAGCTTTTCAGCTTCTTTGCCAGCGACTGGCGGAACGAGAGCGTGCCGCGAAAATCGCCATAGTGAACGATCCCTGCATCGAGCGCGGCCTTCACCGCCTCCTTGACGTGCAAGGGGGTGTCGGCATGTGGACGCCCGAACTCGAGGTGGATCAGGTCCGCGCCCGCAGCGTCGAGCTGCGCCGCCTCTTCGTACATGCCGAAGCTTTTCTTAGACCCCGCCGTCAGGCGCTGTGCCGGCCACTTCATAAATCTGGACCTCCGGATGCTTGCCATACACGTGAATAATTGTGTGATACAGGATATTTCAAGCCTAAAATTTTAGGATTGAAACATTTTGCTGCGCTGGTTATGAATCGCGCCATCGGTCAATGCCATGGAGTCGCCCAGTGAGGATCGCATGTGTCGGAGGCGGGCCGGCGGGCCTGTATTTCGCAATTTCGATGAAGCTGCGCGAACCCGCGCACAGTATCGACGTCTTTGAGCGCAACAGGCCTGATGACACTTTTGGCTGGGGCGTCGTCTTTTCCGATCAGACGGTCGAGAACCTGATGGCGAACGACCCCGTCAGCGGCGCGACGATCCGCGATGAATTCGCACATTGGGACGATATCGACGTCCATATTCACGGCGAATGTATTCGCTCCTCGGGGCACGGTTTCATCGGCATCGGGCGCAAGCGCCTCCTTGCGATCCTTCAAGACCGCGCCCGCGAGCTCGGCATCGCGCTGCATTTTGAATATGAAGCGAGCGCAGACCTCGCCGATTGGGCCGATTACGATCTGGTAATAGCCGCCGACGGAGCGAACAGCCGGATTCGAAGCGCGCATTCCGAGTTTTTCGACGTCGATATCGAGGTCCGCAAAAACAAGTTCTTCTGGTTCGGGACTTCGAAGCAATTCGACGCGTTCACCTTTGCCTTCGAACGCACCGAAGCGGGCTGGGTATGGGCGCACGCCTATCGTTTCGATGACGAACTTTCCACCTTCATCGTCGAGATGGAGCCCGAGACTTGGACAGGGCTCGGCCTCGACAAGATGGACCAGCCTGAAGCGATTGCGCTGTGCGAAACCATCTTTGCGCGCCATCTGGACGGCAATCCGCTGATGTCGAATGCCGCCCACCTGCCCGGTCCGCAGGCTTGGCTCAACTTCCGGCGCATCATTACCGGGCGCTGGTCGTACCATAAGTTCATACTCCTCGGCGACGCAGCACACACCGCCCATTTCTCGATCGGGTCGGGCACGAAGCTCGCGCTCGAAGATGCGATCAAGCTCGCCGAAGTGTTGAGCCGCCCGGGGCTGAGCCGCGCTGAAGCACTCGATGAATACCAAGCCGAGCGCAGTATCGAGGTGCTGAAACTGCAGAACAGCGCCCGCAACTCGACCGAGTGGTTCGAGACCCTGGACCGTTATCTGCCCTTCGAGCCCATTCAGTTCGCCTACTCCCTGCTCACACGTTCGCAGCGTGTAAGCCATGAGAATCTGCGGCTTCGTGACAGAAGCTGGCTTGAAAGCGTCGAGCGCTGGTTTCAGTCACGCGCGCCAGGCGGACGCGACGAGGGTGCGCCGCCGATGTTCGCGCCGTACAAGCTGCGCGAAATGGTCATCGAAAACCGGATCGTCGTCTCGCCGATGGCGATGTATTGCGCGACGGACGGCACGCCGGGCGACTTTCATTTCGTCCACTATGGCGCGCGCGCGCAGGGCGGCGCAGGGCTCGTCTATACGGAGATGACCTGCGTGTCGCCCGAAGCGCGGATCACGCCTGGCTGCCCCGGAATGTACGCGCCAGAACATGTCGCCGCCTGGCGCCGTATCACCGAGTTCGTGCACCGCGAAAGCAAGGCAAAGATCTGCCTTCAGCTGGGCCACTCGGGCGCCAAGGGGTCTACCAAAGTCGGCTGGGAGGGGATGGACGAGCCACTCGACGAGGGCAATTGGCCCCTCATCGCCGCCTCCGACGTGGCGTGGAGCCCAGGCAACCAGACGCCGCGGGCTATGAGCCGAGACGATATGACCATGGTGCGCGAGCAGTTTGTGGATGCAACGAAAATGGCGATCGATGCCGGCTTCGATATGGTCGAAATGCACGCCGCCCACGGATATCTTCTGTCAAGCTTCATCACCCCCCTCCTTAACCGGCGCTCCGACGAATATGGCGGGTGCCTTGAAAACCGGCTGCGCTTCCCGCTCGAGGTGTTTGCCGCGATGCGCGCCGTCTGGCCCGCCGAACGGCCGATGTCGGTGCGCATCTCCGCCAATGACTGGATGGGCGATGCGGGCGTGACTCCCGACGAGGCAGTGCTGATCGCGCAGGCGTTCGATGCCGCAGGTGCCGACCTGATCGACGTCTCCGCGGGCCAGACCTGGGCCGATTGCAAGCCCGTCTACGGCCGCATGTTCCAGACCCCTTTCGCCGATCAGATACGCAACGAGGCGCGAGTATCGACGATGGCGGTCGGTAACATCTTCGAGACGGACCACGCCAATTCGATCCTCGCTGCCGGCCGCGCCGATCTGGTCGCCATCGGGCGTCCGCACATGATCGACCCCATGTGGACACTGCGCGCGGCGGCGCAGCACGACTATCACGGCGCTGCGGTACCGCCGGGGTACCGGAACGGGTTCAGCCAGCTCGCACGCAATATGAAGCGCGCGGCTGAACAGGAAGCGGCGTGGAGAGGGTAGATGCGGCTGAAGGACATGCATGCTGTCGTTACCGGCGGAGGATCGGGGATCGGGGCCGCGGTCGCTCGCGCGCTCGCCGCCGAGGGTGCGCGGCTGACGCTGGTCGGTCGGCGGCGTGAGGCGCTGGAGGCCACTGCAGCCACTTTGCCGGGCGCTTGTGTCGCACCCGCGGACGTTGTCGACCGCGCCGCGATCGATGACGCTTTTGCAGCAGCGCGCGATGCGCATGGCCCCATCAAGATCCTCGTCAACAACGCCGGCATTGCGCCCAGCGCACCTTTCGCCCGCGTCAGCGCCGAAACATGGCGCGCGACCATGGCGGTCAATCTCGACGCGCTCCTCCACTGCTGCCAGTCGGCCCTGCCCGACCTGTTGGCCGCAGAAGCCGGCCGCATCGTCACCGTCGCCTCGACCGCTGGCGTGAAGGGCTACGCCTATACCGCTCCATATGTGGCATCGAAGCATGGCGCGATCGGACTGATGCGCGCGCTCGCTGCCGAATATGCCGCTACCGGCTTGACCGCCAACGCCGTGTGCCCGGGCTTCACCGACACCGATATCGTTGGAGAGGCAGTAGCGAACATCCGGCTGAAAACAGGCCGCAGCGAAGCGGATGCGCTCACCGAGTTGACGCGCTTCAACCCGCAGAAGCGGCTGATCGATCCGGCGGAGGTGGCCGAAGCGGTCCTGTGGCTCTGCCTCCCGGCCAGCCGGTCGGTCACAGGTCAAGCAGTGATGATCGCGGGCGGGGAAGTGATGTGACCGAGCGGAGAGCCATTCGCGAAAAGCACGAGGGCGCGCTCGACGATCGCGGCAACGTCCGGCTGTGGCTGCGACTGCTGACGTGTACAACGGTGATCGAAAAACGCCTCAAGCGCCGCTTCGCCGACCAATATGGCATCACGCTGCCGCGCTTCGACGTCATGGCGGCGCTAGACCGCCACCCCGAGGGGATGACGATGGGGCAATTGTCGCAGGCGCTGCTGGTCTCAAATGGCAATGTTACCGGCGTCGTGCAGGCGCTGCTGCGCGACCGCTATCTCAGTATTGCGCCCTCCCCCACCGACGGCCGGGCGTCCATCGTCCGGCTGACCCCGCTCGGGCAGGACTGCTTCAGCGGTCTTGCCGAGGCGCATCACGAATGGGTCGACACGATGCTGGGCAACCTCACGGGCGATCAGCGCGCGGCGCTCTTCAATCTTCTCGGCGCGCTCAAGGATTCGCTCGCCGCCGACAATGGAAAGGAACAGCCATGAATCCCGAAAACTTCCTGCCCGAACATTTCGGGTGGCGTTTCGACGGAGGCGTCGCAACGATTACGCTGAACCGTCCCGACCGCAAGAATCCCCTCACCTTCGAAAGCTATGCCGAATTGCGCGACACGTTTCGCGCTCTCGTCTACGCGCCCGAAGTGAAGGTCATCATCGTTACGGGCGCCGGCGGCAACTTCTCATCGGGCGGCGACGTCCACGAGATTATCGGCCCGCTTACGAAAATGCGGATGCCCGAACTGCTCAATTTCACGCGCATGACCGGTGATCTCGTCAAGGCGATGCGCGCGTGCCCACAACCGGTAATTGCGGCGATTGACGGTATCTGCGTCGGAGCTGGCGCTATCATAGCAATGGCCTCGGACATGCGCCTTGCGACCCCGCGGGCCAAGACGGCCTTCCTGTTCACGCGGGTCGGCCTTGCCGGCTGCGACATGGGCGCATGCGCAATCCTCCCGCGCATTATCGGCCAGGGGCGCGCCTCGGACCTCCTGTACACCGGGCGCATGCTCAGCGCCGAAGAGGGCGAGCGGTGGGGCTTTCACAACCGCCTGGTCGAACCCGACGCGCTGCTCGAGGAGGCGACCAACCTAGCCCGCTCGCTCGCCGCAGGGCCCACTTTCGCACACGGCATCACCAAGACTCAGCTCGGCATCGAATGGGCGGTCTCGGTCGAAACCGCGATTGAAATGGAAGCGCAGGCGCAGGCCATCTGCATGACGACGAATGATTTCCGCCGCGCTTTCGAAGCCTTTGCGGACAAGCGCATCCCCGAGTTCGCAGGCGACTGATGGCCGATCGCAGCTTCCTCGACTGGCCGTTCCTTGATGATGGCCACCGCCGCCTCGCGATCGAGCTCGACGACTGGTGCTTGGCGAACATCACCCACCATCATTCGGGCGATATCGATGACGAATGCCGCGCGCTCGTTCGCGCGCTCGGCGACGCGGGCTGGCTGCGCTACTGCGTGCCGGCCGCCTATGGGGGGGTGCACGAAAGCATTGACATTCGCTCGCTCGCGCTGATCCGCGAAACTCTCGCGCGTCATTCGGGACTCGCCGACTTTGCGTTTGCGATGCAGGGGTTGGGATCGGGCACGATCAGCCTCTTCGGCACCGAGGCGCAGAAAACGGCCTATCTGCCTGAGGTTGCCGCAGGGAGAAAGATCGCCGCCTTCGCCCTCACGGAGCCCGCGTCGGGGTCGGATGTCGCCTCGATGGAAACGACGGCGACACGCACCGCCGACGGATTTGTTGTCAATGGCGCCAAGACCTACATCTCGAATGGCGGCATTGCCGACTATTATGTTCTCTTCGCCCGCACGGGCGAAGCGCCCGGCGCGAGGGGCGTTTCGGCCTTCATCGTCGACGCCGACACGCCGGGGCTCGACGTGACCGATCGCATCGCCGTGATTGCGCCGCACCCGCTCGCGACGCTGACCTTCACCGACATGGCGCTCGCCGATACCGCGCTGCTCGGTGAGGCGGGGCGCGGCTTTGCGCAGGCGATGGCGACACTCGACATCTTTCGCACCACCGTGGGCGCCGCTGCGCTCGGTTTCGCGCGCCGCGCACTCGACGAGGCGACCGCGCGCGCGCGAGTCCGCAAGCTGGGTTCGGCCACGCTCGCCGACAATGCGATCACGCAATCAAAGCTCGCCGAAATGGTCCTCGACGTTGATACCTCGGCGCTTCTCATCTACCGCGCCGGCTGGCTCCGCGACGTGCGCGGAGAACGAAACACCCGAGAAGCAGCGCTAGCAAAGCTTCATGCCACCGACAGCGCGCAGGCCGTGATCGACAAGGCGGTGCAGATATTCGGCGGGCTCGGCGTCACGGTCGGAACACCCGTCGAGGCGCTATATCGCGAGGTACGCGCGCTACGTATCTACGAGGGCGCCTCGGAAGTGCAAAAGGTCGTTATCGCCCGCCAGCATCTCGCCCAGAGCGCATCCTGATGTTCAGGACCAGTCTTCCGCTGCGCTTCGCGCACTGCGACCCTGCGGGCATCGCCTATTACCCCCGGTACTTCGAGCTATGCGACGCGGCCATCGAAGACTGGACGGCAGCTGTGCTCGGCATCGATCGGCGCAAGATGCACCTCGAAATGGGGCTCGGCCTGCCCACCGTCAGCCTTAACGCCGAGTTCTCGGCGCCGAGCCGCTTGGGAGACATGCTCGATTTCACCGTGACCGTGACGCGAGCAGGGCGCAGCTCGGTCGATCTCGCGGTCGACATCGCCTGCGCTGGCCAGCCGCGCTTCGCGGTGCGTTTTACGCAGGTACTTACCGATTTGGCGAAGGGAAGCTCGCGGACCTGGCCCCCCGAATTTCTCGAACGCCTCAAGAAGGAATTGTCATGACTGCTCACCAATCCCTCCTTCCCCCCGGCTGGAAGCGCCCGCGCGGCTATGCCAATGGAGTCGCAGCGAGAGGCGATATGGTTTTCACCGCCGGGGTCGTCGGCTGGGATGCCGAAGAACGCTTCGTTGCGCCCGACCTCGCCGGACAGTTCCGCCAAATACTCGTCAATACGCTCGCGATTCTCGCCGAGGGGGGCGCGGGGCCCGAGCATATCGTGCGCATGACCTGGTATGTGACGAGCCGCGAGGAGTATCTCGCCAGCCTGCCCGCGATCGGCGACGCCTATCGCGAGCTTATCGGCAAGAACTTCCCGGCGATGGCGGTCGTCGAAGTGGCCGCGCTGGTCGAGGCCGAAGCCAAGATCGAGATCGAAACGATCGCCGTCGTTCCCGACGCCGGTTGAGCAAAGGGCCGAGACATGCAGAAATTCGACTGGGCCGACGCCTTCCTCCTCGACGATCAGCTGGAAGATGATGAGCGGATGATCCGCGACAGCGCGCGCGCCTATGCCCGTGACCGGCTGGCGCCGCGCGCGATCGACGCGTTCGCGACCGAGCACACCGATCCGGAGATCTTCCGTGAAATGGGTGAACTCGGACTCCTCGGACCGACGATCCCCGAAACCTATGGCGGGGTTAGCGCCTCTTATGTCGCCTATGGCCTCGTCGCGCGCGAGGTCGAGCGTGTCGACTCGGGCTATCGTTCGATGATGAGCGTTCAGTCGAGCCTGGTCATGTATCCGATCCATGCCTTCGGGTCCGAGGAGCAGAAGCAGCGCTATCTACCGAAGCTGGCGCGCGGCGAGTGGATCGGCTGTTTCGGATTGACCGAACCCGACGCCGGCAGCGACCCGGGCGGGATGCGGACACGCGCGGTCAAAATCGACAGTGGTTATCGCTTGTCAGGCACCAAGACCTGGATCTCGAACGCCCCGATTGCCGATGTTTTCGTCGTCTGGGCCAAATCCGACGCGCACGGCGGCGCGATCCGCGGATTCATACTCGAAAAGGGAATGCCGGGGCTCTCGGCGCCGAAGATCGAAGGCAAGTTCAGCCTCCGTACCTCTGTCACCGGTATGGTAGTGATGGAGGATGTCGAGGTTACCGAAGACGCATTGCTCCCCGATGTCGAGGGGCTGAGGGGCCCCTTCTCCTGTCTCAACCGTGCGCGCTACGGGATCAGTTGGGGTGCGCTCGGCGCCGCCGAATATTGCTTCCACGCCGCGCGGCAGTACGGGCTCGATCGGCACCAGTTTGGCCGCCCGCTCGCCGCGACCCAGCTGTTCCAGAAAAAGCTCGCCGACATGGAGACCGACATCGCGCTCGGACTGCAGGCCAGTCTGCGCGTCGGGCGGCTTATTGACCAAGGCCGGTTCGCGCCCGAAATGATCTCCATGGTCAAGCGCAACAACGTCGGAAAGGCGCTCGACATTGCCCGCATGGCGCGCGACATGCACGGCGGCAATGGGATCAGCGGAGAATATCAGGTCATTCGCCACATGGTGAATCTCGAAACCGTGAACACCTACGAAGGCACGCACGACGTGCACGCGCTGATCCTCGGCCGCGCGATAACGGGCATATCCGCCTTTTGACAAGGCGCGCTCGCGCCGCCCTCGCGGCGGCGCCCGCTATTGGCGATCCCCGCCGCGAAGTAACGATCGGCATTTCCATATCCGTTCTCACGCATTGCCCGCGAAAAGCCGGTGGAGCTTTACCATCGCTGTCCGGCACCGGTCATCCCGGGTTATCCTTGCCTTCCCTTCCGGCGCCTGGACCGCGGGGCGCGCGGCGCAGCCCATCCCCCGCAGACCAAGCAGACAGCCCTCGAAACGAGCCAAACGGACGTCGAGCTTCTCCGCCAGCTTTGGCAGTCACCCGGAGAGCCGCATCCAACAGCGTCTGAAATGACATATATTCATATTCATACGAATATCGTTTGATTATGGCATGAGCGGGGACGTATGATCCGTAAGGCCTTTGTGCCCGGACGCGCGATCCCCTTGTGCCGGGACGCGTCAGTTCAGGAACATAAAGGCCGGGACACCGGGCGCAAAGTTCGGACTGTCACACCAAAATCACGGAAACGCTTCCATTGCCGGGACTGGGCGCTCGCACCCACGACCGACATAATTGAATGCAAATACATATGCTTTCGGCTAATTCGCGGTCAGCGCCAACCGGCCATGACGGAACGGCTTGATCGAACGAGACATTTGAGGAACACATGAAGACAGGGTCGACGGAGAAATCGGCAGGCAGGGCAGAGGGAAAAATGGAAAACCGTGGCGACTATGACCCGAGCAGCCCAACGTTCCGGTTGGAAAACTCCCCTTTCTACCTGATGGCGCACGCCGATTTCAAATATCACGAGGATATGGACAAGGTGCTGCACAAGCACGGCGTGTCCAAGCCCATCTACCGCGTCATGACGGTGCTACGCGAACGGCAACCGGCAAGCATCGGCGCTATTGCTGAAGCAGCCCTCACCAAGCGGTCGACGATCAGCAGGATCATCGACCGGATGGTCGAGCAGGGCCTGGTCACGACCGAACCCAATCCGGAAGACAATCGGATTACTGAAGTCACGCTGACCGCGGCAGGCCAGCAAACGCTGCGCAAACTCACCCCGATCGTTGGGCGCCAGTTCACCCGCGCGATGGACGGCGTCAGCAATCGCGACATCGCCCATCTATTGCGCACGCTTCAAAGGATCAGCGCCAACCTCAGCAAGCTCCCGATCGAATAGCGCGGCCGCTCAGCGCGCGGGACCCTCAACGACGAGCTTACCGTCAGCGACAACGTAGCGGACGTCGCGAAGATTCTTGAGGGACTCAAGGGGATTGGCGCCAACGATCAAGAGGTCGGCGATCTTTCCCTTCTCGATCGTCCCGAGCTTGTCGCCCATACCCAGTATCTCCGCCCCAACGCGCGTGGCCGACGCGAGAACAGCCGCGTTGCTCATCCCGGCCTCGCTCAGGTAATCGAGTTCGCGGAAATAGGCGTCAGGATAACGGGTGTCATTTTCGAACGGGATGTCAGTGCCGACGCCAATCGGCACCCCCGCGCGATAGGCTTCAGCGACCCGTTTCAAATGGTCCTGCTGGTCGATGACAAACCGGCGCGAATGGGTGTGATAGAAACCACCAGAGGGGATCCCCGCTGACGGGTAGCCGCCGTTCAGCAGATTGTCGAAGGCCCCGATCGTGGGCACGAATGCCGTGCCATGCTTCTTCATCAGCGGCACCGCCTGGTCGCTCATCAGCAACGGATGCTCGATCGTGTCGACCCCCGCCTCGATCGCCCAGTCGGTATATTTACCATAGCTGTCGATTGCGACCGGAACTCCGAGCGAATGGGCTTCTTCGATCGCCGCCGCGAGTTCCTCCTTGTCCGCCGGCGCCCCGAGCTTGATCCAGTCGGCGAGGTTGCGGACCTGCTGCCGCACCGCGGTGCGCCATTCCCACGGGCCGTTGAAACCCTTGCTGGGCCCTCCCAGCGCGGGCTTCTGCCGTCCGGTCGCGGTGGAGGTCACCTCGTCGCCATGGCCGCCAGTCGTCGCAATGATGCGACCACTCCAGAGCACGCGCGGCCCGCGAATAATTCCCCGGTCGACCGCCTCCTTGATGCGCAGCGCCACATCATCGACAGTCCCGACATCGCGGGCCGCGGTAATGCCGGCGCTGATCAACTGCTCCGCGAGCGCGACCCCCCGGATCGCGGCTCCCGCCGGACTGTCGGAATATTTGCCGAAGTCATCGCAGCGCTGCTGTGTGAAATGGATGTGCAAGTCGATCAGGCCGGGCAAGATGTAAAGGCCGGTCGCGTCAATCCTTCGCGCCGCGCCGGCCGGGACCGCCGTTACGCCGGCAGGCCCGGCCGAAACGATCCGGTCACCCTGCATGACGACAACCGCGTCGGGAATTGGCGCGGCACCCCGCCCGTCGATCAGCGTGCCGCCAGTGATGACGACGACCGGCTCCGTGCTGCGATCGACCGGTGGGATCGGGAGGCGGCGCACGTCGTCGGTGGTCTCCGGGATCGCGCGCGGTGCAGCCTGGAGATGGGCGGGCAGCATCGCAAGCGCAACAAGCGCGCTCATCCCCAAGGCCGCCTTTTCACGACGAAGGCGGGCTGATCTGCGTGCGGGCGCGACAGGCATGGTGATCTCCAACAACATGTGAATTTACATATGATTTAAAGCGTGAATTGCTTGACGAAACAAGAGGGATTTGCTTCCCTCTCCAGGCGGCTGGGTCGGCAGGCGATCGCAACCCCGGGAACATGGCATGCATCTGGCAAATTCGCAGGCGAGGATCGGGCAGGGTCTCGACCATGCGATGACGCTCGCCCGCGCCGGCCAACTCGACGCGGCCGAGGCGAGCCTGCGCGGGATATTGATCGCCCATCCCGATCACCATGACGCGCTGCAACTCCTGGGCATGGTCGCGCGCAGCCGAGGCGAGCATGAAGCCGCGATAACCCTGTTCGGGCGTTCGCTCGCCGTGCGGCCGGAACAGCCCCACGTGCTGAATAATCTCGGCAACAGCCTGGCGGACAGCGGCCGACACGCCGAAGCGGTGCAAGCCTATGAGAAGGCGCTCGCGCAGACACCGGCATATGTCGACGCCCGCTTGAACCTGGCACTCGCCTGGCTGGCGCTCGGCCAGCCGGAATCGGCCTGCGAAACGCTGCAACCGGCCCTCGGCTCGATACCCGAGCACGCCCGCGCATGGGCAATCTTGGGGCAGGCGCTGGGCGAGATGAAACAGGCCGGGCGTGCCGTTGACGCGTGGAAAACCGCGCTGAGCCTACGACCTGGCCACGTCCCCTGGCTCCATAACTTGGCAGTCGCGCTGCGCCTTGTGGGCCGCGCCCGCGAAGCCCTGCCAATCTTTCGCGAATGCGCCGCCCGCTCGGCTGACGAAGCGAAGATCCACTACAACCTCGGCCACTGCCTGCAGGATCTAGGGCAAATCGATGCAGCGGCTGCAGCCTATAAGCAGGCCATTCGCCTGACGCCGACCGATGCCGAACTCCATGATTCGCTCAGCCGCATGCTTTGGCAGCACGGCCAAACGCAGTTGCATGTGAGGAGCTATCGCGAGGCCCTGGTCGACCACCCTGATGACCCGGGCCTCCTCGCGGGACTGGCAAATCGGTTGACGCTGGCCGGCGAGCCGAGAGCGGCAGTGGACATACTGGCGCCTGCCATCGCTCGCGGCGCCGCTGACGCCGATCTTCACTACCGCCATGGCCAAGCGCTTTGGACGTCCCACCAGCCTGACCGTGCGCTCGCAGCGTTTGAGGCCGCGCTCGCCGCGGATGCCGGCCACGCACCCAGCCTTCGCGAGTCGGCAAGAGCCCTCATCATTCTCGACCGGCTCGCCGAAGCGCGTCCACGGATTGAGCGTCGGCTCGCCGCAGAACCGACCGACCAGCAGGCGCTCGCCCTGCAAAGCATATTATGGCGCCTGGACGGCGACGAGCGCGCGCTATGGCTGACCAACCCCGGACTCATTGGTCGCGTACGGCTTATGCCTGGGAATGGCGACGCAGCAGCTTTCAACGACCAGCTCGACCGTGCGCTGGGCGCGCTCCACATCGGTTCGCGACATCCGCTCGAACAGACGCTGCGGGGCGGCACCCAGACCACCGACGATCTCTTCAGCCGCGATCTCCCAGAGATAAGGGCGGTTCGCGCGATGATCGAAGCGGGTGTGCGACGCTATATCGACGCGCTGCCGACCGATCCGGCTCACCCCTTTCTGTGCCGCAAGGCGCCCGCTTTTACCTTTTCGGGTTCGTGGTCAGTCAGGCTCCACGGCGGCGGCCACCACACGAACCATATCCACCCAGAGGGCTGGATCAGCGCTGTCTACTATGTCTCGCTGCCCGAGGCGGTCGGCAATTCCGAACAGGGCTGGCTGAAGTTTGGTGAGACGGGACTTAACCTCGGCGAACGCGAGCAGGTCCAACTGACCGTCCGCCCGGAACCCGGGCTGCTCGTTCTCTTCCCTTCCTATTTCTACCATGGGACGACCCCCTTCGCGGACGAGGACCATCGCACCACCATTGCGTTCGACATCGTGCCGACAAACCGGGCGAACGTCAAAAGCCCCGCAAATCCTGCTTCATGATTGCATATTTCCGGTTCGAGAGGAGTTCAGCATGGCCAGTCAGATACTTCAGCAGTTCGCCGCCGGGGTCGCTTCCGGTGCAATCCGCACGATCGACCTGACCCAGACGCTGTCGCCCGAGACGCCGACGCTGGTGCTGCCGCCCGAATTCGGCCAGTGCGCCGCGTTCAGCCAGGAAGAAATCTCGCGGTACGACGATCGGGGCGTCGCCTGGTACTGGAACAATTTCACCGTCAGCGAGCATACTGGAACGCACTTCGATGCGCCGATTCACTGGATCACCGGAAAGGATCTGCCGAACAATGCGGTCGATACGGTCGCGCCGGCCGATTTTGTCGCCGCGGCCGTGGTAATCGACATTTCGGACAAGGCGGCGGCCGATCCCGACTATCTGCTTACCGTCGCCGATATTGAAGCATGGGAGGCCGAACATGGCCGCATCCCCCCGCGCAGCTGGGTGATGCTCCGCACCGACTGGTCGAAGCGTGATGTCGATGCCTATACCAACCGCCGCGAAGACGGCGCGCATACGCCCGGACCGTCAGTCGAGGCGGTGCGGTTCCTCGTCGATCAACGCGATGCCCATGGTCTCGGCGTTGAAACAATTGGAACAGACGCCGGGCAGGCGCATCTGCTCGACCCCGCCTATCCCGCACATACCCTGTTCCACGCTGCGGGCCGTTATGGCCTGCAATGCCTTGAGAATCTGGACAAGTTGCCGCCGACGGGCAGCGTGATCATTGCCGCGCCGCTCAAGATCAAGGGCGGCTCGGGCAGCCCCCTGCGCGTTCTTGCACTCGTCGCGGACTGAGGCCCACATGGCGGAGCGGTCGTTCAAGGCGGAAGTCGAGCAGCTCAAGCTCGGCGACGGCGAGATATTCGAGGGTGAAGGCATTCTTGCGGTCACCAAGGCTCTTCTCCAAGCCGGTGTCGCCTATGTGGGCGGCTACCAGGGATCGCCTATCAGCCACCTGATGGATGTGTTTGCCGACGCGAGCGACCTGATGGCGGGGCTCGGCGTGCACTTTGAAAGCTCGTCGAGCGAGGCGACAGCGGCGGCAATGCTGGCTGCATCGGTAAATTACCCGCTGCGAGGCGCGGTCGCGTGGAAATCGGTCGTTGGTACCAATGTCGCCTCGGACGCCCTCTCGAACGTCGCGTCGGGAGGTGTCACCGGCGGAGCGCTGATCATTCTCGGCGAGGACTATGGCGAGGGTTCCTCGATCATGCAGGAGCGCACGCACGCCTTTGCCATGAAGTCGCAAATGTGGCTGCTCGACCCGCGGCCAAGCCTGCCCCTGATCGTCGACATGGTGGAAAAGGGATTCGAGCTGTCGGAGGCCTCGAACACGCCGGTGATGCTCGAACTGCGGGTACGCGCCTGCCACGCAACCGGCCGCTTCGTCGCGCGAAACAATCGGCGCCCCCCGTTGACCGTCGCCGACGCCGCGGCGTCGCCGAGGCGCGATACCAGCCGCATTGTCCTGCCGCCCGCCAATTTCCTGCACGAGGTCGAAAAGATCGAAAAACGCTGGCCCGCGGGCATCGACTTCGTGAAGGGGAATGGGCTCAACGAGTATTTTGGCCCCGACAGCGACGAGATCGGTATTATCGTCCAGGGTGGGTTGTTCAATTCTCTCAACCGCGCGCTCGAAATGATCGACCTTTCGGACGCCTTCGGCAATGCGGCGATGCCGGTCTATGTCCTCAACGTCACCTACCCTCTGATCCCCGACGAGGTGAATGCCTTTTGCGCGGGCAAACGCGCGGTCCTGGTGGTCGAGGAAGGCCAGCCCGAATTTATCGAGCACGAGCTCAACACGCTTGTCCGCCGTGCGGGCCTCAAGACCCGCATTATCGGCAAGGAAGTCCTTCCGCGCGCGGGTGAATATACAACGGCAGTCATCAAGGGCGGCATCGCGAAATTCCTCCATGCGCATGCCCCTGAGCGCGCACCGGCGGAGGAAGCGGCTCAGCCCCCCGCGCTGCCGCCAAGCGCTGTCCCGCAGCGTCCGGCCGGCTTTTGCACCGGTTGCCCGGAGCGCCCGATCTTTTCAGCGATGAAGCTGGTGCAGAAGGACATCGGTGAATTGCATGTGTCAGCCGACATCGGCTGCCATCTTTTCTCCATTCTGCCGCCGTTCCATATCGGAAACACGACGATGGGCTATGGCCTCGGGACCGCGGGCGCGTCGGCCTTCAGGCCGAAGGACAAGCGCGCCGTCGCAGTCATGGGTGACGGCGGCTTCTGGCACAACGGACTTACCTCGGGGATCGGCAACGCCGTGTTCAACCAGGACGACAACCTGACAATCATCGTCGACAACGGCTATTCAGCCGCAACGGGCGGCCAGGACATTCCCTCGTCGCGAGCGACGCCCCCAAACCGCAAAACGAACAATCCGATCGAGCGCGCGGTACGGGGTGTCGGCATTGCCTGGGCGCAGACGCGGACACGCACCTATGACGTCGCGGGGATGCGCGATGCGATCCGCGAGGCGCTCACGACGCCCGAAAAAGGCCCGAAGGTGCTCGTCGCGCAGTCCGAATGCCAGCTCAACCGCCAGCGACGCATAAAACCCCAACTCGCCAAGGCGATGAAGGCGGGCAAGCGCGTCGTGCGCGAGCGCTTCGGCGTCGACCCTGATACCTGCACGGGCGATCATAGCTGTATCCGCTTGTCGGGCTGCCCGTCGCTGACAATCCGCACAAACCCCGACCCGCTGCGAGAAGATCCCGTCGCGCATGTCGAGAACAGCTGTGTCGGTTGCGGCGTCTGCGGCGAGATCAGTCACGCTGCCATACTCTGTCCATCCTTCTACAAGGCCCGGATCATCGCCAACCCCAGCCGACGCGACCGCCTGCGTCAGCGGCTCCGGGGCTGGGTCATCGGCGCGCTCCAGAGGCGATCCGCGCGAAAGCTCGCCGCGAGGGCCTTCTGATGCGCCGGCGTGAACGCATCACCATCGCCGTGCTCGGTCTTGGCGGCCAAGGGGGGGGAGTCCTTGCAGACTGGATCGTCCAGCTCGGAATGAAAAACGGTTATGTGGCGCAGGGGACGTCTGTCCCTGGCGTCGCTCAGCGCACCGGCGCGACGGTCTACTATATCGAGATGTTCCCGGGCGGGTCCGGGGCGGAGCCCATTCTCGCATTGATGCCGGTGCAAGGGGACGTCGACATCGTCGTCGCATCCGAACTGATGGAGGCAGGCCGGGCCATCCTGCGGGGCTTCGTATCGCGCGACACAGTGCTGATCGGTTCGACGCATCGCGTCTACGCCATCGATGAAAAGATCGCGATGGGCGACGGCCGCGCCAGTAGTGAGCGGATCATCGCAGCTGCCCACGAGCGCGCGGGTCGCTTCATTGGCTTCGACATGGATGCCGCCGCCGAGCGAGCAGGCAGCGTGATCAGCTCGGTCATGTTTGGCGCCCTCGCGGGCAGCGGCGCCCTCCCCTTTTCACGCGCCGCGTTCGAAGAGGCGATTCGCGCTGGCGGCAAGGCCATCGACGCGAACCTCCGCGGCTTTTCCATTGGCTTCGATGCCGCCCAGGGCAAGGCAGATGCCGACGACGCCTCGCCAGTCCGCGCCGAGCCCAGCACCGAGATCGGACGCGCGTTCCTCGCCCGTATCCAGGGGAAATTGCCACCCGAAGCGCAGGAGTTTGCGGTCGAGGGCGTCAAGCGGCTCATCGATTATCAGGACGCAGCCTATGCTGACTTCTATCTCGACCGGCTCGAAAGTCTCGAAAGGGATCCGCAACTCCTTACCGAGGCCGCGCGGCACCTCGCGCTCTGGATGTCCTACGAAGATACGATTCGGGTCGCCGCGCTGAAAGTTCGCGCCAGCCGATTTGCGCGGGTGCGCGCCGAGGTGAAAGCGAAGGACGATCAGATTGTCCAGCTCACCGAATATATGCACCCACGCCTCGAAGAAATTTGCGAGACGATGCCCGCCGCGCTTGGCCGCCGGCTTCTCGCCAGCCGAACGCTCTCCCGTGTCCTTAAACCGCTGTTCAGCCGGGGCCGCCACGTCGAGACGACCAGCCTGCGTTGGTTCCTGACGCTTTCGTTGGTTGCCGGCCTGCGGCGCTGGCGGCGCGCTACGCTGCGCTACAAGCTGGAGCAGGCCCGTATCGAGGATTGGCTGGCGCTTGTCCGAGCCGCCGAACCGGCAACAGCTCTTGAACTTGTAAAGTGTCAGCGACTGATCAAGGGCTATGGCGAAACGTTCGAGCGCGGGCTCGGCAATTATACGCGCATCGTAGAGCGCTACCGCGCTGGCGGCCTCGCCGCCCCCGATATCGCCCGCCTGCGCGACGCCGCGCTGGCAGACGAACGCGGCGATGCGCTGACGCTAGCCCTCGCCTCCTGATCGCTGGGACGCCGCTATCCACGCGTCGACCTTGGCCTCGAGCATCGTCATGGGTAATTGCCCCTGCGCAAGGATAAGGTCGTGGAACGCCCGAAGGTCGAACCGTTCGCCGAGCGCTGCCTCAGCGCGTCGACGTAGCTCGACAATCTTGAGCTCCCCCACCTTGTACGCCACCGCGCCGCCCGGCGCTCCGATGTATCGCGCCAGTTCGGTGTCGATATTGATGTCGGCCAGCGCAGTGTTCTCCTCGAAACATCGCCGGGCCTGCGCATAACTCCAGCCCATGACGTGAATCCCCGTGTCGACGACCATCCGGCATGCGCGCCACATCTCGGTTGAGAGACTACCGAATTTTTCATAGGCGTCGCGATATACGCCCATTTCATGTCCCAAGCGTTCGGCATAGAGTGCCCAGCCTTCGCGGAATGCAAGCAAATCGCGCGCACGGCGAAATGACGGCAACTCGGCGTTTTCATTATTGAGCGCTCCGTGCGTGTGGTGTCCGGGGGCGGCCTCGTGCAGGCTGAGCGCCGGGACCTCGTACAAGGGCCGCTGGTCGAGATGCGAGGTGTTGACTACGAAGGTTCCGGCAAATCCCTTGGCGAAGTCGCCGCCCCCGCCCCCACGCGCGGTCGTATAGCCTTCCTCGAGCTCGCGCGGCACCGGGACAATGGTGAAGGGCTGACGCGGGAGCACGCTGAAATAGCGGGGCAGCACGCCGTCGATCCGCTTCGATGCGGCAGCATATTTCTCGATCAACCCTTCGCGGCTGGTGGCATAGAAGCGCGGGTCGGTCCGCAGGAACCGCAGCCAGTCGGCAAAGTTCCCCTCAAAGCCGGTCGAGGCAATGACCCTGTCCATCTCCCCGCGAATCCGCTGCACCTCAGCAAGCCCCATCGCATGGACCTGCTCTGCGCTGAGGTCGGTCGTGGTATAATAGCGCAGCAGGAAATCATAATAGGCGCGCCCGCCGGGCACCGCGGCGATGCCGAGTTCCTTGCGCGCCTTTGCGCGGTACGGGCCATCGATATAGGCGAGCGCTGCCTTTTGCGCCGGGCGGATCTCGCGCTCGAGAAGTTGCTGCGCCTCCGCGTGGACAGCGGGATAGCCGGCGAGCGGCGCGAGCATCGGATCGTCCGCGACAGGGACCGCGATCTGGTTGCGGAGCACCGCCACTGCGACATCGATCACGACCTGCGGGTGCGTCCAGCCCGTTGCCACGCCGCGTTCGAGATTGGCGCGCTGCTCAGCGAAGTAGCGCGGAATGCCGCGCATCCGAGCCGCCCACGCGCGGGCTTCAGCCTCATCGCTTATAGCAAGCCCTCGGGCCAAGGCATAAGGCGTGTTGTAAAAGCCTTCATGCGCGACAAATGCGAACCGGCGCTCGTCGAAATCGATGCCTTCGACCCGCCAGCCGATCAGTTGGCGCAAATAGTCGCGATTGACGCGCTCCTCTCCCGTCAGCGTCGCGACATCAAGGGCATCAAGCTCGGCGGCGATCCGCTCCAGTTCGGCCTTCCGGCGCCCCATGCCGTCCGGGGTCTCATCAGGCCAGCCCACGCGTGAGCGCGACGGGTCGGACCTCCCCGCTTCCATCGGATAATCTGCAGCGAAATGCTCATATTGTGCGATCAGGTCCGACAGTTCAGGGGCGCTCGCCCCGGTCAAGAGGACCGCCGAGACGCTCAGCACAAATAGTCGCCGCCAGCACCGTCCTGGCTGCGCGGTCAATTTGATCATCGGGAATTCCTTTCGCAGAAGGTTGCCGCATCCGTTCCGGATCGAACATCGATCGGACGGGGCGGGTGGGAACGACCAGGCATCTGGCCAAACCGGCGCAAATGGACGCATTTCTGCCGGGCCATCCCGGCCCCGCAGGCTTCCAGGAAAAATAATATAGCTTCAACCTGCTCAACGCGCTGCCGAGCAGGCACCAGGTTCGCGGCGGCCAGCGGCGCGCCATCAGTCCCGAAGGTGGAGGCTCGCGGGCGCTCATCGCTTTCGGCGAAGCATCGCTCCGCGGCGCACGCGAAATCGCCGCTTCGGCTGTGATAGGCCTGTCGCCGATGAGAGGAATTATCTAGCACATGGACCTGGCACCAGCGGCGAGGGCAGCAGCGCGACGCCCAGATGACGCGCGCGTTGCTCAGGTCACGTGCGCGGCGGGCGGCCGAACCCGACCTCGAAAGGGGCAGCGAAATGCCGCGCCCATCTGCGCGCCTTGGATCAAGGGGCCATTGCCCAATGCGGTCGCCCCCCCTCTTGCGCCGCCTGGACACCCTCCCGACAATCCCGAACCGCTGGCGCCCCGAATGTTCCATCGCTTCAGTTCGAGAGATAGGCCATCGACATCAGCAATTTGGGCAGCACGGCTGCAGCGGCATGAAAGCGCACCGGAGACGGCTCGCGCGGCCGGACTGAAAGGGCCTCGCGGTTTCCCGTCACCAGCATCTCGGCGACCTCGGCCCCGATGACGCTGTTCGTCGAGATGCCGCGTCCGTTACACGCCTGGATTGCGATCGCCCCCTCGCCCAGGTCATAAATTTCGGGAAGGAACGAGGTGTTCACCCACGCCACCCCGCGCCACAGATAGTCGATCTGGGGATCGGGCATGGCCGCGAAATGCTGTTTGAGCCGCCGCCGGGCTTCACGATAACAGGCCTTGTCCCCGCGCACGAGGAAGGACACCGGAAAGGCTGAGATAAGATGTCCGAAGCCGTCGAGGCGCGCACTGAAAAGATAAGGCACCTTGTCCGTGAACGCGCCTCCTTGCGGAAGGATGACTTCCTTTTGAGCGACATCGAGCGGCGCTGTTGCGAACTGGAAGACGTGCAGCGGCAGGGTCGTACGGTGCATCGCCGGATGGAGCGCGGCATTGCTCCCGTTGGCCGCGAGCACGACGCGGGCAGCGCGCACCGTGCCCCCAGGCGTCCGGCACACCCAACCGCCATTCCGGCGCTCGAGCGATCGCACCGGGCTGTTGGCGAAAAGGCGGGCGCCGTGGCGCACGGCGGCGGAGCCAAGTCCGCGCACATAAGCGAGAGGATTCAGGCTGCCGCCGTCCCCAAAGCGCAGCGCGCCGCAATAGCGGTCGGCTCCGAACAGCCGCCGCGCCTCACCGCCCGCTACGAAATCGACATCATGGCCACGCTCACGCCACTGCCCAGCATAGCTACGCTGGGTATCCGCCAGGGCCTCGGTATGTGCAGGCGCGTAAAAACCGTCCTGGCGCGCATCGCAGTCAATATCATAGCGCCTGACCAGGTCGAATACGCGCTGCGCTGAGGCGCCTATCATCTGCGTGAGGCGGTCGCCCGCTTCCTCGCCAATCACCTCACCGATCGTTTCGGGGGAATGACGGATATAGTCGGGTGCAACCAGCCCCCCGCTCTGCCCGGTCGCGCCATCGCCGAGCTGTCCGGCTTCGACGAGGACGACGTCCGCGCCCTTTTCAGCGAGGTGGAGCGCGGTCGAGGTGCCCGCAATGCCGCCGCCAATCACCAGGATATCGGTTTCGATTTGGCCTGCGAGTGGCGCGAGGCGGGGACCGGGTGCCGCAGTCGCGGTCCACAACGGAACCGTCACGCTTTCACGGCGCGCGGCGCGGGATAGGGAGTGATGCTGCATCACCGCTCCGTCGACCAGGCGAAAGAGGAGGGTATCGCGACGAGGGGGAGTAACCCCGTCGCGGCGCCCTCAACTCGGGACAATATCATATGCGAACTTTCCTGCTCGCCCGGTCAGTCGCCGGGCTGTTGTGTTTCAAGTCGTGGCGGGAATTTGCAGCGCCCCCCGTCCCTTCCGCCGCGCGAGGGCGACGAAGAGGAGAACGAAGCAGAGCGCGACGGGAGTATTCATGATCATCGGCAACGACATTTCGTTGTTGCCGACGATCGATACGGCGATGAAGATCGCAGTGCCTTCCTGCCGCATCAGATGCTCGACCCCGATCGCCACATTCTCGCGCCTGGTGAAGCCAGCAAAGCGCACGATGGTCATCACCACCGCGACCATGATGAAGTTGAGCGCGACGGTTATCCAGAAGAGCGCGCCCAGATTTTCGCGCAGCACCGGCACCTGATCGTAGAGGATGACACCGAACGAGCTGAACAGCACGATCGTCGCGGCATTTTTCAGGTAACGCTTGAACCCAATCGCGAAATCGGGACGCCAGGCACGCACTGCAAAACCGACCGTCGCCGGCAGCACGGTGATCGAGAAAATGTCCCAGAAGAACGACGCGAGCGGAACCTGGACGTCCGCGTCGAGCCCCATGAAATGGAGCAGCGCGAAATGCGCGTAAAAGGGAACGACGAGGATGTAGATCATGCTGAGGATCAGCGTCAGCGACATTGACAGCGCGAGATCGCCCTTTGCCATGTCGGTGAACAGGTTCGAGAGCATCCCGCCCGGCGTGGTCGCAAGCAGGACAAAGCCGACCGCGAGCGCCGCGGTCGGTGCCACGGTCAGCGCGAGCGATACACCGATCAGCGGGGGCACGATCAGCATCGAACACACGCCAAAGATCAGCGCGCGCTTGTTGCGAAACACCTGGCGGAAATCATCGGCGGTCAGCGACAGCCCCATCGACACCATGATCGCGACCAGCGACCCGGGCAGCAACCAGTTGCCCAACAAGGACATCAGTTCGTCATAAGTCATCCGCGAACGTCCTCAAGCCGTCTCGAGCGACAGGGTACAGGCTCCATTGCGGCGGATCGTGCGGCAATCGGCCTGCGCTTTGGCAAGATCCTCGTCGACAATCCGCGCGCAGACATTGGCCTGGATCCAGCCGAACGGCATCAGCAGCCGCCCGCCCCCGCCGTAGAAGACGCCGATGTCATAGAAGGGGCCCGGCGGAAGCCCCTTCGTGCTGCCCGCCGACAGATAAGCGAGCACTATGTCGCCTGCGTCGGGATAGGACGTGGCGTTCTCGGCCGGGATCGTTGGCTGAGCCATCGCGGCCGGTAGCGTACTGGCCGGCATCGGGACGGATATTTCCGGACCGGTCCAGATCGCATGCATCGCCTCGAACCCTGCCCGGCGTTCGGCGAGATCCCACAGGAAAGCCGTCGATACGGGCGCCACGTCGTCGAGCAGCCGGCAACGCGCAGAGAGCCCCGATTGCGGCTCGATCAGTCTGATGTAACGCATGCCCCCCCCTATTTTCCGCTCACCATTTCCAGATACTCCTCTTTTTGGAGCGCGATGGGAACGTTGCCGTTCTGCCAGAGATAATCGTGAAAGCGCTTGAGATCGAACGTCTCGCCCTCGCGCACGCGGGCCTCGGCAAGGAATTCCGCGGTCTGCATCTTGCCAATCTGGTAACTGATCGCCTGCCCCGGCGATGCCGCGAAGAAGACCGCCTCCTCCTCTGCCGTCGCGCGGTCCATCGGCACCATCTTTTCCAAATAGTCGGCCGCCTCGGAGATACTGAACTCGCCGAGTGCGAGCTTGACGTCCACTTCGACGCGCAGCGCGCGCAGCCGCGCGAAATTATAGATGATCTCGCGCGTCTTGGGCGCGTCGGCCCACAGTCCCGCCTGCAACATCATTTCTTCGGCGTAGAAACCCGTGCCCTCGTTCGCTCCGCTGTCGTAATAATGGCGGCGTAGCGGGTTCGAATGTTTCCAGCCGAGCGTGAGCTGGAAGAAATGCCCCGGCACGCCCTCGTGGACGATGATTGGCCGGGGGTCCCGGGCGATCGAGAGGTTGAAATAACCGAGCTTCGGCGACGGTTCTGGAAGGTAGACCGTCGCATCCTGTCCAACTCGAGCCTGGCTGGTCAGGTCGAAGGTGCGCCCGAGCCAGGCGATCGGTGCGAGATAGGCGGGGAACGGCTGCGCCTTGTAATGCCCCGCCCACTCGGGGACGGTCAGCAGATTCTTCTCCCGCAGGAAGTCGCGCACCTTGAGCTCATCGGCGTTGAGCTTTGCAGTCACCCGATCGATCGAGCTGCCGATCGGCAAGTCGGCGACGCCTGCATTCCGGCTGCGCTCAAGCTCTTCGAACAACACGGAACGCGCCCATTCCTGCCGTCCCATCACGAGCAGATCTTCCGGCGAATAAGGATAGAGCGCTACGCTGCCGAGGAAATAGCGGTAGGAATCGCGCCCTACCGCAGTGGTTTCGGAAAGCCCCGCGCGCTTCCCTTTCAAAAAGGTGCCGAAGTCGGCAAACGCTGCGACTGCCTTGTCTCTCGCAGCCTTCAATCGTTCCCGCTGCGCGGGGCTCGCGTGCGGATCGATTCCTGCGACCATGCCGTCGAGGCTGGCGGGCACCTCCGCCATTTGATGGAGCGCTGCGTCGACGAAGGGGCCGCGCATGTCGGTGAGGTTGGCCCTGCCCGCCGCGAGGATCGCGGGTGCGTTGCCGAGCAGCCGGATCACATCATCGATCCGTGCGCGTTCAAGCGGCGGTGGCGGCAGCAACACCTCGAAAATCGGGTTCAGCGCCTGTGCGACATAGAAATGCGGTTGCCGGCGCCAGGCGGCGACATGGTCGAGCTCCCAGCGCACGCGCGACAGCGCTGACCCCACAAGACGGTAATCGACCCTCTCTTCGGCAGTTCGCGGCTTGCCCGCCAGCGCCTTCCATTCCACTTCGAACGCCGCGAGCCGCTTCTGCTGTGCCGCGACTGCCGCGGGCGACCAGTCGGGTGTCCAGCGCTGCGGCCGGACGATGCGCGGAATATCGTCGCTCGTTGCGGGCTGCGTCTCTGCACGCCACGCCCAGAATTCGGCGCCGAGCCGCTGAACTTCGGCTTGCGCGGCCGCATTTGGCGCCGACAGGAGGGCAGCACCGCCGACCAGCACTGAGATCGCCCGGCGCAGCATTCTATTCCCGGTTCTTCACATGGCGGTCCAAGAAATCGACCATTTTCTTGAACGCGAAGCGAGCTTGCGGAAGATTGTCGCTTGCCCAGGCGTGATTACCGCCCGGCAGCGTTACCAGTTCGAACATCTGCTCGCGCTGGATCATCTGCTCGGCAAGCGCGATCGTGTCCGAATAGAGCACCACAGGATCGCGCGTCCCGTGGATGATCATCAAGGGATCCCTGATCCCCTTCGCCTGGTAGAGCGCCGACTGCGCCTCGTAGCGCGCGGGCATGTCGGCGCCCTCGGGCGGCCCCATGATCCACATCTGCGACGGGTAGGCGTGCCACACGTTCGTCGCCGGCGCACCCGCGATCCCGGCGGCATAGACGCCCGGCTTCTTCGACAATGACATGATCGTCATCAGCCCGCCATAGCTCGACCCCCAGATGCCGATACGCTTCGGGTCGGCGTAACCCTTGGCGACCAGGTAGCGCACCCCGCTCTCGAGGTCGTTGATGTCGGTTTCACCATAGCTGTGATATTGCGTCTGGTTGTGATCGCGGCCCTGCCCCCACGATCCTCGCACATTGACGTTGAGCACAATATAGCCCTGCGCGACGAAATATTGGTCGATCCCCCACGTCGGGTGTGCGCGCCGCCCGCCCCATTGGTTGCGCACGGCATCTGAATAGACCGACCCGACGATGACCGGATAACGTTTGGAAGGATCGTAATTGGCCGGCAGGCTGATACGCGCGAGGAGATTTGTCCCGTCGACATGGCTCGGGAATTCGGCGTATCCGATATCCGCCCACGTCTGCTGATAGAATTCAGGCTGGGGCGACTTGGTCACCTGCGTTGCCCGCCCCGGCTTCGTCGTATCGACTAGATAAAGTTCGGGCGGGGTCGTGTCGTTGCTGTACCAGTCAGCGACGTGCCGGAAATCAGGTGAAAAGACAGGCTGGTGCGTGCCGGCCGCCGCGCCGCTGATCCGCTGAATATTTCCGCCTGCAACCGGTACACGGTAGATTTGGCGGTCAGCAAGGCGGGACTCGTTCGCGGTGAAATAGAGCTGGCCAGCCTTGCGATCGACCGTGAAGCTTTCGACCTCCCACTTGCCGCTCGTAATCTGGCGGGGCGTTCCGCCTGCCGCGCGCTGGTGATAGAGGTGCAGCCAGCCGTCCCGATCGGTCAGGATGATCAGGCCGTCGTCACCCGGCGCCCACGCGACTTGCCAGTCGGGACGCAGATGCTTGGGTTCGCGGAGCTGGTAGAAGGTCTCGCGCGCACCGCTTGCCACGTCATAGACGTAGATTGTGTGCTCCTTGGCCTCCATGTCGGATCCGCTAACGAAGAGGCGCTTGCCATCGCTCGAAATGCCGTAATCCCACACGTGATGCTTTGCATCGGGGCGTTCGTAAAAGCGCGTTTCGCCCGACGCCAGCGTCACGACGCCGATCGTCGTCCTGGTCGTCTCGTCGCCCGGAAATGGCCGGATCACGCGGTTGTTCTGCAGTTCACCCTTGGCATAGTAGAAGATATCGCGCTCGGGCGTGGCACGATCGTCGGACTGCTTGAAGGCGATCGCCTTGGCATCCGCGGCCCATTGGAAATCCTCGATATAAACCTTGGGGTCCTCGTCACCTGCAACCCGGCGCGCAGCGTTGGGCGCCTTTGCCCCAATATCACGCACCCAAAGCACCCCGCCCAGCGTCACCCGGTTTCGGGGGTCAACCGGGTTGCCCGAGATGAAGGCGAGCCGGGTCCCGTCGGGCGACACCGCAAGCTTGCGGATCGCCTGCTTGTCGGTCTCGACCTTCGCGATCGTTCCGTTCGCCTCGCGGATATGAAGTTGGCCACCGAGAGTGAAGGCGATGCGCCCCTTGTCGAGTGCGACCGCCTGGGTGATCCCCTTCGCCTCGGCCTCGGGCTTGCTGTCTTCACCAAGCCGCGTCAGGCGAACCTTTTTTCCGGTCTTTACCGAATAGGACCAGATGTCGCGGAAGCTGTAGCCTTCGTCGTTCCAGAGGAAGAGCACGGTGCTGCCGTCGGCCGACCAGGCATAGCCTTCGGGCGTCGTACCGATCAGGCTCTTGTACCGGTAGAGCTCGTCGAGCGACAGCGACGTTCCGGCCGAACTCGCGGTGCCCCGAACCGGCACGGGCCGATCCTGCGCAACCGCGGCGGGCGATGACAGCGCGAGCGCCAGCACGGTGCCGGCCATTCCCAACAGACCCAGTTTGTTCATCGAGGTTTATTCCCAGCTTCACACGACCGCGGACGCGACTGGTTGAGCCGCGACGGAACCTTGCCGCCGCGGCCCCCAGACTTCCACTCAGAAGTTTGCCCGAAAACCGATCGTGAAACGGCGGCCGATGGCGTCGTAGGTTTCACGTTCATAGAGGTAGAAGGGCGGTTTGCGATCGAACAGATTGTCGACATTTGCGAAGAAGCTGAAGTTCTCGCGCACGTCGAGGTTCGCACCGAGGTCGAAGTAATGCACGTCCCCGGTCTCGGGCACGGCGAGCAAGGGAGTCGCCGCGCCCGAAGCTTTTGCACCCGCGATACGACCGTCCTTCGCGGAGCCGATGAAGCGATGACGGAGCGAAAGCTGGAGCTTTTCCATTTCCCACGTCAGACGCTGGGTGAAACGCCATTTGGGGCTGGCGGTGCTGCAGCTTCCGCCGCCGATATAGCCGGCACAGTTCACCGGGTTCACGATCGGACTGCCCTGCGAGATCGCATCGATCAAATAGGTACCCGCGATATAGTAGCTCAGGCTGCCGGATGATCCGAGGCTGTGCCGATAATCGAGCCGGTAGTCGATGCCCGAAGCCTCCAGCTTCGCGATATTGGCATTGAGTAGCGGCACATCATAGAGCTGGCCGTCCGGCGTCCGGTTCTGCAGCGGCTGGCAGAAGATGTTGTTCAGCGACATGTCGGCGTTACACGCCGTGATGACCGACTGCAAACCTCCACCGAACGATCCGATCGCGTCGTCGATCTTGATCTTGTAGTAATCAACCGTGAGCTGCAGGTTGGGAACGAACTCCGGGCGGATAACCGCTCCGACCGACCAGGTATCCGAGGTTTCCTCCCTCAGGTTCGGGTTACCACCGGTGATGGCTCGGATCTGCTGGTTTTCCTGCTGGAACACGTCGATTACCGATGCAGGGATGCCGAGCGAATTCACGCAGAAATCGCGCTCCTGCTGCGTGCGGTCGGGCCCCGCGTTACAGAAGTCGACGGCCTGGGGCGCAGTGTTGGTGGCTCCGGAATAGAGCTCGACCACGTTCGGCGCGCGCACCGCACGCTGATAGAGGCCGCGGAACTTGAGACCGCGGAAAGGCGAATATTCGCCGCCCATCTTATAGGACCAGACCGCACCCGCTGTCGAATAATCCGAAAAGCGCAGTCCCCCCTCGAAGGCCAGCAGTTCCACCCCCGGCATGTCTCCAAGGATCGGCACGTAAAGCTCGCCATAGACTTCAGAGACATCGAAAGAGCCCGCCGTCGGGCTGAGGCCGGCCGAGCGCGACAGGGCCTTGCCCTGGACATAGAGCTGGTCGGGGTCGAAGGACGAGCTTTCCTTGCGATACTCGGCACCGATCGAGATACCGAGATCCCCTGCGGGAAGCGAGAAGAGCGAACCCGTCAGGCTGGCACCGACCTGTTTCTGCCGGATCGTGGTGATGTTGGTGAGATCCGTATAGATATAGCTCATCATCTCGGGGGTAAGCGAATTAAGCCCGAAAGGATTGAGAACCACGCAATTCGGATCGGCGACCGCGCACTTGTAAGGGTCGTTGGGATCGGTCAGGAAGCCGTTGGCAAAATTTTCGATCAGGACGCCGCCGCCCTGGACATCGGTAACTTTGGTCTGGCCCTGGTTATAGAAGACTTCCCACTTCAGCCGATCGGTCAGATTACCTTTCAGGCCGACGACAAAGCGATAGAAGTCACGCGTCTGGTCGCTGGTACGCGAACCGCCGTCGAGCAGGCGCCGGTTGATATTGACCGGCACGAGGCTGTCGGCGTCCCCATCCAGGTTCACGCTCAAGAAGTCGCGCAGCGTCGGATCGAGGTAGGGATTGCGAATATCGAGCTGGAAGCCCGGGATAAATCCTGAGCTGCTCATAGGCACGGCGCCGAGCGTCGAGTTGATTTTGCTGTGGACGTACGACCCTTCCCAGAAGGCGGTAACGCCGTCGCTCACGTCATAATGACCGATCACCGACCCCTGCCAGCGCTGCATCGGCATCTGGAGGTTTGTGTAGGGACGATCGTTGAAACCGTCACTGGCCTGGTAGGCGCGCCACCCCTCATCGGCAAAGAAGATGCCGGCGGTCCCTATCGTAGTGCCATATGGATCGGTCAGGCCAACGAGCTGAGGGCTGAAAATCGTACCTTGCGGCGTGACGCCGTTGCCCGCCGGCACCAGAACCGGCTTCCCATCGACGACGGCATCGGCAAAATACTCGACCGCGTGCTTGCGCGCCGCGCCCTTGACCATCGCGCGATCGTAATAGCTGCCATGAAACACGATGTTGCCGCGCCCGTCAGCGAAATTGCCACCGACCGTCAACTCGAGATTGTACCGCTCTGCGTCACCCTTGTCGCTGAGGCCATAGGAGCCGCCGACCTCGAAACCTTCGAAATCATCCTTGGTCACGAAGTTGACAACGCCCGCCATGGCGTCCGAACCATATACGGCCGACGCGCCGCCGGTCACGACCTCGACGCGCGATACGAGCGAGGGTGGAATCATGTTGAGGTCGACGACGCCATCCTGCGACGCCCCGACAACCCGGCGCCCGTTCTGCAACACCAGCGTGCGAACCGTGCCGAGGTTTCGAAGATTAACCGTTGCCGAACCGTTACCCGCGTTCGATTGTGCGCCGGCCCCCGCCACCGCCTGGGGCAGCGCGTTGAGCAGCTGCTCGGTCTCGAGGGTTGCGGAATATTTGATTTCGTCCTGACCGATCACATTGACAGGGCTGTTGGATTCAAGGTCAGGCCGCGGGATGCGCGAACCGGTGACGACAATCGACCCCTCGTCGTCGGCGAGCGCCTCCTGCGCCATTGCCGACCCCATGACTGCCATTGACAGGAAAAGCGCCGAACCGCCCCTCAATCCCGCCCGAACAGCTGCTACCCTCTTCAAACCCATGATCGTCACTCCCTGAAACTGGAACGCCCGCCTGCGCTGCTCACGATCGCTGACGTTTGCCGCCATCCATTCCCGTGAACAGTTGCGTGATTTTGAGCATATTGGCGCGAGGCAGTCAATTCCATGGCGCGAAAAAATGTGAAATGTATCATTTCAGACGTGTGACCGCGCTTTGAGCCCTGCGCCTCGATTGGCAATGAAGCGGCAAATTTCAAATATAACTGACTGTATTGAAATGGTTATTTCTCATAGCCGATTCAAGAAACACATCCTCTTCCGGAAGAGACGCTCACGCGCGATCGGGACGACTGCTGCCCCGTCCGGCCGCTTGTCGGATGTAATATCGACACTTGACCAAGGGCGCCCGCTATAACATCATGACCAAAATCACGCGTTTTTTGGTTTAATAATCGCGCGGTGAGTCGGCGAGCCGCCGGCGGCAACATAGGAGACCTTATCGATGAGCAAGGCATTCGTCGTGGCGATCACCGCCCTGATCGCGGGCACTACCAGCCTTACCCCGTTCGCGGCGGCCCGCGCGACGGAGCAGGTCTCGCTTCTGCAGGCTACGCCGCCCGATGGCCAGGGCAGCTACGAGGAGTTGGTCACGCTGTTTACCGCCTTTAATGAGTGGAAAACACCAAAGGCGATCGACGGCATAGTCAACTATAGCCCCGCCGCCGTCGAAAAGCGCCGTGCCGAACTTAAGGCCTTCCAGGCGAAACTAGCCGATTTCGCGGTCGCGCGCTGGGATCGACACAAGCAGGTCGACTACCTGGCCGTCCGCGCACAAATGGACCTTGCCGACTTTACACTGAATGTCACCAAGCCCTGGGCACGCGATCCGGGCATGTATGTCGACGAGCTTCAACGACTTGCCTACACTGACGTGCCGCTCAAGGGGGAGGCCCTTAAATCCTTCCGTGCTCGGCTGCGGACAATCCCGGGCTATCTCGCTCAGGCCCGCATCAACCTCGACTCGGTTGCCGCCGACTATGCCGATCTCGCAATCCACAGCCTGTCGCACGGCGACGGCGTCGGCCACGGCATGCCCTACCGCCCCGTCGAACCTGAAGGCTTGATCGGCTGGTTCGCCGACCTGCACGCACGCGCCGCGAAGCAGCAGCCCGCGTTGGTGCCGGATATCGAGGCTGCGGAGCAGGCTATCATCAGCTTCCGCGACTGGCTGGTCAGCGCGCGCCCCGCCATGACCGCGCCCGCCGGTGTCGGCAAGGCTGCCTATGACTGGTTCCTGACCAACGTCCGGCTAATGCCTTATGACTCTGACGAGATTGTCACGCTCGCCGAGCGCGAGCTCGCGAGGCACTGGGCGAATTACACGACCGAGCGCCACCGCAACCGCAATCTGCCCGAACTCGAACTGCCCGGATCGGCTGAGGAGTATGAAGCGCAACTCGCCGGCACGGACGCCAAGATCCGCAAATGGTTGAGCGATGAAGAGATCATCACCATTCCAGACTATATTCCAGCGACCTACCAGGAAGTCGGCTTCAACGCGCCTTGGATTGTCCGCCCGAACGGACCGATGTTCTGGGAACAGGTCCAGTTCCGCGACGCCTCGCCCGACCATCTTCACGCGACTTTCCCCGGCCACCGGTTCGACGGTATGACCGGCAAGCGGGTTTCGCACCCGATCCGCCGCCATATCAGTGACAGCGGCCGGACCGAAGGCTGGGGCTTCTACCTGGAGGAAAGCGCGCTCCAGCTGGGGCTGTTCGACGACCGTCCGCGCACGCGCGAGCTCATCTACATCTTCGGACTCTTCCGCGCTGCCCGTACGATCGGCGACGTCAAGATGCAGCGCAACGAGATGACCGTCGATGAGACCATGAACTTCTGGAAGGAGTGGACCCCCTATCTCGATGACAATGTCGCGCGCGTTGACGCGGGCATCTATATCCGGCGCCCGCCCGGTTACGGCATGACCTACACGATTGGAGCGATGCAGCTTCAAAAGCTGCTCGTAGATCGCAAGCGCCAGCTCGGCGACAAATTCTCGATCAAGGACTACCACGACTATCTTATGAACACCGGCCGCCTGCCGGTATCTCTGCTGCGCTATGACCTCACCGGCTACGACGACGAAATCAAAAAGCTATGGCGCCACCAGCCGCTGTCCACAGTAATCAGTCACAAACCCTAGCGAACCGATGAGCAGCGCGAAGTGCCGCCGTCATCGCCGGGTATCGGCCTTGCGCGCAATAGCTTAGCCGCTAGCGCCGGCGCGGAGACTGCCGGCGCAGCCGCAATTCTCTGGGCCTTCGTCAAGGCGAGTTCCAGGTATCCACCTGGGGCTCGCCGCGACCGACTGACCGGCCCCCACCGAGTGGTCCGAGCGGATTGTTAGTGCATTGACGCCTCCATCGCCAGTGTTGGCCGTAGGTGGGCGGCGCGCATTTGAGCATATGCGCGGCGAGAGCTTCGGTAGTCATCGTGCCACCGCCGATCTCGGCAATGATCCATTCGAACAGCGCTTCCAGTCCCAGCCGGAAGGACTGGCGCATCTGCACGCGCTTCCAGTGCAGTGCAGGCTCTGCGATTTTTTCATCTTCCAGTTCGAGCATCGCCTGGCGGAGTTCGCCTTCGCCTTCATTCTGCTCGCCCTGATTATCGGCAGCGCGCGTAAGGAGCTCGAAGCCGCCGCGTCTTTTGGTCGGCGCCCGGGCGCCTATCAATCGCTCGCGCATGGCGCGTTTTGGCATGCACATGATCGAGGCATTCGAGATTGGCCGACCACCCGCCGAAGGTGAGATTGCCGGACCCCACGGTCGCGTGAGTCGCGTCATCGGCCTCCAAGACCATCAGCTTGGGATGAAAGCAGCCGCCGCGGACGGCTACGGGGTGGACAGCATATTCGCGGCCAATGCGAACTGCGCCGCGTTCTTTGAGCGCCATGCGGTAGCCGAGCGGATCGGTCAGGATCGTAATGTCCGAAACGCCCTCGCGCGGTGGGAACCAAATTATTGAGTCCCTCCTTTAAACCGAAACCATGGAGCGATTATCCACCGCGTGGCTCTATCGCCATCAGCGAATATGCATTGCAATGCGCGATGAATGCCTAGCAGCACCGCAGCCCGCCCCTCGCCATTGACCAGCCGCGCGACCGTTTCGTCGGGAACGCCCCAGCGCGCGACCAATGCAGTGGCCGCTCGCACCATCGCCAGCTTTTCATCTTCGTCATATTGAGCTCTGGCGATCGACATGGACATATCCGCTGACTTCGAGGAGCTCAGATAGGACAGAACGTCCGCTCAGGCCATCTTCTATCTTACCGATCGGTAAGAAATTAAAGAGAAGGCCGTATATCGGATTGCTTTCTTCCCGATCGGTAAGGAAGGCTCTTGAAACGCGCTTTGTCGTGTGCAATCTTCCCGTTCGGGAAGAATGACATGATCGACAACGCAATCGAATTCGGCGCAGCCGTCGCATCCGCTCGCAAGACCCTTGGCCTTACCCAGCGGGAGCTGGCGCTCGCAATCAACAGCGGCGAACGCTTCATTGTCGATCTGGAAGCAGGAAAGCCCACTGCGCAACTCGGTAAGGCCCTCGCCGCCGCTAGGGCTGTCGGCTTGCGGCTCACCGCAACCGGCATTTCGCCGGCCTAACGGTGGATCTTCCGGTTCACTACGAAGACCGCTTGGTCGCTACGATCAGCGCCGACGCGCAGGCCACCCGCCTTGCCTATGCGGATGCCTGGGGTTCATCCGCTGACAGCTTCCCGGTCTCGCTGGCGATGCCGATCCGGCCAGAGCCCTATGAGGGTGAACAGGTTCTTCCCTGGCTGATGAACCTTCTACCGGAAGGCGAACCGCTGCGCGCGATGACGCGGGCGCTCGGCGCGGCACCGGGGGACGCACTCGGCCTGATCGCGCAGACCGGCAATGATCTGGCAGGCGCGCTCAGTATCGCGCCGCAGCAACCGCGCGGCGAGCCCGGCTATCGTCCGATCCCGGATGACGGTGCACTTGAACGTATCGTCGAGGAACTGCCCGCGCGGCCATTCCTGGTGGGCGAAGACGGCGTCTCGATGAGTCTTGCCGGCGCACAGGAAAAGCTGCCGGTGACCGTCATAGAAGGCCAGCTTGCGGTGCCGATCAACGGCGCGCCGTCGACGCACATCCTCAAGCCCGACAATCCACGACTGCCCGGCAGCGTCCAAAATGAAGCGCTCTGCATGGTTCTCGCCCGCCGGATCGGGCTCAATGTCGCGCCGGTGACGGCAGGCATAGCAGGGCAACGCAGCTACCTGCTTGTCGAGCGCTATGATCGGGCAGGCATCGGCAGCAATGTTCGCCGTCTGCATCAGGAGGATTTCTGCCAGGCCCTCGGCCGGCCGCCTGCCGCGAAGTACGAGTTCAACGGCACCGGCACGCGCGGCCCTTCGATCGCAGACATGTTCGCCCTGGTCCGCCAGCATATGACCGCGCGCGACATCACCCGACTACTGGACGCAATGATCTTCAATATTGCGATCGGCAACGTCGATTCGCATGCCAAGAACTACTCGATCCTGCTCGGCCCGGGCGCGCCGCAGCTTGCCCCGCTCTATGACCTGATGTCCGGCCTCGCTTGGACGAACATCACCCAGAATCACGCCCAGGCCATCGGCGGCCAACGCCGCGGCCGCCACATCTACGGCCGCCACTGGTGGCGCATGGCCGAAGCCGCAGGGCTGGCAGCGCGAGGAACGGTGCAGCGGGTAGAACAGGTGACGGCACGGTTGCTGCGAGAGCTACACGCAGCGGTCGAAGAGGTGGCAGCCATGCCAGCAGGTTCGTCGATGCTGAAGGTCTTCGCAAAGGAGATCGAAGAGCGGGCAACCGAAGTAAAGGCGCACGCCGGGCAGGAAGGTGTGCCAGAAGTAAGCGGAGGCGTGGATGAGGCACCTTCGTTGGGAGGCTCAGCATATGATCAATAAGATCTGGCCACTCGCGTCCTGGTCAGGCCCTGCGATATCGGTTAGCATTGTCGCCGCCGAGGCGGGCCGCAATCTCAAGAAGTCGGTGCTCGAACTGGGTGGTTCGGACATCTTCGCCGTCCTGGACGATGCCGATCTCGATCGCGCAGCCGATATGGGCGCAGCTGGCCGCCTGGCGGTCGCCGGACAGGTCTGCACGGCCGCCAAACGCTTTCTCGTCCACGAGAAGGTGGCGGAGAGCTTCATCGAGAAACTCGTGCAGAGGTTTCGGGCGATGCGCGTGGGTGATCCCATGGATGAAACCGTCGATCTCGGCCCTCTTTCCTCGCTGGCCGCGCGCGATTCACTCGCCGAGCAGGTCCGCAATGCGGTCGCGGCGGGCGCGCGTGTCCTCCATGGCGGCAACCCGGTCCAGGGCGGCGGCGCTTACTTCCAGCCGACGATCCTGTCTGACGTCGCGCGGGACAACCCTGCCTATTTCGAGGAGTTCTTCGGGCCTGTCGCGCAAATCCATATCGTGCGCGACGACGAAGAACTGATCCGGCTGGCGAACGACTCACCCTACGGCCTGGGCGGCTCCATCTTCTCGGCCGACATCTCCCGGGCCAAGTCGCTCGCATCGCGGATAGAGGCGGGCATGGTCTGGATCAACGCGATGACTGGCGGCGGCCCGGAACTTCCGTTCGGCGGGGTGAAGCGGTCCGGCTACGGCCGCGAGCTCGCCGAGAACGGCATCAAGGAGCTGGTCAATCAGAAGCTGGTGGTGGTGGCGTCCACAAGGCAGGCCGCATAATCCATCGACCCGAGCGAGAGCAGGAACCGCTCGCTCGCTTTCAACCTGCACCCTGCGCCCGCTCCGGTCGAATTGCGAACTGCCGGATCAGAGCCTGGACGTGCCTCGCCCGAGAGCGACGGTAGCACTCCCTCCCATCCTCCCAGGCCCAGACCTGTCAGTTTCAACCCTGATTGTGTCACTTCCGCCAAGCGTGCCGCTGCCGAGAGGCGACTAAACAACCTTTAGCAGCGGCGCTCCTGCCGCCTGAACCAAGGAGACCCATCATGGCGACGATCATTACCAAGGACGGCACCGAAATCTTCTACAAGGACTGGGGCAGCAAGGACGCGCGGCCAATCGTCTTTCACCACGGCTGGCCGCTCTCAAGTGACGACTGGGACAGCCAGATGCTCTACTTCCTGGGCCAGGGCTACCGGGTCATCGCCCATGACCGGCGCGGCCACGGTCGCTCCAGCCAGACCGACACCGGCAACGAGATGGACACCTATGCCGCCGATGTCGCGGAACTGGCGTCCGCGCTCGACCTCAAGGACGCGATCCATGTCGGCCATTCGACCGGCGGCGGGGAGGTTGCCCGCTATGTCGCCCGCGCCGAGCCGGGCCGGGTAGCCAAAGCCGTGCTGGTCGGCGCCGTGCCGCCGGTCATGGTGAAGTCGGACGCGCATCCCGACGGCGTGCCGATCGAGGTGTTCGACGGTTTCCGTTCCCAGCTCATCGCCAACCGCGCGGAGTTCTATCGCGAGATCGCCAGCGGACCGTTCTTCGGCTTCAATCGCGACAATGCGAAGGTGAGCCAGGGCTTGATCGACAACTGGTCCCGCCAGGGCCTCGCCGGCGGCGCCAAGGCGCAGTACGACTGCATCACGGCGTTTTCGGAAACCGATTTCACCGAGGACCTGAAGGCGATCGACGTGCCTGTCCTGGTCATGCACGGCACCGACGATCAGATCGTCCCATTCGCCAATCATGGTCCGAAGGCGGTCGAACTGCTCAGGAACGGATCGTTGAAGGCATATGAGGGCTTGCCCCACGGCATGGCGCAGACGCACCCCGAGATCATCAATCCCGATCTCCTTGCCTTCTTCCGCAGCTGAGCGAACGAAGCGAACCGGCAACCGGCGCTAGCGTCGAGCCAGGCGCCGGTTGCCAGCCCAGCGGCGAAGACCGGGAACACCGGCCAAGCCGTCAAGAACCATTCCGATCTCCGGGAAACGCCGGCGGCCCGCTGCCCGCCGCGCTTGCGGAGCAGTGTTCAACACCAAGGAACCCCGATGAGAGACCACGACAATATCGGCGAAGCCGCTGACTTCGAGCGCCGCGCACGCGAGAACCAGGCGCGCCTGACCGCCAATCTTCAACAAGCTTATGACTTCATCGTCTGCGGCGCCGGATCCTCCGGATCGGTAATCGCCCGCCGCCTCGCCGAAAATCCGGACTGCAGGGTGCTTCTTCTCGAGGCAGGCGGAAGCGACGAGGCCGAGAGCGTGCTCGACCCGGCCCAATGGCCGACCAATCTCGGCAGCGAACGCGACTGGGGCTTCCAGGCCGAAGCCAATCCCCATCTGGATGGACGCTCGCTGTCGATGTCGATGGGCAAAGGCCTCGGCGGCGGCTCCAGCGTCAATGTGATGGTCTGGGCGCAGGGGCATCGCAGCGACTGGGACCATTACGCCGCCGCATCGGGCGATCCGGGCTGGGGCTCCACGGCGGTGCGCGATATCTATCGCCGCATCGAGAACTGGCAGGGTGCGCCGGACCCGCAATATCGCGGCACCAATGGCCCTGTCTGGGTCCAGCCTGCCGCCGACCCAAGCCCGCTTGCTGGCGCGATGCTGGACGCTGCGCAGGAACTTGGCATCCCCCGCTTCGACAGCCCCAATGGCCGCATGATGGAAGGCGAAGGCGGCGCAGCCTATACCGACATGCTGGTGCGCAATGGACGCCGTCATTCGCTGTACCGCGCCTATCTGCGGCCATTGGCGGACCGGCCGAACCTGACGATCCTGACCGATACGCTCGTCCGACGCGTCCTGTTCAACGGTCGCCGGGCAGTCGGAGTGGAGATCGAACGAAACGGCGACATCCTGGCGATTTCGGCCGGGAACGAGGTGATCGTTTCCACCGGCGCCATCAACACGCCCAAGTTGCTCATGCTTTCAGGACTGGGCGATCGCGCAGAACTCGCCCGCCTTGGCATCTCGCTGGTCGAGCACGTTCCCGGTGTCGGACAGAACCTCCAGGATCACGTCGCCTTCTGCTGCACCTGGGAATATCATCGTCCGCTGGCTCCTCGTAACAGCGGGAGCGAGGCCACGCTTTACTGGAAGACGCGGCCGGACCTGGAAGCGCCGGACCTGCTGTTCTGCCAGGTCGAGTTCCCGGTGCCGAGCGAACGCACCGCCGCTCTCGGCGTGCCGGAGCACGGCTGGACGATGTTCGGCGGACTGGCTCGCCCGCAAAGCCGGGGCGAAGTGCGCCTTGCCTCCTCCGATCCTCATGCCGCTCCGATCGTGGACGCCAACATGTTGTCCGATCCGGCGGACGTCGAAGCCGCACGGGCCTGCGTCGCGCTCACGCGGGAACTGGGTGCCGCCGCAGCCTTCAGGCCATTCGTCAGGCGGGAGGCCATCCCCGGCGAGGGCAACCCGATCGACTATCGCTTCATCCGCGATTCCGCGGTGACCTACTGGCACCAGAGCGGCACCGCACGGATGGGGCGCGACGACATGGCGGTGGTGGATGCGACGCTCAAGGTGCGTGGCGTCGAGGGACTGCGGGTGGCCGACGGATCCATCCTGCCGAGAGTTTCGACAGGCAACACCCAGGCTCCTTGCGCAATCGTGGGAGAACGGGCGGCTCTATTCATTCGAGACGCCCACGGCATCTGAAGACGTCAGGCTCCTCTCCGGTGGCTTACTCCGCCACCGGAGAGGAAAGGCGCTGGTTCGCCAGTCCTCGAGCCGGGCAGATCACTCTGCAACGCTCGCCTTTGAACCACAAATATTTTCATAGCGGTCCAGCAGCGCCTGCACCTCCACGAAGCGCGATTGCACTTCAGCAGATTCCAGCGGATCGTAGCGATAGAGGGTTGTCCCCTCGCGGTCGCGGATGGTGAGTGTCAGCGACTGGTCAAAGCGCGATGCCAGCTGCTGCCAGGCGAAAAGCTCCGCCAGATCTTCGGGCGCTGCGGCACTGGCATAGAAGGAGACGAACGGACTCTTGCGAAGCGATTCGTAGAAGGCAGGGGAATAGCGCAGGGGAACAGCCGACTCCCTTCGAAATGGCGTCCTTGCGGCAAGGCTGGAAGCATGCGGCTCGGACAGGGTGCGAAGATCGTCCCAGATACCGGCACGGAAAGGTCCGGCTGCATTGTCCGTCAGGCCAAGCACCTGGTCGACGACATGCGACGCTTCGTGCAGCAGGATATAGGTAAGCGCGTCGCCCTCCCCGGCATCGAACGCGACGCCGAAGCCTGACCCGTCATCTTCGAACAATCGGGCTTCCTTAGTGTTCAGGAATGCGGTCAGGCTTTCGTCCAGCAGGCTGGTCCGCAAGGTGATGTCGAATTGCAAGCTCGTCTCGTCGAGCCCGACCCTGCTGGTGAGCGCACTTCCGGAACCGGGCTGAAGATCGAGGAAGCTCAGTCGCCTGAGGTGCCGCTGCAGAACGTCACGATGCAGGCGCGGCAATCGGGCAAGCGCGCGGTTTACCGCGGCGAGTTCCTCAGGGGTAAGCTTGTGCACCGAAATGGCGCTCGCCCCTGCGCCGGAGAATATGTCGATGATCGCCGGGTCGGGTCTGCCGATGCGAGAATCCAGCGGTACGAGATCACTCGCACCGGGTTCGAGGCAGGCAAGCGACTGCGATCCGCCCGGCGTGGCCTGGGCCAGAACCGGGGTGGGTCCGGCCTGAATCGCCAGTGACAGGGCCGCCATTGCGCCAAGGCCGTTCCTCAAGCCGAACCTCCCTGTTTCATCGTATTCTTCGCCCTTCCTTCGTCCGTCCGGTTGTTGCATGACCGGGGTTAGCGCAACGCGATACCCCCTCCGCCTCAGGCCGTGGGCACCGTGCCGCCGTCAATGACGTATTCGGTACCGGTAATCGTACCGGCGCGGTCCGACGCGAGGAAGGCGATCAGGCTCGCCACCTCTGCGGGTTTTGACGGCCTGCCGATCGGTATTCCGCCCAGCGAGTCCATGATCATCTGCTTCCCTTGTTCGACGTCCACCCCATGCTCTGCCGCCAGCCGCCTGGCCAGGTCGACCGAGGATTCGGTTTCGATCCAGCCGGGGGAGACCCGCACGACGCGCACTCCGTTGGGAGAGACCTGCTTCGAGAGGCTCTTGCTGTAGGTGGATAACGCTGCCTTTGCAGCGGCGTAGGCGGTGGTCGCCTCTGGCAGCGGCAGTTCTCGCTGGATCGAGGTGACGTGGATCACGACGCCAGACCCGCGCGCCTGCATTTCGGGAACAAGCTCGCGATCGAGACGGATCGCCGGCATGAGGTTGAGATCCAGTTCCTTCTGCCATTCCTGATCGGATAAGGCTTCGTAGCCGCCGCCCGGCGCCGACGATCCGCCCAGCATGTGAACGATAATGTCCACCCCGCCGAGCCGCTCGCGCACGGCAGCGGCCAGCGCGGTGCAGCCTTCCGCCTGCGTGAGATCAGCGGCGAAGAACTGCTCATCGGGCAGCGCCTCGGGCTTGCTTCGGGCACTGGTCAGAACGCGAGCGCCCAGTTCCTCGAACAGGGCAACCGTGGCAGCCCCCGCACCCCGCGTGCCAGCGGTCACAAGTGCTCGCTTCCCTTCCAGGCTGACAAACGGGGTCATGGGACGATCTCCAGCTCGGCGATCTTCTCATCCTGAAGGACGAAGAAATATCGCAGGTCCACCGGGCTACCGGGGAAGTTGCCGACAAGGTGGCTGGCAACCACAATTCGCCTGTCTTCTTCCGAAAGGGCAAAGGGCTCGGCGGTATAGGTATACTGCGTGGACGCATTCGCCATCCACTGCCGGATCGTATCCCGACCGGTATAGGTGTTACCTTCGTCGATGACGACCGCGTCCGGCGTAAAGCATTCCGAAATCGACTTCGCATCGCCCTTCTTGTCGGCGGAAAAATAGGCTGCAATCGCGCCAGGTAGTTCGATGGTCATGATCTGTCTCCAATTCGGTCCCGCCTTTCGCGGCTTCCGTCCGATGCAGATTTAGTCGCTTTGACAGCATTCCCATAACCGGGATAAAGCGGGACGAAGAATTTCGGTTTTCGGGACAATGCGCAATTATAGCCTCACCGATTTCGATGCGGTTCTCGCGATCAGCCGCAGAGGCACTTTCCGCGCGGCCGCGCTCGATCTTGGAATGTCGACGAGCGCACTCAGCAATGCGATTGCCAAGCTGGAGGGGCAGCTCGGGGTACGCCTCTTCAATCGCACGACGCGCAGTGTTTCGCTGACCGCTGCGGGGCAAAGATTTGTCGATCAGGTGACGCCCGCGCTGAAGGATATCCATCAGGCGCTCGATACCGTGCGCTCGCAGCAGGAGACGCCGTCCGGCACGCTGCGCATCAACACCTTCGCAACGGCAGGACGCGAAATACTCGCGCCCCTGGTGATCAAGTTCCTGCGGCGCTACCCCCAGGTCCACATCGACCTCGTGACCGAAGGCAACCTCGTCGACATCGTGGCCGAGGGGTTCGATTTCGGGGTGCGAAGCGAGAATCTTCTGCCGACGGACATGATCGCGATTCCCCTAGGTCCGCCAAGGCGATATGCCGTGGTTGGCTCCCCCTCGTATTTCGAAAATCGTGATCGGCCTCGCGTGCCGTCCGACCTCCTTGCGCATCCCTGTATTCGCACGCGGCTGCCAAACGGAGCCTTGTTCCGTTGGCAGTTCGAGGCCGAAGGGCAGCCGGTGCAGGTCGATGTGGACGGTCCTGTAACGCTCGACGAGGCCAGCCTCGCCCGCGCCGCCGTTCTCGGCTCCTTGGGCATAGGTTTCTTCATGGAATCCGATGTGCGCGATGACATCGAAGCGGGTCGGCTTGTCCGAGTGCTGGACGAATGGACGCCGCCGCTTTCACCCCTCTGCCTCTATTACCCGAGCCGGCGAAATCCGCCTGCAGCGTTCAAGGTTTTCGTCGACCTCGCTCGCGAACTCGCTCGCTCGTTGCGCCAGCACTGACTCCTCCAGGGTTCCCAGCTTCGGCCTTTGTGCAGCCAATCGGGTCGAGGGGACGCGGGTACCGATGCCCCGGCACGTGCCCGGCGCCCTGGCCTTCGTCGGCGCTTGCCTCGGGATCACCCGCTTCACACGAAACAGGTTCCGCCGTCGGAACGAAGCGGACGCCGCGCTTCCTGACCGACAGGATCAGTCCGGCAGTCAGGACCGCCAGGCCGGTAACCTGCATCAGCGTGGGGATCTCGCCTGTCAGCGGCACGCTCAGAACGATGGCGACCCCCGGCGCAAGAGCGGGAAAGAGCGAAGCGCGGGCTGCGCCGAGACAGCTCACCGCACGGCCGAAGGCGAATAGCGAAACGATGCCCGAGAACAGGCCGAGCACGACGGCGAACTCGATCACCATCAGCGGACCTGCGGCAATCAGCGCCTGCGGACCACGAATGAAAAGGTAACCGGGGGCATAGACCGCAAGCGAGATGACCGACACCGCGGCAGTGGTTGCCATGGGGTCCGCCGACCAGCGATGCTGCAGCAGGGTGAATAGCGCCCACATCAGGCCCGCCACGATGAAAAGCAGGTCTCCCTTCCAGGCGTGTGAGCCGCCATCGAACAGCCCGGGGCCCACGGTTATCGCAAGGCCGGCGACGATCACCGCAAGTCCGATGGCGCGCGCGATGTCGACCCGATCATCAAGAAAGGCAGCGGCGAGGACGGTGCCCATCAGCGTCACGGTGCCGAGCTGGATCACCGGGCCATGTGCCAGGGGCGCAAAGGCAAGGCCGGCGGCGCTCACCAGAACGAATAGGGGGCCGGCGAGCAGCGCAAGCACGGCACCCCGGAACCAGCCGACGCCGCCCAGCGATCTCACGTCCCTGCGCAACAGCCACGGCAGCATCAGTGCACCGGCTGTGCCGTAGCGCAGGAAGGCGAAGTCGGCCGCGTTCAAGCCTGCATCGATTCCGAGGCGCGCATAGGCGAAGAAGCCGCCCCAGATTAGCGCGGCGATTCCGCCCCATATGGATCCCCTTCGGCCGTCGGTCAGGCGCGGCCGACATGAGCAGGGCGGGAGTTGGTTGGTTGCTGGCGACAGGAGCATCGCTTTTGGTCCTTGCACGCAGTGATGGTCTAGCCGACGTGCGGGCGCGCCGAGCTCAGCGGGTCGACCGCGCCCGCCCCGTCTGCTCAGTTCGCACCGACGGCGCTGGACTCGCCGGCTCGCTCGCGACTTTCACGTGCCGCGCGGTAGATCACATCGGACACCGCCTGCGCCTGGGTCATGAAGAGCGCATGGCTGCCGGGCACTTCGGTGATGTCGGCGTTCATGCGCCGTGCCATGTGCAGCAGCATGCCCTCGCCGAACGCCTTGTCCTCGCGGGCGATCACGGCCCAGCTGGGCTTGTTCCGCCAGGCGGCCTGGCCGATCGGCGTGGCGAAGACCGACATGTTGATCGGCACCTGCGAATCGCGCAGGAATGCGGCGTCGCTGTCGCTCGCATCGGCGGCGAAGGCGGCCTTGAACCTATCCGGGTTCACGAAGCCGAAACCATCGCCTTGCGTGTCGATTACGAAATCGGTGGCAGCGGGGAAGCCTTCATATTGCTGGGCGGTCGTCTCGCCCGTATCGGGAGCGAGCGCAGAGACGTAGACGAGGCCCGCCACCTTTGGGTGGTTCCCGGCCTCGGTGATCACCGTGCCGCCCCAGCTGTGCCCGACCAGGATGACGCGCCCCGGCTGGCGATCGATCACCCGGTTGGTGGCATCCACGTCGTCCTCGAGCGAGGTCAGCGGGTTCTGCACGATTGCGACGCGATAGCCCCTGTCGATCAGCCGGTCGTAAACGCCGCGCCAACCCGACCCGTCGGCAAAGGCGCCATGGACCAGGACGACGCTGGTCGTGTCTTCGGGGGTGCCGGCCGACTGGGCATCGGCCACGCCTGTCATGGCGAGCGCGGCCGCCGCGCCGAGCGCTAGGTTACGAATCTTACGTGTCATGATAGTCTCCTTCTCGTCGGTCCGGCGAAAGTGCCGGGAGATGACAAGGAAGCTACCGGGGTGGCGGCTCCGGCACGCTTGGGGAAAGCGACAGAATGCGGGGCAAGACTGACACGGAAGAATCGAGCCGGATAGTCGCGGAGATCGCGCTGACCATCTATCCCGAATGCCAACTCTCAGCGATCTACGGGCTGACTGACCTGTTTCGCCTTGCCGTCACCGCGGCGCAGATGGCAGGCGAGCGCGACGCGCCAGTTATCCGCGTCACCCACTGGCAGGAGACAGACGAAGGGGTGGCCTGCACCTTTGACAGCCACCCCGGCGAGCCGCACCGCGTCACCTACATCATCACTCCGCCCAGTCTGGTCATGCCGAACGACCTGCCTTCGATGCGGGCGCTGGCCGTCTGGATGACGCGCCATCACGAACAGGGCGCGATTTTATGCTCGGTCTGTGCCGGGGCGTTCGTGCTTGCCGAAACCGGGCTGTTCGAAGGACGGGAGGTCACCACGCACTGGGCCTTCGCAGAAGCCCTGAGTTCTCGCTTTCCGGATGCGAAGGTCGATGCTGACCGCATCATTGTCGACGATGGCGATATCATCACCGCAGGTGGAATTCTCGCCTGGACAGATCTCGGCCTGACACTGGTCCAGCGGCTACTGGGTGCCAGTTCGATGTTGCAAACCGCACGCTTCCTGTTGATCGATCCGCCGCGGCAAGCGCAGCGACCCTATATCAGCTTCATCCCGAAGCTTGATCATGGCGACGCGGCGATCCGCTCAGTACAGCATTGGCTTCAGGCAAACGCGACGACGGAATGGTCGGTAAAGACACTTGCCGATCGCGCCGGGCTGGAAGAGCGTACCTTCCTGCGTCGTTTCAAGGCCGCGACAGGGTTTCGTCCCACCGAATATGTGCAACAGATCCGCATCGCGCGGGCGCGCGAGGCGCTTGAGCTTACCCGCAGACCGGTCGAACAGATCGCCTGGGAAATCGGCTATGGCGACCCGTCCGCATTCCGCAAACTGTTTAACCGGATCACGGGGCTGCCCCCGGCCGAATATCGACGGCGCTTCGGCGTTGCGCTCCAAGCCCGGAACGAGGCGCAGGTTGAGGCCTGAGCGGCATCCGCCCGATCATGATCAGGCGGATGCCAGCTCGTCGGCCGAGGCGAGCCTGATAGAGGCGAAGGCGTTCAGGCAGCGAGCAACATAGCCTCGTCGCGCGCTTGCGCCAGCGCCGCTTCCTTCTGATCCGGGCCGATGTTTACACCATCCGCGGCAACGACCTCCGGCTCGATTCCGATGAAATTGAAGGCAGTGCGCAAGTAGGTCTCGAGATGCTCCATGGGAGCGGCAGGCGTATCGGCACCGTAGAATCCGCCGCGCGCGAGCGCGACTATTACCCGCTTTTCGCCTACCAGGCCTTCCGGTCCTGTTGCCTCGTAGCGAAATGTTTTGCCAGCTATGAGGATGCGGTCGATCCACGCCTTAAGCTGGGTCGGGATCGAGAAGTTGTACATTGGCGCACCGATCACGACCGTGTCGGCGGCGAGGAACTCGTCGAGCACGGCGGTGTCGGCTAGTTCGGCCAGCGTCAAGTGGGGGAGCGGCTGCGCCACAAGATCACGCCGGATTACCTCTGCCCCTGCGTTGCTCGCGGTCAACTTGTCGATAATGGCCCGGCTGATCTGACGGCTGACGCTGTCCTCACCGGTGATGCTGCTATCGATATGCAAGATGGTCATTATTGGCTCCTTGGTATGGATTTGATACCTAGGAACATTAAGTAACCAGATGTTTGAGCCCCACAAGAACGCACATTTTTGTGTTTGAGGCACAAATTGGTACCGAGGGAACAGAAAGGTAACCGGCCATGGCGCACGACCCCAACAAGCCCGCCTGCCGCACCATTAGCGGCCTCCTCCAGCGCGTGGGCGACAAATGGAGCGTGCTGGTCGTCCACACGCTGGCCCATGGGAGCCGCCGCTTCAGCGAACTGCGGCGGGAAATCCCGAGCGTCTCACAGCGCATGCTGACGCTGACCTTGCGTAATCTCGAGAGAGACGGCCTCGTAAATCGTACGGTCACTCCCACCGTTCCGCCCCGTGTCGACTACGAGCTGACCGAACTCGGCCACGCGCTAACGGTCCCTATCAATGCCCTGTCGCAGTGGGCATTGGACAATGTCGACGCCATCAACGCCGCGCAGGCCCGGTTCGACGCAGCGCGCGACGAGCCCAATCCTGCGAGCTTTGCCTGATCCCAGGATCGTACAATCAAGCGTGAGGTTGGTACCGAACTATTGTGACGGCGTACAAGGCACTGACCCCAGAGGCGGAACGTCATCTGCCGATCCTATTCCTCTCATTCAAGTCTGTCCGCGATCCAATTCTCGACTTCATTCTCAGGCCACGCAACGGCGTAGCCGCCAAGCTGCACCGGTTTGGGAAACTTGCCCTCGGCCATCCAGCGATAGATCGTCGAACGGCCAAGCCCGACCCGGTGCTGTACTTCGGGCAAGCGAATGAGCCGCGTCACCCGGCGTGACTCTGTCGCTCCTTTGTCGATCTCCTCACCCACGATGGCCTCCTTCGACACCGGCAAAAACATCCCCGAGAAGCGCGTCCTTACGTTCGAGCTCATCGATGTGATCGGAAAGCAGGCGGGCGACACGATGCGCGGTGCCCTTTGCCCAACGCGGCTTCACGTCATGAACCTGATTGCCCAGGACACGCTCGAGCGCTGAAGGTAGCTCACCGGAAAAGTCCTCAAAGAACTGCGCAAGGTCCGATTGCAGCCACGCGATCGCATGATCACCGCTGCTGACGAGAAACAGGAGCAGGTGTGCGTGCGGCGCGACACCGCTCGCGGCGAGGATGCGCAAGGCTTCGCCGAGGCTCGCCGAGCGCTCGCCGGCAAGGACGCGGCGCAGGGCATCCTTATGGATCTGTGCGTCGCGAGCGATGTCGCAGCGGGCACGGCCGCTGGTTTCGACGGCGGCCAAAAGCAGCCGGGCAAGGTCGGTACGAACCTGTTGTTCGGCAAAGAGCGCCATGTTGGTCATCGACGAATCCTTATCTCTAGCTGTGGTCGACTCACCGGCTAACCTCGAAGGAAGCCTGTAGGAAAACGAAAAGAACAATTAGAGAACATAGAGGAAGGAGCGAATCCGCTTCCTTCGATGATTCGCGCGAGTTTCGGTCGAGTTCACGCGTATCGCGGCTCGCTTCGCTCAGAACCCGGCACAGTCAGCGCTTCTGCGCGATCAGCTTGCGCGAATCCCGTCCAACACATCTTCCGATGTCGCTTTTTGCTTGGTCAGCAGCCCCAAAATCCAGTTCCCGATTTCCTACAGCCCGGCTCCGGGGAGAGGAAAGAACATACAGCGAACGCATCGCTGGCTGATGTTCAATCCCTCGGAGTTTCCATCCATGACCACCAAGACTGCCCTTCCGGCCCTGCAGCGCACGACCAACCGTGCTCGGGGCCGTGACTACATCCTCCCGACCTGCGTGGCGCTGGCCTGCGCCGGTGCTGCTTATGCCGGCGCCGACACCACCTTCGATCCCGCGCTGCAGAAGTTCACCGACTTCCTCGAAGGCTCGGGCGGCAAGATCATCACCGTACTCAGCCTTGCGGGTGGTCTCATCGGCCTCGCCTCCGGGCGCTTCTCGCTCGGCCAGGTCGCGGTGCCGGTCGGCGTCGGGATCGGTGTCGGCACCGGCGTGCCGATCGTCACCTCGGTCGTGACTGCGGTCATCTGATCAGCGGATCCGGTCACGACAGGAGGGCGGCATCATGGCCGACAGGTACCTCGTTCCACGGCGGCTAGACGACCCGGAGCTCATCGGCTTCTGGACCATCGACGAGTTTGCAGGGCTTCTCATTCCCTTCGCCTGGGGCATCCTCTCGCAGCATATCTTCATCGGTATCGGCCTGGCCGCCGGGGCCTGGCTTGCCTTGCGGAAGGCGAAAGCACGCGGCGCCGGTTCGGCACTGGTGCATGCTGCGTACTGGTACCTGCCCGGGAGCTTTCTCGGGTTGAAGGCCACGCCGCCCTCCCACTGCCGCCTGTTGGCGGGCTGAGGGAGGCGACCCATGCGAGCAGAATTCGCGCACGAACAGGCGCAGACCTACCTCCGGCAACGCAACCGCTTTGCCGTGCTGGCAGGTGTCCTTGGCCTGACCACGCTAATCAGCCTCGGCGCCGCGGTCAGCCTGCCCAGGTGCTTAAGCCAAAGCAGCGGAGCGCAGCTGCGCCGGTCCCGCCGATTGAAAGCCGACCGGCAGTCGACGCGTCAGAGACCGTTGTTGTCTCGGAAGCGCCCGCTGCCGACACCCCGACCGGTCCGCGTGAACCAAGGGGGCGTGAGCTCCGATCAATCGGAGATTTCCAGACTTATGAAGCGATCAGGGGCAATCTCTACGAGATATGGAAAGGCGAAGCATTCCTGGGCGAGGTTGGGGTGGTGCGCCGTGCTACCTCAGCACCGCGGCTTTACGGCGATCGCGCGATGACGGCCCAATCCGAGTATGAGGGGCGTGTCGAAGCAACGGGCGACGCCTTCCGGTCCTTCGACTTGTACGCCGCCATGCGCGAGGTAGCATCGCGCGCAAGTCGTGAGCCATAGACAGATTGAAAGTCATTCATCACTCAACGCCGCTGATTTTGCCTGCTGTTTGTTTCAGTGCTTGAAGCAATGCTCGCGATGCCAGGCCAGGAATGCCGGATGCGGGCGTTCCAGCAGACGCTGTGGGGGAATTGCAAAGCCCGTTTTGTTGATCAGCGAGCGGATGCTGTTGGGATCATTTGCTTGTCGGCTGACGAGAATTTCGAGATCGTCGTTCAATCCGATTAGGCCCCGATCGAACATCCAATGGACGGTTCCCGAAAGGGCAATACCGTTAGTGACGATGTCCGGCCCGCCGCGATCAACGGGCCGGATATGGGCGGCCTCGACCTCAGCGCGGCCGCCGCCATTGATCAACTTCAGCCCGGTTACCGAACAGCGGGCATCATAGGCCTCGACCACACGGCGGCGGAACAGACGATCACGGACCAGCCGTGAACCGAGATGTGCCACGCGGTCGCGCTGGATCTCGAACTGGAACGGCGAACGTTCTTCGCGAAGCATATTGTCGGACGCCTCGTCGATCCTCGGTAGGAAGCTGTCATCGTCCGCAAGGCCAAGGTCAATGATGCGGTTGAAGTCCTCAATGGATAGGGGCCGGACTGCGGATTGGGCGCGACCCGAAATCTTGCCCTGCTCATTGAGAACTCCGCGTTCGACTAGCCCCAGGGGGCCGTTGAACGGGACCGGGTTGGGGAAGTCCAGGTAGGTACCGGGTTCGATCAGGGCGAGATACATGTCGCTGACGGTTGGGTCCGGCACGACATGCGCAACTTTGGCCGCTGCGAAGTACCCGCGCGTGTCGCGGATCTTGCTCGGCTCGTAGTAGATAATCCAATCGCCAATGCAGGCGCTGACGCGGGTCAGGTATTGACGTGGGAACTGATACTGCTCCGCCGGACTGTCGTCGTAGATCGAGTCAGTCCGATGAACGAAGATGCCTTTGGTCATGACGCTCCCGCTCCCCCGTCAGCAGAATAGGCACTCGCGCCGATCGTCGGGACGTCGTCCGTGGGCACTTCGCCGTCGTTGGGCAGGCCTTCCTTTCCGGCATGCGTCCTGACCTCAGTCGCCCGTTCCTCGATCTCCTTTGCGAAGACTTCCAGCATCGACGAACTGGCTGGCATTGCTGCCACTTCCTCGACTGCTGCGGGCAGCTCGCGTAGCAATCGTGCCGTCACCTGCTCCACCCGCTGCACAGTTCCCCGCGCTGCCAGTCCTGCAGCTTCGGCCATGCGCCGCCAGTGGCGACCGTAGATGTGGCGGCCGCGGCGCTGCCCGCCTATCGCCTGGGCGTGGTTCTGGGTGATGTTCGTCCAGGCAAGGCCGGACATCAGGTCATACAGCGGGGCAAGCTGCGGCGCGCCCGGGCCGAGCAGGATCGAGTAGTTCTTGGCGTGAGAGTCAACGTTGCCGATCGCAATATTGAAGATCACGGCGTCGAGCAGCCGGGTGATGTCACGCGCGGTCATATGCTGCCGGACAAGGGCGAACATGTCGGCGATTGAAGGGCCGCGTGTGCCGGTGCCGTTGAACTCGTACTTGGCTGCAGGCGGCCGGCCGAGAGCCTGGCAGAAATCCTCCTGATGCAGGCGGCGGACATTGTTGCCAGTGCCTGTCCGGTCATAGCGCTCGACAAGCAGGTAGCTACGTTGCCCTGCTACGCCTGTGGTCACCGGTGCAACAGCGAGGCCGATGCGGCGGGCGAGAACCATGCACAGCGCTTCATTCTGGACGCTGCCGGGCAGGCGTGGATTGTCGGGCTTGAGGATTTGCGTAGACGGCGCGCCGTTAATCGGCACGGTGATCTGCCCATCGATGACCGCCACCGGCAGCTTCTCCTGCGCGCCGGCAAGGCTCATCGATACACCGTCCTCGCCAACCAGAAAAGGCCGCGCGGGCAGTTCCTCGATGATCCTTTCAAGTGCGCCGGCATCCGGGATCGTACGATAGCCGGGCTCGCCACGCGGTTGCTGCGGCGCGATGCTGAGCGCGCCTGCCAGATCGTTGCCGGTCTGCGCGATCAGCCCGAGTGCGTCCTCCGGTGCCGCTCCTAGCGCCCGCGTCATGGCGCGCAGTGGTTCGCCTTCTGGCAGGAGGTTCATTAGCCAGGGAAGGACCTGGTCCCCGTCATAGGGTTCTGGCCGGGTCGGGATGGCCAGCGAGATAGGGAAGCTCTCAGCAGATGAACGCCAGGCATCCGCATAGGCAAGGCGGGTGGCCTGCGCGTCGGCGCTGATCGTAGCGACCAGACGGTCTTCGTAGTGAACCGGAAGGTCCACCGTCAGGCCTGCGAAATGCCGGTTGCGGTGAGTCGCAGGCCGACTGCCTTGGCTGCGGCGAGTGCTTTGCCGAGCTGCGCGGTGGGCTTCCCAGCTTCCAGATCGACGATGAAGCGCTCGCCGCTATTGATAGCGAGTGCCAGCTCCCGCTGGGTAAGGCCAAGGGCCTTGCGGGCCGAGGCGACGGCTGCGCCGAATTGGGTTGCGTTATCGATCATGTCATTCTTACCGAGCGGGAAGTTGCCATATGTGTCGTAGAGATTCAAGAGCATTTCTTCCCGATCGGGAAGGAAGCCCCTTGATGTTGAGGTCTATCCGGAAATTCTTACCGGTCGGTAAGTTTATTGGTGGCTTGGGCGGAGGTTCCGTGCTATCGAGGGCGCGTCGAAGTCAGTGGATCTGTCAATGTCGATCGCCAGCGCTCAATACGACGAAAATGAAATACTGGCCATGACGCGGGCCGCCGATGCATTCGTCGCGCGCTGGGGCGTTCAACATGAAGCAGCCGAACGGCTTCTCAACAGAAAAGGGCGGGCCGCAGCGCTACTCGGCATTCATCGCGCATTGCGATGCATGTTCGCTGACAGCGATAGGGCCGCGCGGTGGATATGTGCTCCCAACGAGGCCTTTGCTGGAGCCAGCGCGCTGGATCTCATGCTGGCAGATGGCCTCGCAGGTATGCGGCGCGTCGAGGCCTACCTTGATGCGGAGATCGCCAGCTGAACAGATTGGTGACAGATCCTGAGCAATGCAGCAGGATCAACCCGGCAACGCGCTCGCAGCGCCCGATGGCTTGCGGAAGCTGCCTTGCAGCACCTTTGCACCGGACCTGAGCTGGTCAAGGTAGTCCGCCCAGCTCTGCATCATCCTGATCCGCTCATCCCAGTGCTCGCCGCGCGCGTAGGCGCGACGGACGTCATCGGTCTCGGCATGGCCAAGCTGGCGCTCGATTGCGTCGGGATTCCAGCGGCCCTGTTCGTTCAGCAGCGTGCTGGCCATGGCGCGGAAGCCGTGCGCGGTCATCGTGGTGCCATCGAATCCCATCCGCCGGAGCGCAAGGTTGATCGTGTTTTCGCACATGGGCCTGTCGCGCTTGCCTTGGGCGGGGAAGAGGAAGCGGCGGTTGCCGGTGATCTCGCGCAGCTCTTCCAGGATCGCAAGCACCTGACGGCTGAGCGGCACACGGTGTGCAACGCGCATCTTGGTCTTGTCCGCAGCGATGGTCCAGATGTTGCGGGTGAAGTCGAACTCGCTCCATTCAGCCTGCCGCAGTTCGCCCGGTCGGACGAATACGTAAGGGGCAAGCCGCAGCGCTGCGTGAGTGACCGGATAGCCTGAATAGGCGTCGATCGCGCGCAGCAGTTCGCCCGCTTCCTTCGGCGTGGTGATGGCGGCACGGTGCGTCACCTTGGGCACGATCAGCGCGCCGCGCAGGTCTGCTGAAACGTCGCGGTCGGCGCGGCCGGTGGCGATGGCATAGCGGAACACCTGCCCGCAGGTGCTGCGCAGCCGCCGTGTGGTTTCGTAATGCCCGCGCTTCTCGACCGAGCGCAGGACGGCAAGCAGCTCGGGCGCCTTGATCTCGCCGACCTTGCGGTCTCCGATGATGGGGTACGCGAATTCGAGCAGCCAAGTCAGCTTGCCCACGGTCACATCGGCACGGCCCTCGCGTCGGGCCTTGTCGAGCCATTCTTCCGCCACGGCCTTGAAGCTGTTCACATTGGCAAGCGGGCCAGTGATCTTGTCGATCTTGCGCTTGGCGGCGGGATTGATGCCCTCTGCGATCTGCTTCTTGATCTCCAGTCGCTTGGCTCGCGCCTCGGCCAAGGTGATTGTCGGATAAACTCCGAGTGCCGCAGTGGCCCGCTTTTCAGCGAACCGGTAGTCCATCCGCCAGTATCGCTGACCCGCCTTCGTGACCAGCAGGTACAGTCCGCCCCCGTCAGAGAGCTTGTAGGGCTTGTCGCGCGGCGCGGCTTTTCGGACGGCCAGATCGGTCAGCATGGTGCCACCTCTGTCGGTTTTGATACCGTCAGATATACCGTCATGTACCGCCAATTTCAACGAATTCGGCCGGATGCCGATGGACGCCAAACTGGCCGTAAGTCTCTGTTTTCTGGCTCTTCCTCGTGAACGGGGGATGAGGGAAATTGGGTTAGACTTGTCATAGGAAGGACAAGTCTGATGAAGAAGAAGGCTGATCAGGGAATCGACGGCATATTAGGGCTGTCGGATGTTGAGATTG
>Ga0180220_1000242_pt1 | contig 80357 bp, 65 predicted proteins | sample eDN5th37CBELigBY_FD_151335 | JGI IMG/M metagenome (GOLD analysis project Ga0180220, IMG submission 151335) | Enriched backyard soil microbial communities from Emeryville, California, USA - eDNA 5th pass 37_C BE-Lig BY (version 2) (version 2) | ecosystem: Environmental > Terrestrial > Soil >...
TTGTCGGTCAGGTCGTAGAGGGCTGCCGCCGCATCCGGATTGGTGAGCGTCACCGTATAGGTGAGCGTCTCGCCCGGCTCGGCCACGCCGGCCACGAGGCCGCTTTCAGCCGAAAGCTGCTTCACCGGTGTCGCCGTCCCCGGCGTCGGGGTGGTCACGCACTGGTCGGGCGCCGTCGCGCAATCGGGTTCCGGATCGCCGGTCCTGTAGGCGACGTTGCCGATCTCGGTCACACCAGCGGGGATCGGGTCAGCGACGGTGACCTGATAGACCACCTCCACCGTGCCATTCGCCGGCACGACGATGCCGTCCCAGGTGAGCGGGTCGGTTCCGACCGGCTCAAGGGCCACACCGCCCACGGTGGCCGAACCGGCAACATAGGTGACGTTGTCGTCAATATTGTCGGTCAGGTCGTAGAGGGCTGCCGCCGCATCCGGATTGGTGAGCGTCACCGTATAGGTGAGCGTCTCGCCCGGCTCGGCCACGCCGGCCACGAGGCCGCTTTCAGCCGAAAGCTGCTTCACCGGTGTCGCCGTCCCCGGCGTCGGGGTGGTCACGCACTGGTCGGGCGCCGTCGCGCAATCGGGTTCCGGATCGCCTGTCCTGTAGGCGACGTTGCCGATCTCGGTCACACCAGCGGGGATCGGGTCCGCGACGGTGACCTGATAGACCACCTCCACCGTGCCATTCGCCGGCACGACGATGCCGTCCCAGGTCAGCGGGTCGGTTCCGACCGGCTCAAGGGCCACACCGCCCACGGTGGCCGAACCGGCAACATAGGTGACGTTGTCGTCGATATTGTCGGTCAGGTCATAAAGGGCTGCCGCCGCATCCGGATTGGTAAGCGTCACCGTATAAGTGAGCGTCTCGCCCGGCTCGGCCACGCCGGCCAACGAGCCGCTTTCCGCCGAAAGCTGCTTCACAGGAACCGCCGTTCCAGGCGTCGGGGTGATGACGCATGCCTGCGGATAGGCTTCACAACTCTGCGTCGCGGCATTGCGGATTTGGACAACGCCAGCCGGGAGCGGGTCGGCAACCATCACCTGGTATTCGACGACGACCGTATCGTTTGCCAGGATCGATATTGCAGGCCAGACAAGCGGATCGCTGCCCGTCGGCTCAGTAGCCACACCGTCGATCGCGGCGGAACCCGCCACATAGCTGGTGTTGTCATCGATGTTGTCGACCAGGTCATAGAACGCGTCGAAGCTCTCCGCGCTCGTCAGGGTCACCCGGTAGGTCAGCGTCTCGCCCGGCTCTGCCACACCATCGAGCCGGCCGTTTTCGGCGACCAGTTCCTTTACCGTGGCCACCAGCGGATAAATGTCGCGGTCCCGGGCGATGTTGTTGTCCGGGTTCGGATCATAGGAGTCCGGAGGGCTCGCAACGGTTGCGGCGTTTATGATTTCGCCGGTCTTGGATGCATCCACCGGGATGGAAAGCGTGAAGGTGACGGAGCCGTTGACCGGGAGATCTACCGGGACATCGGCAATCGCACCGGAACCGCTCGCGACACCGCAGCTTGCACCATTAACCGGTGTGCCGCAGGTCCAGCTTGCGCTCGTGAAGCCGCTGGGCAGCGGATCATTGACGAGCGCGTTCGCCACATCCGTTGGACCGTGATTGCTCACGACGATCGTGTAGATCAGGTCCGCACCCGGCACATAAGTATTGCTGCCGTTCGTCTTGGTGATCTCGAGATCGGCTTGGTCGATGGCGGGTATGACGACGCAGGCATCAGGATTGGCCGTGCAGTCGTCCGTGGCCGCATTGCGGATTTCGGTGACGCTCGGATCCAGCGGATCATCGACGATCACCTGATAGACCACGTCGATGGTGCCATTGGCTGGGACGACGATGCCGTCCCAGACGAGCGGATCGCTCCCGACGGGCTCAAGGGCTGCGCCCCCGACGGTGGCCGAACCGGCGACATAGGTGACATTGTCATCGATGTTGTCGGTCAGGTCGTAAAGGGCTGCCGCCGCATCCGGATTGGTCAGCGTCACGGTATAGGTGAGCGTCTCGCCCGGTTCGGCCACGCCCGCCACAAGGCCGCTTTCCGCCGTCAGCTGTTTGCTCGGCGTCGCCGTGCCCGGCGTCGGTGTGATGACGCACTGGTCCGGTGCCGTCGTGCAATCGGGCTCCGGATCGCCGGTCCGGTAGGCAATGTTGCCGATCTCCGTCACCCCGGCCGGGATCGGATCGGCCACCGTGACCTGGTAGACCACGTCGATGCTGCCATTCGCCGGCACGATGATGTCGGCCCAGGTCAGCGGATCCGCAGTGAGCGGCTCGACCGCCGCACCGCCGACTCTCGCCGAACCGGCAACATAGGTGACGTTGTCGTCAATATTGTCGGTCAGGTCATAAAGCGCTGCCGCCGCATCCGGATTGGTGAGCGTCACCGTATAGGTGAGCGTCTCGCCGGGTTCGGCCAGACCGTCGACCAGGCCGCTTTCTCCCGACAGGCTCTTTACCGGCGTTGCCGTGCCCGGTGTCGGGGTGATGACGCACTGGTCCGGTGCCGTCGTGCAATCGGGCTCCGGATCGCCGGTCCGGTAGGCAATGTTGCCGATCTCCGTCACCCCGGCCGGGATCGGATCGGCCACCGTGACCTGGTACTCGACGATGACGGAGCCGTTCGCCGGTACGATGATGTCGTCCCAGGTGAGCGGATCGGCGGTAAGCGGCTCGCGGGCGGTGCCGCCCACCGTCGCCGAACCCGTAACATAGGTGGTGTTGTCGTCGATGTTGTCGGTCAGGTCATAGAACGCATCGAAGCTTTCCAGGCTCGTTAGCGTCAGCCTGTATGTCAACGTCTCGCCGGGCTCGGCGACACCGGCCACAAGGCCGCTCTCGGCCGCCAGTTCCTTCACCACACGGATCTCGGCCTCACCGGTAACGTTCGTGAACAGGCACTGGATGTCGGATTGCGGGCGCACATTGGCCGCCGGAATCGCGATCACCGGCGACGTGAAGCTGCCGATCACCGTTGGATTGCCGGTGTTGCCTGCGTTCTGGTCGGTGCAGACCGCGGACTCCGCGCTCCAGTCGGTCGGCACCACCTCGCTCAGGACGAGGTCCCTGCCGGGAACCGAATTGTAGGCAGGCGACGCGACCGGAGTGCCGGCCTCGGTCGTCGTCAGCGTGGTGTTGGGAACGGCAGTACCGTTCGCCTGCACCACATTGGTCATGTCGATCTGGAAGCTGCCCGTCCCCTCCTCGCTCACCTTCGAGACCGTCAAACAGGCCGGACGGGCAAAGAGCAGGTTGGCGATATGATCACCGGAAACGACGTTGCTGGTCGTGATGGTGATGGAGGTGAGGGTTCTGGTAGAATTGCCTCGCAGCGCACCGGCCTGCTTGACGTCGCCCGAGGGATCGAAGCTCAGGACGCCCGTCGAGCCGCTCCAGAGCATCTGGCCCCATGCATCGGACCTCCAGCCTGGCACCAGGGAGAAATCGGCAACACTTGCCGTGCCTCCGGCCACGCTGATGGTAATCCTGGCCGGCGTGGTCCGATACTCCTCGGCGCCGACATCCGCGACGGCAAACTCGATCCAGTCCGCCGGGATGGGCTGCGCGAAAGTCCAGCGGAAGGTGTAGTTCCCGCCATAGGTTCCCCATGGACTCCCGGGATTCCATCCGTTGGGGGCGCCGGACTTCGTGACCGTTCCGGTGACGGGCAGCGGCGCCGAGCTAAACGTCGTATTGCCCAGGATGCGCACCGGCGAGCACGCCCCCGACGTGGGAGGCGGCGCCATCGTGTTGGTGTCGCTGTCCTCGTTGTTGGAAAGGTCGGGATCCGTCATCCCCTCCGGCACCGTCACCGTCGCCGTGTTGGTGAGATCGCCCGAGTAGCTCGCTGGCACGGCCATCGAGAGCGTGTAGGTGACGGACGAACCCGCAGGCAGGTCGGCGGTGGTGTCGATGCCGCCCGTGCCGCTTGCTGCGCCGCAGACCGCGCCGCCGGTCTCGCCGCCGCAGGTCCACGTCGCATTGGATATGCTGGCGGGAAGCGGATCCTGCACCCGCGACCCCATCGCATCGTCCGGGCCGGCGTTGCTGACGACGATGGTATAAGTGGCGTCGAAGCCCGGCACAAAGGTCGTCTGGCCGTCATCCTTGGTGATGGAAAGGTCTGCCTCCACCATCTGCTCGTTGGTGAACAGGCACTGGATGTCGGCCTGCGGGCGCACATTGGCCGCGGGAATCGTGATCGCCGGGGAAGCGAAGCTGCCGATCACCGTCGGATTGCCGGTCGTGCCCGCATTCTGGTCCGTGCAGACCGCCGTGGCGAGGTTCCAGTTGGCCGGCACAACCTCGCTCAGGACGAGGTCCGCGCGCGTATCGGCGGCGAAGTACATCGGCGAGGAAACCGCCGTGCCAGCCTCGGTGGTTGTTAGCGTGGTGCTGGGCACGGCAGTTCCGTTCGCGGCGACAACATTAGTCGTGTCGATCTGGAAGCTGCCGATACCCTCCTGGCTCACCTTGGAAATCGTCAGGCACGGCGGACGGACGAAAAGCTGGTTGGCAATGTTGTCGCCAACTCCCACGCCGCTGGACGTGATGGTGATGGAGGTGACCGTATCGGCGCTGTTGCCCTGCAGATATCCCGACTGCCGATATGGCCCGCCGGGAACATAGCGAAGAGCGCCACCCGAATAAGTGAGATCGCCTTGAACAAGGGAGAAGTCAGCCGGCGTGGCCGTACTTCCACCTCCCAAGCTGATGGTAAAGACTGGCGGCTGCGCATTGTAATTGGCAGTGCCGGTCTGGTTGACGTCTACGACGGCGAAACGGATCCAGTTGGCTGGAATCGGCTGCGAGAAGTTCCAGCGAATGCTGTAGTCTTCGCCGCCCTGCGTTGCCCAAGGATTGTCGGCCTGCCAATTGCTTGCAGCGCCAGACCTTGTCACTGTGCCGGTGACCGGGAACGGGGCCAGCGTGAAACTGTTACCCGCCGTCACCACCCGCGGCGAGCACACGCCCGAAGTGGGAGGCGGCGCCTCGGTGTTCGTGTCGCTCGCCGTGTTGTTGCTGGTATCGATATCCGGTGAGCCTGCCGGCGCGGTCACCGTCGCCGTGTTGGTGAGATTGCCGCTGTAGCTTATCGGCACGGCCATGCTCAACGTGTAGGTGACAGAGGCTCCGACCGGCAGGTTCACCGTGGTGTCGATGGCACCCGTTCCGCTTGCCTGACCGCAAATTCCACCATTGGTCTCGCCACCGCAGGTCCAGGTGGCGTTCGTGATGCCCGCCGGCAGCGGATCGCTAACCGCCGCGTTCTGGACGCCGAACGGGCCATTGTTGGAAACGACGATCGTGTAACTGACGTCGAAACCGGGGGTATAGGTCGTCGCCCCGTCATCCTTCGTGATGGCGAGATCGACCGGGAACTCCAACGGCGACGTCGCGCATTTCGCGCCGTCATTGCTGCCAGTAGGCGGCGAGTCCGAAATCAGGGTCGCTGCGCCTGTGGTGAGATCAAACTGATAGAACCCGCCGGCATTGCTGGCGCCGAACACGCCGTTCGAGGCACCGAACATGGCGCCGAAGTAGACCGGTCCTGCGACCGGACCAATCACGCTGACGGCACCCGTCTGCGGATTGATCGTCGCTAGCCGCTCCGCCGTATCGGTATGCGTCGTGTAGAGCAGGCCGTTGTGCCAGGCCATATCGCCGCTGTTGACGGCCTGGCTCAGCGTGATGAGCTGTGCCGTCCGCGTGGTAACGTCGATGCGGTAGAGCTGATTGGTGTTTTGTATTTTGACGTAGTAGCTGCCGTCGGGAGCAATTTCACCGGATTGGTAGTAGCCATTGGGAAGGCCGGTCACAGCCCCGAGGCTTTGAGCATTACCGTCGCTACCGATACGGAAAAGTGTCGTAGGAGTGCCGCCAAGCGCATAAATGTAGCCATCCTGCGGATGCCGGCCCGCCGCATTGTAGCCCGTCGAAGCTGAACCGATCGGAGTGTATAGGAAAGGATTGTTCGAGGTGTCGAACTGATAGAGCTGCGTGGGCACGCCCTGCGTCAGATACATGCTCGCATCGCACATGCCGAAGCCCGGCTGTCCTTCGTCCGTATCCGTCGCCGTGTTGTTGCTGGTATCGGTATCCGGCGACCCCGCCGGGCTCGTCACCGTGGCCGTGTTGACGAGATCACCGCCAAAGGTCTCTGGCACCGTCATCGTCAGCTGGAAGGTGACGGAGCCGCCCACCGGCAGGCTCACCGGCGCATTCGCGATCGCTCCCGTGCCGCTTGCGACGCCACAGACGCCGCCGTTCACGGGCGTGCCGCAGGTCCATTCCGCATCGGTAATGCCAACGGGCAGCGCATCATTGACCAGCGCGTTCTGAACGCCGAACGGGCCATTGTTGGAAACGGTGATCGTATAAGTCGTTTCGCCCGGCGCGACGACCTCGCGGCCGTTATCCTTGGTGATCGCCAGATCGACGGGGAATTCCATGGGCGAGGCCGCGCACTTCGCGCCGTCATTGTTGCTGGAACCCGGCAGATCCGAGATCAGCGTTGCTGTGCCAGTCGTCAGATCGAACTGATAAAAGCCGCCGCTGTTATTGCCGCCAAAGAGTCCGTTGCTCGCGCCGAACAACGCGCCGAATAAGGCAGTCGTCTGGCCGGTCGGACCGACACGCGTGACTTGACCGCTTGTAGGATTGATCGCGTAAAGAGTGGTGGTGAAGTTTTGGTTGTCGACCGTGTAAAGCAGGCCATTGTGCCACGCCAGATCGGCTATCGACAACGCCTGGCTGAGGGGTACGCTCGTAGCAGTTTTCGTGCTTAGATCGATCCGGTAGAGTTCATTGGAGATCACCTGCGTCCGGACGTAATAGCTCCCATCGGGGGCAATTTCACCAGCGTTGTATGCGCGGCCGGCCACCTGAGGGAGGTTTGTTACTGCGCCCAGATCTACGACGCTGCCATCGCTGCCGATGCGCAGAAGGCTATTCGCGGAAGATATGGCGTAGAGGTAATTATCGCCCGGGTTAAAGGCAACGGCGTTGTAGTTGAAAGACGATGTCGCTCCGACCGGCTGGACGGTGATCGGATTTGACGACGTATTGAATTGATAAAGCCCGGTCGGCTGGCTCTGCGCCAGATACATCGTAGACGTGCAGGACCCGAAGCTGGGTTGAGGCGGCGACAGCGAATTCGTATCGCGGGCGGTGTTGTTGCTGTCGTCGATGTCGACGACGCCTGCCGGCGCGGTGACCGTGGCGGTGTTGGTGAGCGTCACGCCGGCGTAACCGGCGGGCACGCTCATGTTCAATGTATATGTGACAGAGCTTCCTGCCGGCAGGTCCGCCGTCGTGCTGATCGCCCCGGTTCCGCTCGGAGCGCCACAAGCCGCGCCGCCCGTCGCGCTGCCACAGGTCCAGCTTGCGGTGGTGATACCGGCAGGAAGCGGATCGCTCACCTGCGCGCCGAGCGCGTCGGCAGGACCGTTGTTGCTGACCACAATGGTGTAATTGAGCGTGCCGCCGCGGGTGAAGGTCGACTGACCGTCGTCCTTGGTGATGGAGAGGTCGACATCTTGATCGTCGTCGACGATCGTGTAGGTGGATTGTGCGATCGCAGGGGCACCACAGGTCTGCGTGCTCAGAACCGTATAGTCGGACGAATTTGCGTCCAGTTCGAAGATAATCGTCTCGTCATCTTCGCTAGAAGTGTCATCGATGATCTCGACACCCAGCGGGAAGGCAGTGCCGGCATACTGGCCGGCCGGGATGATCACTTGAAAGCTACTGGTGCCGCTCGGTGTCGTATATTCTGTCCCGAGTGTAGCGCTACCCCCCACGACATTCACGGTGATCGGCGTCGGCACCGGAAAGCTGCCGCTGACAACAATCTGAGGGATATTCCCTCCATTTGCCTCGGCGTCTGAACCGCTCGCCGTCGCGAATTCCACGAATGGCTTCAGATCCAAGCGGACATCGTCCAGGAAGTTCCCTACGCTTGCCCCGTCAATCGCTTGGAATCCGACCGTCTGCATTCCGGTCGCGCCAGTCCATGTGAAATTGCCGGAGTAATTGGCCCAACCGTTCACATTGCTGGTGACGCTGGCCGATCCAAGTCCGACGGAATTGACCGTGCCTACGCCACCTGAAGTCGTTGTGGCGGTCATAATGGGCTGGCTGCCGGACCCCGATGGATTGGTTCCGATATTGAACTGCATCTGGTTGGTGGCGCCGCGACCTTTGTGAGCAAGGCTCCAGTTCACCGCGTCACCGCTCACGAGGCAGACATTCTGGTAGAGACGGGAAGGCGTGAAGGCGTTCAGCTCCGCATACTGCGAGCCGGAGGCCGGGTTCGTGATAAACCCTCCTAAATCCTGAATCGTTCCTTTGAAGATCTGAATGCCGCCTTCGATAGGCGGTGCGGCCTTGTGCCCGCCACAGGTGCCGTGAGTGGTGGCGTCCCATGTACCGTTGAAGGTCGGCTCAGTGGTTTCCCAACCCGGGACAATGGCGTCCTCTCGTATAGACCAGCAATTGTTGCTCGGCAGGACGGGCTCTTCAAAGCCCAGGTTGATGAAGCTTCGCTGCACTTGCGCCTGCGCTGCGTTGGCCCAAAGCAGCGGGGCAGATAGAGCTGCGAGCACAACCCACACCGTTGCGGGACGACTGCGGCGCCATGCATTTATACCAGCTTCGTCCGTTCGACGCGCAGCGTGAATGCCGAGAACATTGCAATCGAAAACACCACGCACGACATCGCGCAGCGAAATTGGCTTTCGCATGAATGGCCCCCACACATGTTGCCGTGGTGGAGGTTATTTCACCGCTCTCCCCCACCCCGCGCGTGCCCGAAATTGGACTGCACCGCGGCGAGAGGTAGACACAAATAAGGCAAGGCGTCTTTCAGAATTTTTCTGCCCTATCAAAAATCTCATGTCTTTTTCACGGAAGGGCGCTGTTTTCTGCGGAGCTGGCGTAAATAGGCCTCGAACAGAGCAGACCGACCGGCAATGCGGCGAGACATTCGGGCCGCCGGCTGCATCATCCTTGGAGCGCAGCCAATTTTTCTGATGAATATCTCATCTGCATCAGGGGATTTTCCACAGTATAATCGTGAATCTCTTGTATTCGTATTCTTCTATATTTCGTCTTCTCTTCCAAGATCTTCCATTGAATCGAATGTCATGAATGTTTCACAAGAGCTTTATGAAAGTGCCATGTGGATCATCCAAATGTGCGGCGCATTCGGCTTCGGCCACGGTCTGGCTACGCAAAGGAGACTTCCGCATGTTTTCGCTCAATCGCAGGCGCGCGCTTGGCCTGCTCGGCGCAACCGCGGGCAGCATGGTTCTGCCCCGCTTCGCAATCGGCCAGGCGGCGCGGCCGTCCGTCACCATTGCGGTTCAGAAGATCACCAACAACAACACACTCGACATCTGGTACGAGCAGTCCAATGTCGGCGAGCGCGTGTTCTTCCCGAACCTCTGGGAAGGCCTGATCCTTCGCGACTGGATGGGCAACCAGGGTCCGGTCCCCGGACTTGCCACCGAATGGAAGCGCATCGACGACAAGACGCTCGAGCTCAAGCTGCGCCAGGGCGTCAAGTTCCATAATGGCGACGAGCTGACGGCGGACGACGTGGTCTTCTCCTTCTCGAAGGAGCGCGTTTTCGGAGATACGGAGCCCGCCGGCGGCAAGACCATCTTCGCCGACGATCACAAGCCGGCCACCGTCAAGGAACTGCCCGCTTCCGTTCCGGGCGTCGGCCGCCGCCTCTGGCCCTCGCTGGCCGGCATCGAAGCCGTCGACAAGTATACGGTACGCCTGCACAACGCGACGCCGGATGTGACGTTGGAAGGCCGCCTCTATTCCGGCGGTAGCCAGATCGCCAACCGCCGCGCCTGGGACGAGGCACCTTCCTACACGGAATGGGCCCGCAAGCCGATCACCACCGGACCATATATGGTGGCCGAGTACAAACCGGACGTCTCGCTCACGCTGGTTGCCTTTGACGACTATTGGGGTGGGCGCCCGCCATTGGAGCAGATCCGCTTCGTGGAAGTTCCCGAGGTCGCTTCGCGCGTCAACGGTCTTCTCTCCGGCGAATACGACTTCGCCTGCGACCTGCCGCCGGATCAGATCGGCGCCGTCCAGTCGGCGCCAGGCTTCGAGGTCCAGAACTCCACCATCTGGAACCATCGCATTTCGGTCTTCAACACCGAGAACCCCATCCTGGCCGACCCGCTGGTGCGCCGCGCGATGACCCATTCGATCGACAGGCAGGCGATCATCGACGCGCTTTGGGCCGGCCAAACGGTCATTCCCGCAGGCCTGCAGTTTGAATCCTTCCGCGCTACCGACATGTTCATCGAGGGATGGACCCCGCCGGAATTCAATCCGGAACTGGCGCGAGAATTGTTGAAGCAGGCCAATTACAAGGGCGATCCGATCCCCTATCGCCTCCTGAACAACTACTACACCAACCAGACGCCCACCGCGCAGGTTCTCGTCGAGATGTGGAGGCAGGTCGGCCTCAATGTCGAAATCGAGATGAAGGAGAACTGGGGCCAGATCCACGATCCGGCAGGCGTAAAGGGCGTTCGCGACTGGTCGGCATCCAACACCATCAACGATCCGATCACGCCGATGGTCGTGCAGTTCGGCCCGAACGGAGAAGTCCAGCAGAAGAAGGACTGGACCAATGCCGAGGTGAACGAGCTTTCCGTGGTGATGGAAACATCGACCGACAAGGAAAAACGCAAGAAGGCCTTCGCCCGAATGCTCGAAATCTGCGAGCGCGAAGATCCCGTCTATACGCTCCTGCACCAGAACGCGGTCTTCACGGGCATGAAGTCTTCCTTGAAGTGGAAGGCGGCGCCTGCCTTCGCGATGGACTTCCGCGCCTCCAACTGGACCATGTGATCGACCTTCGATCCCGACGCTCCGGCGGAAACGCCGCCGGAGCTTTTCTCCTTTTCAAAGACACCGCGGCCCGGCCGCGGATCTAACCAAGCGTGGGAACGGTATGAACACTGTCACCCCCAATCTGGTGGAACTGCGCGACCTGAAGGTCGCCTTCGATGGCGTCCAGGTTCTGCACGGGATCGATCTCGACGTGGGTCATGGAGAGGCGGTCGGCCTGGTGGGAGAATCGGGTTGCGGCAAATCCGTCACCTGGCTCGCCGCGCTCGGCCTTCTGCCCGGGAAAGCGAGCGTCACAGGCTCTATCCGGCTCGAGGGAGACGAATTGTCGGCGGCGCCACGGCCCACGCTCGAGAAAGTGCGCGGGAAGCGGATCGCGATGATCTTCCAGGATCCTTCGAGCTCGCTGAACCCCGTGCTGCGCATCGGGCGCCAGCTGACCGAGGCGCTTACGATCCATCGCGGCCTGACCGGAGAGTCGGCCAAAGCCGAGGCCCTGCGCCTGATGGACCTGGTGGGCATACCGGACCCCCGAAGGCGTTTCGATCAATTCGCGCACGAGTTTTCCGGCGGCCAGTGCCAACGGCTGATGATCGCCATGGCGCTTGCCGGCGAACCGGAACTGCTAATCGCCGACGAGCCCACCACGGCTCTGGATGCGACGATCCAGGCACAGATCCTCGACCTTCTCGTTCAACTCCGATCCGAAACGGGCATGGCGCTGGTCTTCATCAGCCATGATCTTGGTGCCGTCTCGCAGGTCTGCGAGCGCGTCTGCGTGATGTATGCCGGCCGGATCGTGGAACAAGGCTCCGTCGATCAACTCTTCGGTGCGCCGCGGCACCCCTATACCCGTGGGCTGTTCGACGCCATTCCGCGGCTTGACGGCCCGCGCCAGAGACTGGTTCCCATCCCCGGCACCGTGCCCAACCCGAAGGAACTGCCGAGGGGTTGTGCTTTTTCGCCCCGATGCAGGCACGCAACGCAATTTTGCCTGACGAACAAGCCGCGCCTCCTGCTTCAGCCGGATGGCCGCAGCCTGGCCTGCACCAATCCCATCGAAGCTGGCCGGGAAGGCGCCGTCCAAGCGAAAATCCTCGAAGAAGCGATCCGATGAAGCCATTGATCGAGGCGAGAAACCTCGTCCGCATCTACGAAATGCGGAAAGGCCCGTTCAGCCGTCCGCAGCCAGTGCGCGCCGTGGACGACATCTCCCTGTCCGTCGTACCGGGCGAGACGCTTGGAATTGTCGGCGAATCCGGCTCCGGCAAGTCGACGCTCGGGCGCATGCTGCTCGGCATCGATGCCGCGCAGGGCGGCGAAATCCTGTTCGAGGGACGTCGAATGCCGCCGCTTCGCAGCCCCGAATGGCGTGCGCTGCGCGCAAGGATGCAGCTTGTCTACCAGGATCCGCTCGCAGCACTCGACCGCCGCCTCACGATCGCGGCGCAGATCGGCGAGCCGCTCGACATCCATCAGATCGGCAGCACAGAAGAGCGCACCGCACGCATCCGTGAGCTGATGGATGCGGTCGGCCTCCGTCCCGATCAGGCCGGGCGCTACCCGCATGAACTTTCCGGCGGCCAGCGCCAGCGGGCGGTGATCGCGCGCGCCTTGGCGACACAGCCTTCGCTGCTGGTCTGCGACGAGCCGGTATCGGCTCTTGACGTCTCCATCCAGGCCCAGGTGGTCAACATGCTGCGCGACCTGCAGGAGCAGAACGGCATCGCAATGGTGTTCATCAGCCACGATCTGAAGGTGGTCCGCAACATCGCAGACCGCGTGGCGGTGATGTATCTCGGCAAGATCGTCGAGGAAGGATCGTCCGATACGATCTTCCACTCTCCGCGCCATCCCTACACGCAGGCGCTCGTATCGAGCATGCCCGTCCCCGGCAAGCGGCTGGAGAGCCGCGTCATCCTGCAGGGGGAGCCACCCAATCCAGCGGCGCGTCCGTCCGGCTGCGCCTTCCATCCCCGCTGCCCGCTCGCAACCGACCTCTGCCGCAGCAAAACGCCTCCCCTTCAGCAGATCGACGCAGGCAGAACCGCTGCCTGTCACGCTGTGGCCAGCCACGCCGCCCTGGCAGCGTAAGGGGAACAGGAGACAGCAATGGTTCAGTTCGTCCTCACAAGGCTTCTGCGGGCGGTGATCACGATTGCCGCCGTGGTCACCTTCGCCTTCGTCGTGCTGCGCATGTCGGGCGATCCCGCACAGGTGATGCTCGGCCCCGACGTGCCGCAGGAATCCGTGGACGCCTTCCGGCGTGCATGGGGGTTGGACCAGCCCCTCTGGATCCAGTACCTTGCCTATATCAAATCCATCTTCACGGGCGATTTCGGTGTGTCCATGCGTGACAAGGCACCGGCCATCGATCTGGTTCTGGAGCGCGTGCCCGCCACGCTCCAGCTCACCCTGCCGGCCCTCCTTCTCAAGCTGCTCATCGGCATTCCGGCCGGCGTCTATGCCGCTTTTCATCGTCAGAGCGTCACCGATCGCAGCGTGATCCTCCTTTCGATCCTCGGCTTTACCATTCCCTCCTTCGTTCTCGGCTTGATCCTCGTCCTCGTCTTTGCCGTCACTTTGGGCATGCTTCCCTCGGGCGGACAAGGCACATGGGCTCACACGGTCCTCCCCATACTGACGATGAGCATCGGCGGCATCGGCATTCTGGCCCGCTTCTCCCGCAGCGCCATGATCGAGGTGATGGGCCAGCCCTTCATCCGCACCGCTTCGGCAAAGGGCCTCAAATGGCGCGACGTCGTTTGGGGGCACGCCCTGCCCAATGCCGCAATCCCGATCGTTACGATCGTGGGCTTCATGGTCGGCTCCCTGATTGCCGGCGCGGTGGTCGTGGAATCGATTTTCTCCTGGCCCGGGATCGGCAGGCTTCTAGTGGTCTCGGTAACCAATCGCGACCTGGCCGTCGTTCAATGCATCCTGCTCATCATTGCCGCCGCCATGGTGATTTCAAATCTGGCCGTCGACCTTCTCTACGGCTGGCTTGACCCGCGCCTGCGCTCGCGCGCCGCCCATTAGCGCCAGGAGGAAGAAAGAGATGTCTTCGGTAAATCTTGCAGACAGGCAACTTTCGCCTCGGCCCGCCCTCGGCTTCATCTCACGAATCCGCCGCCAAGTGCCGGTTTCGGTAGGGCTCGGCATCGTCTGGCTCGCGGCCATGGTGCTGATCGCCATCCTGGCCGATTGGCTGCGGCCCTACGGCATCACCGCCATGGACCTCACCAGCCGTCTTGCACCCCCGGGCACGCCTGGCCATTGGCTAGGAACGGACGAGCTTGGCCGAGACGTGCTCTCGCGCCTCATCCAGTCGATCCGCGTTTCGCTCGTCATCGCATTCGGCGCGACGATCATCTCGGCGGTGTTCGGAACGGCGCTCGGCTTCGCGGCCGCCCAGTTCCGCGGGATCGTGGAGCATCTTGTCCTCGTGCTTGCCGATTTCCAGGCGGCCCTTCCCTTTCTCATCATGTCGCTCGCGGTCCTTGCCTTTTTCGGCTCCTCCATGATGCTCCTTGTCTGCCTTATGGGCTTCTATGGCTGGGAGCGATATGCCCGTATCGCCCGCGGCCTGGCCATTTCGGCGGGCGCGCAGGGCTATGCCGCTTCGGTCGTCCAGCTCGGGGCTACCCCGGCTCGGGTCTATTTCCGGCACATCCTGCCCAATGTCGCCTCGACGCTCATCGTATCGATGACGCTTACCTTTCCTGAGATCATCCTCATGGAGAGCGGCCTCTCCTTCCTGGGCCTCGGCGTGCAGCCTCCGCAAACCAGCCTCGGCAACATGGTCGGGTTCGGAAGAGAATATCTGACCAATGCGCCCTGGATCATGCTGGCGCCTGCCGCCGTCATCATGCTGACGACGCTTGCCATATCGCTCGTCGGTGACTGGCTCCGTGACAAGCTCGATCCCACTATCCGCTGAAGAGTTTCAAATGACCCTCATCATCGGCCATCGCGGCGCCCGCAATATCTGGCCTGAAAATTCACTGACTGGTTTTCGAAATGTCCTTGCACTCGATGTCGATGCAGTCGAGTTCGACGTCCATCTGACGCGGGCGGGCGAACTCGTCGTCATCCATGACGCAACGCTGGAGCGCACGACGGAAGGCTCGGGGCCTGTTCGAGATCTGACGCCCGACAGCCGTCTCGACACGACACTGAAGGGTCTGGGCGAACACGTTCCCACACTCGCCGAGGTACTCGCCATTCTGGCGCCGACGGCGATGCCGCTGCATGTCGAACTGAAGATTGACGAAACGGGAACGGCCTACCCGGACATTGCCGGCAAAGTCGCCCAGGAGCTGAAACGCTTCGGCCTCGAGAAGCGCGCATATCTCACTTCCTTCGACACGTCCGTCCTCGAGGATTGCCGGAGGGAGGCTCCCGAGATCGGCCGACTTGTGTCCGTGAACGCAGCCTGGGCGGAAAGACAGGGCGGGCTCGCGGCCTTTCTCGATCGCGTGGAGGCGCTTGTGGAGATCGTCGCCATCCACCATGAGCTGATGGAAGCCCAATGGCCCCTCATCCGTCAAAAACTCCCCCTCCGGCGCCTCTGCGTGTGGACGCTCAATGACGAGGCCGGAATCCGTCACTGGCTCTACCGCGGCATCGGCCACCTCACCTCGGACGAGCCCGAACGTGCGCTCGCCCTGCGCGCTGCCATGAACTCGTGAATTCGCCCAAAGCGGCACGACCCGATACAACCATCCATTGGAGACAAACAAATGAGCAACATCATCGCAACCGGCTTCAACTCGGGCTCGAAGGACGGAGAGCTCCAAAGCCTTGAGACCGACCTTCGCCGCTTGGCCGATATGGGCGTCGACACGGTGGAACTCGGCCTGACCAGCATCGACTTGATCAGCGGCGGTCGCATCATCAAGGAAAGGGCCGAGAGGCTGCAAGCCCTCACCAGCCAATTCCCCTTCCGTTACACCGTCCACGGACTGGTCTCCTCGAATTTCATGGACCCTGCCACGGTGCGCTACCAGCTCGATGCAGCCAAGGCGCTGATAGAGGTCTGTGACCGGATCGACGCGCGGATCATCGTGCAGCACGGCGGCCACTTGCGCGCCGACCAGATTTCCGAGCGCGCCACCGCCGATCAGCGCGAGCGCGAGGCGCTTTTCGAACTCGCAGAATTCGCCCGGCCCTATGGCGTTCGCATTGCCTTCGAGAACATCTTCACCACCGAGCCCGGACAATACCGCCAGACGCCGGCGGAGGTCGCGGAAACGGTGAAGGCGGTGAACCATCCCAATCTCGTGGCGCTGATCGATTTCAGCCACGCCTATATCGAATCCACCTATCGCGGACTGGATTTCCGTGAGCAGCTGCGCGCCATGGCTCCGGTCACCGGCCACTTGCACGTGCACGATTCCTTCGGCCGCCCGATGGGCTTCTACAAGCCCTTCCACCTTCAGGAGGCTACAGCTCTTGGTCTCGGCGACCTCCACATGCCGCTGGGCTGGGGCGACATCGATTGGGAGGATATTTTCAGCGAGCTGGAATTCCTCCCGGGAACGGTTTTGATGATGGAGATCGGTGCACGTTATCGCAATGAGCAGCCCCAAAGTCTCGAGCGGGCCAGGCAGTTGATGGCGCTCAATGGCGCGCGGACGCCCATCGCCGCCGAATAAGAAGACGAACCGGCCTTCGCCTGCGCGGGAAGGAGCCCGCGCGCAGGCGAGAACGGTTAAACGCGTCAGCAGGTGAGGCTGCGGAACAGGTCGCAGGGCGCTGCGGCGGTTATGCCGCCAGCTCCTCCCGCTGGGCGTTTCGCAATAGGTCCATCATCGCCTGGACGGATTTTGCAGCATGCCGTTCGGCATGACGCAAGGTAGAGAAATGACGCACCGGCAGTTCAAAATTCACTTCATGGAAGCTGCCCACAAGCAGGCGCGGAAGAGCTGCGCGCCTTGACAGCACCGTGGCGCTGCTACCGGCTTCCACGGCAGCCAGACAAGCCTCATTGGAGGGCATTTCCAGCGCGATGGGAAGCGTATCGGGATCGAGCCCCAATGCACGCAGATCGGCTTGGAATGCAGCTCTCGTGCCCGAGCCCGGCTCGCGCATGATCCAGGTCGTCCGCGTCAGATCCTCCGGGGAAACTTGCATCCCATCCGCCCATGGGTGCTGATTGCCGACGATGATGACCAGCCTGTCTTCCGCTACAACTTCCTTTATGAGGCCGGGGAACTCGACCTCCCCTTCCACCACTCCGATATCCGATGTCCCTTCCAGAACGGCAGCGGCCACCGTGCTCGTATTGCCCGGAGAAAGCTGGATCTGCACGCGGGGATATAGGTCGCGATAGCGCACCAGGTGCGGCGGCAGCCAGTAGCTTGCCACGGTCTGAGATGCATGGACCCTGAGGACGCCCGATGCTTCGCCGCCGAGATCCGCCAGGAAGCGCTCGGTTTCTTCGGCTCGACGCAGCAGAGCCTGCGCCTCGGCCAGGAAAAGTCGCCCCTCCTGCGTCAGCTCGATCCTGCGCCCGACGCGATTGAAGAGCGTAACGGTATGCCGCGTTTCGAGCGATGATATCGCGGCACTCACGGCGGATTGCGTCATGTTCAGCGCCTGGGCGGCTCTGGTCACATGTTCTCGCCCGGCCACTTCAATGAAAATGCGTATCTGATCCAGTGTCATGAGATAGGCTTTTGTTCGAAAAAACCGAACGTTTCTAGAATAAATATCCGTTGGATTGATCAGTCTTTCAAGTGCAAACAGGTCCTGCACATTCAGAAGGACTCCCGTGGCACATCCCTCCGACACCCAGCCTGCCCCCGCTGCCACACCTTTCTTTGCGGGCGTTTTATCCCTTCTTCCGGGCGTCGTGCTGACCGCCGCCATCGCGGCAATGGCGCTCATGCTGCGAAACATCATCGGTGTTGCTGCTATGAGCCCCATGATCCTCTCGCTCGTCATCGGCCTCGTGCTGCACAATGTGATTGCACTGCCGTCCCAGACGTCGCCTGGTGTCACCTTCTCGCTGAAGCAAATTCTGAGGCTAGGCATCATTTTGCTGGGCCTGCAGGTTACGGTTTTTGAGATCCTGCAGCTGGGAGGGGCAGCGTTCGCGGTTACGGCGCTGACCCTTGCCGCAACATTCCTGGTGATCCGCTACGCCGGCCCTCTCTTTGGGGTCGACCGGCCGTTGAGCGAGCTGATCGCCGCCGGCACGGCTGTCTGTGGGGCATCGGCAGTGATAGCGGCAAATACGGTCAGCAAAGGCAGCGACGAGGACGTTGCCTATGCGGTCGCATGCGTCTCGATCTTGGGATCGGCAGCGATGCTGATCTACCCGCTTCTGGCGCAACCGCTCGGCCTCGACGCCCTTTCCTTCGGGCTCTGGACCGGCGCAACGATCCATGAGGTAGCCCAGGTGGCGGGGGCCGCATTCCAGCACAGCGAAGCGGCCGGGCAGTTCGGCACGGTTTCGAAGCTCACGCGTGTGCTGATGCTCGCGCCCCTCATTCTCTCCATGGCAGCGATCCGCAATATCGGTCGCGGGACGGACTCCAGGGTGCGTTCCCAAATGCCCTGGTTCGTCCTTGGATTCATCCTCCTCGTTATCTTCAACAGCGTCGTCGATCTTCCCCGATCGCTGAACGAGAACGCTGCCTCCGTGACAGCCTTTCTCCTGTCCATGGCGCTTGCCGCGATGGGGCTGCAGATCGATATCTCAAAACTTCGGGCAAAGGGTTTACGGCCGCTGATGCTCGGCATCTTCGGTTGGCTCTTCATTGCCGTGTTCGGCCTTGCCATGCTGAAATTGTGCGGATTCTGAATTAATAAGCGGGTGAATGAGTATTTCCCGCCTTCGCTCGGAAACTATTCAGGGATCGGCCCGGGCCAGCCCTGTACCGATCTTGCTCTCTCGCCGGGCGGCAGGCCTGTCCTACAGCTTCCAGAGCCGTTTCGCGTTCCCTGAGAAGAGCTTTGCCCGCTCTTCCTCGCTGGTGCCCGAGAAAAGGGCATGCGTGGCAGCAACCCAGGTAGAAAGACCGCCCCCGAGGGTACAGACAGGCCAATCGCTTCCCCAGACGAGGCGGTCCCAGCCGAAGCATTCGACGGTGTGCTCTACCCATGGCTTCAATGTTTCGAGCGTCCAGCGTTCCGCGTCCGCATAGGCGACGACGCCCGAGATTTTCGCTGCCACGTTGGGTCGTTGCGAAATCTCCTTCATATGCGTGCGCCATGGCTCCAATGCTCCGCCCTTGATGTCGGGGGTACCGCAGTGATCCAGGATGAACTGCACCTCCGGGGCCAGATCGACCAGCGCCACCGCCTTCGGCAGCTGGCGCGGCAGCACGCATAGATCGAATGTGAAGCCGGTGCCCGACAACCGCCGGACGTTCTCACGGAAGAGCGGCTGCTCGGAGAGCCCGTCGGGCATCACATGCAGCACGCGCCGGAATCCTCTTATCAGGGGATTGGCCTTCTGGCGCTCCAGATAGGCGGGAAACTCCTCGTTTTCCGGACGGCATGAAGCGATTGCGCCGACGATCAAGCTGTCCGGAGGGTTTGCCAGGCTCGCCACATTTTCGGTTTCCGCCTCCATATCCCCTTCAGCGACATCGACCTCCATGTGAAATGCAGCCTCGATCCCCAGCCGGCGCGCTTCCGCCGCATAGGACGCATAGGAGAAGTCGCGGTCGAGAGGTGGCGTGTTTTCCAGCCAGGGATAGCGAAGCGCCGTCTTGTCGATCACATGCAGGTGGGTGTCGATAATCAATGTACGTCCTCCCTCATCTCCCATCCCGGCGCAACGTTGGATTGGCCTGCCGCATCATAGCAGTTGCACCGTTTGGCCGCGCCGCAAAGTTTCCATAGCGGGGTCATGGAAGCGGTATGATCTGGATGGAGGGAAAAATAGGGTCTAGAAAATGATGCGCGTAGAAGAATCCACTCGCCAACGAGCCTTGGCCAACGTCCCACTCGGAGAAAATCCATGACCAGCAGCCTGCAAGGAAAAACGGTCCTCGTCACTGCCGCGGCGCAGGGTATTGGCCGGGCAAGCGCGCTTGCCTTCGCCCGTACCGGCGCCCGGGTCTACGCCACAGATATCAATGAGAGACTGCTTGCCGAGCTGGATGACCAGGAACACATTGCCACCCGCAAGCTCGACGTGCTGGATAACGGCGCCGTCGCCGCGCTGGTCGAGGAGATCGGCCCGATCGATGTGCTCTTCAATTGTGCCGGCATTGTCCATTCCGGGACCATTCTCAATATGAAGGACGACGAGCTCGAGTTCGCCTTCGACCTCAACGTGAAAGCGATGGTCCGCACGATTCGCGCGGTGCTGCCGGGAATGATAGAGCGTGGAGGCGGGGCGATCATCAACATGTCCTCCGTCGCCTCAAGCATCAAAGGCGTGCCGAACCGCTTCGTCTATGGCACGACCAAGGCGGCTGTGATCGGTCTTACCAAGGCAGTGGCCGCCGACTACGTAGCGCAAGGAATCCGCTGCAACGCCATTTGCCCCGGCACTGTCGAAAGCCCGTCGCTGCAGGAACGGCTAAGGGCGACTGGCGACTACGAGGCCGCCCGTAAAGCCTTCATTGCCCGCCAGCCGATGGGCCGGCTCGGCAGCCCTGAAGAGATCGCCGATCTGGCGGTGCATCTCGCCACCGCAACCTACACGACCGGTCAGGCATATGCCATCGATGGCGGGTGGACGATCTGATCGTAAGGGTGCTGCGCCGCAGCATGAAACGCCATTCCGATAGACCGGGATTGTCCTCCGCCGAGCTTACCCGACCTGGAAAACCCTGTCATAGGTGGCCACGGCCGCCCGCGCCCGTTCACTTATCTCCCTTGTGCCCATACCGGGCCCGTAGAGGCTCGAGCCGAGGCCGAAGGTACGCACGCCCACAGCCTTGTAGTCGGCAAAATCGGCCTCGGACACGCCGCCGACAGCGCCCACCGGAACCTCGCGCGGCAGGACCGCCATGATGGCCTTGATCCCGTTTGGTCCGAGAACAGAGGCCGGGAAGAATTTCAGAGCCGAGGCCCCGGCGCGCGCGGCAGCGAGCGCTTCGGTCGGCGTGAAGACGCCCGGCATCGTGACCATGCCGTAATCGGCGGCGCGCCCGATGACGGCGGGCTCAACATTGGGGCTGACGAGCAGGTTGCCGCCGGCCTCGCGCAGCCTGTCGACATCTTCGGTGGTCAGCACCGTACCGGCACCAATCAGGGTGCCTTCCGGCGCGAGGCGACTGGCCGCCTCGATGGAACGGAACGGCTCCGGTGAGTTTAGAGGCACCTCAATCGCCTCGAACCCTGCCTCCAGCAGCGCTTCGACCACGCCCGGCGCCTCATCGGGCTTCAGCCCGCGAAGGATGGCGACGAGGTCACGCTTAAGCTTCGGCCAAGTTATTCTTTTCATACTGCAGCCCTTTCCGGCCATAGCGCGAGGGCGGCGCTGTGAAGCCCCCGGCGCACCAAATCCTGCCCGTCGCGCGTGCGACATGCGATGCCCGCGACGGCCAGCGCCGCCTCATAGGCTTTCGCCTGCGCGCCATCGGCAACGAGCGTGACCTCCATCTGTTCCCGCAGATCCTTCCGCGCAGCGGCAATTTCCGCGCCGATCAAAAGACCCGAAAGCCGGGCTTTTGCATCCGGGGCGGCAGCACCGTCGAGGAGAGAGGCGGCGCGGATCGAGAAAAGCTTCTCTGTCAGGCCTGCACCTCCCACCATTTCTTCCACGGCATCCTGGAAAGCGGGCGACGTGCTGTCGCCCTCGCCCGCAGCAACCATCTCGCGCAGGATCGAGTGTTGGCTCAAAACCGCAAAGAGCTCGCCTGTCATGTAGGTGGCAAAGCCCACAAGCCCGCCCTCCTCGACCCGCGCCCATTTCGAGTGCGTGCCGGGCAGGCAGAAGAGGCCGGTGGTGCCGCTTTCCGCCCATGCGCCGGCAAGCTGCGTCTCCTCGCCGCGCATCACATCCTCGCGGCCCTTCCCGCGCTGGCACACGCCCGGCAAAATGCGCACGTCGCGCGCGAGCCCATCGATCTTGATGGCATCCGCATAAAGGCCTTCCAGGCTGGCCGGCGTTTCGCGATATGGGGCCTCGCGCCAGCCGCCTCGCGCACCTGCCATCCCCGCCACGACGACGGGCAGGTCCGAGCCTGCTCCGATCGCTGCCAGATGGGCTTCAAGAACCGGCTCGAAGCGGTCGGGCTGGCAGGCGCGCATCCCTTCCCCGCTGGACCGCTCGGCAAGCGCCGCGCCATTCGCATCCAGAAGCCAGAGACGGAAATTCGTCGTGCCCCAATCCACCGCTGCGCAGAAAGGAGCCATTACAGCCGAACCTCAGAGGCCCTGAAGATCGCCCGGAAGCAGGCTCGCCGGCATGTCCTGATAGGCCACCGGGCGCAGGAAGCGGCGTATTGCCAGCGTGCCAACGGAGGTGGTGGAAGCATTGGTGCTCGCCGGGTAAGGCCCGCCATGCATCATCGCGTCGCTCACCTCGACCCCGGTCGGGAAACCGTTCGCGATAAGGCGCCCCGCCTTCCGCTGCAGGATCGGCATCAATGAAGCCGCAAGCGCCGTGTCGGCGTCATCCATATGCAGCGTGCAGGTGAGCTGGCCTTCGACACGGCGAGCGATCTCGCGCATCTCATCCTCGTTCTTCGCCCGCACGACGATGCCGAAGGGGCCGAACACCTCCTCGTGCAGCGCCGGGTTGGAAAGCCACTCTTCTCCCGTTGTCTCCAGGAGGTCCGGCCCCGCATGGCGACCTTCCGCCTTGGAGGCGAGGCGCGAACGGACGCAGTTCAGGCCGATGACCTTGTCGCGTCCGGTCCGGTAGGCCTGAGCGATGCCCGCCGTCAACATCGGCTGTTCGGCGATCTTCTGGAGAGCAATCTGCGCAGCGTCCAGGAAGGTCTCCACATCGCTGCCGTCAAGCGCGATCGCCACGCCCGGATTCGTGCAGAACTGGCCGACGCCCATGGTGAGCGAGGCGGCCCAGCCCTCTGCGATCTTCTCGCCGCGCGCGGCGAGCGCCGCCGGAAGCAAGAACTGCGGGTTGATTGAGCCAAGCTCGCCGTAGAACGGGATGGGCTCGGGTCTCGCCTGCGCAAGATTGAAGAGCGCGCGCCCGCCGCCTGTGGAGCCGGTGAAGCCGATGGCGCGGATCAGAGGATGGGTGACCAGTGCCTCACCCGCCTCGCGGATGTTGCTTTGAACGAGCGAGAAGACACCGGGGTGCTGACCGATCTTGCGAATTGCAGCTTCGATCGCTTCGGCGACGATCTCGCCCGTGCCGGGATGAGCCTGATGCCCCTTCACCACGACCGGGCAGCCGGCGGCGAGAGCGGAAGCCGTATCACCCCCCGCAGTCGAGAAGGCGAGCGGGAAGTTCGAGGCACCGAACACGCCCACAGGGCCGATGGGCAGTTGCATCAGCTTCAGGTCCGGCTTGGGGGCCGGCTGGCGATCGGGATTGGCCGGGTCATGCCGGCGGTCGAGATAGTCACCCTTTTCGATGTGGCTCGCAAAGAGGCGCAGCTGCCCGGTCGTGCGGCCGCGCTCCCCATTGATGCGGGCTTCGGGAAGGCCACTTTCCTGGGTGGCGATCTCGGTGATCGCCTCGGCACGCGCCTCGATCTCGTCGGCAATGGCACGCAGGAAGGCCGCACGGTCGGCGCGGCTCGTGGCGCCGTAGGTCCAGAATGCCTCCTCCGCTGCCTTGGCAGCTTTGTCGACCTCAGCCGCACTCCCAACGGCAAAATCATAGGTAGGGCCGGTTACCGGATCGGACGCAAAGGTCTTTTCGCCTCCCACCCACTCGCCGGCAATCAGATGTTTTCCGCGTGGCTTGAAGCTCTGAGGCATAGCGTACTCCATGATGACTGACGGCAGAATTTTGTGCCCTTATCTATTCGTGGAAAGCCTCCACGTCCACCTTTCGCCCGAGAAGAAATGCATCGGCCACCAGCCTGTGCGGTGCAAGGTCGACATCACTCTCGCCCGCCTTCAAAAGCTCGGCAAAGCGATGATAGATACCGTCATATTCGGCTTCCAATCCGCTTGGCTGCTCATGGCCATCGATGGACATCCTGCTGCCGCCCTCGGAAAGGAGAAGCAGGCCCGCCTCCGTCTCGATGCGGATATCCCAGGTCTGTGGCCCCTCCTGGCGCCAGTCGAAATCGGCCGTGACACGGAAACCTGCAAGACTGCTCATGAGAAGATTGGCGGCGATCGGCGTCTGGCGGTTCTCCGGCATCTTCAGTGTCGCTTCGGTGACGAAGACCGGCTGCACGATGGCCGTCAAAATCGACAGCGCGTTGATCCCGGGGTCGAAAACGCCGAACCCCCCGGGCTCCCAGATCCAGGCCTGTCCCGGATGCCAGCGCCGCACGTCCTCTTTCCAGACGATATCGATGTGGCGGACCGCCTTGCCCTGCAGCCATCGTCGTGCCGGCTCAACACATGGCGCGAAGCGCGAATGCCAGGTGGCGAAGAGCGTCACGTTCTTCTCGCGCGCAAGCTCCACTAGTGCCTCAACTTCCCCGACTGTAGTGCCGGGCGGCTTTTCGAGGAGGACATGGCGGCCAGCCCTCAACGCCGCCACCGCCATTGCGTAACGCGGCACGGGTGGGACGCACAGCGCCACGGCCGGGATGTCCGGCCGCTCGCGCAGCATAGTCTCCAGATCGGTGTAATTGTCCACCCCGTCTACCTTGCCATGCCGGCTGACGGCAGCCGCGAGCTCGAACTCGGCGGAGCGCGCAATCGAGGGAAGATGCTGGTCCCGAGCGATCTTGCCGATGCCAACGACGGCGATCTTGGTGCCGGCTTCACTTACCATGGCTGTCTCCCCTCAGTGGGAATCCCTGCCCACGGCGCTGCCGCGGCAACCCTTGAGAAAATCGAAGTCCGCGCCCGTATCCGCGCCCTGCACATGGTCGTGGAAGAGCTGCGCATACCCACCCTCCGGCCTATGAACAATCGGCCGCCACTCGGCCAGCCGACGCCCCAGCTCCGCCTCGGATATGTCGAGATGCAGGCGCCGGTTGGGAACGTCGAGTTCGATCACGTCACCATTCCTCACCACCGCAAGCGGCCCGCCGACCGCCGCCTCAGGTGAGGTGTGGAGCACCACAGTGCCATAGGCCGTGCCGGACATACGGGCGTCGGAAATGCGCACCATATCGGTGATGCCCTTGCGCAGCACTTTGGGCGGCAGGCCCATATTGCCGACTTCCGCCATGCCGGGATAACCCCTCGGTCCGCAATTCTTCAGGACCAGCACACAGCTCTCGTCCACGTCCAGCGCCTCGTCATTGATCTTCGCCTTGTAGTCGTTGATGTCCTCGAAAACGACAGCGCGGCCGCGATGATGCATGAGATGCGGCGACGCGGCCGACGGTTTCAGCACCGCTCCCTTTGGTGCCAGGTTGCCGCGCAAGACCGCGATACCGCCCTGAGGCGTCAGCGCCCTTTCCACGGGGCGGATGACGTCGTCGTTCCAGTTCTTGACGTCCTTCACCTCGTCCCAGATCGGGCCGCCGGAGACGGTGAGCGCGTCCTTGTGCAGCAGACCGCCTTCGCCCAGCCTCTTGATCACCACCGGCAAGCCACCCGCGTAAAAGAACTCCTCCATCAGGTATTTGCCCGACGGCATCAGGTTCACGATCGTGGGGACGTCGCGTCCGAGCCGATCCCAGTCTTCCAGCGTGAAGTCGATGCCCACGCGGCCGGCGATCGCCAAGAGATGGATCACAGCATTGGTGGAGCCGCCGATCGCTCCGTTTACCCGAACCGCATTCTCGAAGGCGCGGCGGGTGAGGATGTCGGAAGGCTTGAGATCATCCTTCACCATCTGGACGATGCGCCGGCCGGACAAGTGTGCCATCACGCGCCGGCGACTGTCGACGGCTGGAATTGCAGCATTGCCGGAGAGGGCCATGCCAAGCGCTTCGGCCATGGAAGCCATGGTGGAGGCGGTGCCCATCGTGTTGCACGAGCCAGGCGAACGGCTCATCGCCTGCTCGGCGTCCAGGAAATCGTCCCGGCTCATGGTACCCGCCTTGATGGCCTCCGACATCTGCCAGAGCGCAGTGCCGGAGCCCACGCGCTCGCCGCGGAACCAGCCATTGAGCATCGGACCGCCCGAGACCAGGATCGCGGGGATATCGACGCTGGCAGCTCCCATCAGCAGTGCCGGCGTGGTCTTATCGCAGCCGGCAAGCAGGACAACCCCATCGAGCGGATTGGCGCGCAACGCCTCCTCAACGTCCATCGCAGCCAGATTGCGGTACATCATAGCGGTCGGGCGAAGCGCACTCTCGCCCGGCGAGAAGACCGGGAACTCCAGCGGCAGCCCACCCGCCTCGTAGATGCCGTGCTTCACCCGCTCGGCGAGGTCCCGCAGATGCGCGTTGCATGGGGTGAGCTGCGACCAGGTGTTGCAGATGCCGATCACCGGCCGGCCATCGAAGAGATCGGCCGGCAGACCCTGATTCTTCATCCAGGAGCGATGATAGATGTGGTCGCGCGAGGTACCGCCAAACCATTCCTGGGACCTTAGCTTCCTCGGCCAGGGTTTTGGGGTGAATCCGCTCATGCCAAACTTCCTTTCCGGTCCGCCGCCCGGGCTTCTTCTGCTTCGTCATCCGGGACGCCGGGAAACAAGCTCTCGGCGGCCAATTGCCGCGAGACGTGGAGTGCGTCCGGACTGCGATATCGACACCTTTCAGCACCGTCTCTGCGGAGATCGCGCCTTTCAATGGGCCCAAGTCTCGCTTCGCTCGGCGGGGATGACGGGTGTTGCATTGGCTCCGATCTAAAACCCGTGCGCCTTGGTCCTAGAGCGCCATCACCTTCGTATCGCGCTTCTTCTCCCGCCGGTGCGGATTCCGCAGCGGCAAGCCGAATTCGGGTGCGGAGATCTCGAACAGGTCACCTTCCCCGCAGGAAATACCATCCGTAAAGGAAAGCGTTGCCGTGCCGAACATGTGCACGTGCAGGTCGCCCGGTTGGCAGAAGAGCGCATATTTGAAGTGGTGATGCTCCAGATTGCCGATGGTGTGGGACATGTTGTCCTCGCCTGAGAGGAATTCCTTTTCCCAGACCACTTCGCCATCACGCCAGACGCGGGACACGCCGCGGATATCCGCAGGCAATTCGCCCACAAGAAGCTCGGGACCGAAGGAAGCCGGCCTGAGCTTGGAATGCGCCAGATAGAGATAATTGATGCGCTCCGTCACATGGTCGGAAAACTCGTTGGCCAGCGAGAAGCCGACGCGGAACGGCCGGCAATCCCTGCCGATAAGATAGAAGCCGGCAATCTCCGGCTCCTCACCTCCATCCAACGCGCAATCAGGTGAGACGAGCGGATCGCCGGACGCCACGGCATTGACGCCGGTTCCCTTGTAAAACCACTCGGGCTGCACCCCCTCTTTGCCCGGCCCCGGCTTGCCGCCCTCGAGACCCATGCGGAACATCTTCATCGAGTCCGTCATGCCGGCCGTATCCGCCGCCGCGTGCATCGCATCGCGGGCCGAGGCCGAGCCGAGATGCGTTAGGCCCGTGCCGGTCAAGAACATATGGGCGGGATCGGGATGGCGCACCGGCACATCCAACGCACCCTCCGCCGCAAGCCTTTCGAGATTCACCGCCTGGCCCAGCCCGCGACGCTCGACCGCCGCCGAGAGTTTCTCGCCCGTCTCGATCGCCTCCATGGCAAGCGCATAGGTGCTTGCCACCCCGTTCACGAGCCGTGCATCGGGACCGCGGCGGCAGATCACGCCGCCCTTCTTCAACTGTGAAAGATGCATGTTGCTAGGCCGCCTTGTTCTTGTTGTAGACGTCGAAGATCACGGCTGCGAGCAGCACGAGTCCTTTGATCACCTGCTGATAGTCGATGCCGATGCCGAGGATCGACATGCCGTTGTTCATCACACCCATGATGAAGGCGCCCACGACCGCGCCGGTGATCTTGCCCACACCGCCCGACATGGATGCCCCGCCGATGAAGACGGCAGCGATCACATCGAGTTCGAAGCCGACGCCCGCCTTCGGCGTCGCCGTATTGAGCCGGGCGGCGAAAATGAGCCCCGCGAGAGCCGCCAGCATGCCCATATTGGCGAAGGTGAGAAAAGTGAGCCGCTCCGTGCGGATGCCCGAGAGTTTGGCCGCCTTCTCGTTGCCCCCGAGCGCATAGATGCGGCGCCCGATCGTGGTCGAGTTGGTGACGAAAGTGTAGATCACCGTCAGCACCGCCATGGTGATGAGCACGTTCGGGAAGCCGCGATAAGTCGCAAGCAGGTAGGAGAGAAAGATGATCGCTGCGGCTATCAAGCCGTTCTTGGCGACAAAGAAAGCGAAGGGCTCGCCTTCCATGCCGTATTTGGTATGACGCTGGCGGTTGCGCATGGCCATAAAGACCAGCACCGCCGCGGTGATGGCGCCGAGCAGGATGGCGGTTATATTCGGCCGGCCGACGCCAAAGACGTCCGGGATGAAGCCGGTGCTCAGCAGTTGGAAGGAGCGCGGAAACGGCCCGACCGACTGTCCCGCCAACACCCAAAGCGTGAGGCCGCGGAAAACCAGCATGCCGGCAAGGGTCACGATGAAGGAGGGGATGCGCCAATAGGCGATCCAATAACCCTGGGCCGCACCTATGAGAATTCCGAGCAGCAGGCATGCCGGAATGACGCCGAGTGGGGAGATGTCGTACTGCACCAGCATGACGGCCGCGACTGCGCCAACGAAGCCTGCCACCGAGCCCACCGAAAGGTCGATATGGCCGGCGACAATGACGAGCAGCATGCCGAGCGCCATGATGACGATATAGCTGTTTTGAAGGATCAGATTGGTGAGGTTGACCGGCCTCATCAGCGTGCCGTCGGTGACCACCTGAAAGAAGCCCATGATCACGACGAGCGCGATCAGCATCCCGTACTCGCGCACATGGGTTTGCAGGTGGCTGCCGATCGAGGATACGGCTCCTTCCGCCTTGGTCTCGCCGAGAGGCTCGGCCGTCTTTCTCTGACGAGCAGACAACTCAGACATTGGATTTCGACCTCACGATCATGGACATGATCTTCTCCTGGCTCGCCTCGCTCCCTGCGAGCTCGCCTGCGATTGCACCCTCGTTCATGACATAGATGCGGTCGCACATGCCCAGCAGTTCCGGCATTTCGGATGAGATCATGAGGACCCCCTTCCCCTGTCCCGCCAACTCATTGATGATGCTGTAGATCTCGAACTTCGCGCCCACATCGATGCCGCGCGTCGGCTCGTCGAGGATCAACACCTCCGGCTCGGTGAAAAGCCATTTGGCCAAGACCACCTTCTGCTGGTTCCCGCCCGAAAGGTTCATCACCTTTTGGAACACGGTCGGCGTGCGCACACCCAGCGCCCTGCGATACCGCTCCGCCACCTGCCGTTCCTCGGCATTGTCGATCACGCCGCTCTTCGCCACACGCATCAAATTGGCGAGCGTGGTGTTGCGCAGGACATTCTCTTCCAGGATCAGGCCCAGCGCCTTCCGGTCCTCCGTCACATAAGCGAGGCCGTTGGCGATGGCGCGGTTGACGGTGGAGACGTCGATCTCCTTGCCGCGCAGCTTCACGGTCCCAGAGATATTGCGGCCATAGCTCCGGCCGAAAAGGCTCATGGCGAATTCCGTGCGGCCCGAGCCCATCAGGCCGGCAATGCCTACAACCTCTCCGGCAGCAACCCTGAGCGAGACATCGCGGATCATCTGCCGATCCGACTGGAGAGGATGCCAGACGTTCCAGTTCGTGACCTCAAGAAGTGTTTCGCCGATCTTAGGCGTGCGCTCCGGATAGCGGTGTGCCATGTCGCGACCTACCATGTCGCGGATGATATGCTCCTCGCTGATTTCTTCGGCCCCGCAGTCGAGCGTGGAAACGGTACGCCCATCGCGCAGCACCGTGATGGTGTCCGCGACCCGGTTCACCTCATTGAGCTTGTGCGAAATGAGGATCGAGGAGATGCCCTGTGCCTTGAATTCAAGGAGCAGGTCGAGAAGCTTCTGGCTGTCATTCTCCTGGAGGGCGGCGGTAGGCTCATCGAGAATGAGAAGCTTCACCTCCTTGGAAAGCGCCTTGGCAATCTCCACGAGTTGCTGTTTGCCGACGCCGAGCGTGTCGACCCTTGTGGAAGGGCTTTCCCGCAGGCCCACTTTCTTGAGCAGTCGCTCGGTGCGCGCGTTCGTCTCGGGCCAGTCGATAACGCTGCCCTTTGCGATCTCATTGCCGAGAAAGATGTTCTCGGCAATGGACAGAAGCGGCACCAGAGCCAGTTCCTGGTGGATGATGATGATGCCGATCTTCTCGCTATCGGCGATGCCGGAAAAGGCCACCGGACGGCCCTCGAAAAAGATCTCGCCCTGATAGGAACCGTGCGGATAGACACCCGACAGCACCTTCATCAGCGTGGATTTTCCGGCACCATTCTCTCCGACCAGCGCATGGATTTCGCCCCGCGCCACCTTCAGGTTGACGTCATCGAGAGCCTTCACGCCAGGAAAGCTCTTGGTGATGCCGCGCATCTCCAGAATAGGTTCCATGGGTAACCGCACCTAAAACGACCCGCCCGAACGGACGGGCGGGTCGGATCGCAGCATTCGTTACTGAATCTGGTCCTTGGTGTAGTAGCCGCTACCGATCAGCACTTCCTCCCAGTTCGACTTGTCGACCAGAACCGGCTTGAGGAGATAGGACGGCACGACCTTGACGCCGTTGTCATAGGTCTTGGTGTCGTTGATCTCGGGCTCGCCACCCTGCAGGAGCGCGTCGACCATACCGACCGTCACCCGTGCAAGCTCGCGCGTATCCTTGAAGATGGTGGAATATTGCTCGCCGGCGAGGATCGACTTCACCGAGGGTATCTCGGCATCCTGGCCTGTGACGATCGGCATTTTCAGGTCGCCCGAACCATAACCCACGCCCTTGAGCGAGGAGAGGATGCCAATGGACAAGCCGTCATAGGGCGAAAGGACGCCGTTCACCTCCTTGTCCGTGTAGAAGCCGGAAAGCAGGTTATCCATGCGCGACTGCGCAACCGCCCCGTCCCAGCGAAGCGTTCCGACCTTGTCCATACCCATCTGGCCGGACGGAATAGCGATTTCGCCGGAATCAATCATCGGCTGCAGAACCGACATGGCGCCGTCGTAAAAGAAATAGGCGTTGTTGTCGTCCGGCGAGCCGCCGAATAGCTCCACATTCCAGGGCTTCTGGTCTGGGAAACGTTCCTTCAGGCCATTAACCAGCGAGGTCGCCTGCTGAACGCCAACCTGGAAATTGTCGAATGTCGCGTAATAGTCCACGTGCTCGCTGTCGCGGATCAGTCGGTCATAGGCAATGACCTTGATGTCCGATGCGGCCGCATTCTCAAGCGCGTTGGACAGCGTGGTGCCGTCGATCGCCGCGATCACCAGCACGTTGACGCCCTTGGTGATCATGTTCTCGATCTGCGCCAGCTGGTTCGGGATGTCGTCCTCGGCATATTGCAGATCGGTTTCGTAGCCTGCCGCCTTGAACTGCTCGACCATCGAGTTTCCATCGGAGATCCAGCGGGCCGAGGATTTCGTCGGCATGGCGATGCCGATCAGCCCCTTCTCCTGTGCCTGAGCCGCACCGGTGAAGAGCGCAGCCCCCAGCGCGAGCGACGCGAAAATGGATGTGATTCTTTTCATTACTTCCTCCCAAGGACACCGGGCACGGCCCGGTTTGCAACATTTCACCGCGCCCGGCGGCAGTGCGCAAGAACGAACCGGACCAACCTGATCCGCCGGCGACCCTATTGGAGAGAAATCATACCAATCAAATGCATTTTTTGTTCATTCGCATACCAATTACGCTATGCTCATGCCATGAAAGATGCGACCTCGAGACTCAAGCTCAGCCACTACCGCCTGATTGCCGCCATTGCGGAGCACGGCCAGCTTAGCCCTGCGGCGGCGGCCCTTTCCATGACGCAGCCGGCGGCGTCGCGCATGCTTAGGGAGGTCGAGCTCCTTGTCGGTGCGCCTCTCTTCCAACGGCATGCGAAGGGCATGAACCTGACCGAAATCGGCAGGCTGGTCGCCCGTCACGCGGAATCCCTCCTTACCGAAATCCGCGAGACGATGGTGGAGGTGGAGGAGTTCAAGCTCGGCAAAGGCGGCCGGGTGCGCGTCGGAGCGGTTACCGGCGCGGCGGTCGGCTATGTGATGCCCGCGATTCAGAAGCTGAAGGCGACCTCTCCGAATGCCGACGTGCATATCGACGTGGCGCCCAGTGATGCGCTGATCCGCGATCTTGCTTCCGGCCATTTCGATTTCGTGCTCGGCCGCGTGCCGCCGCCCTTTGATGCGCGTGATTTCATCATCTCCCGGGGAAGAAATGAGATCGTCGATCTTGTGGTACGGGGAAACCATCCGCTTGCCGGCACCGACACGATCTCCATCGCAGACCTTAGCGATTACGAATGGATCCTGCAATCGGCCGGTACGCCATTGCGCGTCGTCGTGGAGGAGGCGTTCCTTGCCGCCGGTGGCGCCGTGCCCCGCAACATCATCAACACGACTTCCCTGCTCGCCATGATGGCTCTCCTCGTCACCTCGGATGCGATCGCGCCGCTCTCGCGCGAGGTTTCCGATCTTCTCGGCGGCAATGGCGGAGGGCTCGGGCTTGCCGTCTTGCCGATCCGCGAAGCACTGGTGGTTGCCCCCTACCATCTGCTTTCGCTGAAAACCCGGCCTCTCTCGCCGCTTGCCTCGCGGCTGAAGGAGCTGATCCTGAAGGAACTCGACCGTTTTGAGCCCGCTTAGATCTTCACTTCTTTCCGCGATGCTGCTGCGGGAATACGCTCAGCACGAGCATAGCTCCTGATTCGGTTCGGTTGGAGGAACAAGTATGATCCTTTGTTGCGGAGAAGCGTTGATCGACATGCTGCCGCGCGAGACGGCGGATGGCGATGCCGCATTCGTACCGCATGTGGGCGGCTCGGTCTTCAACACCGCAATCGCGCTCGGGCGGCTCGACATCCCCGTCTCCTTCTTTTCCGGCCTGTCGGAGGATCTTTTCGGGGTGCGGCTTCAAGATGCGTTGCGCGCTAGCGGCGTTGACCTCACCCACGCCATTGTTTCGAGCCGTCCGACGACGCTTGCATTCGTTTCACTCAGCGACGGCCAGGCGAGCTATGACTTCTATGACGAGAACACGGCAGGGCGGATGCTGTTCGAAGCCGATCTGCCGGACCTGGACGATGGCGTGGAGGCGCTTCTTTTCGGCGGCATCAGTCTTGCAACAGAACCCTGCGGCAGCACCTATGAGAGCTTGATGGCACGGGAGAGCTCCACGCGCGTCATCATGCTTGATCCCAACATCCGCCAGGCATTCATTCGCGATCCACTGGCACATAAGGCACGCATGCGGCGCCTGATGGCCATTGCGGATATCGTCAAGATTTCCGAGGAGGATCTCGCCTGGTTCGGAGGCCCTGCCTCGGCGGCGGAGGTGGCACAGGTTCTGCTCGCAGCGGGAACCAAGCTGGTTATCGTGACCACGGGCCCCAAAGGGGCGTCGGCCTATTGGCGGGGCGGAAGCTTCGTCATCAGCGCCGTCAACGTGACGGTTGTGGACACCGTCGGTGCCGGAGATTCATTCAATGCCGGTATCCTGGCTGCACTCAGGAAGACAGGCTTTCTCAAGAAGGAAAGGCTGGCTTCTCTGACGACAGAGGTTGTCCGGGACGCCCTCTCCTTCGCCACCCGCGTTGCGGCCGTGACCGTTTCGCGCGCCGGAGCCAATCCACCCTGGGCGGATGAGATTTAGCCCGATTCAATAATAACGATACGCCTAAACAGGAGGCGCCAAAGGGTCCACCGGCGTTTCCACACCATCATCAAGCGCGCCCTTCGGCGATGAAAAAGGGATTGGCGAACGCCTCAAGCCCCTCTCCTTCCCTCGGACCATAGGTGAGTAGCTCACCGTCAAGGGTTAGCGTCCGGCCGCCCGCCGCACGGAGCACAGCGTCGCCCGCCGCCGTATCCCACTGCATGGTGCGGCCGAAGCGCGGATAAAGATCCGCTTCGCCGCGGGCCAGCATGCAGAATTTCAGCGAAGAGCCGATGGAGACGGTATGCGCGCCCGGGTATCGGGCGATGAAGTCCTCGGTCTCCGGCGTCGAATGGGAGCGGCTTGCAAGTATCGCCGGTGGATTCCTGCGCAATCGGGCACAGATCTGACGGCGGCTCTTCTCTACCCCCTCTCTGCATTCCACCTCGAAGGCGCCGCCGATCCTCCCTGAATAGAGCAGGCCTCGTGCGGGGGCATAGACGACACCCACGACCGGCGCGGCGTTCTTTATCAGGGCTATGTTGACGGTAAAATCCGGCCGATGCTCGATGAACTCCCGGGTGCCATCGAGCGGATCGACCAGGAAGAAGCCCTCGTCGACACAGGCCGGCAGCACGCCGCAAGAAGCCTCCTCTTCGGAAACGCAAGGTGTTCCCGAGACGGAAGACCTGAGCCCGGTCAGAATAATTCTCTCGGCGGCGCGGTCGGCCTCGGTCACCGGAGACGCATCGGACTTCCGTTCGACGCGGACCCCCGCTTCGTAATGCCTCATGATCTCACGGCCCGCGCTCAGCGCCAGTTCTTCGAAAAGCGCCAGAAGAGCGGTTTCGTCCGTGGCGGACCGGGTGGCATGGTTCAACAATAGCCTCGCTCCCGCAGCCAGCTTTCCAACTCGTCCGCCATATTTTCGAGCGAGCGGCCCAGGGTACGCAAGTGGAGATCCGGATTTTCCGGTATTTCGTAAGGGGAATCCACGCCCGTGAAGTTCTTTAGTTCACCCTTAAGCGCCCGCGCGTAGAGCCCCTTCGGATCGCGCCTGGCGCATTCCTCGAAGGGCGTATCGACGAACACCTCGATGAACTCCCCGTCTCCCATCAGGTCGCGCGCCATACGGCGTTCGGCCTGGAAGGGAGAGATGAAGGATACGAGCACGATGAGCCCGGCATCCACCATCAAGCGGGCCACCTCGGCCACGCGGCGGATGTTCTCCACCCGATCCTCCTCGGTGAAACCCAAATCCCGGTTCAGACCGTGGCGCACATTGTCGCCATCGAGGATATAGGTGTGCCGTCCCGCTGCGTGCAGCTTCTTTTCCAGGAGATTGGCGATCGTCGATTTTCCAGAACCCGAAAGGCCGGTGAACCAGAGCACAGCCGGCTTCTGGTGCTTCAGGGCGGCACGGGAGGCTTTCGTGACGTCCATTGCCTGCCAATGAATGTTCGCGGCTCGGCGAAGCGGATGCAGGATCATGCCCGCGCCGACCGTCGCGTTCGTTACCCGGTCGATCAGAATGAAGGAACCGGTCGATCGGTTCTCCTTGAAGGAATCGAAGACGATGGGGGCCTGGAGCGACAGATTGCAGACGCCGACCTCGTTCAGGTCGAGGCTCTTGGCCGCCTCGTGGGCGAAGTTGTTGATGTTCACCCGGTGCTTCAGATGCGTAACCGTGGCGCTTACCTCCTCCGTCTCGGTCCGCAGCAGATACATGCGGCCGGGCAATAGCGGATGCTCATCGAACCAGACGACATTGGCCGCAAACTGGTCCGCCACGTTGGGCCGAGATTCCGGTGTTACCAGCATCTCGCCGCGCGACACCTCCACCTCGTCCTCAAGCAGCAGCGTGACTGCCTGGCCCTCGGACGCGCTCGCCAGGTCCCCGTCATAGGTGACGATGCGCTTCACACGCGTGCGCCGCCCGGATTTCGCGACCATCACCTCGCTGCCGACGGCAATGGAGCCGGAAGTGATCGTGCCCGCAAACCCGCGGAAATCGAGATTGGGCCGGTTCACATATTGCACAGGGAACCGGAAGGGCCGCGCCCGGTCCTCGGCCCCAATCTCCACGTTTTCCAGATGCCCGATCAGCGAAGGGCCCGCATACCAAGGAGTGCGCTCGGAAACGCTCGTGACATTGTCGCCGTGGCGAGCCGATATCGGGATTGCGACCACCGAGGAAAAATCGAGATCGCTCACGAAGGATTCATAGTCGGCAATGATACGCTCAAAGGCCTGCTGATCGAAATCGACGAGATCGATCTTGTTCACCGCCAGCACGATGTGTCTGATCCCGAGCAGCGATGCGATGATCGAATGGCGGCGCGTCTGTTCCAGGACGCCCTGGCGCGCATCCACCAAAACCACAGCAAGATCGGCGGTCGAGGCGCCGGTAGCCATGTTTCGGGTGTATTGCTCATGGCCGGGCGTGTCCGCGACGATGAATTTGCGTTTCGGCGTGGAGAAGAAGCGATAGGCCACATCGATGGTGATGCCCTGCTGGCGCTCGGCTTCCAGACCATCGACCAGCAAGGCCAGATCGATGTCACCTCCCGTCGTGCCGTGCTTCTTCGAATCCTGCTCCAGCACGGAGAGCTGATCCTCGAAAATCAGCTTCGTGTCGTAGAGCAATCTGCCGATCAGCGTCGACTTGCCATCATCGACGGAGCCGCAGGTCAGAAACCGCAGGAGCGTCTTGCGTTCCTGGGTTGCGAGATAGGTGCGGATATCTGCAGCTTCCGCCTCGGTGTCGAGAAGCGCGGCTGCGGCATTGGCAGTCAGCATCAGAAATATCCCTCGCGCTTCTTCTTTTCCATCGAGCCCGCCTCGTCGCTATCGATGAGGCGCCCTTGGCGCTCCGAAGTCCGTGCGGTGAGCATTTCCGAGACGATGTCTTCGAGCGTCGCAGCGGTGGAATCGATCGCTCCGGTCAGCGGATAGCAACCAAGTGTGCGGAAACGCACCATGCGCTCCTCCACCACCTCTCCCGGAAGGAGCTTCATCCGCTCATCGTCGACCAGGATCAACATCCCGCCGCGGTTTACCACGGGCCGCTTCTTCGCAAAGTAAAGCGGTACGATCGGGATACCCTCGTGCAGAATGTATTGCCAAATGTCGAGCTCGGTCCAGTTCGACAGCGGGAACACCCGGATCGACTCGCCAGGGGCCACGCGGGTATTGTAGATCTTCCACATTTCGGGGCGCTGGTTCTTGGGATCCCAGGCATGGTTTGCCGTACGAAAGGAGAAGATGCGTTCCTTGGCGCGGGACTTCTCCTCATCCCTCCTGGCACCGCCGAACGCCGCGTCGAAGCCGTATTTATCGAGCGCTTGCCTCAGTCCCACGGTCTTCATGATGTGCGTGTGCACATTCGAGCCGTGGTCGAACGGGTTGATACCGTCCCGCACACCCTCTTCATTGATATGGACGAGGAGATCAAACCCCAGTTCCGCCGCCATGCGGTCGCGGAAGGCGATCATCTCCCTGAATTTCCACGTGGTGTCCACATGAAGAAAGGGAAAAGGCGGCCTGGCCGGATAGAAGGCCTTCATCGCCAGATGCAACAGCACCGACGAATCCTTGCCTACGGAATAGAGCATCACCGGTCGTGCAAAATTCGCCGCCACCTCCCGCATGATGTGGATCGATTCGGCTTCGAGCCGCTGGAGGTGGGTGAGATCTGCCGCCATTTCGACCAATGACCTGTTCCGGATAGCGGCCCTAAGCGCCGCTTGTCGGAAATAGCATTGGGCCATCAGCCACCTCAAGGTGACCAAAACTAAAGGCGCGGCAGGATCGATCCTGCCTTTGCGCCATTTGCGGCTAAAGCGAAAACTTCTTCCGTCAGCGCTTTCGCACGGAAGCTGACTACCCTTCCACGGCTTGGCGGATGGTGAGGATGATGCGGTCCTGATCGGCTTCCGTGAGGTAGGGGTGCATCGGCAAGCAGAGAATGCGCTCGGGCAGGCTCTCTGAAACCGGCAATCCCTTCGGCGTCCGCGGATAGGCGGCATATGCCTCCTGCAGGTGCAGCGGCTTTTCGTAATAAACGACGGAGGGAATGCCTTCATCCTTTAGTGCTGCCCTGACCTTGTCGCGGGCCGGCGTCTCGATCGCGTATTGCGCCCAGGCCGAACGATTGCCGGCGGGAATCACCGGAACCTTCACCACCTCGGCGAGGGCCTCGCTGTAGCGCGCCGCGACCTTCTGGCGAAGCTCCATCTCCTCCGGGAGTATGGCGAGCTTCTCGATCAGGATCGCCGCCTGCATCGTATCGAGCCGCGAATTCAGCCCAACCCGGACATTGTCGTATTGGCTTTTGCCCTTGCCATGGAAGGCGACGGAACGGAGGATTTCTGCAAGCTCGGCGTCATTGGTGAACATGGCTCCGCCGTCCCCGTAGCAGCCGAGCGGTTTTGCCGGATAAAAGCTGGTGCCCGCCACATCGCCAAAGGCGCCGCACATGGTGTTCCCCTGAGCTCCGCCGATGGCCTGGGCCGCATCCTCGATCACGAACAGGCCTTCGCGCGCCGCGATCCTGCCGATCGCACCATAATCGGCGGCCAGACCGAAGAGATCGACGGGGATGATTGCCTTCGGTGTAAGCTCGCTCTGTTCCCGAACTGCCGCAATCGCAGCCTCGAGGCTTTCAATATCGATATTATAGGTGTCCGGGTCGACGTCGACGAAGACCGGCGATGCGCCGGCAAGCGCCACAACCTCCGCAGTCGCCGCGAAGGTGAAGCTCGGGACGAATACCGCATCGCCCGGCCCGATTCCCTTTGCCATCAGCGGCATCAGCAGCGCGTCGGTGCCGTTCGCACAGGCCACCACATGCTTGACGCCGAGATAGGCCGCGATCTTCTCTTCGAATTCTGCGACTTCGGGCCCGAGAATGTAGCGCCCCTCGGCCAGCACCTTCGCCAACCTCTTCTCCAGCCTGTCCTGAATGCGTTCGCGCTGCTTGCCGAGGTCGATGAATTGCATGCCGGTTGCCCTGTACGTGGTGTGGTGTGATTGGGTGAATAGGCGGGCGCCCGGCGTTTCGCAACAAAAAGGAACGTTCACTCTGTCGCAGGCGTTGTTACACGCGGTGACCAAGGGCCGAGGCTTGGCGTTTGCGTCTGAAAAATTTCACATCTAACAAATAACCAGTTTCGTATTTCGACCAATCCAACTCTCTGTCAGACAGGAGACAGGAACGCATGAGTGCTCCCTTCAAGGCCTATGATGTCCGCGGCCGGATTCCGGAGGAGATCAACACGCCCTTTGCTTATCGCTTCGCCCAGGCGATGAAGGAGGCGCTGGGATCGAAAACCGTCGTGATCGGTCACGACATGCGGCTCGACAGCCCTGCTCTTGCGGGCGCGCTGACGCAAGGACTCCTCGACAGCGGGGTGGATGTGCTTCCCGTCGGCCAGTGCGGTACGGAAGAGGTTTATTTCCATACGGCGCGCTCCGGGGCGGATGCCGGCCTGATGGTAACCGCGAGCCACAATCCACCGGATTATAACGGTATCAAGATGGTGCTGAAGGGAGCCTCCGCCGCCACGCCGGACAACGCCTTCAACCCGATCGAAGAGCTGCTGCGCTCCGACAGGGTTTTTCCGACCGCCACCAGCTACTCGTCACGCGGCACGTTGCATCCGGTCTGCGATCGCAATCTCTACATCGAGCGCCTGCTCGAGGAAGTGGCCGGCCAGGACCTCAAGCCGATGAAGATCGTCTGCCATGCAGGCAATGGCTGCGCCGGCCCGATCATCGACCTCTTGGAAAAACACCTGCCCTTCACCTTCATCAAGATCGACCACGATCCCAATCCGTGGCTGCCCAATGGCGTGCCGAATCCGCTTCTGCCGGAAAAGCGCGAGAAGGCCAGCAAGGCGGTTGTGGAGCAAGGAGCGGACCTTGCCATCGCCTGGGACGGGGATTTCGACCGCTGCTTCCTCTACGACCACAAGGGCCGGTTCGTGGAGGGCTATTACCTCGTCGGCATGATTGCCCAGCGCATGCTCAAAAAGGCGCCGGGCAGCACGATCCTCTATGATCCGCGACTCACCTGGAACACGATCGACGTCGTGGAAAGTGCCGGCGGCGTCGCAAAACCCTGTCGTACCGGACACGCCTATTTCAAGCACATGATGCGCGAGGAGAACGCCATCTATGGCGGCGAGATGAGCGCGCACCATTATTTCCGGGACTTCGCCTATTGCGATTCCGGCATGCTCACCTGGCTCGATGTTGTCTGCGAGCTTTCGGCCACCGGCGTCACTCTCGCGGAAACGCTGGAAGAGCGCATCGCCGCCTTCCCCTGTTCCGGCGAGATCAATTTCACGGTGGCCGATTCCAAGGCCGTCCAGGAGAGGGTTGCAGAGCACTACCAGCGCTTCAATCCCACGCTGGAAACGATCGACGGTCTCGGCATGGCTTTCGACGATTGGCGCTTCAATCTGCGCGCCTCAAACACGGAGCCGCTGCTGCGCCTCAATGTGGAAACGCGCGCCGACCAGAAGCTCCTCGAGGAGAAGGTGCAGGAACTGCGTGGGCTGATCGAAGCTTAGCCAGCTCTGTCCGGGTTCCTGGCGGAGTTCCAATTCCGCCAGGGAGCCTCCAGACAGGAGGAGCCGTTCGCATGGACGGTCGGATCGTTCATTTCAACGAGAGGAAACTTGGCTGGGGCGCCAGGATTCGAACCTGGGAATGGCGGTACCAAAAACCGCTGCCTTACCGCTTGGCTACGCCCCATCGCCGACACAAGGCCGGTGTCAGAGCCCGCTCATATATTGGTTTCGGCTGTGCGGCGCAACGGCCAAAAATGGCCTGGATTGCGTGTCACGCCTCTATTCACAGATTACAACTTCTCCCTTTCCCCGATACGTAAATTGATCGACCATCGACTGTTAGACTGCTAGGAGGGCTCAGTTGTTTGCGGAAGTTTCAAGCTTTTCGCCTATTCTGTTCATGAAAACCGAGGGTGAGATATGCGGCTAAGTCGCGCGGTCGAGTGGCTTCATATGCGCTCGCGCCGCTCAAAGAAGATCATGTTGCTGACGGCCGACATTGTCGGTCTGGTCGCGATCGTCTGGCTGGCCTTCTGCTTCCGCTTCAACCGATTCTTCGTTCCCAATTTCGAGCAGACGCTTCTCATCCTGGCAGCGCCTGCCATCGCCATCCCGATCTTCGTCCGGATGGGCCTTTATCGAGCCGTCCTGCGCTATCTTCAGGAACGGGCGATCTGGACCATGATCAAGGCCGTTACCTTCGCCAATCTCGCCTGGGTCTCGCTGGTCTTCATCACCCTCTCCTATGGAGCCGAGGGCATCCCGCGCACGATCGCCGTGCTCTATTGGGCGGGAAGCCTGGTCGGCGTCATCGGCAGCCGTCTCGGTCTGAAGTGGCTGCTCAATGGCGGGATAGCACACGACACCCACAAGAACCGGGTCATCATCTATGGCGCGGGCGACGCGGCCATGCAGCTTGCGAACGCACTGAGCGCATCCGGAGACCGGCAGGTCGTCGGCATCGTCAGCGACGATCGCAGCCTGCATGGCATGGAGATCGTCGGCATCCGCGTATACCCCTCCGAACAGCTCGAAGAGCTGGTCTCGGATACCGAGGCCCAAGAAGTCATCGTAACCGCCTCATCATCCAGCACTCGGCGTCGCAGGGAACTGGTGGCGCGGCTGGGACGGTTTCCCGTGAAGATCCGCGTTCTTCCGTCAATTGCCGACGTGGCCACGGGTAAATATCTCGTCAGCTATGTGCGCGACATCGATATCGACGACCTTCTGGGCCGTTCTCCCGTTCCTGCCGACCCCGAGCTGATGCGTTCAAGCCTGGAAGGCCGCATCATCATGGTCACGGGCGCGGCCGGATCTATTGGTTCCGAGGTGTGCAGGACGATCGCCCAGGGCAACCCGACAAAGCTCGTGCTCTTCGAGATGAACGAGCTTGGGCTCTACAACATCGAACGGGAACTGCGGCGCTATGGTAATTTTCCGATAGTCCCCGTGCTTGGCTCAATCGGAGACGCGCGCCTCGTCCGGCGGACGCTCATAGAGCACGAAATCCAGACGGTTTATCATTGTGCTGCCTACAAGCATGTGCCGCTGGTGGAAAGCAATCCGCTCGAGGGCGTGCGCAACAACGTATTCGGCACCTTGACCCTGGTGGAAGAAGCCTGCGCTGGCAATGTGCAGAACTTCATCCTCATTTCTTCGGATAAGGCCGTGCGGCCGACAAGCGTCATGGGCGCAACGAAGCGATGGGCGGAACTGATCGTGCGCTATTACGGCGAGGAGGCGCGCAAGAAAGACGAAAGCCGGGTCTTCTCCTCCGTCCGCTTCGGCAATGTCATCGGGTCGAGCGGCTCGGTCGTGCCGCTCTTCAAAGAGCAGATCGCCGCAGGTGGACCGGTCACCCTCACGCATGAGGACATGACGCGCTATTTCATGTCTGTGCGCGAGGCGGCGGGATTGATCGTGCAGGCGGGTGCCCTTTCACGAAGCGGCGACATCCTTCTCCTCGACATGGGCGAGCCGATCCGGATACGCCAACTCGCCGAAGACATGATCATGCTTGCAGGCTTCTCCGTCCGCAACGAGGACAATCCGGATGGCGACATCGAGGTCGTCACCGTCGGCATGCGCGAGGGCGAGAAGCTGCACGAGGAGCTCTTCTACGACCCGACCGGAGTGACGACCACGCGTCATCCCAAAATCCTGCGAGCGGCCCAGTTGGGAACGACGGAGCAGATACCGGCGATGATCGCACAGCTGAAGCTTGCCATGGAGCATGCCGATGTGGCGGCGGTGCGCGAGGTGCTGTTCAGCCTGATCGGCGAGAATGGCCGACTTGCCGCGGTACCCAGGCTGCCCCCCGCTCCCTCGGACAAGGATCTACGGCGCCTGGCGTGAGCGAAGAATCCCCTACATTGCCTCCGGCGCTCCTGCGGGATCAGCGGGCACGGCGGATGAAGCGCCTGCTGGATCTGGCCATCGCAGTCCCAGGACTGGTGATCGCCATTCCCGTCATCGCAGTGGCTGCTATCCTCATCCGTGCCAGTTCGAAGGGGCCAGCTATCCTGGCGCAGACGCGCGTCGGGCACAACGGTGTGCCCTTCACCTGTTACAAGTTGCGGACCATGTATGCCGATACGCCGGCCGTCCCCACGCACGAAGCCCAGCGAAGCGCGGTGACGCCGCCCGGTCGCATTTTACGGGCGACAAAGCTCGATGAACTGCCGCAGCTCTGGAACGTGCTCAGGGGTGAAATGAGCTTGGTCGGCCCGCGTCCATGCCTGCCGACCCAGCAAGAACTGATCCAGCACCGTGCGCGACTGGGTGTCCTGGCCGCGTTGCCTGGGATTACCGGCCTTGCCCAAGTCCGGGGGATCGACATGTCGCAGCCTGCGCTGCTCGCGGAAATTGATGCCGAGTACTTGCGGGACTGGTCGCTGCGGCTGGACCTGGAGCTGATGTTCAGGACCGTCTGGCGGGACTGAACATCATTGGTATGTGGCGAAGTGCCGACTTCAAACGACTCCCAAACCACTCCGGCTTTTGGACCGATACGTAGGTGCCCGGCCTATACGCGGTTGCGCTTTGCCAGGATCTCTTCCCAGCGGAGCGCATCGCTGACAATCTCTTGAAGATCGTCGTGCACGGGCTTCCAGCCTAGCTCCGAAAAGCAGCGTTCGGCGCTCGCGACGATGGCGACCGCGTCACCGGCGCGCCTGCCGCTTTCGACCACCTTGACGTCCGTTCCCGAGACGCGCTTTACGGCGTCAATCACTTCCAGAACGGAGTAGCCCCTCCCGTAGCCGCAGTTCGCAATGAGGCTTCCCCCACCACTCCGCAGACGCTGCAGCGCCAGATAATGCGCGTTCACGAGATCGGAAACGTGGATGTAATCGCGCACGCAAGTGCCGTCGGGGGTCGGATAATCGGTTCCGAATACTTCCATGAAGGGCCGCTTCCCGGTGGCGGTCTCGCAGGCCACCTTGATGAGGTGCGTCGCTCCCTTGGTGGATTGGCCGGTTCGGCGCTTCGGATCCGCACCGGAGACGTTGAAATAGCGCAACGCCGTATAAGCGAAGTCGTGGGCCGCGGCCGTATCGCGCAGCATGATCTCGGTCATGAGCTTGGACGTGCCGTAAGGAGACTCCGGCTGCAGCGGTTCGTCTTCGGTAACCGGGTTCTTCTGCGGCGTCCCGTAGACGGCGGCGGTGGACGAGAAGATGAAATGCTTCACACCGCAGCGAAGGGCGCTTTCGATCAGCGCGCGGGACTTCACGGTGTTGTTCAAATAGTAGCCCAACGGATCGGCCACCGATTCCGGAACGATGATGGAACCCGCGAAATGGATCACCGCATCCACATTGCGGCGCTTCATCACTCCCTCGACCAGCGCCTGGTCGCCGATGTCACCGACGACAAGCTCTGCGCGATCGGGCACCGCCCAATCAAAGCCGGTGGAAAGACGGTCCACCACCACGACCTCTTCGCCGTGGTCCAGCAGTTCCCACACCATATGGCTGCCGATATAGCCGGCGCCGCCCGTCACAAGAACCGCCATGCCTCACCTCTCGATCAAAAGGCCATGGGCGCATCCTCGCCCATGGCCCTCGTCTTCATATCTGCCCGAAAATGGACAAGTACCCGAATATCAGCGGGCGATCCCCAGCCCGCGGAGTGCCGACCAACCTGCCGGAACCATGCAGGCGGCAAGCGCCACTTTGATCAGGTCGGGCACGAGGAACGGCAGCACGCCGAACGTCCATGCGCCTTCAGCACCGATGAGCACGGAGAGCCAAGCAAATCCGAACGTCAGCAGAGCGATCTCCGCGACAAGCATCGCGCCGAAGAACTTCACCACATTGCGGTCCCAGCCACGATCGGCGGCATAGCCGGCGATGGCCGCCATCACGGCGAAGCCGACCAGATAGCCACCCGTCGGGCCCACCATATAGGCAAGGCCGATGCCCTTTTCGGGCGAGCTCTGGAACACGGGGAGACCCATCGCGCCTTCGGCGAGATAAAGCAGAAGCGTGGCAAAGCCGAGCCGTGCACCGAAGCAGGCCCCGATCAGAAGCACCGCAAGTGTCTGAAGCGACATGTCAACGGGGCCGAGCACGACTTTCGTCTTGGCCGAAACGGTAAGAAGAAGCGTGCCTGCGACAACCAGAAAGGCCTGAAGCATCAACCGCGCCGGGCGCGACTCGGGCATGGCTAGAGAAACGAGCGGTCGGAAAGCGATCGCCTGCGACATGGGGCCTCCGTGGATTGGTTTATCAGAATTCGCATTCTTCTATAGTCGGTTCCATGATAGGCGGCAACACGGTGCAAGTGAGGCAACGGCGATGACGCTCGAATTCGACACGCACTTTGAACCGCGCTACGGAGAACCGGTTGAGATCGCACCGGGCATCCGGCGCGTTACGGTGCGGAATCCAAGTCCCTTCACCTTCCATGGCACCAACTCCTACATTTTAGGCAGTGAGGGCTCTCTCGCCGTCATCGATCCGGGTCCCGAGGACCAGGAGCATCTCGAGGCGCTTCTGGCCGCAATCGGCGACCGACCGTTGACTCATATCTTCGTCAGCCACACCCATAGGGATCACTCTCCGCTTGCGGCGAAGCTGGCGGAGATCACAGGGGCAAAGACCGTCGCGGAGGGGCCGCATAGACCGGCACGGCCCCTTGCGATCGGCGAGACAAATCCGCTCGACGTGAGCGCCGACACCGCGTTCCAGCCGGATATCAAATTTGCCGATAACGGATTGATCAAGGGAGACGGCTGGGCAGTCAGGGCAATCCATACGCCGGGGCACACCGCGAATCATCTAGCGTTCGCCCTCGAGGGCACCGGGATTACTTTCTCGGCCGATCACGTGATGGCCTGGTCAACCACGATCGTCGCACCGCCCGACGGAGCGATGACCGATTACATGGCCTCGCTTGACAAGCTTATCGCGCGGGAAGACCGCCTGCTGCTGCCTGGACACGGCGGCCCCGTGCTCAAGCCGCAACAATTCCTGCGCGGGTTGAAGGCGCATCGCAAAATGCGCGAGCGTGCCGTCGTGGAACGGCTTGCGACCGGCGACCGCACGATCCCTGAGATCGTGAAAGCCATCTACCGCGACACGGATCCAAGGCTGCACGGCGCCGCGGCCCTTTCAGTTTTCGCTCACCTGGAAGATCTGGTTGCCCAGGGACGCGTCAGGACGGAGGGCACACCCACTCTCGACTCCGCCTACCTTCTTTCCTAAGGAGCCGCCTGCGCTCGGATCCTGCTGTCCAGATCGCTCAGGAAACGCTGAATTCGGGTGGCGTTCTCACCTAGGTCGTGTCGGCCATAACGGGACGCGGAGCGCATATCGACATAGGTGGCTTCGCCGCGATCTTCGATGCGCACCGATACGTCGGACGGAAAGCCAAGCAGATAGGAATAGGCGACAGCCTCGATCACCACGTTCTGGCTGCTCACCGCGTCGGCTGGTCGTGCCGGCGAGACAACCTCCCATCCCCGATCTTCCATGAGCGCCACGACTTGTTCGACCACGTTCTCACGGGGCTGTTCATAGAGCTTCCCGCTCAACTCGGGATAGGCTTTTTGCTGCAACGAGATCGTCTGCTGGGTCGGGTCCGCGACAGCGTTCATCGGGAGCAGCCGCACGGCTGCAGCAAATTGCAGCGGAGGAGGACGCGTAGGATCCGTCGAGATATCGCTCAGCGGCGGATTCGCGAATGAATGATAGGCAGACACGCCATAGGGCACCAAGGCGCCCAACGACAGCAGCGCACCCAAAGTTGCATCCGTAATCCCGCTCACGCCTCGCCGCCACATCTGGGTGAAGGCCAGAGCGGATACCAGCAGCCCGATCACCGCAAGCAAGAAACAGAGGCCGAGCAGCCAGAGAAACGGTGGAGTGTCAATCAGCCGAAAGCGGTGAGAAAGCGCGGCTGTCAGAAAAAGCACCACCGTAAAGGAGCCCAGCCATCGCGCCCAGGGCGCAGCCGACGAGGCGCGTTGTTCCAATATTGCCGGCATCGCACTTCACCCCCAAGCACACCCGCCGCGTTTTACCTGTTCGGACACAATGGGTCAAAGAACGTGACGGTAAAGGCGCCCGCCCTGGATTGTACATCCTACCCCGTGAAGCTAGCTTCCCGAATCGATATGGCAGCATACGGAACCTTTCCGTACTTCTTTCATTTTGAATAGCTTTTAGGGTTTGGGGAAGCGATTGTAGGGAATGACAGCGGATACGATAGAAAAAGAGAACGCCCCTCCACCTTCATTGGAACTTGTAGAGCTTGAACTAGCCCTCCGACACCAGAATCTCCTCGAACTCGGTTTCGAAGGTGTCGTGCGCCAGGCGCTGGATCGCGTTGGGGGAGAGCTGTTGTTCCGGATGCGTATGGATGGCGTGGCCGGTTATGATTGGCTCGCGGCGGTGGCGCTCGATTCGGACGGAGAGCGCAAGCTGGCGCTTGTGGCCCAACCAACGGAGGGTGGGCCGCTCCGCGTCGAGGATGCCGAAGCGAGCGACACCTCTATCGCTCGCGTCGCCACCGCCTATGCGAATTTGGTGAAGAGCCTCGGAAGGCTCTCCTGATCTTTCAGCTTCACGCTTTGCGGCAGGCGGCCTGGGCGGCCGCCAGACGGGCGATCGGCACGCGGAAAGGCGAGCAGGACACGTAGTCGAGCCCCACCTCCTCGCAGAATGCGATCGAAGCGGGATCGCCCCCGTGCTCGCCGCAGATCCCGAGCTTCACGCCGCTGCGGGCTTCCCTGCCCTTCTCGGCCGCCAGCCGGACCAGCGCGCCCACACCGTCCACATCCAGCGTGACGAAGGGGTCATGCTCGATCAGGCCCTTCTTGCGGTAGATCTCCAGGAAGCCTGACGCATCGTCGCGCGAGATGCCGAAGGTGGTCTGGGTCAGATCATTGGTGCCGAAGGAGAAGAACTCCGCCTCACGGGCGATCTCACCTGCATTGAGGGCGGCGCGCGGCAGTTCGATCATGGTGCCGACGAGATATTCGATCGTCGCTCCCCGTTCCCCCTGCACCTTCTTCGCGACGTCATCGATGATCTTCTTCACGAAGGACAGCTCGGAGGAAATGCCGACGAGCGGCACCATGATCTCCGGCACGACCGGCGCGCCACTCTTCTGAGCCGCGTCCACGGCGGCCTCGAAGATCGCCCTCGCCTGCATCTCCGCGATTTCAGGGTAGGAGATCGCCAGCCGGCACCCGCGATGGCCGAGCATCGGATTGAACTCATGCAGGCTTTCGGCCTTCTGGCGCAGCTTTTCCTGGTCCACGCCCATGACGGCCGCCACTTCGGCGACTTCCGCCTCGCCCTGCGGCAGGAACTCATGCAAGGGCGGATCGAGCAACCTGATCGTCACCGGCAGGCCCGCCATGATCTCGAACAGCTCGGTGAAATCCGCACGCTGCATCGGCAACAGCTTTGCAAGGGCCGCCCGCCTCTGGTCCTCCGTCTCTGAGAGGATCATCTCACGCATGGCGAGAATGCGTTCTCCGTCGAAGAACATGTGCTCGGTCCGGCAAAGGCCGATGCCTTCGGCCCCAAACGAGCGCGCCGTGCGCGCATCGGTCGGCGTTTCGGCGTTGGAACGCACCTTCATGCGGCGCAGTTCGTCTGCCCAGCCCATGAGCGTGGAGAAATCGCCGGAAAGCTCAGGCTGTTGCATGGGCACCGCGCCCGCAAGCACCTGCCCCGTCGATCCATCGATTGTGATGACATCGCCGCGCTTGAAGCTCCTGCCCATGGCCAGCATCGTCCCCGTGCGGGTATCGACGCGCAACGTTCCGGCACCCGACACGCAGGGCTTTCCCATGCCGCGCGCCACGACGGCAGCATGGCTCGTCATGCCGCCTCGCGTAGTGAGAATGCCTTGGGCGGCATGCATGCCGTGGATGTCTTCCGGGCTCGTTTCCACGCGCACCAGGATGACGTTCCTGCCGCGGCCTGCCATCTCCTCGGCCTCGTCGGGCGTAAAGACGATCTCACCCGTGGCCGCGCCCGGAGAAGCGGGCAGACCCATTGCGATCATGTCACGCTTGGCGTTCGGGTCGATGGTGGGGTGGAGAAGCTGGTCGAGCGAAGACGGGTCGATGCGGCATACGGCTTCCGCCCGGGAGATCAGCCCCTCATTGGCCATATCCACCGCGATCTTCAGCGCCGCCTTGGTGGTGCGCTTGCCCGAACGGGTCTGCAGCATCCACAGCTTGCCGCGCTCGATTGTGAATTCCAGATCCTGCATGTCGCGGTAATGCCTTTCCAGCTTCTCCGCGATATCGACGAACGCGGCGAAAGCTTCCGGCATGACTTTCTCGAGCGACGGCTTGTCGGAACCGGCCTCGCGGCGCGCAGCTTCCGTCAGGTTTTGCGGCGTACGGATGCCCGCCACCACGTCCTCGCCCTGGGCATTGACCAGGAACTCTCCGTAAAGCGCCTTCTCCCCTGTTGACGGATTGCGGGTAAAGGCGACGCCCGTCGCGGAGGTCTCGCCCATATTGCCGAAAACCATGGCCTGGACGTTCACCGCCGTGCCCCAGTTTTCTGGAATATCGTGCAGCCTGCGATAGGTGATGGCGCGCGGGTTCATCCAGCTCGAGAAAACGGCGCCGATCGCGCCCCAGAGCTGTTCGCGCGGATCCTGCGGGAAGGGCTTCCCGAGTTCGCTCTCTACCTTTTCCTTGTAGAGTTCGACCACCTCCCTCCAGTCCCCTGCGGAGAAATCCGTATCCACGTCATAGCCGCGCCGCGCCTTCTCATCCGAGAGGATCTCCTCGAACACTTCATGCTCAAGGCCGAGCACCACGTCGCCATACATCTGGATGAAGCGGCGGTAGCTGTCATAGGCGAAGCGCTCGTCCCGCGCCTCCGCGGCGAGCGCCTCGACCGTCTCGTCGTTCAGGCCCAGATTGAGGACCGTATCCATCATTCCCGGCATTGAAGCGCGCGCGCCGGATCGCACCGAAACCAGGAGCAGCCGCTCGGGATCACCGAAACGTCGACCGGCAATCCGGCCCACTTCTTCCAGCGCGGCATTCACCTGCGCCTCCAGCTCGCCGGGATAGGCGCGGCCGTTAGCGTAGTAATGGGTACAAACTTCGGTCGTGATCGTAAATCCAGGAGGAACCGGCAGGCCAAGACTGCACATCTCCGCCAAATTTGCGCCCTTGCCGCCCAACAGATTCCTATCCGTGGCCCTGCCCTCGGCCTTCCCGTCGCCAAAGCTGTAGACCCATTTGGTCATGATACCCCCAAGTGGATTGCGCGGCATTCTGCACCGCAACAAGAGCGGTAACCGCCGACAGCACATCTGGCAAGGCGCCCGTTCAGCCGCGTCCTCAACTCAATCGATTTTTGTCGTGCGGAGAGACCTTGACGGGCCGACGCAACGACGTCAAAATCAGAACATATGGAGAACAATGATGGAGGGTTCAATGCGCGAGACAGGGAAGCTCGATTATCTCGAGATGCCCGCGACCGGCGGTACGCTCGACAGCGTAAAAGCTTTTTACGCCAATGCCTTCTCCTGGACCTTCACGGATTACGGTGCCAGCTATGCCGCTTTCGACGAGGGCATCGAGGGTGGCTTCTACGGCAGTCCTCTGGAAGGCACGGACAAGCCGCTGCCAGTGCTCTATTCCAGCGAGTTGGAGGAGACCTTGAAGCGGGTGGAGGATGCAGGCGGACGCGTGGTGAAGCCGATTTTCTCCTTCCCGGGCGGCCGACGCTTCCATTTTATCGATCCGGCCGGCAATGAGCTTGCGGTCTGGAGCGAAAAATAGGTTCAAGCCGCCTTGTCGGGCAGCTTGGCGAGAACCCGGCGCAGGCCACCGGTGGCGAGTGCGACATCCGGCGCGTTCTGCAGTGCGATCAGATAGCGAAGGCGGAATTCGCTGTCTTCCCCTTCCTCCTCCCCCAAGAGGCGCGCAACCTCGCCGCGGAATGGCAGAAGATCTTCGCGGGAAGAAATCTCGCCGTCCGCCAGCATTTCGTCGAGCCGGACGATCAGTTGCGAAAGACCGCTGGTCCAGGCGAAGCGCGGATCGCCAATGACGGCGAAGAGGAGCGTATAGGGGTTCTGCAGGGTGGGATCATCGCCCGCCTCCGCCAGGATCAAAGCGCGATGGAATGTCTTGAGCGCCAGCGAAAGCTCGCCTGCCAAGGCCGGCACGATGCCGTTCGGGTCTTCCAATTCGCGCTCCTTTCCCGAGAGCCGTTTTTCCACGAGGTTCGAATTCGCCGTTATAATTAGGGCATTCACGGTCCCAAGCCAAATTGGAGATGAAGCCGGAGCTTGCTGTTGGATTGAACACTCGTGCGCGACACTTGCTTTAGCCTGTGGCGACTAAGAGAACCGGAGAGGGGCCACTTGTGGTCACTCCCACTTCGTTCCAAGTGCTTGTCCGAGAGGGGCATCTGCTTGGGCGATAGCCTTTAAATGAGCTATCGTCCCCAGACTAGCAGCCTCGGGGCACCATGAAATTCTTTAATTAATCGTCTCGCAACCGCGAATCCAGCCAGACAATACACTTAAATATTGGCGCCGTCAGCGCGGTTGGTAGACGGCCGTTATGCCCTCTTCATCCGGAGCGATCGAAAGGTTTTTCACAACGAGGACTTCCTTATCGGATTTACATATTCTTTCCGAATGGGGCAATTACTCGCCCATGCATTTGGCCCGCCTAAAAAACATCCAGATGTTGATGTCTATGCTTACATGGTGACGGACTTTGTGAATGCGGCTCGCGACTGCCTCCAAACCAGAGGGGTCGGAGAGCAAAGACCGACCCAGCTTCCCCCGGGGGCGTCTCTCTGGCCGGTCATGCGGGCCGGCTCTTCTCGATTGGCCCAGACTATCAGGTTGCAGAAAACAGCAGCGGGTTCGATGCATGCGGGTGTGGAGACCTCATCGCTGTGGGTGCACTTGCGGTGAGCGAGAACGTGAAGCCGGAAAAGCGCATCAAAGATGCGCTGATGGCTGCGGTGCGCCTTTCAGACGGTGTACGAGGCCCCTTCATATCGAGGTTCTCTGACGTTCGGTAACGCTTCAGGATTCCGGATCTGCCCATTACGTTTTAGGCATCTGAACAACTCCATAGGACGCGGAAATTGTCGGCGTCGCCATCGTCAAAGAGCTGGCTTCAGCTTGCCGAAGAAAAACGTGAAATCGCAACAGGTGTGAGACATGGGGACCGAAGCGGTCCCCATGTTGTTGTCCAATCAGAAGGTCAGGCCGCATGCCCGGCGAATCGCGATCTGGACCGGCGACGGCGGCAGCGCGGGGTCGAACTCACCTTTCGGCAATAATGGTGGTTGCGCCATGAAGCGCGGCTGTTTCCCGCGATGCGGCTGGGCAGCATGAACGAGGAAGGGGTGGCACAGATAGACGGTGCCTGCCGCGCCCGTGGCCAGCTCGACCTCGCAGTCTTCGGTGGAAGCGTAGCCTTTGGCGGAGAGCTGTCTCAGCGTCGCGCCCGCCTCGCCATAGGGTAACAATTCCCGCGCGATGGTGGCGTGCGATCCTTTCCGGATCCTCGTCGGCGCGTCGTCCGGGCCGACATCGGAGAACAGGAAAAGCATAAGCAATGCGCGGCCGCTGCTCTTCACATTGGCGCGCCACTCCATGAAATCCGCGTTGTCGGTGCCGAAGCTCACATCCACATGCCAACCATCGTCGCCAGGGGAATCCGACGAAGGAAAGCGGATCGGAAATGTGCCGAGCGCCTTTGGCGCAAACCAGCGGCCCTCGCCAACGATCTGATCATAGGCCCTGTGGAGACGCGGCGTGTTTGCGGCCTCGATAAAGGGAGGTGAGGATTTGTGTCCCACCCGGATTACGGGTTCCTTCCAGGTTTCGGGCTCGTCAGGCGACAAGCCGATTTCCACCCACAGCTCGTCTCTGCATGTTTTTGCAAGTTCCGTGCCGAAGGCGCTCTCGACCTTGACGAAACCGTCGTCGATGAAGTTCTGGACCTGATCGGATGTCAGGCCGACATGCTCGATTTTTGGCATTTTCACATTCTCTGTCCAGCTGCCGCGTCAGCGGAGCCGTGTTGATCTTATGGCGCAGGCGCGCCGGAACGCTGAGGCCGTTCAGATCAGGGGGAAGAATGTGGACATGAACATCATGGTTAGGGACTATACCGAGGGAAAAACAGAATCAAGTTACCGGCGACTTATCCCACCGGGCGGCCTCAGCTCGCCTCGCGCAGGCGCTCCGCAGTCTGCAGATCGACGGAGACGAGTTGGCTAACGCCCTGCTCCGCCATGGTGACGCCGAAGAGGCGGTTCATGCGCGCCATGGTGATGGGGTTATGCGTGATGACGACAAAGCGGGTTTCCGTCGAAGCCGCCATCTCGTCCATCAGATTGCAGAAGCGCTCGACATTGTGATCGTCGAGCGGCGCATCCACCTCGTCGAGCACGCAGATGGGCGCCGGATTGGTGAGGAACACGGCAAAGATCAACGCCATGGCCGTCAGGGCCTGCTCGCCGCCTGAAAGCAGCGTCATTGTCTGCGGCCGCTTGCCGGGCGGGCGCGCGAGGATCTCGAGACCGGCCTCGAGCGGATCGTCGGATTCGATCAGCTGCAGTTCCGCCGTGCCGCCGCCGAAGAGATGCGTGAAGAGGCGCTTGAAATGGGCGTCCACTTCTTCGAAGGCGGCAAGCAGGCGCTCGCGGCCCTCCCTGTTGAGATTCTGGATCGCCTGGCGCAGCTTGCGGATCGCTTCGATCACATCCTCCCGTTCCGAGACGATCACGTTGAGCCGCTCCGAAAGCTCGTTCTGCTCTTCCTCGGCGCGCAGGTTCACGGCCCCAAGCCGCTCGCGCTCGATCTTCAGACGCTCCAGACGCCTTTCCACCTCCGCAGGATCGGGAAGCGGATCGTCCGGCTTCAGTTCGGCTTGCCGGATGACGAGATGCGGGGCAACGCCGAGCGCCTCCTGGATGCGCGCTTCGGCCTCCCTTCGGCGCTCTTCGGCGGCGGCCTCGCGCTCCTCTGCCCGCACCCGGCTTTCGCGAGCGGATGCAAGGGATTGAATCGCTTCGTTCGCGCGCTTGTCGAGTTCCGTTTGCCGGTTCTCGGCTTCCTGGAGGCGGTCGGCCGCGGCCTTGCGAAGGGCTTCCGCCTCCGAAATTTGCGTCAGCAGGGCGCGGCCGCGCGCTTCTATCTCGTCCGGCGCCTCCATCAGCGCTTCAAGCTCGGCGGCAGCCTCCGCGCGCCGCTCGCCGAGCGCGGCGATCTGCTGGTCGGCGTTTTGGGCGCGGAGCATCCAGCGGTTGCGCTCCTCCGCGATTGCAGTCAGTCGGCGTTGCCGGGCTTCGGCCTCGCGCTTGAGACCGTCATGGGCGGCGCGGGCTTCGGCAGCCTTGGCCCTTGCCGAAGCAACATCGGCGGTTGCCCGGTCGAGCCGGGCCTGAAGATCGGCCACTTCCGGCGCCGTGGCGAGGGTCGCTTCGGCCTCGGCCATCGCGTTCACGGCGTCCTCATACTCCTCCGCGAGCCTGTTGCGGGCGTCCTCAAGCGCCGTTCGCCGACTTGCAAGCTCGCCGGAGGCCCGTTCGGCAGCGGCAAGTGTATCGCGGGCCACGGCGACCGCGCGCTGGATCTCGCGCAGGCGTTCCCGCGCCTCCCTCTCGGCCTCGGTGGCGTTCTTCACCGACGCTTCAGCCTGGGCAAAGGCTTCTTCGACGGCGCGTAGCCGGCGCGTGGCCTCGACAGCCTCGCTATCAAGCTCGGCCAGACGGTTTTTCTGGGCAAGGCGCTGGGCAGCGGCAGTGGGAGCGTCGGCGCTGGCAATGAAGCCGTCCCACCGCCAGAGGGCGCCGTCGCTGCTGACCAGGCGCTGGCCTGGTTTCAGCTCTCGTTGCAGCCTGGCCCCGTCTGCCGCATCCACCACGCCGATCTGGGCGAGTCGGCGAGCGAGCTGATGCGGTGCACGCACAAGCTTGGCGAGCGAGCGGACGCCTGCCGGAAGAGCGGGATCGTCGCCGGCGGGCTCGACACTGCCCCAATGGGCGGGCGCGGCCGGATCGAGCGGTGCATCCAGGTCCTCGCCCAGGGCAGCGCCCAGCGCGGTTTCGAACCCGCGCTCCACCCGCACTTGCTCCAGCACGGCGGGAAAGAGGTCGTTGCCGCCAGCGTTCAGAATTTTCGCAAGCGTGCGAGCCTCGGTTTCGATGCGCTGCAGTTCGGCACGTGCCTCCGCCACGGGCCAGCGTGCTGCAGCCTCCGCGTCGCGCGCATCGACCACGGCCTGTTCGGCCGCCGCCACGGCCTCGTCGGCCGCTTCCTGGGCAGCAATCGCTTCTTCAAGCTCCAGACGCTTTTCCACCGGGTCAGGAAGCCGGGCGATCTCGGCGGCGATTTCGGCGAGCTGGCTGTCTGCCGCCTCGAGCTGGCGCGTCAGGCGGTCGCGCCGCTCCGAAGCCTCGCGCACGGCACGTTCTGCCTGCGTGCGAATGGCGGCCGCCTCGGCCCGCGCGGCGGTCAGCGTGGTCAACGCCTCCTCATGCCCGGTCAGTTCGGCCAATGCCTCCTCGAGCGCCTCAGCAAGGGAAGCCTCCCGCTCGTCCCCGCCGGCTTCCGCGGCGCGAAGGCTTTCCTCTTCCATCTCCAGCCGCTTCAAGACATCCGCGTTGTCGCGGACCATCTGCTCCTCGCGGGCGGCATCGGCATCGAGCTGTTCGATGCGCTTGGTCAGCTCGGCCACCCGGCCGCGCATGCGGCGGGCCTCCTCCTCCATCTGCGTGCGGGCTATGGTCAGGCGTTGGAGAGACGCGGCGGCGGCAGCTTCGGCGTCGCGCAGTTCCGGAAGGCGCCGGGCCGCAATCGCCTGTTCCTTCGCCGCTTCCATCTGCGCGCTCGCCCGCTCGGCCACAAGGGCCGTAGCCTGAGCCAGAGCGGATTTCGCCTCCGCCTCCTGCTCCTTGGCGTGTGTCCAGCGAAGGTGAAGGAGGATCGCTTCCGACTTGCGGATATCGGCTGAGAGGTTCTTGAAGCGTGAGGCCTGCCGGGACTGGCGCTTCAGGCTTTCGATCTGCGTGTCGAGCTCGCGCACCACATCGTCGAGCCGTTCGAGATTCTGCTCCGCCCCGCGCAGCCGCAACTCCGCCTCATGCCGGCGCGTGTGGAGGCCGGAAATACCCGCCGCCTCTTCCAGGAGCGCCCGGCGGGCCTGGGGCTTGGCCTGGATGAGTTCCCCGATGCGTCCCTGCCCCACCATTGAAGGCGAGCGGGCGCCCGTCGACTGGTCGGCGAAGAGAAGCTGCACGTCACGTGCCCGCGCCTCCTTGCCGTTGATGCGGTAGACCGAGCCTGCCTCGCGTTCGATGCGACGCGAGACCTGAAGCTCGTCGGCATCGTTGAAGGCCGGCGGAGCGGTACGGTCCGTGTTGTCCAGAAAGAGTGTGACTTCGGCGGTGTTGCGGGCGGGCCGTGTGGCAGAGCCGGAGAAGATCACATCGTCCATGCCGGAGGCGCGCATGTTCTTATACGAGCTTTCGCCCATCACCCAGCGCAGCGCCTCGACCAGATTGGATTTTCCGCAGCCATTCGGCCCGACGACGCCCGTCAGGCCCGGCTCAATCACGAACTCGCCCGGCTCCACGAAGGACTTGAAGCCGAGGAGACGAAGCTTCGTGAACTTCATGCCCGCGCACCCGGGCGCGCGGGAACGCCACCGCTATGGGCTACGTCAAAGCAGAGGATCGATAATCGCCGACATCTGCTCAATCGACATTGCTCCCGGATACTTCTTCCCATTGATGAAGAAGGTGGGCGTCGAATCCACGCCGAACTCCGCGCCACGCGCGCGCATAGCTCTCACATCGTCCAGAAGCTTCTGGTTCGTCAAGCAAGCCTCGAAGGACTCCTGTGTAAAACCAGCAATTTTCGCGATGTTGAGGAGTGCTGTGCGGGCATCTTGCACCGCCGCCCAGTTGTTCTGCTGCTTGAACAGCACGTCGATCATCGGAAAATACTTGCCCTCGGTGCAGCGGGCAAGCATGAAGCCCGCTTCAGCGCGCGGATCGAAGGGGAATTCGCGCAGGATGAAGCGCACCTTGCCCGTATCGATATATTTCTCCTTCAATGCGGGATAGGTCGTTTCGTGGAAATGAGCGCAGTGAGGGCAGGTCATCGAGGCATATTCGACGATGGTCACCGGCGCATCTTCTGGGCCCTGGGCCTGATCGGGCAAGGAGCCGGGCTCAAGCAGCTTGGCCATGTCGACGGTGCCTGTCGATTCGGGTGCGGTCGCAGCCGTGGTAATCGTCTCGTCCGCCTGGGCTTCCCCGTTCTCGCCCTTGCTGCATGCAGCCAGCAGAGAAAGCGCCGGAATGGCGGCCACCGACATCAGAAAGCGCCTGCGCGTCGTCGTCTCAATCATGCGAATCACCTGGTCTCCTGCGTTTCTCCGCCGAATAGATGCGGCAAGAATTGAATTGAAATAAGATATTCCAGATCAAGCGCCAAGCGAATTGCCGCGATTTTGCTCACGAGTTCGCGAGGGGTGACTTGCGGCTGGAGGCGAGGATGCTGGCGCCGAGCTTTTCGAGACTTTCGCGCAGGCCGGGGTCTTCGATGCCCTCGGTCAGGCCGGCGAGACGCTGCCGCTCCGCATCGGCAAGGGGCCGCAAGGCCTTCTTCCTTTCCGGCCTAGCAGTCGAGATCGGCTTCTGCACGATCTTGATGCGGCCGATCGCTGCAAAGCCCAGAAAGGCGTTGGCGCGGGAGATGATCTCGCCCGTCTCGTGCTGCACGTGGAGCGCAGCCGGCCCCTCGCAGGCGATGACGAGGGTCGCGGGCTCGAAGGGATCGTCCTCATGCAACCTGCGCGGCCAGGCGATCTTTTCAGGCCGCGTGCGCGAAGCAAGTCTTTCCCCGACGATTTCGGCCCAGGACTGAACGAGATCGATGGACAGGCCGGCCCTGCGACGGAGCACAGGGTCGAGCAATTCACTGGCGAGATCACTCACCGGTACGGGATTGCCTGTGTGCATCTTCCCTGTCATGTCCTTACCTCACGGAAGACAAACTAGCGCATTGCGGCGGGATATGACACAGCGAATGACGGCGGAAGAATGGTCGGTGGCGGATGAGCCATCCATCGCCGAAGCTCTGCTTGCCTGGTACGACCGGCACCACCGCCGCCTCCCCTGGCGCATGCCGCCCGACCTGATCCGCCAAGGGCGACGTCCCGATCCCTATCGGGTCTGGCTTTCCGAGATCATGCTGCAGCAGACGACAGTCGGCGCGGTGAAACCCTATTTCGAAAAGTTCCTGGAGCGCTGGCCAACGGTCGAGGCTCTGGCCGCTGCCGAAACGGACGACGTCATGAAGGCCTGGGCTGGCCTCGGCTACTACTCGCGCGCCCGTAACCTGAAGAAATGCGCGGAGGCGGTGGTGGAGCTCCACGGAGGCAAGTTTCCCGATACCGAAGCCCGCCTGAAGGATCTGCCCGGCATCGGCGACTACACGGCTGCGGCCATCGCCGCGATCGCCTTCAACAGCCCTGCCGCCGTAGTAGATGGTAATGTGGAGCGGGTGATCACCCGCCTGAGGGCGATCGAGACGCCCCTTCCCGCGGCCAAGCCGGAAATCCGCGCCGTGGTCGAGAACCTGCTTCCCGACGCGCGCCCCGGCGATTTCGCGCAGGCGATGATGGATCTCGGCGCCACGATCTGCACCCCACGCCGCCCATCCTGCATCCTGTGCCCAGTGGCGAAGGATTGCGCGGCGCGGGCGCTTAAGGCGCAGGAGCGGTTTCCGGTCAAGGCGCCGAAGGCGGACAAGCCGCTTCGCCAGGGTGCCGCTTTCATCGCCGTCCGCTCGGACGGGGCGGTACTCCTGCGCCAGCGGCCGGAGAAAGGGCTGCTCGGAGGCATGACGGAAGTGCCGACCAGCGCCTGGACCGCACGGCAGGATGGGGAACGAGACATTTCCGCCGCCCCCTTCCCCGGCTCTTGGAAGAGCTGCGGCGCGGTAACGCATGTCTTCACCCATTTTGCTCTCAATCTGTTCGTATTCCGGGCAGAAGTCCCGGCGATCGAGGCGCCCGCCGGCCATTGGTGGTCGAGGCCGGCAGAACTGCATGGAGAGGCGCTGCCGACTGTCATGAAAAAAGCGATCGAGGCCGCTATACCCGGCGCCACAAAGGCAAGGAGACCGTAAGGGAAATGAGTGAAATCCATCACATCGTCTTCGATATCGGCAAGGTTCTGATCCACTATGATCCGGAGATCCCCTACTCCCGTCTGATCCCCGATGCGGAGGAGCGCCGCTGGTTCTTCGAGAATGTCTGCACCCACGACTGGAACCTGGAGCAGGACCGGGGCCGGACCTGGGAGGAAGCCGAGGCGATGCTGATCGCGCTTCACCCGACGCATGAAGAGAATATCCGAGCCTTCCGGCGTTCCTGGCACGAGATGGTCTCGCATCCCTACGAGGATTCGGTCGCAATCCTCGAGAGCCTTATCGATGCCGGCCACGATGTCACGATGCTCACCAATTTCGCGAGCGACACGTTCATGGAAGCGCGCAAGCGTTTCCCATTCTTGAACAGGCCACGCGGCGTGACCGTGTCCGGCGAGATCAAGCTGATCAAACCGGATCGCGAAATCTATGAACATCACGCGGAAAGCTTCGGGCTGGAGCCTGCGGCGACCCTCTTCATCGATGACAATGCCGATAATGTCGCCGGTGCGCAGGCGGCTGGCTGGCAAGCCGTGCAGTTCGTCGGCGCGGAGAAGCTGAAGAAAGATTTGAAGGAGTTTGGCCTGGAGGTTTAGGAAGCAAGCACTTGCCCGGCGCGAGGGTGCGAATTCTCCTCCCCTCCTCACCCCGGCCAAGCGACGCAGAGCCCGGCCTTATTGAGGATGAGGCCGGTCTCCGCAAACGTTTAAGGTGCTGACAAGAACGGACGAGCCGTCCCTGCCCATGACCCCAGAGAAAGTCCCGGTCTCCTCCGGCTGCCGGGATGACTCTCAAGAGGCTTTGCTCAATCGCAAATCTTGCCTCAGGCTTCCACCCGACCCATCGCAAGCCGCGCTACCCGGCGCAATTCATCGATAGGCTTGAGCGCGCCTTCCTCCTCGAAATGCCAGAAGGTCCAGCCATTGCAGGCTTCGAGGCCCTGGACGCGAGCGCCAAGACGGTGGATCGAGCCGGTCTCGGGTCCCACTGCCAGCGTGCCGTCTGCCCGCACATGAGCGGCCCAACGCTTCTTGCTGTCGAAGAGCTGCATACCGGGCCTGACGAGACCCGAATCCAAAAGGCTGGAGAAAGCAACCCGCGGTTCCTCCCGCTTGGTCGCCATCGGAGCGAGCACCGCTTCGTCAAGCGGCTCGACAGCAGCAATCCGTGCCCGGGCGGCTTCTATATAATCCCGATCGCGCTCGATGCCGACGTAATGGCGGCCGAGGCGCTTGGCGACAGCGCCGGTCGTTCCTGAGCCAAAGAAGGGATCGAGCACGACGTCGCCGGGTTTCGTGGAGGAAAGGAGCACACGCGCAAGCAATGCTTCCGGCTTCTGCGTGGGATGCACCTTGCTGCCATCTTCGTGCTTCAGCCGCTCCTTGCCGGTGCAGATCGGGAAGAGCCAGTCCGAACGCATCTGCAGATCGTCATTGGCAGCCTTCATGGCCTCGTAGTTGAACGTGTAGCCTTTGGCGTTGCGGTCGCGTGAGGCCCAGATCATCGTCTCGTGCGCGTTCTGGAAGCGCCGGCCACGAAAATTCGGCATCGGGTTTGTCTTGCGCCAGACAATGTCGTTCAGGATCCAGAAGCCCAGGTCCTGCATGATGGCACCGACGCGGAAAATGTTGTGGTAGGAACCTATCACCCAGATGGTGCCATTCGGCTTGAGCACCCGGCGGGCGGCGAGCAGCCAGGCACGGGTGAAGGCATCATAGGCGGCGAAACTTTCGAACTGGTCCCACTCGTCGTCCACGGCGTCGACCAGTGACTGGTCCGGACGATGGAGCGCCCCTTCGAGCTGCAGGTTGTAGGGCGGATCGGCAAAGATCACGTCCACCGATTTTTCGGGAAGCCGCTCGAGAGCGGCAACGCAGTCGCCTCTCAGGATCTTGTCCAGCCAATCGGCCTTGGCAGGAAGCGGGGAAAGCTCCTCAAGAGGACGCACAGCGGACATACGCAAACCTCGACGCAAACTGTTAACCTGCCATTATGGTTACTGAAGAGGGTAAATATTCCGTAAGGGCGGGAACCGGGCCGTCAGCTCCAGACTATAGGAAGGATATTCGGCGCCGGTAGTTGATCCCCTGGCCGTTCGGGGTTATGGCGTCGCCTCCTCCCTCCATTTTCCGCGAAGTGTCACCATGTCTCAACTTGATCTCGTCATCTTCGACTGCGACGGCGTTCTGGTCGATTCCGAAATCGTCGCCGCCCGGGTCGAGGCGGAGATGCTGCGCGAAGCCGGTTACGACATTAGTGCGGAGGAACTCGCTGAGCGCTATTCCGGCCTGACCTTCAAGGACATCATGATGCATATTGAGAAGGAGGCCCAGATGCTCTTCCAGGCTTCTCTCATCGAGCATGCGGAGGCCAGGGTGGACGAAAGGCTGAGGGCGGAGGTGAAAGCCATTCCCGGGGTGGCGGAAGCGATCAGTTCCCTTTCGGTGAAGCGGTGCATCTGTTCCAATTCCCGAGAAGAGCGAATCGAAGCCATGCTCCGGCGCACGAATCTCGCTCGCTTCTTCGAGGACGTCATCTTCTCTTCCTTTGCCATCCCCACCAAGCGCCCGAAACCCGCACCCGACGTCTTCCTCTACGCCGCCGAGCAGATGGGTGCGGATCCGGCGAAGACGATCGTGATCGAGGATTCGGTGCACGGGATCGCAGGCGCCAAGGCAGCGGGAATGCGCGTGATCGGATTCACGGGCGCTTCGCACAGCCATCCCCGGCATGCCTCCATGCTGATGGAGGCGGGCGCGGAAACCACGATCAGCCGGATGGCTGATCTGAAGGCCACCCTCGCCGCCCTGGCGGAATGGTCGGCGGAGGGGTAAGGCATTTCGCCCATAGGCACGAACTAAAGGATATAGCGCTGACCCTGCCTCGGCAGTTCTCCCGCGTCGTCCCGGTGGACCGCAGACATCGCGCATGATGCTGACGAGATACGTGGAGATCTTGTGTTTGCTCTCGTGCCGCGGCGTCAAGACCAATGGAATGCGCTGCCTCGACTCCGGAGCGGGCCGGACGATTTCGACGGCACCCAATCGTTCGCATCCGCCCGAGGAATCACATTCGCGATTCGCCGTGTCCAGCCCGCTACCGCTGCGGGGGGCGGGCGGCCTTGTTCCGTTCGCGGCGAGCATGTATGAGCCGATCAATTCCGGATGGGACGACAATGAAACTGATCCGTTAGCGAAGCTCGCAGAACATTCACCGCCCGCCAATAAGAGGCAGGGCCGTTTTCTGCATTCACGATTACGGAGCGCAAGGGAAACACACCCTTGCGAATATGTTCTGATGTCTCATCCCTCGAACACCCGCGCAGTGCGCGGCACGATCCTGCGCGACGGTTTCTCCTTCGGCTATTCGATAGAGGGACAGGGGCCGACGCTTCTGATCGTCGGCAGCCATGTCTTCTATCCGCGCACCTTCTCCGACCGGCTTCGCAACAGGCGGCGGCTCGTCTTCATAGACCATCGCGGCTTCGCGCGAGCGGAGCGTCCGCTTGAACCACGCGATGCCGAACTGGTAACCGTGATCGACGATATTGCGGCGATATGCGACGTGCTCGATCTCGGCCAAGTCGATCTGCTCGGCCATTCCGGTCACGGCTATATGGCGCTGGAATTCGCGCGGCGTTTGCCAGAACGGGTGCGCAAGACTGTCCTTGTGGGTACCGGGCCAAGCCATTCGGCGGCTCACATGCAGGCGGGAGCGCGGATATGGGAGGCCCTCGCGGCTCCCGAGCGCAAGGCCCGGCTGGCGGCCGACCTGGCTGCTATGGAGATCCACATCGCCGTCGAACCCGAGCGGCGCTTCATCTGGATGTGCCTGGGCATGGCCGCGCGAAGCTGGTTCGATCCGGCCTATGATGCGACAGCGCTGTGGGCCGGCGTCGGCGTCAACATGCCCGTCTTCGATCGGCTGTGGGGCGAAGTCTTCGCCAGCTATCCTACCCGCGACGCGCTGGCCGAACTCACGCGGCCGCTGCTGATCTGCATGGGGCGCCACGACCATCTGGTGGCGCCGATAGAAACGTGGCTGCCGCTGCTTCCGGAAGGCGATATGCCAAAGCTCGCACTTTTCGAACGCAGCGCCCACACGCCGCAACTCGAGGAAGCGGAGCTGTTCGATACGGTCCTGCTTGACTTCCTGAGCTAAACACACGGGCCCGTGCGGCATAGCTGTGCGGGCCCGACTCCTTCGCAGAGCGGCCGTCACAGCCTTATCGATCCGTCACAAGCGCCGCTTCCAGACGATCGAATCTGCTCAAGGAAGCACACCGCGATTCGGCGTGTTCAACGCCTAAGTTGGCGCCCATGATTGCGCGCCTTTGTTTGCGTTCCAGCGCTTGACATTCGCCGTGCCTCGTCTGAGGCGTGAAGCGCATTCTCCCTGCCGGGAGCGTCTTCTGCAGTTACGAAGGGCCTGCTCCCCAATACATCTTTGGAAATTCAAAAAGGGCGGTATGGAACTTACCGCCCGCTCCCCTCGTCAAAGCCGACCTGCAGCGTGACACCACGATCGATGCCGCCGGGAACCGGGATGTCGGGCACGGTCAGCACGAATTGCGTAGCGCCGGAAACATCCGTCACCGAGACGGGATGCCGGTAGATCTGCGAATGGAGAACCTGGTCGCCTCTCAGCATAGCGACCCGCAGTGGCAGGGTGATGCTGCCAGCGCGTCCCTTCGGTCCCGGCACCACTTTGCCGGCGATCGCGACAGTAACGGACCCCGTGCCGGCGCCATATTTGCAGGTCCGCGTCGTCTCGGAAATCGACGACAGGTAGATGACCCGATTTGGATCCTCTTCGCCGCCGCGCTCGTAGGTGGTGCTAAAGGCCGTGCCGTCCCGAATAGTCACGGAGGGGCAGTAGGCCCTCAATTCACTTTCGCGCACCGCACCGCCAGTCGTTTCCGCCGGCTGGGCGGGGGACTGACCGCCGATCCCGCCTTCACCCGATGCGCCCGACTGACAAGCAGACAATAATGCGGAGCCGGCCAGGATCATCCCTGCAGCAAAAACCTTCTTCAGCAAATGGACGCCCCCGATTGCACTTTTCTAGGACAAGGTCGCTGTTCTATATCAACGGCGCAGTGAAATTTCGACCGCCTGTTGATTATTTTCTGCTAAGCGGTTCTCGCGCGCAGTGAAGGAATGGCAATGGAATATGTGAGTACCCGCGGCGAGGCCCCCGCATTGGGCTTTTCGGACGTGCTTCTGATGGGCCTTGCGCGAGACGGTGGCCTCTACGTGCCGCGCGAATGGCCGCAATTCTCGCCGCAGGAGATCCGCGCCCTACGCGGTCGTTCCTATGCGGATGTGGCTTTCGCCGTGATGCAGCCTTTCGTTGCCGGCGAGATCCCCGACGCGACGCTGAAGCGGATCATAGACGAGAGTTACGCCACATTTCGCCACAACGCGGTCTGCCCCATTGTGCAGACCGGCCCGACCGAATTCGTCCTGGAGCTGTTTCATGGGCCGACGCTGGCCTTCAAGGATGTCGCCATGCAGTTCCTGGCGCGCATCATGGATCACCTGCTTTCCGAGCGTGGGCAACGCGTCACCATCGTGGGGGCCACCTCCGGCGACACGGGAGGAGCGGCGATCCACGCCTTTGCCGGATCGAGCCGGGCAGATGTCTTCATTCTGTTTCCTCATGGCCGCGTGTCACCCGTGCAGCAGCGCCAGATGACCACCTCCGGGGCCGCGAATGTGCAGGCGCTTGCGATCGAAGGCACGTTCGACGATTGCCAGGGGCTCGTGAAGGCGCTTTTCAATGACCACGCGTTCCGCGACCGAATGTCGCTTTCCGGCGTCAACTCGATCAACTGGGCCCGCATCATGGCCCAGATCGTCTACTACTTCACCTCGGCGCTCTCGTTGGGCGCGCCCGACCGCTCCGTATCCTTCACCGTGCCCACCGGAAATTTCGGAGACATCTTCGCCGGTTACGCGGCCAAGCGCATGGGCCTCCCGATCGACCGGCTGATCATCGCCACCAATGAGAACGACATTCTGGCGCGTACGCTCGACACGGGCCGATACGCCACCCGCCCCGTTGTCGCCACAACTTCGCCATCGATGGATATTCAAATTTCTTCGAACTTCGAACGGCTGCTCTTCGAGGCATCCGGGAGGAAGGCGGAAGAGACCCGGGCCTATATGGAAGGCTTGAAACAATCGGACAGCTTCACCCTCAGGGACAGCACGCTTCGGGAGATTCGCGCCGGGTTTGCCGCCGGCCGTGCCAGCATGGAGGAGACCGCATCCACGATCGCCTCTGCCCTTGAGGAGAGCGGCTATCTCGCCGACCCGCACACGGCGACAGCGCTCAAGGTCGCTCGTGCGCAGATGCAGCCCGGTGAGACCATGGTCGTGCTTTCGACCGCGCATCCCGCCAAATTCCCGCAAGCGGTGGCGGAGGCCTGCGGAACATCGCCTGCCCTTCCGCAGTGGCTGAGCGGGCTGATGGAGGGCACGGAGAATTACACGGTCCTTCCCTCGGACCTGAAAATCGTGGAAGATCATATAAGCCGCCACGCAAGGGCGGGAGGATAGAAAGCGAGTAACATATGGGCGTAGAGGTAAGCCGTCTGTCGAACGGCTTGACGGTTGCAACCGAGACCCTTCCGCATCTCGAATCGGTTGCCCTGGGCGTGTGGGTCAAATCCGGATCGCGGAATGAGCGGGAAGAAGAGCACGGGATCGCTCATCTGCTCGAACATATGGCTTTCAAGGGCACGACCAAGCGCACGGCCCTTCAAATCGCTACGGACATCGAAGACGTCGGCGGCGAGATCAATGCCGCCACGAGCGTCGAGACCACGGCTTTTTATGCCAGGGTGCTCAGGGACGACATGTCGCTTGCCATCGACATCCTCGCCGACATCCTGACCGATTCCAAATTCGACCCGCATGAGCTCGAGCGGGAGCAGAACGTCATCCTGCAGGAAATCGGCGCGGCGCATGACACGCCTGATGACGCCGTGTTCGACCGGTTCACCGAAACCGCATTCCGCCATCAGGCCATCGGCCGTTCGATCCTCGGTACCCCCGATACGGTGGAATCCTTCACCTCCGACCAGCTCCGCCGTTTTATGGAGCGCCAATATGGCGCGGACCGCATGGTCGTCGTTGCGGCAGGTGGCGTGAGCCACGACGAATTCGTGCGGGAGGTCGAGATGAGGCTCGGGAGCTTCCGCGACAAGACCGATACCGCAGTTCCGCAATACTCCAACTATGTCGGCGGCGATTATCGCGAGCATCGCGACCTGATGGATGCCCAGATCATCCTGGGCTTCGAAGGCCGCGCCTATCATGTGCGCGATTTCTACGCCTCGCAGATGCTGTCGATGGTTCTTGGCGGAGGCATGTCCTCGCGCCTCTTCCAGGAAGTGCGGGAAAAACGCGGCCTGTGCTATTCCGTCTATGCCTTCCATTGGGGCTTCTCCGACACCGGCGTCTTCGGCGTGCACGCCGCAACCGGGCAAAGCGACCTGGGCGAACTGATGCCGGTGATCCTGGGTGAACTGCAGAAGGCCGGCGAGAAGATCGAGCAGGCCGAACTCGACCGCGCGCGGGCGCAGTACCGCGCAGGCCTGATGATGTCTCGCGAAAGCCCGGCAAGCCGGGCCTCGCAGATCGCGCGCCAGCTGCTGCTTTACGGGCGCCCCATCGAAACCGAGGAACTCATGGACCGTCTTGCCGGCATTACCGTGGAGCGATTGGCGGATCTTTCCAATCGTCTTTTCTCTTCCAAGCCGACAGTGGCGGCCATCGGTCCCGTGGGGTCGCTTGCCCCGTTCGAAGCCATTCGCGATACGTTGATTACGCCCGGTCCGACGCTGCGGAAGCTCGCCGTTTAGAGCGCTTCATGTTCCAGCTTCCCTTCTTTCGCCGAGATCTGCCGGCGCTTGAAGGCCAAAGGGTGCGGCTGCGCCTGCCTGGTTGGCAGGACTATGCCGAATGGGCCGCTTTGCGCGCCGAAAGCCGCGCTTTCCTCGAGCCCTGGGAGCCGCGTTGGGCGCCCGACGAGCTTTCCCGGGCCGCGTTCCGCCACCGCGTGAGACGCAGCAAACACGATTACGAACAGGGCACGGGCATTTCTTTCTTCGTTTTCGAAAAGGCCGAAGGCCGGCTTGCGGGCGGCATCTCGCTCAGCAATATCCGTCATGGCGTGGCGCAGTCTGCAAGCATCGGCTACTGGATGGGAGAGCGCTACGCCGGCAAAGGCCTCATGCATGAAGCCCTTCGGCTCATTATCCCCTTCGCATTCGAACAGCTGAGGTTGCACCGACTGGAGGCGGCCTGTATTCCCAGCAATACGCGCTCGATGCGCCTGCTTGAAAAAGCCGGATTCCAGCGCGAAGGGCTATTGCGGTCCTATTTGCGTATCAATGGCGTCTGGCAGGACCATCACCTTTACGCGCTGATTGCCGGCGAGCATCAGGCGCCACCAGGACGGGGTTGAGTTTGCTGAAGTTGAAACCGGCAATGCTGACGGCGATGGCTATGCTGGCATGGCTTGTGCTGGCTTTGGGCGTAGCGCCAGCCTCGGCGGTTGAGCCCATCAAGATCTCGCGCGAAGACGTCGCTCTCGACCTCTCGAAAGCTGTTGAGATCTATCGCGACCAGGGGGAAAACTTCCAGGTCTCCACGGCTCCCGGTGCAGATGGCATCGTACGCCGCATCGAAGTGGAGGCGCAGGACACGCGTTCGACCGGCGATTGGGCCGTTTTCGCGCTGGCAAACACCACCGACGAGCAGCTCGACCGTCTCATCGTGGCGCCGCATTTCCGCCTGGTGGGCTCCGGCCTGGTCTGGCCGGATCTCGGCTCTCAGCGGATCGCCGCAATCACGCCCTCCGAAGGCTTCGCCCTTGACCGTCAGCCGAGCAGCGATGCCGACGAGTTTCTCGTCACGCTCAATCCGGGGGCTGTGGTTACATTCGTGGCTGAGCTTTCCTCGCCCAATCTTCCCCAGGTCTATCTCTGGGACCCGGCCGCCTATAAGGACACGGTCAATTCCTATACGCTCTTCCGCGGCATCGTCATCGGCATCGCCGGCCTTTTGGCGCTTTTCCTGACCGTGCTTTTCGTGGTCAAGGGCACGTCCATGTTCCCGGCCACAGCGGCCCTTGCCTGGGCGATCCTTGCCTATATCTCGATCGACTTCGGCTTCCTCTCGCGCATTGTCGACATTTCGCCGGGGACGGAACAGCTCTGGCGAGCGGGCACGGAGGTGGCATTGGCGGCGACATTCGTCGTCTTCCTCTTCGCCTATCTGAATCTGGCGCGCTGGCACAACCATTTCAGCTACGGCATGCTGGGCTGGATCCTCGGGCTTGTCATCATCGCGGGTGTCGCCGTCTTCGATCCACCGATCGCGGCCGGAATCGCGCGAATCTCCTTTGCAGCCACCGCCATCATCGGTCTCGGCCTCATCGCCTATCTGGGAATGCAGGGGTACGATCGGGCGATCATGCTCGTGCCCAGTTGGCTCATGGTGCTGGTCTGGTTGAGCGGCGCGTGGATGGCCGTAACCGGCACGCTCGACAACGATATCCTGCAGCCTGCGATCAGCGGCGGCCTTATCCTCATCGTCCTCCTGATCGGTTTCACCGTGATGCAGCACGCGCTGTCCGGGAGCGCCATCTTCCAGGGGCTGTTCAGCGACATGGAGCGGCAGGCGCTCGCCATCAGCGGCTCCGGCGATATCGTCTGGGACTGGGACGTGCTGCGCGACCGTGTCACCACCAAGCCCGATGTCAGCAAGCAACTTGGTCTCGCCGCCAATACGCTGCACGGTCCCGCTCGAAGCTGGCTGCCGCTGCTTCACACGGATGACCGCGACACTTTCCGCACCACGCTCGACATGGTGCTGGAGCATCGGCGCGGGCGTATCGCACAGAATTTCCGGCTGCGCGGGGCGGACGGGCACTATCACTGGCTGGCCTTGCGGGCCCGCCCGGTGGTGGGGTCCGATGGCGAGGTGATCCGCTGCGTGGGCACGATGGTCGACGTCACCGAGCAGAAAAAGGCCGAGGAGCGGCTGCTGCATGATGCGGTGCACGACAACCTCACCGGCTTGCCCAACCGTGAGCTTTTCCTCAACCGGCTCGATGCCACGATTGCCATGGCCGGCAAGCAGCGGAAAATTCGTCCGACCGTCCTGGTCATCGACATCGACCGCTTCAAGCATGTCAATGACGAACTCGGCATTTCCGCGGGCGACACTATTCTGCTGACGATCGCGCGGCGCCTGCATCGCATCCTGAAACCCGGCGATGCGCTCTCCCGCGTGGCTGGCGACCAGTTCGCCATGATGGTTCTTTCGGAGCAGGAGCCGGCGCAGATCGCCGCCGTGGCGGATGCGGTTCGCCTTGCAATTCGATCGCCGATCACCTTCGCCAAGCGGGAGATCATCCTTACCGCCTCCATCGGGCTCGTGTCCTGGACCACGGTCCAAACCTCGGCGGAAGAGATGATCAAGGACGCGGAACTGGCCATGTACCAGGCAAAGCGGTTCGGCGGCGATCGCATCGAGCCCTTCCGTCCGGCCTTCCGTTCCATCGGTGCAGACCGTCTTCAAATGGAATCCGATCTCCGCCGGGCCGTGGACCGCAAGGAGCTTCGTGTGGCCTACCAGCCAATCGTGCGGCTGGAGGATGGCACCGTTGCCGGCTTCGAGGCTCTCCTGCGCTGGGACCATCCGCGCCGGGGCACCATCCCGCCAGCGGATTTCATCCCGATCGCCGAAAGCTCGGGCCTGATCGTGCAGCTTGGTCTGTTCGCCATGCAGCAGGCGGCCGAGGACCTCTATTCCTGGCAGAAGCAGCTTGGAGACGTGCCGCTCTTCATGTCCGTGAATCTATCGAGCCGGCAGTTCATCCGCCGGGACCTTGTGAGCGACGTGCGCTCCATCATCGCACGAGCGAACATCAAGCCGCGCTGCTTCCGGCTGGAGCTGACCGAATCCGTGGTCATGGATAATCCCGAGCAGTCCGCCCATGTGCTCGCCAAGCTGAAACAGATCGGCATCGGGCTCTCGCTGGACGACTTCGGGACCGGCTACTCCTCCCTTTCCTATCTCACCCGCTTCCCGTTCGACACAATCAAGATCGACAAGACCTTCCTCAATGATCCGAGCTCCAAGGGCAATGTGCTGCTCAAATCCATGATCACCATGGCGCATGACCTCGGGCTCTCCGTTGTTGCAGAGGGCGTGGCTGACGAAGCTGATCTCTCGCAGCTGCGCCAGATGGGCTGCGAATATGGCCAAAGCTTCTATCTCGGGGAGCCGGCCGACGCCGAGGCGAGCCTGAAGCTTCTGACGGAGCAGAACCCGGTCACCGCGAGCTAGCCTAGCGGGCTGGATCGGAGCATTCTGGCGTAAAGATTTTGCCTGAGACCTAGGGCCATTAGCGCCGCTGCTCCTGCTCAGCCGACAACAAAGCCAATGCCTGCCGAAGTGAGCAAAACGGGCCTTCGTCCTTATCCCTGCAGTCGCTTGCCTGATGTCTGCGTAATGGACCGTCCATCACGCTACTTGCTGGGCCGGGGTATATAGGGTACCCTCCTATCCTATGGCTCATCTACAAAAGAACAAGGCGAAGTTGGTCGCGAGGGTGCGCAGGCTGCGCGGGCAGATCGAAGCAATCGAGCGGGCACTCGAGGGTGATGCACCCTGTGGCGAAACGCTTCAACTGATTGCGTCCGTTCGGGGCGCGGTGAACGGACTGACGCTTGAACTTATCGAGGATCACATCCGCTTTCATGTGGTGGATCCCGACAAAGAGACGGATTCCGCCAAAGCTGAAGGGGCGGCGGAACTCATAGCGGTTCTGCGCACCTATATGAAATGAGGCTTTGATGGAACGGCATCGTCCTTCCGAATTGCGTGGCCACGACCACATCTTCTTGGGCGAAAGCCATGGCCGTAACGAGCGGCGCGTGTGGTTCGTGATCGCTCTTACGACGGCGATGATGGTCGTCGAGATAAGCGCCGGCCTGATCTTCGGTTCAATGGCATTGCTGGCCGACGGTTTTCACATGTCCACGCACGCGGCCGCCATGCTTATAGCGGCCGGCGCATATTTTTACGCCCGCAAGCATGCCCGGAATCCCCGTTTCACATTCGGCACCGGCAAGTTTGGCGATCTTGCCGCCTTTGCCAGCGCAATCATCCTGGCGTTGATCGCCCTTTTCATCGGCTATGAAAGCCTTCTTCGCCTGGCCAATCCCGTTCAGATTTCCTTCAACCAAGCCATTGTTGTCGCCGCTGCCGGCCTGGCGGTGAACCTCGCCAGCGCATGGCTGCTCCGTCATGACCATTCTCACCACCATCACGGGCACGAGCACCACCACCACCACGCGCATGGACGCAGTGGCACCGATCACAATATCCGCGCAGCCTATCTCCATGTCCTGGCTGATGCGTTGACGTCGGCGCTGGCGATTGTCGCGCTTCTTTTCGGCAGTCTTTACGGGTGGATATGGCTCGATCCAGTGATGGGCGTGGTGGGAGCAGCTGTTATTGCCCACTGGTCATGGGGTCTCATTAATCAAGCCGGTGGCGTCCTCCTTGATTATATTCCGGAGGATGAGGAGCTGCCGCGAGAAATTCGGGAAACGATCGAAGCGGACGGGGACCATATCGCAGATCTCCACGTATGGCAGGTGGGACCCGGGCATCACGCCGCGATCGTTTCTGTCGTCACAGAAAACGTCCGGCCGCCCTCCTTCTACCGCCAGAAACTTTCTCATCTCCATGAGCTGTCGCATCTGACGGTGGAAATTGAACCGCATAAGGCTGCTTGAGCAACATCTATCGCAGCGGCCGAGGGCTCCTTGCCAGCTGGACTGCTTATGCGTGTCCCGCCACCTGACTTAGATGGAGAAGGTCAATGCCGTTGGAGGCAAGGATACGGTCGTAGATCGTGTCGATTTCCGCATCGAACAGAAGGTCCGGCGATGCCGGGCAGGCAAGCCAGCCATTGTCGGCGATCTCCGCCTCGAGTTGCCCCGCGCCCCAACCGGAATAACCGAGAGCCATCAATGCCTGTTTTGGCCCTCTCCCTATGGATATAGCACGCAGAATGTCCACCGTGGCGGTAAGGCAGATCTTCTCGGACACGGCCATGGAGGATTCCACGACATAGTCGTCGCTGTGCAGCACGAAACCGCGGCTGCGGTCGACTGGTCCACCGCTGCGAACGGAAATGTTGCGTGCGCGCGCGGGCAAGCGGATGGATTGGCTCCGATCCAGAATGCCAAGCTCCACGAGGATATCCGTGAAACCCAGTTGCTGTCCGCGGTTGATGATGATCCCCATGGCGCCTTCGGCATTGTGGGCGCACATATAGATCACGGAGCGCGCGAACCTTTCATCCCGCATGCCTGGCATGGCTATCAGGAAGTGGTTCTGCAGCGTGGCTCCGTGGCCAGCAGCGTCTGCGCTGATCGTTTGTACCATGGCACAAACCTAGCCGCTTTCGGTGAAGCTTGAAAGACGTGACATGCAGCGACCGGTGCATTCACATCAAAATGAGCAACGCACCCCGTCTCCGCTCGTTGCAATTGTGATCTTCTAAAGCCATTGTCGCGCCCATGCTCCATCGCTTGCCCTTTCTCCTCGCCTGTCTTGCCGTTTCCGCCGCGCCCGCCGCAGCTTCGTCTACGCCGTGGTTGAAGAGCGACGGGGGCGCCATCCGCATCGTGACTTCCGGTCTCAGCGACGAGGACGGAGCGCTTCGCGGCGCGTTGGAGATCGATCTGAAGCCGGGATGGAAAACCTATTGGCAGGCTCCCGGGGAAGCGGGCGTGCCGCCTGAAATCAACCTCGCGCCCACCTCCGACACCCGACACGTCGAGCTTCTCTTTCCCGCGCCCGAGCGCATCAGCGACGCTTACGCGATCTGGGCAGGGTATCAGCACCCCGTCACATTGCCGGTCGTCTTCGACTTCCCGCAGGCTGAGATGGCCGGCATCGTCGAGGGAACGCTTTTTCTCGGCATTTGCGAAACAATCTGCGTTCCTGTGGAGATTCCTTTCTCCTTCGATGCAGGCGCTGATCCTGACAATCCCGCCGATGCGATCACGGTGGAGGCTGCTTTTGCGGCACTGCCGGATGTCGCGCGTGCCGATTTCGGCGTGAGCACTGCCTCCCGGACGGAGTCGCAGATCGAATTCCATGTGACATTGCCGGACGAGCCTGGAGCTCCGGCACTTTTCGTGGTGCCGCCCAAACACGTGCAGATCACCATGCCGGAGCTTCGGAAGCGGCAGGGAAAGACGGCGATCTTCACCTCGCAGGCGCTTGGCGAGGCTGCCGCTCTGAAAGGCCCGCTTGAGATAGGTTATACGCTGGTGGCGGGGGAGAAGGCCGTTGCAGGGCAAATTGCTCTTCCCTGACCGATTGCCTATGGTGCGCCCGCACACAGCACCTTCCTTCCGGGAAGTAATATTTGCCCTTTAGGCCCAGGAGATAGCGCATGACGATTTCAATTGGCGAACGGCTGCCCAACATCACGGTCAGGAAGGCGACGCCCAATGGCGCCGAGGAAGTGACCACGGCAGATTTCTTCGCCGGCCGGAAAATTGTTCTGTTCGGCGTCCCCGGCGCATTTACGCCGACCTGCAGCAACAACCACCTGCCCGGTTTCGTGGAGAATTACGATGCCATAAAGGCGCGCGGGGTCGACGCAGTGGCGGTCATAGCGGTCAATGACGCATTCGTCATGGGCGCGTGGGCACGGTTCACGGGCGCCGAAGACAAGCTGGTGTTCCTGGCGGACGGAAGCGGCGATTTCGCGCGGGCGATCGGCCTCGATCTCGATCTTGCCGCACGCGGCATGGGCCTGCGCTCGCAGCGCTATTCGATGATCGTCGATGACGGCGTGGTCACGGCACTCAACATAGAGGAAGTGCCCGGCCAGGCAGTGACCAGTGGGGCAGCACGCATCCTGGAGCAGCTCTGATTATTCACCGGAGCGGCGACGCGTATTTGTTTCTAATGAAGCAGCTGTGTCGCCGCCCCGTTTCTTCTTGAACGGCGCCATGCCGGCGCGCGCCAGCGCATCCGCCCGCTCATTTTCCGGGTGCCCTGCATGCCCGCGCACCCAATGCCAATGAACCTTATGGCGCCGGCGCGCCTCATCCAAGGCCTGCCATAGCTCGGCATTCTTGACCGGCTTCCTGTCCGCCGTCCGCCAGCCATTGCGCTTCCAGCCTTCGATCCAGCCGGAAATACCGTCACGCAGATAGTTGCTGTCCGTGTGAAGATCGACCTCGCAGGGTTCCTTCAACGCATTCAGCGCCTGGATTGCCGCCGTCAGCTCCATCCGATTGTTCGTGGTTTCCGCTTCGCCGCCGGAAAGCTCTTTCTCAACGCCGTTATAGCGCAGAACGGCCCCCCAGCCACCGGGACCGGGATTGCCGGAGCAGGCGCCGTCGGTGAATATCTCTATGTGCTTCACGCGAGCTTGATCCCGTATTCGGATGCCGACTTCACCTGCCGGTGGAAGCGCAGGCGGCGGAGATATTCAAGCGGATCGCGCTTCTTCACCAACGCGCCATCCGGAATGGTCAGCCAGTCATAGAGGCGCGTGAGCATGAAGCGGAGTGCCGATCCACGCGCGAGCAGCGGCAGCATTTCGATTTCCTCCCGCCGCAGCGGCCGCATGGACTGGTAGCCCGCCAGAAGCGCCGTCCCTTTGGTGAGATTGAAGGAAATGTCCTTCTCGAAACACCAGGCGTTTAGGCAGGTTGCAAGGTCGTAGGCCAAAAGGTCATTGCAAGCGAAATAGAAGTCGATCAGCCCGGACAGCTCGCCGCCGAGGAAAAAGACATTGTCGGGGAAGAGATCCGCATGGATGACACCGGAAGGCAGATCCCTCGGCCAGTTGCTCTCGAGTATCTCGAATTCGGCATCCACTTCCCGCGCCAATCCGGGCTCGACCTCGTCGGCACGGGCTCGCGCGCCTTCCCAGAGTCGACGCCAGCCATCCGGGCCCAGAGAATTGGCGCGCGTCAGCGGGAAATCCTCTGCCGCCTCGTGCAACCCCGCAAGCGCTTTGCCCACCGCCTTGCAATGCTGCGAATTCGGCCGGCGCATCCACATGCCTTCAAGAAACGTGATGACGGCGGCAGGGCGACCGGCAAGCTCGCCGATCAGCCCATCGTCAAGCCGTTTCACCGGCAGGGGGCATGATATTCCCTTTCTGGCAAGATGTTCCATCAAGCCCAGGAAGAACGGCAGGTCGCGGCTGTCTACCCGCCGTTCATAGAGCGTGAGGATATAGGCGCCAGTCGTCGTGTGCAGGAGATAGTTCGAGTTTTCTGTGCCTTCGGCAATGCCCTTGTACGACAGGAGCTCGCCGACCGGATAATGACGCAGAAAAGCCCCGAGCTCTTCCTCGGAAATGTCGGTGTAGACAGCCATGGCTACAACACGCCCGGGCGACGTGGAAAAGCGGCGTCTCTCGCCAGATTGTTTCCGCCAAGAACCATGCTGCCCCTACCCCATCCCATTGACGAAGGCCATGTCGGCTTTTGTCAGTTCCACGTCGCGCAAGGCACGCATCACCGGAAAATTTTCCAGTTCTTCCGCGGTGACCGCCAATTCGACGGAGACGTCGTAACGCTCGGCGAATGCTTCGATGATTTCGTTGACGATGATTTCAGGAGCCGAGGCGCCGGCGGAAAGTCCGAGCACCGAAAGGTCTGCGATATCGTCCCACGGGATTTCCGACGCGCGCTGTACCAGCAGTGCATGCTTGGCTCCAGCCCTCTCCGCCACCTCGACGAGGCGGCGCGAATTGGAGGAGTTGGGCGCGCCGACCACGAGGAACAGATCCGAGCCCGGCGCAGCCGCCTTTACCGCGTCCTGCCGGTTGGTCGTGGCGTAGCAGATCGATTCAGCCGCAGGCGCATGAATATTCGAGAACCTTTGTTCCAGCGCAGCGATAATCTCGGCCGTGTCCTCGACCGAAAGCGTGGTTTGGCTGACATAGCCAAGCTCGACGCCCATTGGCGGTTCGAACCAAGCAGCATCATCCACGGTCTCGACCAGCGTGACGGCTCCATCAGGCAACTGCCCCATCGTGCCGATTACCTCCGGATGGCCGGCATGGCCAATCAAGAGCACATGGCGGCCCAGACGCTGGTGGCGCATCGCCTGCTTGTGCACCTTGGAAACCAGCGGACAGGTAGCATCCAGATAGAAGAGATTGCGCGCATTTGCATCGGCGGGGACGGATTTCGGCACCCCATGGGCGGAAAAAACGACCGGGCGCTCGCGATGGCCATCCGGAATCTCGTCCAGCTCCTCGATGAAGATTGCACCGCGCTGCTGCAGCCCTTCGACCACATAGCGATTGTGGACGATCTCATGCCGCACATAGACCGGGGCGCCATATTTCTTAAGCGCGAGCACGACGATCTGGATGGCCCGGTCCACGCCGGCGCAAAAGCCGCGCGGCCCGCAGAGTCTAATCGTCAGTGCCTGTCTATCCGTGCTCATTCGATTCCCCTGTTCGTCGCCCGGTAAGTGGGAGCGGGCGGGCTTCCCTGTCAAGCCTGGCCACGGTCATCATTGCGCCGCCAGAACCACGCGACGAGAACGCAGACGAGCGCAAATGCCAAACCGTACCACGTGACCGCATATTGCAGGTGATTGTTGGGAAGGTCTATCAGCGTCACGCCCCCGACAGGCAAACCGCCCGGGTTCGGCGCGTCATTCGCATCCACATAGAAAGGATAGACTTCGGCCTGCTCAAGGCCCGCCGAGCGCGCCATCGCCGTTAGATCCTTCCAATAGAAGATGTTCTTGGCGAGATCATTGTCGGGGACAAGAAAGGACGGTTTTTCAGCAGGCGCCATGCGCGCCAGGCCCGCGATTTCGGTTTCACCCCCCACCTGGCCCTGCAAACGTGTCGCAGGATCCTTCCGGTCATAGGGCACAAAGCCGCGATTGACGAAGATGTATTTCCCGTCGGAGAGCCTCAGCGGCGTGTGGACGAAGAAACCGGACTGTCCCTTCCATGTGGCCAGATAATGCCGCTCCCGGTCGTGAAGGAAGGTCCCCGACAAGACCGTGGGGCTGTAATCAATGTCCTCGCCTCGTTCGTAAAGTCCCAGCATCTCATCCAGGGGCGCGGGTTCGGCGGCGAGCCGCTCATCGATCCGGGCAAGAAGACCCTCCTTCCAGTGCAGGCGCTGCACCTGCCAGGTGCCGAGCGCCAGAAGGATAAGCAGCATGGGGATGCTGAAGGCCAGCAAGACCCATGCCGACCGCCTCCCACCTTTCCGTTCGATGCTCATTCCAGTTGTCCACTTTCTTGAGAGTCTTCGGCGCTGCCGCGCATCCAAGGGCCTCGATCGTGCCAGCGGCAATCAGCCAGAGACGACGCGGCACATAGCCGAACCATCGCAGAAAACCCGTGCCGCGGGGATGATTTGCCGTGCAGAGGCACCGTTGCTTGTTCCGAAAGCCGTCATCCCGCCTGTATTCCGAAAAAGCAAGGGGCAGCCGCCATATCGGCGGCCGCCCCCTTTGCAGAACATCAGCTGTTCTTAGACGTGCGCGATCGTGGCACCCGACGACGCCCAAACATAGATGAAGGCGAAGAGGAACAGCCAAACCACGTCGACGAAATGCCAATACCAGGCAGCCGCCTCGAAGCCGAAATGCTGCTTCGGCGTGAACTGCCCTGCCATGGCCCGGAGCAGGCACACGGCCAGGAAGATCGTTCCGATCAGCACGTGGAAGCCATGGAAACCGGTCGCCATGTAGAAAGTTGCGCCATAAATGGAATCGCTGAAGCTGAACGGTGCGTGCATGTACTCGTAAGCCTGCACGAAGCTGAAGAGCACGCCGAGGGCGACCGTGATGACGAGGCCGGTGACAAGGCCCTTACGATCGTTCTCGAGCAGCGCGTGGTGCGCCCAGGTCACCGTCGTGCCCGAGAGCAGCAGGATGATCGTGTTGTAGAGCGGCAAGTGGAACGGATCGAGCACCTCGATGCCCTGGGGCGGCCAGGTGCCGCCGGTGAATTCGGCGCGGCTTATCTGCACGGGATCGCCGGGGAAGAGGCTCGCATCGAAGAACGCCCAGAACCATGCCACGAAGAACATCAGTTCGGAGACGATGAACATGATCATGCCGTAACGCAGGTGCAGCGAAACGACACGCGTGTGATGGCCTTCTTGCCCTTCCCTGATTGTATCGCCCCACCAGGAGAACATGGTGTAGAGAACGATCAGGACACCAACCAGGAAGATCCAGAAGCGTGCTCCCGCTAGATCGATCCCGAAGATCGGGAAAGACGTGCCCTGGAGCGACTTCATCCACGCCACGCCACCGAGCGCCATGACCAGCGCGCCGACGGAGCCGATGAACGGCCAGGGACTCGGATCTATTATGTGATAATCATGTTTTTTTACGTGGGCATCTGCCATTTTATCCCCCGAGCTTCTGGGTCTTTGCCGCATCCGCTGCCGGCGCTTGCGCCGACTCCTGATGCTTTGGATAGAAGGTATAGGAAAGCGTGATCGTCTTCAGGTTCTTCAATTCCGGTACATTTACAATTTCCGGATCGATGAAGAACTGCACCGGCATTTCGTAGGTTTGTCCGGGTTCAAGCGCCTGCTCGGTGAAGCAGAAGCATTGAACCTTGTTAAAATAGGCTCCTGCGAGCGCGGGCGCCACGTTGTAGGTGGCTGTTCCGGTCGTCGTGGTCGGCGCTGTGTTGCGGGCGATGTAGGAAATCTCCGTCGTCTCGCCGATCCTGAGCGTGACCTCGCGCTGCTTGGGTTTGAACTCCCAGGGAACGCCGTTCGTGTTCGCATCGAAACGCACGGTGATGGTCTTGTCGAGGATCGTGTCGGAATACTGCTCGACACGCTGCGTCGTCCCACCATAACCCGTAACCTGGCAGAACAGCCGGTAAAGCGGCACGGCTGCGTAGGACATGCCGACCATGGCTACAAAAACACCGGCGCAGGTCAAGGCCACGCCGCGGTTGCGACGATCGTGCTTAGGTTCCGATTTGGTAGGGGTCGTCATCTCGTCCTCACATCGCCCGGTCGAACACGGCCGGGCCCAGCTTATACAGGGTCCCCAGATAGACGATGATCACGAAGGCAACCAACGCAAGCCCGATGGCAATCGAGCGGCTGCGCCGCGCCTTCAACTGAGCCTCGGTAGGCTTTACGCGATCTTCATCCGGCATCTCAGGCTCCAAAATGCGCGATCAGGCCGTCACAAAGCAGGGCAGCGAAGATCGCGAAGAGATAGAGAACCGAATAGCCGAAAAGCGCCTTCTCCGGCCGCGACTTAACGTCCTGCCCCTTGGCCGCCAACACGCGCCAGGAGTACCAGACGAAGGCGATGCCGAGGACAGCTGCGGCGAGACCGTATGGGAGGCTGGCGAATCCCATGAGCGTGGGCAGAACACCGCTGATCGCGACCAGAACCGAATAGACAAAGATTTGCCTGCGCGTCGAGGCCGCCCCGGCGACATTGGGCATCATCGGGACACCAGCGCGCTCGTAGTCACCGCTCTTGAAGAGAGCGAGCGCCCAGAAATGCGGCGGTGTCCAGAGGAAGATGATCAGGAAGAGCACCAGGCTTTCCAGGCTGACAGAGCCAGTGACCGCTGCCCACCCGACGACCGGAGGGAGGGCGCCGGCGGCGCCACCGATAACGATGTTCTGCGGCGTCGAGCGCTTCAGCCACATCGTGTAGATCACAGCATAAAAGAAGATCGTGAAGGCCAGCAGACTGGCAGCGAGCCAATTGGCCATCAAGCCAAGCGTTCCGACCGAAAAGGCCGAGAGGAAAAGGCCGAAGCCGAGCGCCTCGCCGGGCGCGACACGACCGGCCGGCACCGGCCTGGTCGCCGTGCGCGCCATGACCGCGTCGATATCGGCGTCGTACCACATATTGAGCGCGCCCGACGCGCCGGCACCAACCGCGATGGCAAGGATCGAGATCAGTGCCAGGAACGGGTTGGGGCTTGCCGGCGCGAGCACCATCCCGACGAAAGCGGTGAAGACGACGAGAGACATGACCCTCGGTTTTAGAAGCGCGATGAAGTCACCGGCCGTCGCCTCTGAAAGGCGGCCCGCTTCCTCATTGATATGCTCGCGCTCAACCAGTGCCATGTCTTCTCGTTCGCCCCATAGTTAGCGCGGCCCGGTATGTACTCCAGGCCGCGCGATTGCTCCTTATCGGATTTTCGGCAGCTCTTCCCACTGGTGGAAAGGCGGCGGAGAGGAAAGCTGCCACTCGAGGGTGGTTGCGCCTTCGCCCCACGGATTGGCGCCAGCGACGCGCTTCTTCGCGAAGGCTTCGATCACGCCATA
>Ga0180220_1000243_pt1 | contig 80165 bp, 81 predicted proteins | sample eDN5th37CBELigBY_FD_151335 | JGI IMG/M metagenome (GOLD analysis project Ga0180220, IMG submission 151335) | Enriched backyard soil microbial communities from Emeryville, California, USA - eDNA 5th pass 37_C BE-Lig BY (version 2) (version 2) | ecosystem: Environmental > Terrestrial > Soil >...
TCAAGGCGCTGGAGCGCGCCTCGGGGGAGACGGGGCTGGCTCCCGGTCAGATCGTCGACGCCTACCCCGACCTCTACATGAGCCACACCGCGACCTGGCGCTGCATCAAGACGTGGGAGCGCATGGGTGAGCCGGAGCTGTTCGACAAGGACCGCATCGCGATGGTCATGGACCACATCTCGCCCGCGCAGACAGCGAAGATCGCGGGTGACCACCGGCTGTCCCGCGGCTTCCGCGAGAGGATGGGCATCAAGAACTTCTTCGACGTCAACGCGGGCATCGCGCACGTCGTGCTGATGGAGAACGGGCTGGTCAAGCCCGGGAATCTCATCATCGGCACCGACTCGCACTCGACGATCTACGGCGCGCTCGGCGCGCTCGGCACGGGTGTCGGCTTCAGCGAGATCACGGCCGCGTGGGTCACCGGCAAGCTGTGGATGCGCGTGCCCGAGTCGATGAAGATCGTCGTGAAGGGACCGCTCCCCGCCGGCGTCTACCCGAAGGACGTCATGCTCAAGCTCATCGGCGACATCACCGCCGACGGCGCGACGTACTACTCCGTCGAGTTCCACGGCGACTGGGTCGAGTCCCTCTCCACCTCGGAGCGCATGACGCTGTGCAACCTCGCGATGGAGGCCGGCGCGAAGAACGCGGTCGTGCCGCCGGATGCCGAGACCATGCGCTACCTCGCCGAGCACGGCGTCGATCTCGACACCGTGCAGCCGCTGGCATCCGATCCCGACGCGGTGTTCGAGAAGACGATCGAGCTCGACGCGACCGAACTCGAGCCGCAGATCGCGATCCCGCACAACGTCGACGACGTCGTGGGCATCTCGGGTGTCGCCGGCACCAAGGTCGACCAGGTGTTCATCGGCTCGTGCGCGAACGCGAAGTACGACGACCTCGCGATCGCCGCGAAGTACCTCAAGGGCAACCGCATCGCTCCCGGTGTGCGGCTCGTCGTGACGCCGGCATCCGCCGACATCATGGCGAAGGCCGCGGCCGACGGCATCGTCACGACCCTCATCGAGTCGGGCGCGCTCATCACGAACCCCGGATGCGGCGCGTGCGCCGGCAGCGGCGGAGCGATGGCCGACGGCGAGGTGACGCTCTCGACCGCGAACCGCAACTTCCGCGGACGCATGGGCAGCTACGAGTCGAGCATCTACCTCTCGAGCCCCGCGGTGGCCGCGGCATCCGCGGTCACCGGTGTCATCACCGACCCGCGTCACGTGGCGGTGCCGGCATGAACCTCGTCGAGAAGATCCTCGCGCGCGCGAGCGGAAGAGAATCCGTGTCGGCCGGCGACGTCGTCGTCGCCGAGGTCGACCGGCTGGTGATGCACGACCTCAGCGCCTACCTCACGGGCAAGGTGTACGACGAGCGCGTCGGCGTCGACCTGCCGTACCCCGACCGGGTCGTCACGGTGTTCGACCACCACTTCTCGCCGCCGACCGAGCACCAGGCCGACGTCCTCAACCGCAACCGCGAGTGGGCCAGGCGCCGCGGCACGCAGCTGTTCGACTGCGGAAGCGGGAACATCCACAACGTGCTCGTGCAGCACGGGCTCGCGCTCCCCGGGCAGATCGTCGTGGGCTCCGACAGTCACACGCCGGTGCACGGGGCCGTCGGCGCGCTCGCGGTGGCGCTCGGCAACGACTCGCACGCGGGCACCGTCATGCCGTTCGGCAAGGCGTGGTTCCGCGTGCCCGAGCTCATCCAGATCGAGCTGACGGGCGAGCTGCGGCCGGGCACCACGCCGCGCGACGTCGCGCTGTGGCTCGTGAAGGAGCTCGGCGAGGGATCGGTCATCTACAAGGCGCTCGAGTTCACCGGCCCGTTCATCAAGGGCCTCGACTTCTGGGACCGGTGGCTGTTCCCCGTGCTGTGCGTCGATCTCGGCGCGAAGTGCGGCTACATCGAGCCCGACGAGGTGACGCGTGCGTTCGTCGAGTCCCTGCCGAACGGCAGCGTCGACCGGCTCGTCAACGGCGACGGCGATCCCGTCGAGGACGTCCGCCGGTTCGATGTGGGCGACCTGCCTCCGCAGGTGGCGGCGCCGCCCACCGTCGGCAACGTCCACCCGGTCGACGACGTCGTGGGCACGCCCGTGCAGTGGGCGGAGCTCGGCGGCCACGGCGGAGGACGGCTGGAGGACTTCATCCTCGCGGCGAAGGTGCTGCGGGGTCGCCGGATCCACCCCGACGTCAAGCTCAACCTGGTCCCCGGCAATCGCGAGGTGTTCCGGCAGGCGCTCGAGCTCGGGATCGTCGCCGACCTCCACGAGGCAGGCGGCACGTGGTTCCCGCCGAGCACGGGGTCGAATCAGACCGCGAACATGGGCGCGATGTCGGCGGGCGAGGCGATGATCTCGACGCATTCGCGCAACTTCCCCGGGCGCAACGGGAGCACCGAGGCGTCGATGTACCTCGCGTCGGCGCTCACGGTCGCGGCATCCGCCGTCGCCGGCCGGATCGCCGACCCGCGCCGCTACGTCTCGGAAGGGAACCCGCATGAGTGAGTTCGTCACGCGCTTCGAAGGGCGCTGCTGGACATTCGGCGCGAACATCCCGACGGACGCGCTCGTGAAGTCGGCGTACGTGTTCGACCCGATGGAGGAGATCGTCAAGCACGTGCTGGAGGACCACAACCCGAGGTTCCCGCTCGAGGTGCAGCCGGGCGACATCGTCGTGGCCGGCCACCACTTCGGTCAGTCCTCGGGCCGGGCGATCGCCGCGAAGGCGCTCAAGGCGACGGGGATCGGATGCGTCGTGTCGAACGCGTTCTCGCGGACGTTCTACCGCAACGTGTTCGAGATCGGGCTGCCGTCGCTCGAGGTTCCCGATGCGACCGACCTCGTCGACGACGGCGACCACGTCGTGGTCGACATCGCCGAAGGGCTCTTCCGCAACGAGACGAGGGGGGTCGAGCGGCGGGTGCCGTCGGCGTCGCCGTTCCTGTTGCGGATGCTGGAGGCCGGCGGCCTCATCGCCCTCACGCAGTCCGACCCGAACTGGGCCGAGGCGGCGCGCGCGTGAGAACCCGGGAAGGGCGACGACGGGGTTTCCCGTAATACCTGTCGAGTGTTAGGTTCTCCCCACCGAGGGTGGATGCTCGCGGCGACCCATCGGGATCGAGCCCACGGGGGCTACGCTGAAGGACTACTTCGTCGGTCGCGAGATGGAGCAGCGCCTCCGTCCGGCGATGCGGAAGCAGGACTTCGGGTCGTCGTGGGGAACGCCTGGTCACGGTCAGCGCGGCTGAGTCGGGCATTCCTCCGCTCGCTCGAGAGGGAGGTCGCCGTGAGCGCACAGGAGCAGGACACGGGTGGGCAGCGCCGCACGCGGGGCAGCTACGCGAAGGGCCAGGCGCGCCGCCAGGCCATCGTCGATGAAGCGATCGCGGTGTTCTCGCGCACCGGGTTCCACAGCAGCTCGCTGCGCGAGATCGCCAAACGCGTGGGGCTCACCCCCGCGGGCCTCATGCACCATTTCGCCGACAAGGAGGAGCTCTTCACCGAAGTCCTCCGGCAACGAGACGAGAAGGTCCGCGCGGCCGCGGGCGATCCCGCCGAGCACACGCTCATCGAGCAGGCCGAGAAGGTCGTCGCGTACAACCAGACCTCCCGCGGCCTGACCTCGCTCTACGCGATCGTGTCGGCCGAGGCGACGGACTCCGAGCACCCCTCCCACGACGACTTCGCCGAGCGCTACCGCGAGACGGCGGCGCGCGGGGCGGAGCTGCTGCGGGCGGGCCAGGAGGCCGGCGAGATCCGCGCCGACATCGACGCCGCCCACGCCGCCCGGCTCATCAGCGCCGTGATGGACGGCATCCAGCTCCAGTGGCTGCTCGACGAGACCGTCGACATGGTGCCGCTGTTCCAGGAGTTCGTGCGAGGTTACCTGCGCCCCCAGACTTCCTGACGCCGCGCCGGCCGCTGGGCGAGGGAGCGCAGCGACCCAGACGAAGCGCGCGTCATCGACCCGGGGGCGGCACGGGCAGCGCGTTCGCGCGCGCGACGCCGCCCAGCCACGCGAGGCTCGGCTTCGGGTGCCGCTCGAACGTCTCGCGATCCCACGCGATGAGCCCGAACGTGGGCCGGTAGCTGCCCCACTCGTAGTTGTCGAGCGCGCTCCAGTGCAGGTAGCCGCGCACGTCGATGCCGTCGACGATGCACGCGTGCACCGCCTCCAGCGCGCCGGTCGTGTAGTCGATGCGGCGCCGGTCGTCGGCGGTCGCGATGCCGTTCTCGGTGACGTACACGGGCGCTTGCGCGCGCTTCCACGCATTGCGGATGCCGTCGCCGACAGCCGACGGGTAGTACTCCCACCCGGTGAGCGTGCGCTCCGCGGCATCCGGGATCTCCCGCGGCCCATCGGGCCCGATCACCGTGCGCGTGTACGCCTGCACGCCGACCCAGTCGTCGCCCTTCGCGGCTTCGAGGAAGACGTCCTCCCGCGACCACCCGTACTCGGCCGCGACCTCCTCGGCGCCCGGTTCGGGTTGGTACGCCTGCGTCGCGACGGACCATCCCGCCTGGGATCCGGTGGATCGCACGAGCTCGACGGCGGCGCGGTGCGCCGCAATGAGGCGGTCGGTCACGTCCGGAACACCGGGCGGGAGTCCGATCGAGGGGAACCCCACCTCGGGGTCGGCGAGCACGGAGACCATGTTCGGCTCGTTGATCGTGCACACGAGCGACACGCCCTCGAGCACCGGCAGCGCGGCCTCGACGTACCGGCGGAACGCGTCGACCGAGGCATCCGTCAGCCATCCGCCCTCACGGGCGAACCACACAGGGTTCGTGAAGTGATGCAGCGTGATGACCGGCTCGAGGCCGTTCTCCCGTGCCGTGTCGACCATGCGCCGGTAGTGGTCGATCGCCGCGCGCGACACCCAGCCCTTCTCGGGCTCGATACGCGCCCATTCGATGCTGAACCGGTACGCCGCGAGCCCGGCTTCCGCGAGCAGTGCCATGTCCTGCGGGAAGCGGTGGTAGCTGTCGGCGGCGTCTCCCGACGGCTCCGCGATCGCGGGTCCGGGCAAGTGGCCCCATTCGCGCTGCCACCAGTCCGAGTTGATGTTGCCGCCCTCGATCTGGTGCGCCGCGGTCGAGGCGCCCCACAGGAAGCCGTCGGGGAAGTCCATGCGGAGGGAGTCCTTTCGATTCACTTGATGCCGGTGAGCGCGATGCCCTGCACGAAGTACCGCTGCAGCACCACGAAGACGATGAGCACCGGCACGACGACCACGACGGCGCCGGCCATCATGAGCCCGTACCGCGCCGCGTTCTGGCCGACCGAGTAGAGGGCGAGCGCGACGGGGAGCGTGTACATGTCCTCGGTCGTGGCGACCACCAGCGGCCACAGGAAGTTGTTCCAGCTCGCGAGGAAGGTGAGGATCGTGAGCGTCGCGATCGCCGGTCCGCACAGCGGCATGATGACGCGCAGGAAGATGCGCCACTCGCTCGCACCGTCGATGCGCGCCGCCTCGATGAGCTCATCGGGAAGCCCCAGCATGAACTGCCGCATGAGGAACACGCCGAGCGGCGTGATGAGGAACGGCAGGATGAGCCCGGGGTAGGAGTTCACCAGACCGAGGTTCGCCGTGAGAACGAACAGCGGCACGAACGTCACGACGCCCGGCACCATGAGCGTTCCGAGGACGAGCGCGAACAGCAGCTTCTTGCCGCGGAACTGCAGCTTCGCGAGCGCGTACCCGACCATCGAGCAGAACACGATGTTCCCGAGCGTCACGAAGACCGCCACGACGATGCTGTTGATGAAGAACGTCGTGAAGTCCAGTCGACCGAACAGCGTTGTGAAGTTGTCGAGCGTCGGCTCGCGCGGGAGGAACTCGGTCGGGTGCTGGCGGATCTCGGCATCCGTCTTGAAGGACCCGAGGATCATCCACACAAAGGGCGTGAGCATCGCGACGAGGCCCAGCGTCAGCACGACGTAGAGCCACCAGCGGCTGCCCGTGCGTCGGCGTCCGGCGGGGGCGATCTCGTCGGACGTGGCCGTCGTCTCGACGGGAGTGGGGGCGATGGCGGTCATGTCAGTCCTCCTTGCGCCCGAGCAGACGGAACTGGATGAGGGCGAGCACGACGATCGCGAGGAACAGCACGTAGCTCGCCGCCGACGCGTACGCGTAATTGCCGAACCCGAACTGCTGGAACGTGTACATCGCCGCCGACAGCGTCGAGTCGAGCGGGCCGCCGCGCGTCATGACGAACGGCTCCTCGAAGAACTGCAGGAACCCGATCCCCGTGATGACGGCCGAGAACAGGATCGCCGGCCGCATCGCGGGGATCGTGATGTTCCAGAACCGCTGCCACGCGTTCGCGCCGTCGACCATCGCGGCCTCGTGGTGCTCGCGCGGCACGCCTTGCAGCGCCGCGAGGAAGATCACCATGAGGGTCCCGATGTTGCGCCACACCGCCATCGCGATGAGCGACGGCAGCGCCCACGTCGTGCTCTGCAGCCAGTCGGGGCCCTGGATGCCTAGGAGCGCGAGGAATCCGTTGAGCAGACCGTCGGGTTGCAGGATGAACCGCCACACGATCGCGATCGCCACGATGCTCGTGACGACGGGCGTGTAGAAACCCACGCGGTAGACCGTTCGGAACCGACGGATGCCCTTGTCGAGCGCCAGCGCGACTGCGAGCGCCAGGGCCATCGTGAGCGGCACCGCGACCACCACGAACGTGAACGTGTTCAGCAGCGACCGCAGGAAACGCGGGTCCTGGAACAGGCGCACGTAGTTGTCGATCCCGACGATGTTCACCTGGAACGGGGTCTGCAGGTCCCTCGTCGTCATGTCGGTGAAGCTCATGACGAGCGACCCGACGATCGGCCCCGCCATGAAGACGAGGAAGAGGACGACGAACGGCAGGGCGAACAGCCACGCCGTGAGGGTCATGCGTCGCGCCCGCCGGCGCATCGCGGGTGAGGGCGGCGCGCTGCGCGGCGGGGCGGATGTCGCGACGGCGGTCATCGGCGGATCCTAGTTGCCGGTGCCGATCGACTGGGCCTGCTGCTGGATCGTGGCGATCGCGTCGGCGGGCGTCGTCTCACCGCGCGTCGTCTTCTCCAGCTCCTGGTCGATCACGGCCGAGACCTGAGCCCACGTGGGGATCGCCGGCGGCGCCTTCGAATCCTGCAGCTGCTCGCCGAAGACGCTCAGGTACGGATCCTCCGAGAACGTGGGGTCGTCCCACGCGGCCTGCACGCTCGGGAGGTCGGTCGAGATCTTGTACCACGAGATCTGCGTCTCGGGCTGGCTCAGCCAGCGCACGAGCTTCCACGCCGCGTCGCGGTTGTCGGTGTCCTCGAACACCGCGAGGTTGCCGCCGCCGGTGAAGCTCGTGCGGCTGTCGGCGCCCGGGACCATGGTCACGGCGAACTTGTCGGCGAACTCCTCACCGCCCTGGTCGAGCAGGAGGCTCACGTGGAACGGACCGCTGTAGAACGCGCCGACCTCGCCGTTGATGAAGGCCTGCTCGATCTCACCGCCCTCGAGACGCCGCGGCTCCGCGATGCCCTCGTCGAAGAAGCTCTTGTAGTACGTGAACGCCTCTTCCCACTCGGGCGTGTCGAACGTGAACTCGGTGCCGTCGTCGTTCAGGATGTCGCCGCCCTGCTGCCACGCGAGGGGCGTCACGTACTGCCACGAGTCGAAGCCTCCGGGTGGGAGCGAGACGCCCCACGTCGCGCCGGCCGATTGCAGCGCCTTCGTGAACTCGGTGTACTCCTCCCAGGTGGTGGGCGGCTCGACGCCCGCCTGCTCGGCGAGGTCGGTGCGGTAGTAGAGCACGCGCGTGTCGACGTACCACGGCACGCCGTAGGCGACGTCGTCGACCACCGCGGTCTCCCACGAGCCCTCGAAGAACGCGGACTCGTCGACGAGCCCCTCGGGCGTCGGCTCGAACGCGCCGGTCGCCGCGAACTCGCCGACCCACGTCGTGCCGAGCATCGTGATGTCGGGGGTCTCACCGCCGGCGATCGCGGTGGCGATGCGGTCGTGGGCGCTCTCCCACGGCACGGCGGTGACCTCGACGCTGACGTCGGGATTCTCCTCCTCGAACTGGGCGACGAGCTCGTCGAGCACCTCGCCCTCGTTGCCCATCGCCCAAACGGTGAGCTCGCCGGTGGCGGGGGAGTCGTCGATCGCCTCTCCGGCCTGGTCTCCTCCTGCACCGCCGCCGCCGTCGCTGCGGCCGCAGCCGGCGAGGGCGAGGGCGCCGACGAGGGTCACCGCCCCGACCGCCATCCAGCGGGAAGTCCTTCGTGCTGCTGCTCGTGTCATCGGTCTGACGCCTCCATCGGTCGTCGCCGCCCCGGGCGGCTCTGCCTCGGCTGGTGCGGCGCAGGACGGCGCCGCTGTCATGACTGTAGGGCGAATACCTAACACATGAAAGGTTTTCGCGATGAGAATCACCTCATCGACATCAGGTTGCCTCGCGGCCGCCGACGAAGGAAACGCCGTGGCGCGACATGCGAGTTCGTGCTAGCGCCGGCGCGGCGCCCGCGCCGCTCAGTCGCCCGCGACGCTGAGCGCCGCCCACACCTCGGCGCGCTCGGGGAAGGACGACAGATCGCGCCCGAGCACGCGCTGCGCCGTCGCGAGACGCGCCCGCACGGTGTGACGGTGGATTCCGAGCGCGCGCGAGGTCGCCTCGTGCGAGCAGTCCTGCTCGAGCCACGTGCGCACGGTCTCGCGCAGGGCGCCGCCGTGCGCGGCGTCGTACTCGTCGAGAGGGGCGAGCAGGGCCGCGGCGACCGCGCGCGCCTCATCGGACGGCTCGGCCGACAGCACGCTCCCGACCCCCGCGTCGCCGAACCGCGATACACGGGCACCGGCCGCGGCGCCACGGTCACGCGCGACGCGCGCCTCGCGCACAGCCGCCGAGAACGCCGAGTACGGGGCGGGTCGCGACACCCCGACGACCACCTCGAAGAGCTCGGCGAACTCGCGCACGAGCCCGTCGTGGTCGGCGGACGTCACGATGACCAGCCCGTCGTCCGCGCGGCCGTAGAACACGTCGCCGCGGCTCTCGTCGGCCTTGAGCTCGAGCCACTCGGTCGCCGTGTGGTCGCGAGCGGTCGCCGCATCCGTCATCGCCACCGTGATCGGCGGATGCGGCAGCCCGCGCCACGCGTCACGCGCGATGCGCCGCGCGAGCGTCGGGTCGTCGGAGAGCAGCGACTGCACGACGCCCGCGCGCAGCGACGCCCGGGCGCGGCTGAGGCCCTGGTTCTGCTCGAGGGCGAGGCCCGCCATCGCGATGACGGACGTCACGACACCGCGCTCCTCCTGGTCGAGGTCGCCCGACGCGATCGCGATGACCCCGCGCAGCTGGCCTGTCCGCCCGAGCGTCTGCAGCGTGAACGGCGTGTCGCCGATCCGCAGCGACGATCCGGCACGCGCGCCGCGGCGGAGCACGGTGCCCGCCTCGGCGGTCACCTCGGCGAGCGCGTCCGCGTCGAGGGCGCCCGGCGGGTGCTCGCGTGTGAGCGACCCGGTCGCATCGAAGAGCCCGACCCACGCGTCGAGCTGCCGTGCCAGTTCGGCGAGTGTCGCGCCGAGGCCGTCGGGGCGCAGTGCCGCGAGCGATATGGCACGCTGCGCGGCGAGCGCCCACGAGCGGCGCGCGTACGCCTGGGCGGCGATCGCCTCGGCGTTCGCGCGCGCCACCGCGATGAAGGGCGTGCGGTACGGGACCTCGAACAGGGCGAGCCCCGCGTCTCGGCACGCGTCGGCGAGCGCGGGCGGGATGCCCTCGCGCACCACCGCGGTCCCGAAACCGAGCCCCAGCACTCCACGCGCGGTGAGGCGGGCGACGTAGTCGGAGTAGTCCTCCTCGCGGGCGGCCTGGAACTGCGTCCCGGTGGTCAGCAGCACGAGGCCGTCGGAGAGGAACGGCGTCGGATCGGCGAGGTCGGAGCTGTGCACCCAGCGAACCGGCCGGTCGAGCGCCTCCTCTTCGGCCGGCGCCGTCTCGAGGCGCAGGCGCAGGTCGGTGCGCGCGAGGAGGGCGCGCAGCGTGGGGGAGTCGCTGAGGACGGTCATGTGAGCTTCCTGTACGCGGCGTACATCACCGTAGAGAGAATGTACATGCAGGAGAGTGCCGGGTGAGGCATCCGGCTCTTAACCTCCCATTCATGACCGCTGCCGACTCCGCCGACACGATCACCGCCCCGCCGATCGGAGGACCCTCGCTCCCGCAGGAGCGCCGCCTCGTGACGAGCATCCCCGGACCGCGCTCGCAGGAGCTGCTCGCGCGCAAGGCCGCCGCCGTCGCGGCGGGCGTCGGGCACACGGCGCCGATCGAGGCGGTCGCCGCGGGCGGAGGCGTGGTCGTCGACGCGGACGGCAACTCGCTCATCGACCTCGGCTCGGGCATCGCCGTGACGACCGTCGGCAACGCGCACCCGAAAGTCGTCGAGGCGGTGCAGGCGCAGGTCGCGCAGTTCACCCACACGTGCTTCATGATCTCGCCGTACGACTCGTACGTCGCCGTCGCGGAAGCCCTCAACCGCATCACGCCGGGCGACCACGAGAAGAAGAGCGCTCTGTTCAACTCGGGCGCAGAGGCGGTCGAGAACGCGGTCAAGATCGCCCGCAAGCACACGAAGAAGCAGGCGGTTGTCGCGTTCGACCACGGCTACCACGGCCGCACGAACCTCACCATGGCGCTCACCGCGAAGTCGATGCCGTACAAGAGCGGCTTCGGACCCTTCGCGAGCGAGATCTATCGCGCGCCGCTGTCGTACCCGTTCCGCGACGGACTTAGCGGGCCGGATGCCGCGAAGCGCGCGATCGCGGTCATCGAGAAGCAGGTCGGAGCCGACAACCTCGCCGCCGTCATCATCGAGCCGATCCAGGGCGAGGGCGGCTTCATCGTCCCCGCCGACGGCTTCCTCCCCGCTCTCGTCGAGTGGTGCCGCGCCAACGACGTGGTGTTCATCGCCGATGAGATCCAGACCGGATTCGCTCGCACGGGGGCCATGTTCGCGAGCGAAGGGTTCGGCATCGTGCCGGACCTCATCACGACCGCCAAGGGCATCGCGGGGGGCTTGCCCTTGGCGGCCGTGACCGGTCGGGCCGAGATCATGGACGCCTCGCACGCCGGCGGCCTCGGCGGCACCTACGGCGGGAACCCCGTCGCATGTGCCGCGGCGCTCGCCTCGATCGAGGTGTTCGAGACCGAGGACCTCCCGCGGCGGGCGCGCGAGGTGGGGGAGATCCTCCTCTCGCGCCTCACGGCCATGCAGGCGGGCGACGCGCGCATCGGCGACGTCCGCGGACGCGGCGCGATGGTCGCGGCCGAGTTCGTCGACCCGGCGACGGGCGATCCGGATGCCGCGCTGACCGCCGCCGTCGCGAAGGAGTGCATCGCGCGCGGGGTCATCGTGCTCACGTGCGGCACCTACGGCAACGTGATCCGCTTCCTCCCGCCCCTGTCGATCGGCGACGACCTGCTGAACGATGGCCTGGACGTGCTGGCGGACGTGCTCGCCACCGCGTGACCTCCCGTGCCGGGTCCGTGCCGGCACGGCAGACTGTCTGAAAGAACCGATCGGAGAGCAGATGACCGACTACGCCGTCGTCAATCCGGCCACGGGCGAGACCGTGGCCACGTTCCCCGCATTCACCGACGCCGAGGTCGAGGAATGCATCGCCCGCGCGGATGCCGCGTACCGCACGTGGCGCGAGACACCCGTCGCCGAGCGCGCGGCGCTCGTCCGCCGCGTCGCCGAGCTGCACCGGGAGCGGCGCGACGAGCTCGCCCAGATCATCGTGCGGGAGATGGGCAAGCCCCTCGCGGCGGCCACCGAGGAGGTCGACTTCGCCGCCGACATCACGGAGTTCTACGCCGACAACGCCGAGAAGATCACGGCAGACCAGCCGATCGACATCCTCGGCGAGGGCAGCGCCGTCATCCGCAAGTCGCCCCTCGGCGTGCTGCTGGGGATCATGCCGTGGAACTTCCCGTACTACCAGGTCGCCCGCTTCGCGGCGCCGAACCTCGTGCTGGGCAACACGATCCTGCTCAAGCACGCGTCGCAGTGCCCCGAGTCCGCCGCGGCGATCGAGGCGATGTACCGCGACGCCGGCATGCCCGACGGCGCGTACGTGAACGTCTACCTCACGAACGAGCAGGCCGCGCGCGTCATCGCCGACCCGCGCGTGCAGGGCGTCTCGGTGACCGGCTCCGAGCGCGCGGGCGCGGCGGTCGCGGAGGTGGCCGGGCGCAACCTCAAGAAGGTCGCGCTCGAGCTCGGCGGCTCCGACCCGTTCATCCTGCTCAGCACCGACGACCTCGACGCGACGGTCGAAGCGGCCGTCAGCGCCCGCCTCGACAACACGGGTCAGTCGTGCAACGCCGCGAAGCGCTTCATCGTCGCCGATGACCACTACGACGCGTTCCTCGAGAAGTTCACCGAGGCCATGAAGGGCGCGAAGGTCGGCGACCCGCTCGCCGAAGACACCGTGCTGGGCCCGCTGTCGTCGCTCACGGCGGCGCAGCGCCTCGAGGAGCAGGTGAAGCGCGCGGTCGAGCAGGGCGCGACACTCGTCGTGGGCGGCAAGCGCGACGGCGCGTTCTTCGAGCCGACGGTGCTGACCGACGTCACGCCCGACATGGACGCGTACCGCGAGGAGTTCTTCGGCCCCGTGGGCATGGTCTTCCGCGCGAAGGACGAGGACGAGGCGATCGAGATCGCGAACGGCACGCCGTTCGGGCTCGGCTCCTACGTGTTCACGACCGACCCCGAGCAGGCCGAGCGCGTGGCCGACCGCATCGAGGCGGGCATGGTCTACATCAACATCGTGCTCGCCGACTCGCCCGAACTGCCGTTCGGCGGCGTCAAGCGGTCGGGCACCTCGCGCGAGCTGGGTCTTCTCGCCGCCGACGAATTCGTCAACAAGAAGCTCATCCGCGTCGGTCCGTGAGAGCGGCGGTCGCCTCGGCGATCGCCTCGTCAGCCCACTGAATCTGCTGGGCGGTGCCCCAGCGGACAGCCGCGTCCTTCGCGCGCTCGAACTCGGCGAGGGCCTCGTCGAAGCGCTCCGCGTCGAAGTGGTCCCACCCGGCGTTGTTGTGCAGGCTCACGCGCCAGCGCAGCGTCCGCGGATCGTCGACCCCGTCGAGCGCGGCGAGCGCCTGCGCCGTCCACTCGGCGGCGTGCGACGGGTCGGCGATCGCGAGCATGTGCAGCGCGTCGACGCGGAGGAACACGAGGTCGGGTGACGCGGATGCCGCGTCACCCGCCTCGCGGAAGAGGGCGGCGGCGGCATCCGCGTCGCCCGCCGAGTTGCGCAGCCGCCCGCGCTCGAGCAGCACGCGCACTCGCACCGCGGGCGACTTCGCGGCGCGGTCGGCGGGGATCGCGTCGAGCACCGCGCGCCCCTCGGCGAACCGCTCCTGGAGGCCCAGAGCGCGGGCGACCTGGGTCTCGAGCTCGGCGCGGGTCGCGGCATCCGTCTCGGCTTCGGCGGCCTCGCGCAGCCGTGCCTGCGACCCGGCCGGATCGCTGAAATCCCACAGCGCGTCGAGGTCTTGCTGGCCCAGCGTCATGCGCCGATCGTAGGGCGCGGAGACCCTCCCGGGGAGTGGGTGCGACGGTGGCGCGGGATGCCCCCGACAGGGCACGATGGAGGCATGAGCGACACCGACCCCGTCGTCTCTCTGGACGACGCCCAGTGCTGGGAGCTGCTGCGCGCGCAGGAGCTCGGGCGGCTCGTGACGCACGTCGGCCGGGTGATCGACATCTTCCCGGTCAACTACGTCGTCGACGACGAGACGATCGTGTTCCGCACCGCCGAGGGCAGCAAGCTCTTCGAGCTGACGGTCAACGACGAGGTCGTGTTCGAGGTCGACGACCACACCGACGAAGAGGCGTGGAGCGTCATCGTCCGCGGGCACGCGCACCGCCTCGACACTGCTGCAGAAGTCGAGCACGCCGACAGGCTGCCCCTCCGTCCGTGGATCCCGACGCTCAAGTACAACTACGTCGTGATCAAGCCGGATGCGCTCACCGGGCGGCGCTTCCGACGCGAGCCCGAGCCCGACCGCTACGGCATCCAGCAGTACTGAGGAGCCCCTCGACATGCCCCGCTCGGTTCGCCACCCCCAAGGGCATGCCGTACACTGGGTGATGCAGTTGAAATCTGCATTCTTTTGCCGTGCCCGCCAGTTGGGCAGACTCCCTCATCGCGATGGATTCGGCGCAGGAGTGCGGGTTGCCGAGGCCTCCGGGTCTCTAGGGCGGTAGCTCAATTGGCAGAGCAGCGGTCTCCAAAACCGCAGGTTGCAGGTTCGATTCCTGTCCGCCCTGCGCGTCAGCCCAAGCTGACACATGGAAGGTAATCAGGTGGGTTCGATGGTCCAGGATGAGCCGAAGGGCGAAGTCGTCGCGAAGGGCGACGCCGCGCCGCGCGAGAAGAAGCCGAACGTCTTCGCGCGCATCGCCCTCTTCATCCGCCAGGTCTTCGCCGAGCTTCGCAAGGTCGTCACGCCGACGCGTCAGGAGCTCGTGAAGTTCACGGCAGTGGTGCTCGGCTTCGTCATCGTCATGATGGCCTTCGTCTACGGCCTCGACGTGCTCTTCGTCTGGGTCACGACCGTCGTCTTCGGAGTGCCGGGCGGCGCCTGATCGCACCGAGCGGCGCGGATCGTGGCATCCGCAGCCGTCCACGAAGAAAGAGATGTCAAGTGTCTGAGAGATATGTCGACGACGCCGATTGGGCGACCGCGGCCGAGCAGTCCAGCGAGGACGACGAAGCCCAGGAGGGCAACGTCCTCGCGGCCGAGGAGCGCGCAGTCGAGGCGGCGGAGCACCGTGCTCTGCACATCGTCGACGACGAGGACGAAGACGGCGAGAGCCTCGAAGACATCGACGACATCGACGACCCGGAGGCAGATGCGATCGTGAACGACGCACTGGAAATCGACGAGGCCGCTGAGGCCGAGGCGGCAGCCGAGGTGCTGAACGACTCGATCGCCGAAGAGGTGGCCGAGCGCGAGGCCGAGGCGGCCGACGAGATCACGCCCTACGACGGCCCCGACATCAACGGCGACGAAGACCGCCCCGTGCTCGACGAGGACTTCGTCGAGGAGGTCGAGGCGGCCGCTGAGGAGGTCGACGAGGTAGAGGCATCCGTTTCGCCCGCCGACGCCGCGACCGAGTCCGAGCCCGCTGAGGGTGCCGGCGAGTCGGCCGACGCCGAAGAGGCGGATGACTCGGCCGACGAGGCCGACCCGTATGAGGCGTTCCGTCAGGAGCTGCGTTCGCTCCCCGGCAAGTGGTACGTCATCCACTCGTACGCCGGCTTCGAGCGCAAGGTGAAGGCCAACATCGAGCAGCGCAAGTCGACGCTCGAGGTGGAGGACGAGATCTACCAGGTCGAGGTCCCGATGGAGGACGTCGTCGAGATCAAGAACGGCCAGCGCAAGATGGTCACACGCGTCCGGATCCCCGGCTACGTGCTCGTGCGCATGGAGCTCAACGAAGACACGTGGTCGGTCGTGCGCCACACGCCCGGTGTCACCGGCTTCGTCGGCAACGCGCACAACCCGACGCCGCTGCGCTTCGAAGAGGCCTTCAACATGCTGAAGTCGCTCGTCGAGGTCAAGGAGGTCGCCCCCGCGAAGGGCGGCGCCGCCAAGGGCGGTCAGGCCGTTGCCCGCTCCATCCCGGCCGAGGTGGACTTCGAGGTCGGCGAGACCATCACGATCAAGGAGGGCTCGTTCGCGGGTCTTCCCGGCACGATCAGCGAGATCAAGCCCGAGAGCGGCAAGCTCACGGTGCTCGTGTCGCTCTTCGAGCGCGAGACGCCGGTCGAGCTGTCGTTCGACCAGGTCACGAAGCTCTGACGAAACCCGAACTCGCGAGAACGCCCCGCAGGCTCCGGCCCGCGGGGCGTTCTCGCGTCTGGGTCACGCGTGCTGCGCGGCCCAGTGCGGGCTCTGGATGAGTCCGAGGAGGTTCCCGAACGGGTCGCTCACCGACGCCGACCACCAGCCCTCGCCGCGCTGCGTCACCGGGTCGAACGGCGTCGCACCGAGTTCGACGAGCCGGTCGAACGCCGCCTGGATCTCGTCGACGTGGATGCTGACGAGCGCGCCACCGGGGGAGGGGAGTGCGGGGCGGTAGGCGCTGGACATGAGGGCGAGCTCGTCCTCGTCGTCGCCGAAGCGCCACTCGGCGTACTGCGCCGGGCCCGTCTCCGGTCGCGTGAAGTACGGCGGGGCGTCGAGCACGCGCGTGTACCAATCGATCGCAGCCGTCATGTCGTCGGCCACCAGGTTGAGGTTCGCGAGTCCGCGGAGCATGTCTTCGTTCCTTCCGTCGGCGGTTCCGTCAACCGCTTCGAGATCCAGCTTTCCGGGTAAAGTGATCAAGAACTGATCGCTTTAACGAAGATCCTGAAGTCATGCGCGCAGACCGTCTCATCCAGGCGCTCCTGTTGCTGCAGGGGCGCGAGTCGCTCACGGCGGCCGAGCTCGCGGCGGAGCTCGAGGTGTCGGTGCCGACCGCGCGCCGCGACCTCGAGGCGCTCCTCGCGGCGGGCGTCCCGATCTATCCCCAGCCGGGGCGGGGTGGGGGCTGGCGACTCATCGGCGGAGCGCGGACCGACCTGACGGGGCTCACGGGTCCTGAGGCGACCGCGCTGTTCCTGCAGCTCGTGCGGGCGGGAGGCGACTCCGACGCGGCGACGCGAGCGAGGCGCAAGGTCGTGCAGGCGCTCCCGCCGTCGTTCCGCGCCGCGGCGGAGCGGATCGCCGCCACGACCGTCGTCGGACCGGAGTGGGGCGCCGCGCCCGGCGAGCCCGAGCCGGCCGAAGCGGAACTTCTGCAGCAGGCGATCGCGGACGAGCGGCAGGTGTCGTTCGCCTACGGCGCGGAGCGCGGGGTCGTCGAGGCGGTTCCGCTCGTGGTCGGGCGTCGCGGTCGCCGGTGGTATCTCATGGCCGCGCCGCCCCACCCTGGGAGCGAGACGGCGGATGCCGCGCGGCTGCGCACATACCGTGTCGATCGCATGGGCGACCTGAGGGCGCTCCGAGCGCATGGTCGCGCTCCGGAGGGGTTCGTGCCGGGGGAGGCGTGGGATGCGATGGTGACCGAGATGGAGGCGCGGCGGGGTGCGGCATCCGCCACCGTCTCGGTCGCACTTCATGCCGTCGCACCCCTGTGCTCCCGATTCGGTGTGCACGCACGCGTGATCGAGGAGGGCGACGAGCGCTCCGTCGTCGAGGTGCGCGCGCAGAGCGACGAGGCGCTCGCCGAGCAGCTCGCCGGATGGGCGTCCGTCGCGCGCGTGCTCGAGCCGGCATCCGTGAAGCGTGCGCTCGCCGACCTGGGGGCGCAGCTCGTGGCCGCCTACGGTTCGGAGGGAACCGCCCGGGTGCGGTAGACTGTCTTGGTTTTGTGCGCGCTTTCGCGCGCGCTGACGGCACCGCGTTCCGGAACGGCCGGATCCGCGGGAGAACCGGATGCCGCGGCATCCGATTCGATGAGAGGAAAACACATGGCACCGAAGAAGAAGGTGACCGGCCTGATCAAGCTCCAGATCAACGCCGGCGCCGCCAACCCGGCGCCGCCGATCGGCCCCGCGCTCGGTCAGCATGGCGTCAACATCATGGAGTTCTGCAAGGCGTACAACGCCGCGACCGAGTCGCAGCGCGGCAACGTCATCCCCGTCGAGATCACCGTCTACGAGGACCGCAGCTTCACCTTCGTCCTGAAGACCCCGCCCGCCGCCGAGCTGATCAAGAAGGCCGCCGGCGTGCAGAAGGGCTCGAAGACGCCGCACACCGCCAAGGTGGGCAAGCTCACCAAGGAGCAGGTGCGTCAGATCGCCGAGACGAAGCAGCCCGACCTGAACGCGAACGACATCGAGGCCGCCTCGAAGATCATCGCCGGCACCGCCCGTTCCATGGGCATCACGGTCGAGGACTGAGGGGAGTAAAGAACATGGCTACCAAGTCCAAGGCTTACGAGGCAGCGGTCGCGAAGATCGACCGCACCAAGCTCTACTCGCCCGCCGAGGCCGTCGCCCTCGCGAAGGAGACCGGCTCGAAGAAGTTCGACTCGACCGTCGAGGTCGCGCTCAAGCTCTCGGTCGACCCCCGCAAGGCCGACCAGATGGTGCGCGGCACCGTCATGCTCCCGCACGGCACCGGCAAGACCGCGCGCGTCATCGTGTTCGCGACCGGCCCGGCCGCTGAGGCCGCGATCGCCGCGGGTGCCGACGAGGTCGGCGGCGCCGAGCTCATCGAGAAGGTCGCCGGTGGGTGGACCGACTTCGACGCGGCCGTCGCCACGCCCGAGCTCATGGGCCAGGTCGGTCGTCTCGGCAAGGTCCTCGGTCCCCGCGGCCTCATGCCGAACCCGAAGACCGGCACCGTGACCCCCAACCCGGCCAAGGCCGTGGAGGAGATCAAGGGCGGCAAGATCGAGTTCCGCGTCGACAAGCACGCCAACGTGCACTTCGTCGTCGGCAAGGCCTCGTTCACGGCCGAGCAGCTGAACGAGAACCTCAACGCCGCGCTCGAGGAGATCGTGCGTCTCAAGCCGTCGAGCTCGAAGGGTCGTTACATCCAGAAGGGTGCCGTGTCGACCACGTTCGGCCCCGGCATCCCGCTGGACGTCAACTCCATCTGACGCATCGACGTCGCATTCACGAAGGGCCCCGCCATCCGGCGGGGCCCTTTCGCGTCGCCCCGGTCAGCTCGCGCGTCGACCGGCCGACGCTTCCGCGCGCCGCGCGCGCTCGCGCGTCTGCTCCGCCCACGGGCTCCACAGGAACCACTTCGGCACCGCCGCGGCGAGCCGCGGTGGGCCGTCGACCGTGATGAGCCCCGCGTCGACGGCCTCCTTCCAACGCCGATAGCCCTGGAACACGGATGCCAGGTCGGGAGTCGTCATGGTCACGACGAGGTCGACTTCGTAGCCCGGATGCTGGATGCACACCGACACGGCGCCGCGCTCCAGCACGAACCAGATCGTCTGCGGATCGGGCGCGGTGTGTCGCCACTCGATGACGGTGCGCACGGGCGGGAACCTCTCGGGGTCGACCCGCCGATGCATCCACCACATGAGCGTCGTCGCCTCGACGGTCTCGGGTTCGAAGTCGTCGAAGAGCCACTCGATGGCCCAGCGCCCGAGGCTGTCGATGACGCGCTCGAGGTCGCGGCCCGCAGGGGTGAGGTGGTACTCGCGGCCGTGACCCGAGGGCGACGGCCACGTCTGAAGCACGCCGTTGCGCTCGAGGTGACGCAGGCGCTGCACGAGCAGCGACCGCGAGATCCCGGGCATGGCGCGGGCGATTTCGTTGAAGCGCGTGCTGCCGAGCACGAGCTCGCGCACGATGAGGGGAGTCCATCGGTCGGCGATGACCTCGCTCGCCATCGCGACCGGGCAATATTGGCCGTAATCCGCCATGTCACCATGGTGACTCTCCGCGAGCCGCGCGTGTAGTCCTGAATCTGTACCGGATCGGTCACGATCGTGTACTGGAGGCGGCTCCGCTCCGAGCGGAGTCTGTGGGCATGACCACAACCGATGGCACCACACTCACCACCACCTCCGTCCTCGACCGCGCGAAGGAGATCGGCCCGATCCTGGCCGAGCACGCCGAGCGGCACGACCGGGACGCGACCTTCGTCACCGAGGCGTATGACGCGCTCCGTTCGGCGGGGCTGTTGCGAGCCGCCGTTCCGATCGAGCTGGGCGGCGACGGCGCAACGATCCGCGAACTGGCCGCGCTGCAGCGCGAGCTCGCCCACCACTGCGGGTCCACCGCCCTCGCGAGCGCGATGCACCAGCACCTGACGGCCTTCACGGCGTGGCGGTACCGCCGCGGGCTTCCGGGCGCCGAAGCGAGCCTTCGCCGGGTCGCGGATGAGCAGATCGTGCTCGTGTCGACGGGGGGCGGCGACTTCACGCATCCGTCCGGCGAAGCCGTGGCCGTCGACGGCGGCTACGTCGTCAACGGGCGCAAGCGGTTCGTGAGCCAGGGTCCCGTGGGCGCCGTCATGTCGACCATGTTCACGTACGACGACCCGGAGCGCGGGCTGCGCGTGCTCAACACGACCGTGCCGTTCGCGTCGGAGGGCGTCGAACGCGACCACAACTGGGACACGCTCGGCATGCGCGGCACCGCGAGCGACGACGTCGTGCTGACCGACGTGTTCGTGCCGGCCGAGCGGGTGCTCGCCGACCGGCCGCACGGCGTCGTCGACGGTCCGCTGCAGGTGATCGCGAGCATCGCGTTCACGATCATCGCGGGCGCGTACCTCGGCGTGGCCGAGTCCGCCTACGCCGATGCACTCCGCCACGCGGAGCGTCGCGCGGACGACCCGTCGGTGCAGCGCGCGGTCGGCGTCATGCGGGAGCGCCTGCAGGTCGCGGAGTGGGCCCTCGACGGGGCGCTCGCGAGGATCGGCGACGACCCCGCGCCGTCGTACGACTCGTTCCTCGCGGTCATGACGGCCAAGAGCGTCGTCGCCCGCACGGGCGTCGAGGTGTGCGACCTCGCCATGCAGGTCGTCGGCGGGCCCGCGTTCTTCCGCGGCTCGGTCATCGAGCGCGCGTACCGCGACATCCGCGCCGCGGCGTTCCACCCGCTCACGCCGGAGGCGACGCTCTCCGCCCTCGGCCGCCACGCGCTCGGACTGCCTGCTGAGTGAAAACCCCTCGTCGACGTGCCGCCGGGGAGCGGCAGAATGGGGAATCCCGCGCCCCGCGCGGCACGTCGACGAAGGGTCACACCAGCCATGAAGCACACGCGCCTCGGCTCGTCCGGTCTCCCGATCTCGAGGATCATCCTCGGATGCATGAGCTACGGCGACCCGAACCGGGGTGCGCACGCGTGGTCGATGGGGATCGACGACGCGCGCGCATTTTTCCGCCGGGCGATCGAGGCGGGGATCACGACGTTCGACACCGCGAACGTCTACTCGCTCGGCAGCAGCGAGGAGATCACCGGACAGCTGCTGCGCGAGTTCGCGTCGCGCGACGACGTCGTCATCGCGACGAAGGTCGCGATGCGCATGGGCCCGGGTCCCAAGGACTCGGGCCTCTCGCGTGCCGCGATCATGGCGCAGGCGGATGCCTCGCTCCGCCGCCTCGGCACGGACTACATCGACCTCTACCAGATCCACCGCCTCGACCCCGCGGTTCCGATGGAGGAGATCATGGAGGCGCTCCACGACCTCGTGCGCGCGGGCAAGGTCCGCTACATCGGGGCGTCGTCGATGTACGCGTGGCAGTTCGCGAAGCTGCAGCACACCGCCGACCTCCACGGGTGGACGCGCTTCGTGTCGATGCAGGACCAGTACAACCTCCTCATGCGCGAGGAGGAGCGGGAGATGCACCCGCTGTGTCTGGATCAGGGCGTCGGCGTCATCCCGTGGAGCCCGCTGGCACGCGGCCGCCTCACGCGCGAATGGGGCACCGAGACGGCGCGCACCGCGACCGACGACTTCGGCAACACGCTCTACCACCAGCAGGAGGAGTCCGACCGCGCGATCATCGACGCCGTCGGCGCGATCGCTGGCGAACGCGGAGTCTCCCGGGCGCAGGTCGCGCTCGCGTGGGTGCTCTCCAAGCCGGCCGTGTCCGCGCCGATCATCGGCGCGACGAAGCCGCACCACCTCGACGAGGCGATCGCCGCGGTCGATCTCGAGCTCACCGACGACGAGATCGCGCGGCTCGAGGCGCCGTACGCGCCGCGGATGCCGGAAGGGTTCTGAGCCGGCCGGGCGCCGTAACGAAGAGCCGGCGGATGCCGCATCCGCACTACCGTCGAATCGTGACGGACCTTCGCGACACCCTCGGAATCGACGCCCCGATCGTCCTCGGGCCGTTCGGCGGGCTCTCGTCGATCGAGCTCACGGCGGCGGTGAGCGAGCTCGGCGGGCTCGGCTCGCACGGGCTGTACGGATACACCCCCGAGCGCATCCGCGACACGATCGCGGCGCTGCGCGAGCGCACAGCACGGCCGTTCGCGGTGAACGTGTGGCTCACCACGGGAGATGAGGTGGCCCCGGCCGAGGTCGACCTCGGGCCGCGCATCGCCGAGCTCGCGCCGCTGTTCGAGGAGCTCGGCCTGCCGCTGCCGAATCCGCCCGCCGCCTTCCTGCCCGAGCTCGAGGCGCAGCTCGAGGCGGTGCTCGATGCCGCTCCGGCTGTGCTGAGCGTCGTGTACGGCGTACCGGATGCGCGGTTCGTCGAGGCGGCGCGGGAGCGCGGCATCCGTCTCATCGGCACCGCCACCACCGTCGCCGAGGCCGTCGCCCTCGACGAAGCGGGCGTGGACGCGATCGTCGCAACAGGCGCCGAAGCGGCGGGGCACCGCGTGTCGTTCCTCGCCCCGGCGGAGGAGTCCCTCGTCGGCACGTTCGCCCTCGTGCCCCAGGTGGTGGACGCCGTGCGCGTTCCCGTCATCGCGGCGGGCGGCATCGCCGACCGGCGTGGCGTCGCGGCGGCCTTCGCGCTCGGCGCGTCGGGTGTGCAGGTGGGCACCGCCTTCCTGCGCACCGAGGAGTCCGCGGCGCCGCCGTCGCACCGGCGGGCGATCGCCGAGGCAACCGACACGACCACCGTGCTCACGCGGGCGATGAGCGGGCGGCTCGCGCGCGGCATCCCGAACCGGGCCATGCGGATGCTGGAGGATGCGGAGGTCCTCCCGTTCCCCGCGCAGAACTGGCTCAGCGGGCAGTTCCGCGCTGAGGCGGGGCGCCGCGACATCGGCGATCTCGTGTCGCTGTGGGCGGGGCAGTCGGCGCCGCTCGCGCGGCGGGACACGGCGGCCGAGGTGTTCGCCGAGCTGCTCGCGGGCGTGCCCGGCTGACGCTCGCCCGCGGGATCACTCGGTCGGAAGAACGTCGAACCCGCGCGAGCCGGTGGGTGCGGCATCCGTCACGTTCGCCTCGCGCACGTGCGAGCCGGGCGGTCCTTCGGCCATCCACGCGACCACTTCGTCGACCTGCTCGGGGGTGCCCTCGATCTCGGCCTCGACGCTCCCGTCGCGGCGGTTTCGCACCCACCCGCTCACCCCCGCATCGCGCGCCACCATGCGCATCGTGTAGCGATAGCCGACGCCCTGGACCTCTCCCCGGACGACCACGTGCACGCGCTTCATGCCTCCATCGTGCCGTGACGCGGCCCCTGGGCACGAGGCCGGCGGGGTGCGATGATGCCGGCATGGGCACTGTCGACGACTATCTCGCCTCGCTCGACCCGACCGACCGCGAGGTCATCGCACACGTGTTCGACGTCGCGCGCGAGACGATCCCCGACGTCGAGCAGGGCACGAGCTACGGCATGCCCGCGCTGCTCTACCGGGGCAAGGCGCTCATCGCGGTGATGCGCACGAAGAAGCACATCGGCGTCTATCCCTTCAGCGGACTCGTGCCCGCGCGCATCGCGCCCGCGCTCGAGGGGATCGAGCACGACAAGGGGACGATCCGGTTCCAGCCCGAGGATCCGCTGCCCGACGACACGATCCGCGCGATCGTCGAGGCCCGGCGCGCCGAGATCGAGGACCCGTCGCTCAGGAAGGCAGCACGAGGCTGACCGCGATCGCGAACATCACGACCGCGATCACTCCGTCGAGGATCCGCCACGCGCGCGGCGTCGACAGCCACCGGCTGAGGAAGCGCGCGCCGAGCGCGAGGCCGAAGAACCACAGCACGCTCGCGGCCATCGCCCCGACGGCGAACACCCACCGTGCGTCGCCGTGCGTGTTGGCGACCGACCCGAGCAGGAACACCGTATCGAGGTACACGTGCGGGTTGAGCCACGTGAGCGCGAGGCACGTGAGGATCACCGGAACGAGCCGCGTGCGGCGCTTCGTGGCGGTGGCGGCGGGGGACGTTCCGGATGCCGCGGGTTCGGCGGCGGCATCCGTCTCTGCTCGTGCGTCGAGCACCTGACCGCCCGGCGTGAGCGCGCGCCGCAGCGCGAGGATCCCGTACCCCGTGAGGAAGAGGGCGCCTGCCCAGCGGACGACGTCGACGATCCACGGCACCGCGAGCAGCACGAGACCGATGCCCGAGACGCCGAGGGCGATGAGGACGGCGTCGGATGCCGCGCAGATCGCCGCGACGACGAGCACGTGCTCGCGGCGAAGGCCCTGACGCAGCACGAAGATGTTCTGCGCGCCGATGGCGACGATGAGCGAGAGGCCGAGGCCGAATCCCGCGAGGGCGGAAGGGATCACGCCTCCGACGTTAGGCATCACCGAAGGCGAAGACCAGCTCAGTATTCTTCAGGACCATTAGCATGGCTTACGTGAGGATCTCGCCTGAGCTCGCCGAGACCGTCGCCGTCGCCGTCGACGAGGGGACGCTCGATGCTGCCGCGCGCCGCCTGCACATCACTCCGTCCGCGGTGAGCCAGCGCATCAAGACCCTCGAGGAGCAGCTCGGTCGCACCGTCCTCGTGCGTTCGAAGCCGGTGAGGGCGACGGATGCCGGAGCCGCCGTCGTGCGCCTCGCGCGCCAGCTCGCCCTGCTCGAACACGATGTGCTCGCCGAGCTCGGCGTGGGCGACGAGGGCTCGCGCGCGCTCGTGTCGGTGCCGCTCGCGGTCAACGCCGACTCGCTCGCGACATGGTTCCTGCCCCCGCTCGCGCGGTTGAGCGCGCGGCTGCCCGTCGTGTTCGAGCTGCATCGCGATGACCAGGACTTCACGGCCGGCCTCCTCGAGTCGGGGACCGTCATGGGAGCCGTCACCTCGCGTGCGACGCCGGTCGCCGGATGCCGCGTCAGCAACCTCGGCACCATGCGGTACGAGGCCGTCGCAACCCCCGAGTACCTCGCGCGCTGGCTCCCCGACGGCGTCGAGGCCGGCGCGCTCGCGGTCGCGCCGGTCGTGGAGTTCGACCGCCGCGACGATCTCCAGTCGCAGTGGCTCACGGCGCGCGGTGTCGACGCCTCCGCCCCGCCCCGTCACTACGTGCCGGCGTCGAACGACTTCGCCACCGCGATCAAGCTCGGGCTCGGATGGGGACTGCTGCCGCGGTTCCAGTCGGCCGACGCGCTCGACTCGGGCGCGCTTGTTCCGCTCGGCGGCCCGCCGATCGACGTCGCGCTGCACTGGCAGCAGTGGAATCTGCGCTCGCCGCTGCTCGACGCGGTCGCGGACGAGATCGTGGCGGAGGGGAGGCGTGTGCTGGGGCCGTGAACCCGACCTGCTGAGCGAGCGCGGACGCTCAGTCGTCGCTGATGCGCAGCACGACCTTGCCCCGCGTGTGACCGCGCTCCAGCTCGGTGTGGGCGTCCGCGGCATCCGCGAGATCGAACACCCGGTCGACGTAGACCTGCACCGCGCCGGACTCCAGCAGCCGCGCGATCGTGGCGAGCGCGACCCCGTCGGGCACGACCTTGTACGACGTCGCGCGCACGCCCGCTTCGGCGGCGGCTTCGGCATAGCCGGGCCACGCGCCGGTCGGCACCATGACGTACAGGCCGCCCGGGCGCAGCACGGTCAGCGAGCGCGTGCCCGTGTCGTCGTGCACATTGCCGACGAGGTCGATCACCACATCGACGTCGCCGACGACGTCTTCGAAGCGGGTGGTCGTGTAGTCGACGACGACGGATGCCCCGAGCTCACGCAGCCACGCCGCGTTGCGTCCCGACCCGGTCGCCGTCACGTGCGCTCCGAAGTACGCCGCGAACTGCACGGCGAAGTGCCCGACGCCGCCGCTCCCGGCGTGGATGAGGATGCGCTGGCCCTCATGCGCATGCGCCGTTTCGACGATGAGGCCCCATGCGGTCAGCGCCGCGAGCGGTACGCCCGCCGCCTCGACGTGCGACAGCGAAGGAGGCTTGCGCGCGACCGACAGCGCCGGGACGACGGCGTACTCCGCGTACGTGCCGGTCGTGCGGGGGAACGCCGTCATGCCGAACACCTCCGCGCCCGGCTGCAGCGGGTGCGACTCGTACGGCGACTTCACGACGACCCCGCTGAAGTCGTAGCCGAGGATCGCCGGGTAGCCCTCGATCGCCGACGTGGCTCCCTTGCCGGCGCGTGTCTTCGCGTCGATGGGGTTCACTCCCGCCGCGACGACGCGCACGAGAAGCTCACTCAGGACGGGAGTGGGAACAGGGGCGGATGCGACGCGCAGCGCGTCGGCCGGACCGGGCGCGTCGTACAACACGGCGCGCATGACCTCGGGCGGGTCGGGGACAGGCAGGGGAGGGGCACCCGGGACCGAGGCGGTTCGCAATGGCCGGAATCTCATCGGTCGCTCCTTCCGTTGAGAGTGCGGCACACATCGTTCCCGCTCCGCCCAGTCAACTCCTCGTATGTCTCGGGCGTGTTACACGAGTGCTACCGCGGCGAGAAACACCCGTCACGCGAACCCCATCCGTCACTTCTCGAGCAGGCGTCGCGTCGACTCCAGCTCGTCGAACTCACCCGGCTCTTCGGCCAGGCCGAAGGCGTGCAGCAGTACCGCGAAGCGGCGCACGTCGTCGACACTCCACAAGCGGAGCGCCTCCGCGAGGTCGCTGCGCTCAGGGCTTCGCGACTGCTCGAGGCGCCGGCGACCTTCGTCGGTGAGCGACAGCAGCGACGAACGGCGGTCGTTCGGATCGGGCGTGCGCTCGACGAGCCCGACGTTTTCGAGCCACGCCACCGTGCGGCTCGTGAGTCCCTTGTCGAGCGTGAGCGCCTCGGACAGCGCCGACACCGTGATCGGCTCGTCCCGCGCGATGCGCACGAACACCTTGTACGCCCCGGGGTGCATGCCGGGCTCGATGCGCTCGGCGGCGTCCTGGATCTGCCGGCGGAACCGATTCACGATGTCGCTGAGCTCCGCCTCGAGGACGCGCACCGCCAGGGTGCGCTCCTCGGGGTCGGCGGCGCGCGCGGTCATCGCGACTCGCCCTCCGGCTTCGTCGATCGGGTGGCGGATGCCGCGGCACCCGTGTCGTCATCGGTCGTGTCGACCAGCGTCTGCATGCCCTGCGGCACCGACACCGTCGCGAGGTCGGCCTCGCCGGCTTCGAGCCGCTGGCTCGTTGTCATTCGGGTCAGCGGCTTGTTCGGCAGGAACACGATCGCGATGAGCGAGATCACGGCGAACGGCACGGCGATGAGGAACGACTGGGCGATGCCCTGCGCGTAGATGTCCTCGACGACGATGCGCAGCACCTCGGGCATCTCGGAGACGCGGGGGAGGGTGCCGGACTGCAGCACGTCCATCCAGTGCTGCGCCTTGTCGCCGAGCGACATGATGGCCGTCGCGACGTCGTCCTTGCGGTCGGCGAACAGGCCCGTGACGGCGGATGCCAGCGCGGCGCCCATGATCGACACGCCGACCGTGCCGCCGAGGCTGCGGAAGAACGCGACCCCCGAGCTCGCGACGCCGATCTCGGTCGGCTTGGCGGTGTTCTGCACGACCAGCACGAGGTTCTGCATCGTCATGCCGACGCCGGCGCCGAGCAGGAACATGTACACCGAGACGAGCACGAAGTTCGTGTCGTAGTGGATCGTCGACAGCAGGTACGAGCCCGCGATCAGCGAGAGCGCTCCGATGATGAGATACGGCTTCCAGTGGCCGTACCGCGTGATGAGCGCGCCGACGCCCATCGACGCGATGAGCAGGCCCGCGATCATCGGGATGGTCATGAGGCCCGCCTCGGTCGGCGACGCGCCGCGTGCGAGCTGCATGTACTGGCTGAGGAACACGGATGCGCCGAACATCGCGATGCCCGTCGCGATCGATGCGATCACCGAGAGCGTGAACGTGCGGTTCCGGAAGAGCGAGAGCGGAACGAGAGGCTCCTTCGAGCGCAGCTCGACGATGATGAACAGCGCCGTCGCGACGATCGCGCCGCCGACCATGAGGATCGTCTCGGTGCTCCACCACTCGAACGAGTCGCCGGCGAGCGAGATCCAGATGAGCAGGAGACCCGCGGCGATCGACAGCAGCACGATGCCGAGGTAGTCGATCGACACCTTGCGTCGGGCGATCGGCGAGATGTGGAGCGTCTTCTGCACGATGATGAGGGCCGCGACCGCGACGGGGAGCGCGACGAAGAAGTTCCAGCGCCAGCCCCACGCGTCGGTGATGAGACCGCCCAGGAGCGGACCGCCCACGGTCGCCAGAGCCATGACGGCGCCGAACAGGCCCATGTACCGGCCGCGCTCGCGCGGGCTGATGATGTCGGCCATGAGCACCTGGCTGAGTGCCGCGAGACCGCCCGCGCCGATGCCCTGCACCGCGCGGAAGGCGATGAGCATGCCGGGATCCTGCGAGAAGCCGGCGGCGGCGGTCGCGAGCACGAAGATCACGATCGACAGCTGGTAGAGCACCTTGCGGTTGGTGAGGTCGGCCAGCTTTCCCCAGATCGGCGTCGAGATCGCCGTCGTGAGCAGGGTCGCGGTGATCACCCAGGTGAACGCGGCCTGGTCACCGTCGAGGTCGTGGATGATGACCGGCAGCGACGTCGAGACGACCGTCGAGGCGAGCATCGACACGAACATGCCGAGGATCAGACCGGACAGGGCCTCGAGCACCTGCCGATGGGTCATTGCGGGCTTGGAGCTGCCCGGCGCTGCGTCAGGGGAGGGATTCGACATGAAGCTCTTTTCGAAGCGGGAGGGAACGGATGCCGCGCCGGAAGGGCACGGCCAAGATCGTTGACGAAAGTCAACTATATAGTCAATCGTTGATCTACGTCAACTATTCCCGTTCTTGCGCGCGTGGACGTTTGCGGCGGCCTGCGCGGGTCGCCGCATCCGTCCTTCCGTCTTCTAGAGCGCTGCAGCTCCCGCCTCTGCGACCGTCTGGTCCTGCTCGCCGGAGCCGCCGCTCGCGCCGACCGCCCCCACGACCTTGCCGTCGCGGGTGAGGGGGATGCCTCCCGCGAAGATCGCGACGCCGCGCCCGTGCGCGTTGGTGGTGTGGATGCCGAAGAACTGCTGCGTCGGCTGCGAGTTGTCGCCGAGGTCCTTCGTCGAGATGTCGAACGCGCGCGAGGTCCACGCCTTGCTGATCGAGATCTCGATGCTGCCGATCCACGCGCCGTCCTGGCGCACGTGCGAAACGAGGTTGCCGCCGGCATCGACGACGGCGATGTTCATGGGCTGGCCGATCTCGTCGGCGCGCTTCTCGGCCGCGGCGATCACGCGCCGGGCGTCTTCGAGGGTGATGGACATGGGTGTTCCTTTCGTGGGTGTCGGGTGGGTGTCGGGTGGTTCAGGCCTTGATGTAGCCGTTGGGGTTGAGCACGTACTTGCGGGCGGCCCCCTTGTCGAAGTCGGCATAGCCCTGCGGCGCGTCCTCCAGTGGGATCGGGGTCGCGTTGACGGCCTTCGCGATCTGCACGCGGTCGTAGAGGATCGCCATCATGAGCTGCCGGTTGTAGCGCATGACCGGGCACTGGCCCGTCGTGAACGACAGCGACTTCGCCCACCCGAGCCCCAGTCGCAGCGACAGCGAGCCGACCTTGGCTGCCTCGTCGACGCCGCCCGGATCGCCGGTCACGTACAGACCCGGGATGCCGAGCGCGCCACCCGCGGCGGTGAGATCCATGAGGGAGTTGAGCACCGCGGCGGGGGCTTCGTGACTCGCGTCGGCTCCGTGGACGCGCGCCTCGAACCCGACGGCGTCGACCGCGCAGTCGACCTCGGGCACGCCGAGGATCTGCTCGATCTGGTCCTTCGGGTCGCCCTTGGAGACGTCGACGGTCTCGGCGCCGAACGAGCGCGCCTGGGCCAGGCGGTCCGAGTTGAGATCGCCCACGATGACCACCGCCGCGCCGAGCAGCTGCGCGCCGACGGCGGCGGCGAGCCCGACAGGACCGGCACCCGCGATGTAGACGGTCGACCCGGGCTTGACGCCCGCGGTGTACGCGCCGTGGAAGCCCGTCGGGAAGATGTCCGACAGCATCGCGAGGTCGAGGATCTTCTCGAGCGCCTGGTCGCGATCGGGGAACTTCAGCAGGTTCCAGTCCGCGTAGGGCACGAGCACGTACTCGGCCTGGCCGCCGACCCAGCCGCCCATGTCGACGTAGCCGTACGCGCTGCCGGGGCGGTCGGGGTTCACGTTCAGGCAGATGCCGGTCTTGCCCTCCTTGCAGTTGCGACAGCGGCCGCACGCGATGTTGAACGGCACCGACACGATGTCGCCCACCTCGATGAACTCCACGTCGGGGCCTGTCTCGACGACCTCACCGGTGATCTCATGACCGAGCACGAGCCCGACCGGAGCCGTCGTGCGCCCGCGCACCATGTGCTGGTCCGAGCCGCAGATGTTCGTCGCGACGGTTCGCAGGATCGCGCCGTGCGGCACCTTCCGGCCGACGTTCGCGGGATTGACCCCCGGGCCGTCCTTGAGCTCGAATTCGGGGTAGTCCGTGTCGATGACTTCGACGACTCCGGGCCCCTTGTAGGCCACAGCTCTGTTCGCAGACATCCTCGTCCTTCCTCGCGGCCGAGGTCTTCCGAGGGTCGGCCGCATCGCCGATTCGGGGCGCGCCGGTGCGCCTCGGCATCAGCCTTTACCTCTGCGTGTGGCGTCGCAATAGGGGTCGTGTTCGGCGGCGGAGGGTGCGCCGCGGCGGCGGCGGCGAGAGGATGGGCGCGTGTTCAGCGTGGAGCTCGTGCTCGACCCCGAGACGGAGAGCACGGTGCGCGAGGACTGGGACCGCCTGCTCGCGGCCGACCTGCCGAGCGCGGGCCGCAACCCGGCGCCGAGCAACCGACCGCACGTGACCCTCGCCGTGCGGGACGACCTCGAGCCGTCGGTGTTCACCGGTGTCGCGGACCTGCTGCCGGTGACCCTCGAGCTCGGCGGCACGTTGCTGCTGGGCCACCGCGACCGCTTCATCCTCACCAGGCACATCGTCGTCAACCGGGCGCTCCTCGACGTGCACCTCGCCGTCGCGGACCTCGCCGGCCCGCCCGAGCCGCGGTACTCCAATACGCTGCCCGACCGCTGGACGCCCCACGTGACGCTCGCTCGCGGCCTCACCGCGACGCGGCTTGCGACGGCGCTGCGTCTCATCTCGCACCGGCACGTGGTGGGCGAGGCGACGGGACTGCGCGTGTGGAACGCGGAAGAGCGCATCGTGACGACGCTGCGGTGAAGGGGACTCGCCGGCCGCGCGGTCAGTCGGCGAGGGCGAGGGCGCGGAACGGCTCGCGCGGAGCAACGGGAGGCTGCGGCATCCGCTGTTCCCTCCGCGTCGTCGCGGCGACGTGCCTGCGGTGCAGCTCGTCGATGAGCGCCGTCGCGAGGCGAACGAGCTTCGCGATCTCTGCGTCGTCGCGATCGACCCACTGGCAGCGCGGCTCGTCGTCGACGGGTACGAAGCCGTCGTGCTGCTCCCAAGCGACGAGCGTGCGCTCGGCGCCGAGCACGTGCTGCTGCCACCACACCTGACGCAGGTACGAGCGCGGGATGCTGCGCCACGGCTTGTTGGTCGTCTTGATCTCGGCGAGCGTGATGCGCCCCGCGGAGTCGACCGCCAGCCCGTCGGGCGTCGCGAGGTGCCGCTTCTCGACGACCGCGTGGAAGAGAGCCGTCGACGGCAGGATGCCGTGCGTCGCGGCGAGCCACCGCGCGATCTCGGGTTCGCGCTGCCGCCCGTGCGCCGTGTACGCGTTGCCCGAGAACCCCGTGCCCGAAAGACCGAGCTTGGCGTCGGCCGCGCGGGCGATCGCGCGCTCGGACGTGAGCGCCGCGACATCCGTCGCCGTGATGCCGCGCGATCGCGCACGTACCCAAGCCACCCGATCGCGGGAGTCCGCGACGATGCGGGCGGCGAGTTCGGGGGTCACGCGTTCGAGGGTAGCCCGGGCGGCGGACGTCTGCCGGGTGCGACCCGCGGGCCGGTGCCCCTCCTGGGGCTCGTCCTGCGCCGAGTGCACGACTTCCCGTCGAATGCACGACATCTCGACGTGGCGCGCTCGTGCATTCGACGTGATGTCGTGTACTCGGTGAGGGGGTACGGGGTCGGCGTCGAGCGGTGGGTGGGTCCTCCCCAGGCGCTCATGCATACCGAGATTCCCCAGCACCCCGGCGCCGATCGCGCCAAGAGGAGGCGGATGCTGGACAGTCGAGCGTGCCCCGAACCGTCACGGCCGATGAACTGACGCCGCTCATACGATCCCGGAGCGACCTTGTCGCGCTCGGGTGGACAGAGCGCGGTATCGACGGCGCGGTCCGCGCGGAGCGCCTGCGCCTCATCCGCCGCGGCTGGTACATGGATGCCGACGACTGGGCAGAGCTATGGCCCGAGGGCCGCCACTCGGCACACGTGATCGTCGTCGCGCGCGACGCGCGCGGGTCGGCGGTGATGTCGCACGAGTCAGCCGCTGTGCTGTGGCAGCTTCCGCTCTACCGGCACCGCCCGTCCCGGGTGCACATGACGACGACGTCCCCTCGCCGGATCTCGAGCGGGCCGGACGTCCTGCGCCATGTCGCCCCGCTGCGGCCCGGCGACATCGCGGTGCGCGACGGCATCCGCGTCACCTCGCTGCAACGAACGGTGTTCGACCTGCTCCGGACGGTTCCGCCGGAGGCTGCGATCACCGCTGCCGATGCAGCTGAGCGCCAGATCGCGTCGAACGGCCGAGAGTGGAACGCCGAGCGCGCCGAGCGGTGGCGGCGGGACCTCGCGGCGGTGCTGGACGAAGCGACCGGCGCGAGAGGCATCCGTCAAGCCCGACGCCTCGCGCCGTTGACCGACGGCCGCTCCGAGTCACCGGGTGAATCGGTGAGCCGACTGCAGCTCATCCGCCTCGGGTTCGCTGCGCCGTCCGTTCAGGTCGCTGTACCGGCTCCTCACGGCGGCTTCTATTACGTCGACTTCGGGCTCGACGACGTCGGCGCGTTCGGCGAGTTCGACGGCCGCAGCAAGTACCTCGACGAATCCGTGCGCCGCGGCGTCGCTCTCGAACAGGTCCTCTTCGAGGAGAAGCAGCGCGAGGACTGGATCCGTGGCACGAGCGGGCGTCGGCTCGTGCGCTGGGAGGACGAGCACATCGACACGCCCGCACGCCTCGCCACGCGCCTGGCGGCGTTCGGCATCCGGCCGCCGCACTGACCGTTCGCCGAATGCACGACTTCGTGCCGAGTGCACGACTTCCGGACGTCGGTAGGGCGTGCAATCGACGGCAAGTCGTGCACTCGGCGAAGAGGAGGAGAGAGGAGGGGCGAGGGAGGGGGCGAGGGAGGAGGCGGGCTCGATTTGGGAGACGGGGGCGGCTCCCGTAGACTGATGCGAGCCGAAGACCGCCGGTCATCGACGTGCGCGCAAGCGCATGACGATCGAAGCTCTGCGATGCAGGGGCCTGCGCAGGTGTCACGAACGAACTCCTGGATGATCCGGGCCGAAGCTCCGTGCGCTTGCGCCGGAGCTTTTTCCATTGTGGGCGAGATCAGATGAGCGGATGCCTCCGGCCCGGCGCCCCGCCACCGCGGAGCGTCTCGTACACACAAGGAGTGGCCATGGCGCAGAAGGAAGCATCGGTCGCCGAGCTCACGAAGCACTTCGAGAACTCGACCGCCGTTCTGCTGACCGAGTACCGCGGTCTGACGGTGAAGGAGCTCAAGGAGCTCCGCAACAGCATCCGTCAGGACGCGGAGTACGCCGTGGTGAAGAACACGCTGACCAAGATCGCCGCGAACAACGCGGGGATCACGTCGCTGGACGACGACCTCAAGGGTCCGTCGGCCATCGCTTTCGTGCACGGTGACCCGGTCTCCGTCGCGAAGGGTCTGCGCGCCTTCGCCAAGGCACACCCTCTTCTCGTGATCAAGGGCGGTTTCTTCGACGGGAACCCCCTGACCGCGGACGAGGTCAACAAGCTCGCCGACCTCGAGAGCCGTGAAGTCCTGCTGGCGAAGCTCGCCGGTGCGATGAAGGCCTCGCTGACCAAGGCGGCATACGTCTTCAATGCGCTTCCGTCGAAGGCCGTTCGCACGGTCGACGCGCTGCGCGCGAAGCAGGAGTCCGCGGCCTGACATCGGGCCCCGGCGTGAATACCCCAATCAAGGAGAAACATCATGGCTAAGCTCAGCACCGAGGAGCTGCTCGACGCGTTCAAGGAGCTCACGCTCATCGAGCTCTCGGAGTTCGTCAAGGCGTTCGAGGAGACCTTCGACGTCACCGCCGCCGCGCCCGTCGCGGTCGCCGCTGCCGGCGCCCCCGCCGGTGGTTCCGGCGACGCCGCCGCCGAGGAGGAGAAGGACTCGTTCGACGTCATCCTCGAGGCCGCCGGCGACAAGAAGATCCAGGTCATCAAGGTCGTCCGCGAGCTCACCTCGCTCGGCCTCGGTGAGGCGAAGGCCGTCGTCGACGGTGCTCCGAAGCCCGTGCTCGAGGGCGCGAACAAGGAGACCGCCGACAAGGCGAAGGCCGCCCTCGAGGAGGCCGGCGCGACGGTCACCCTGAAGTAATTCAGCGTTTCACGCGTCACGAAGGCCCCCGGGTTCGCCCGGGGGCCTTCGTCATGCCCGCGCGGAGCGACGCGTGGGCCGGCCGCGCTAGCGGGGCGTCGCGCGCATGTCGACCGCCATCGCCGACTGCAGCGAGTCCGGATGCGCGGTCGAGGTGCGCATCACCAGTGTCGGCTTCAAGCGCACCTCCGTCGGCGGCAGGTCGGGATCGGCAAGGTGGCGCTCCAGGAGAGCGACCGCGGCCGCTCCCTGCTCACGCGGGACCTGCCGCAGCGTCGTGAGCGAGAACATCTCGGCGTACTCGTGGTCGTCGATGCCCACGACGCTCAATTCGCTGGGAACTCGGATGCCGAGCCGCCGTGCCGCGATGATCGCGCCGATCGCGACCTCGTCGCACACGCCGACGATCGCGGTCGGTCGCCGGCGGGCGTCGCCCAGCAGATCGACCGCCGCCGCGTAGCCGCCGGGGCACGTCACATCCGACGGCACATGGCGGACGTGCTCGGAGAGCGCGGCATCCGTCATCGTCTCGACATAGCCCGACATGCGACGGCGGTCGACGTGCGCCCAGTGCGTCGTCGACCTGCCGCCCAGGAACACGATGTCGCGGTGGCCGAGGTCGATGAGGTGCTCGGTCGCGCGTCGCGCCGCATGACCGTCGTCGATCGACACGACGCTCGTCGCCGAGGTCGCCGCGACGACGCTCACGACAGGCCGGTCGAGGGCGAGCATGCGCTCGAGCTCTTCGTCCTCGGGCTCGAGTCCCACCGCGATGAGCCCGTCGAACCGCTTGCGTGCGAGGAAGTGCTCGAAGATGCGGCGACGCCCCGGCGTGCCGGGCTTGGCGTCGTACAGCGCGAGATCCAGCCCGCGCTCGAGCAGGGCGTGCTGGATGCCCTCGAGAACCTCGGCGAAGAACCACCGGTTGACGTAGGGCATGACGACGCCGACGGTCTGGGTCCGGCCCGTCGCGAGGCTCACCGCGCTCGTCGACGGGACGTAGCCGAGCGACGCCGCCGCGTCCAGGACGCGCGTGCGCGTCCGCTCCGAGACGTATCCCGATCCGGTGAGGGCACGACTGGCCGTCGACTTCGACACGCCTGCAAGGCGTGCGACGTCGGCGATGCCGCCCACCCGGACACCTCCCTCGGTTTCACGCGCCGTCGCGCACCAGGGCGCCGGTCCGCCAGGGTTCGGGAACCGGTTCCATCCCCATCCTGCCCTGGAAACCCGCCACGCGCTAGGGAAAGTCGCTGTATTTATCGACTTGTGATCGCATTCGATTGTGCGGACGCACCTCATCCCCTAGCGTGATTCTGGAATCGGTTCCCGAAGTTCCTTGCGCCGGTTCTGGCGGGTCATCAACGTCCCGCACATCTCAACGAGGAGGACCAATGAAGACACAGAGACGAGGGAGGCTCCTCATCTCAGTGGCCGCGGCCGGCGTCGCGGGTATCGCTCTCGCCGGCTGTTCCGGCGGCCCGGGTTCGGGCGGCGGCGGAGGAGACGAGGGTGGTGGCGGCGACAACGTCGTGACCATCTACGGCACGATCGCGGACACAGAGGCCGAGCTCCTCGAGGAGTCGTGGGCCGAGTGGGAGGAAGAGAACGGCATCGACATCCAGTACGAGTCGTCGAAGGAGTTCGAGGCTCAGATCGCCGTTCGCGCACAGGGCGGCAACGCCCCCGACATCGCGATCTTCCCGCAGCCCGGTCTGCTCGCCGACATGGCTCGGCGCGATTTCCTGAAGCCTGCTCCGCAGAGCGTGCAGGACAACGTCTCCGAGTACTGGACCGAGGACTGGGCCAACTACGGCACCGTCGACGGCACGCTCTACGGTGCGCCGCTCATGGCGAGCGTCAAGGGCTGGATCTGGTACTCGCCGGCCACGTTCGAGGAGCACGGCTGGGAGATCCCGAACTCGTGGGACGAGCTGCTCGACCTGACCGCGCAGATCCAGGCCGACATCGGCGGGCCGCCGTGGTGCGTCGGATTCGGATCGGATGCGGCCACCGGCTGGCCCGGCACCGACTGGATCGAGGACGTCGTCCTGCGCCAGTCCGGCACCGAGGTCTACGACGAGTGGGTCGCGAACGAGATCCCGTTCACCGACCCGGCCATCAAGTCGGCGTTCGACGAGGTGGGCAAGATCCTGCTCAACCCCGACTATGTGAACGCGGGCTTCGGCGGCACCGACACCATCGTGACCACGCCGTTCGGCGACCCGGCCGCGGCGCTCGTGTCGGGTGAGTGCACGCTGCACCACCAGGCGTCGTTCTACGACGGCTTCATCACCGACGCCGGCGGCACCGTCGCCGAGGACGGCGACATCTGGGCGTTCATCACGCCGGGCTTCGGCGGCGAGGCCGCCGAAGGCGCGGTCGTGACGGGCGGTGGCGAGATCGTCGGCGCGTTCGACGACTCCGAGTCGACCGTCAAGGTGCTCGAGTACCTCTCGAGCCCCGAGTGGGCGAACAGCCGCGTGAGCCTCGGTGGCGTGATCAGCGCCAACAAGGGTCTCGACCCCGAGAACGCCTCCAGCAACATCCTCAAGGAGGCCATCGGCATCCTCCAGGACGACACCACGACCTTCCGGTTCGACGCATCCGACCTGATGCCGTCGGCCGTGGGCGCCGGAACGTTCTGGCAGGGCATGCGCGACTGGGTCAACGGCACGCCGACCGACACTGTCCTCGAGCAGATCGAGGCAGGCTGGCCGTCGAGCTGACCTTCCTGAACGGGGCCGCCCTTCCCAAAGGGCGGCCCCGTTCCCTACCGTGAACGCAATGGACGTCCCCGGGTCCGACGACGCACTCGAAAGGTAGCCATGTCCGATTTCTTCCGATGGTTGAGCACGCTCAACCCGTGGCTGGAGATCATCGTCATCGTCGGGATCTTCCTCGCCGTAGTGGGGCTGATCCTCTTCTTCATCGAGATCGCGCCCCGACCGGGACGGATGTACACGATCATCCGTCTCGTCGCGTGCGTGGTCGGTCCCGTGCTGGTGCTCTTCCTGCTCCAGTCATGGATCGAGGCGATGATCGCAGCGGCCGTGCTCGGCCTCCTGTTCTTCTTCCTGGATAAGAGGGCACGCGACGGTGCGGGCTCGCTCTTCCAGCTCGTGGGCTTCCTGACGCCCGCGATCGCGCTCCTGGCCGTCGGCCTCATCGTTCCGACGATCCAGACGACGATCCAGGCGTTCATGAACTCGCGCGGCACCGAGTTCATCGGCTTCGACAACTTCGCGTGGATCTTCACGCAGCCGGCGAACGTGCGCATCATCATCAACACGATCGTGTGGGTGCTCGTGGCCCCCGTCGTCTCGACGATCGCAGGTCTCGCGTACGCGTACTTCATCGACAAGTCCCGCGGGGAGCGGTACTACAAGATCCTCGTGTTCATGCCGATGGCCATCTCGTTCGTGGGCGCCTCGATCATCTGGCGCTTCATGTACGCGGTGCGCCCGGCGGGGTCGAACCAGATCGGCTTCCTGAACCAGATCATCGTGTGGTTCGGCGGTCAGCCGCTGAACTTCCTCGCGGCCGAGCCGTGGAACACGCTCTTCCTGATCGTGGTGCTGATCTGGATCCAGACCGGTTTCGCGATGGTGATCCTCTCCGCCGCGATCAAGGGCGTGCCGACCGAGCAGCTCGAGGCGGCGGAGCTCGACGGCACGAACGCGTGGCAGAAGTTCATCAACGTGGTCGTGCCCGGCATCCGGCCCGCTCTCATCGTCGTCCTGACGACGATCTCGATCGCCTCTCTGAAGGTCTTCGACATCGTCCGCACGATGACCGCGGGTGCGAACAACACGTCGGTTCTCGCGAATGAGATGTACACGCAGTTCCGCAGCTTCGAGGCCGGACGCTCGGCCGCGTTCGCGGTGATCCTGTTCATCCTCGTGCTGCCGATCGTCGTCTACAACGCGGTGCAGCTGAAGAAGCAGCGGGAGGTGCGCTGATGAGCGCGGTGATGCCCGTCGATCTCCCGATCGACGAAGAAGGCCAGGACGAGTTGAAGCGCGGTGCGCGCAAGGCCGACAAGATCCAGCTCGGGTCGACCAAGCGAAAGCTCTCGTCGCCGTGGGCGACCGCGGCCGCGCTGATCATCGCGATCCTGTGGACGATCCCGACCTTCGGCCTGCTGGTCTCGTCGTTCCGACCGCGTGAGCTCATCCAGACCACGGGTTGGTGGACGGTCTTCGAGAACTGGGGTTGGACGCTCGACAATTACGCGACGGCGCTGCAGTCGGGCAACAGCCAGTTGAACATGGCGGGCGCCTTCGTGAACTCGTTCGCGATCACGATCCCGGCGACCGTCATCCCGATCTCGATCGCGCTGCTGGCCGCGTACGCGTTCGCGTGGATGGACTTCCGTGGCAAGGACACGCTGTTCATCCTCGTGTTCGCGCTGCAGATCGTGCCGATCCAGATGGCCCTGATCCCGCTCCTGCAGCTGTTCTCGCAGGGCGAGATCTTCGGATTCCCCGTGATCGAGGCGTTCGGTTCGTTCGGCTACGCGCAGGTGTGGATCGCGCACACGATCTTCGCCCTCCCGCTGACGATCTACCTCCTCCACAACTTCGTGTCGGAGATCCCGCGCGAGGTCATCGAGGCCGCCCGCGTCGACGGCGCCGGGCACGGGCAGATCTTCTTCCGGCTGATCCTGCCGCTCACGATGCCGGCGATCGCGTCGGTCGCGATCTTCCAGTTCCTCTGGGTGTGGAACGACCTGCTCGTGGCCCTCATCTTCGCCGACGGCAACGTGGCCCCGATCACGAAGCTGCTCGCCGAGATGACCGGCAGCCGCGGACAGGACTGGCACCTGCTGACGGCCGGTGCGTTCATCGCGCTGGTGGTTCCGCTGGTCGTGTTCCTGTCGCTGCAGCGGTTCTTCGTGCGAGGTCTGCTGGCAGGCTCGACGAAGGGATAATCCGCCGACCGTACCGCGCGGCGCATGCTCCTCACGGGCGTGCGCCGCGCGGGCGTCTGCGGGAGTGGGCGGATGCTTCTCGCCTGGGCGCCCGGAACGCCGTGCCCCGCGGCGATCAGCCCGCGCAGCCGAGCCGCGCCTGCACCGACCTCATCGCGTCGATCTCGGCGGTCTGCGCGACCTTCATGCTCTCGGCCACGGCCAGCACACGCGGCTCGGAGCCGAGCTCGAGGACGGCGTCGACCATGGGGATCGCGCCCTCGTGGTGGCGGATCATGAGCTCGGTGAACAGGCAGTCGGCGTCGAGGCCCTCGGCGGCGCGAAGCTGCGCGAGCTCCTCGTCGGTCGCCATTCCCATGGCTGCGCGCATCTCGGCATCCGTCATGGGCTCGGCGGATGCCCCGCCGCCGTGACCGTGGCCGTCGCCCGCACCGCTCATCCACGCCATCGGCGGGCTGCCCGCCTGCGGCAGGCCCCACTGTACGAGCCAGTCGAACATCTCGCCGCGCTGCGCCGACTGCCCGGTGGCGATGTCGTACGAGAGGGCCCGCAGCTCTTCGTCCTCGGTCTTGCGGTAGAGCTCCATCGCCATCTCGACGGCCTGCGCGTGGTGCACCTGCATGTCGCGCGCGAATCCCGCTTCGGCGGAGTCGTTCGCGGGTGCGAGCGGTCCGGATGCGCCGAACGTCGAGAAGCGCCCCACCGCGAAGGCGAGGGCTGCCACGGCCACGGCGACGAGCACCGGGACCAGCCACCGCCGAACGCGGGAGGGTTGCTCCTGGGAGGTCATCCTCGCGTCACGAGACCTTGCCCGGGCCGTCCAGCGCGCCGGTGCACGCGGCGTTCGGCTCGGGCGCGTTCTGGTTGCGCCAGTACTCCTCGAAGAACTGCTCGATGCGCTCGTCGTCGGCGGAGTCGACCTTGAGCTGGGCGTTCCACGCGCTGAGCGCGATCGGCGTGTCCAGGCCCTCGTAGGGCGAGAGGATGACGTAACTCGACGGGAGCTTGCGCTTGAGCGCGTCGAGCTCGTCGTCGCTGAGCGTGTCGGCGTCGTAGGTCACCCACACGGCGCCGTGCTCGAGCGAGTGCACGGCGTTCTCGTTGGGCTGCGGCTCGCTGTAGATGCCGCAGTTGAGCCACACCGCGTTGTGCGGGCCGCCGGCGGGCGGGGTCTGTTCGTAGTCGACCGTGCCCTCGACGTGGTTCGTCTCGTTCGTGAAGGTCTCGACGCCCTCGATCTCGACGCCTTCACCACCCGCGGTATAGCTGGCGGGCGGGGGCGGAGCGAACACGAACGACGCGACGATCGCGGCGACGATCGCGACGACGCCCACGACGCCGAGTGTCCAGCCGACGACCTTGCCGCGGCGACGGCGGGCGAGCTGTCGCTGGTACTCGGCAAGCTTCTCCTGCCGCTTCTGCTCGCGCTGCTGCTTGACGGTGAGGTTGATCTCGGCCTGCTTGGCGGGGTTGCCGCTCGTGCGCTTGTCGGTGGGGCGCGGGGATGTCGGGGTCATTCGCGGTGATCTCGGCTCGGGCGCCCGGCGGGCGACGGACAACGGATGCAGCGGGGCAGAGCGGTCCCGCAGGCCCAAGCCTATTCGTCTCGATGCATCCGCCGCCTGGGAACAAGCCCAGGCAATGGGAGAAGTACGCCCTGAATCGGCGGGATCGGGGTGGTCCGCGGCAGGGGGGAGTCTGCGGCATCCGCTAGCATTGATCAGCCCCGAATCGATTCGAGACGCTCTCCCCACTCGCATCATTCGTCGACTTCCGTCGCCGCACCCGGCTGTCGCCGCCTGCCCGACGGTTGGCCCTCCCACGCCGCCCTCGTCTCGATTGCCGCTGACCTTGCTCGACACCGCCTCCATCCCCGCCCAGACCCCGCACGCCTCTCCCGAAGAGCCGGCGACGACGGATGCGCCGACCGCCGCTCCCACGACGACCGGCTCCATCCGCACGCGCGCCGCCGGCCCGACGGGCGCGATCCGCACGCTCGGCAGCAACCCGGCGACCGCGCCGATCATGCTCCACCCGGGGGACTCGCTGTCGTCGGGGCGACGCCTTCTCTACGTCATCCTGCTCGGTGCGCTCACCGCGCTGGGGCCGTTCACGATCGACCTCTATCTGCCGGCGTTCCCCGTGCTCGAGGCCGACTTCGATACGACGGCCGCCGCGATCCAGCTCACGCTCACGGGCACCATGATCGGCTTCGGGCTCGGACAGCTCATCGTGGGTCCTCTCAGCGACAAGGTCGGCCGTCGCCTCCCGTTGCTGTCGGTGACCGCGCTGCACGTGCTCGCGAGCGTCGCCGCGGCCTTCGCTCCGTCGCTCGAGCTCCTCGGCGTCGCGCGCGTGCTCATGGGCGCGGGAGCCGCGGCGGGCGGCGTCGTCGCCGCCGCGATCGTGCGCGACCTGTTCGGCGGCCGTCGTCTCGTCGTGATGCTGTCGCGCCTCGCGCTCGTATCCGGCGTCGCGCCGGTGCTCGCGCCGCTCGTCGGCTCGGCGCTGCTGCTGGTCATGCCGTGGCGCGGCGTCTTCGTCGTGCTCGCGATCTACGGCGCGGTCATGCTCGTGTCGGCGATCGCGTTCGTGCCCGAGACGCTGCCGCCCGCGCGGCGCCACGAGCGCGGCGCCACGACCGTCTGGCAGCGATACCGCAGCGTCTTCACCGACCGGGTGTTCATCGGCGTGCTCATCATCGGCGGCATGACGTTCAGCGGCCTGTTCTCGTACCTGTCGGCGTCGTCGTTCCTGTTCCAGGAGATGTACGCGTTCAGCCCGCAGGAGTACGGCGTGCTGTTCGCGGTCAACTCGGTCGGCGTCGTCGTGGGCGTTCAGACGGCCGCGCGCCTCGCGGCCCGGTTCGGACCCCAGTGGGTGCTCGCCGTATCCACCTCCACGCTCGTCGTGGCATCCGTCGCGATCATCCTGACCGACCAGCTCGGCCTCGGGCTGTGGGGCACGATCGTGCCGCTGTTCGTGTTCATGACGGCGTGCGGGTTCACGTTCCCGTGCGTGCAGGTGCTCGCGCTCGATCGGCACGGCAAGGCCGCGGGCACGGCGCAGTCGATCATCGGCGCCACCAACTTCGGCGTCGCGGGGATCATCTCGCCGCTCGTCGGTGTGATCGCCGCCGGCTCGGGCATCACGGCGACGACGATGGCCTCGGTCATGGTCGGCTGCGCCGTCGTCGGTGTGATCGCGCTGTGGGCGATCGTTCGGCCGCGCACGGTCGAGCAGCTCACGCCGTGAGCGGCATCCGTCTCACTCGATCCGCTTGACCGGCTGCAGCAGGAAAAGCCGCACCTTCCGGCCCGACGACCGCTCGTAGTTGCGGTAGCCCGGCCACTGGCGCTCGATCGTCGCCCACGCCTCCTCGCGCTCGACGTCGGAGAGAAGCCTCGCACGCACGGCGTAGCGGCGCCCGCGCACGGAGATCTCGGCGTCGGGGTGTGCGAGCAGGTTGCTCGTCCACGCGGGGTGGTTCGGGCCCGCGAAGTTCGTGCCCGCGACGATCGCGCGCCCCTTCCCGTCGGGCGTGTACATGAGGGGAGCGTCGCGCGGCCGGCCGGACTTCGCTCCGATCGTGTGCAGCACGAGCGAAGGCACGAGCAGTCCGCTCACCTGAACGCGGCCACGCGAGATCCACGACACGAACCGCTCCACCGGCGGCAGCAGCGCCGGGCCGATCCAGCGGCGGAACACCCGCGTGCGCGAGAGGGGCGCGACCACGGCCCGGACGGCTTGCACAACACGGGACATGGCGTCAATCCTGCCCTCGATCGTCGTGGTGCGGGAGGCAGAATGGGGCGATGGAACGCGCGACGACACGACCGGATGCCTCGCCGTCGCGCCTCATCGCGGTCACAGTGGTCGGCGTCGGCCTCATCGGGCTCGGGGCGCTGCTCGGCTGGGTGATCTTCCTGCGCGGCGAGGAACCGTTCGCGATCGACGTCTGGTGGAACGGCCTGCTGGTCGAATGGTGGGTCCCCGCGATCGGCGGGTTCTCGCGCGTCATGAACTGGCTCGGCGGCGGGTGGTTCGGCGTGCTCGCGGTGCCGATCCTCGGCGCGGGCGCACTCGTGCTGCTGCGAAGGCCGTGGTCGGCGGCGTACTTCCTCGCCGCCGAGATCGTCTCGGTCGCGATCGTGCAGGTGCTCAAGCACCTCTTCGGGCGGGTGCGGCCCGAAGAGATCCTCGTCCTCTCGGACGTCGGCTCGTATCCGTCGGGACATGTCGCGAACGCGGCGACGATCGCGACCGTGGCGGTCGTGCTCTTCCCGCGGCTGTTGGTCGTGGTCGTGGGGGCGGGGTGGGTCGTGCTCATGGCGTTCAGCCGCACGTACCTCCACGCGCATTGGGTGAGCGACACCGTCGGCGGGGCGCTCGTCGGCACGGGCGCGGCGCTCGTCGTCGCGGCGGCCTTCTGGTCGCAGATCTCGCGGGAGCGGGCGGATGCCGCGCGGCGCCGCCTCCCGGTCGAGTAGCGCGTTCGCGCGCGGTCGGCGAGGATGACCGGTCCGCGCGCCCGTCGCTAGGCTGTGCCCATGTCAGCGCCCGCCTCGCCCGATCCCGCCGTCGCCGCCGCCGAAGCCGAGCTCGCGAGGCTCCGCGCCGAAGCGGAGGCCGCGGAGGCACAGCTCAAAGCGGCTCAGGCGAAGGCGGCGCTCGCCGCGGCGGAGGCGGAGGCCGCGAAGGCGCGCGCCGCGGGCGGTGCTGCCGAGCAGACGGCCCCGGCAGAGGAGGCTACGGCCGAGGAGGCGCCGGCCGAGGAAGCGCCGGCGCAGGAACAGACCCCCGCCGGGCAGGCCGCAGAGGAGAAGGCGCCGACGGAGGCGGCATCCGCTGATTCGGCCCCTCCCGCCGAGACAGCTCCTCCCGCCGAGACGCCGCCCGAGGGCGCGCCGCTCACCGCTGCCGAGGTCGCGAAGATCATCGCCGGCTACGCGTTCGAGGCCGAGACGCTCGACGTCGGAGCGCTCGTCAACGGCAACCCCGTGCCCGAAGCGCAGGTGCGCATCCCTCTCGGCATGATGAACCGGCACGGACTCGTCGCCGGGGCCACCGGCACCGGCAAGACGCGCACGCTGCAAGGACTCGCGGAGCAGCTCGCGGCGAAGGGCGTCCCGGTGTTCGCGGCCGACATCAAAGGCGACCTCTCCGGCATGGCGACGCCGGGCGAGGCGAGCGACAAGCTGCTCGACCGCACGCGCGGGATCGGGCAGGACTGGAAGCCCGAGGCATCCGTCACCGAGTTCTTCGCCCTCGGCGGCATCGGCAAGGGCATTCCGGTGCGCGCGACCGTGTCGGGCTTCGGCCCGCTGCTGCTGAGCAAGGTGCTCGGGCTCAACGAGACGCAGGAGTCGAGCCTCGGGCTCGTGTTCCACTACGCCGACGCGAACGGGCTCGCGCTCGTCGACCTCTCCGACCTGCGCGCGGTGCTCACCTACCTCACGAGCGACGAGGGCAAGGCGGAGCTCAAGAACCTCGGTGGGCTGTCGGCAGCGACGGCGGGAGTGATCCTGCGCGAGCTCATCACGTTCGCGGACGAGGGCGCCGACGTGTTCTTCGGCGAGCCGGAATTCGACGTGCAGGACTTCCTGCGCACGGCACCCGATGGACGGGGTGTCATCTCGCTGCTCGAGGTGCCCGGTGTCGCCGACAAGCCGGCGCTCTTCTCGACGTTCCTCATGTACCTGCTCGCGGAGCTGTTCGAGATCCTCCCCGAGGTGGGCGACCTCGACAAGCCGAAGCTCGTGTTCTTCTTCGACGAGGCGCACCTGCTGTTCAAGGACGCGTCGAAGGACTTCCTCGCGGCGATCACGCAGACCGTGCGGCTCATCCGCTCGAAGGGCGTCGGCGTCTTCTTCGTCACGCAGACGCCGAAGGACGTGCCCTCGGACGTGCTCGCGCAGCTCGGATCGCGCATCCAGCACGCTCTGCGCGCGTTCACGCCCGACGACGCGAAGGCGCTGCGCGCGACGGTCGGCACGTATCCGAAGTCGGGTTACGACCTGGAGCGCGTGCTGCAGGAGCTCGCGACGGGCGAGGCGATCGTCACCGTCATGAGCGAGAAGGGCGCGCCGACCCCCGTCGCGTGGACGCGCTTGCGCGCTCCTCAGGGCCTGATGTCGCCGACGCCCGACCCCGCGATCGAGAAGGCGATCCACGCGTCGCCGCTGCTCGCGAAGTACGGCACGGCGATCGACCGCGAGTCCGCGCGCGAGATCCTCACCGCACGCATGAATGCGGCGGCCGAGGCCGAAGCCGCCGAGGAGGCGGCGCTCGCGAAGGCGAAGGCCGATGCGGAGTACGCGAAGCAGAAGGCGGCGATCGACAAGGCGCAGGCCGCCGCCGAGAAGAAGGCCCGACAGGAGTACGAGCGGCTGCTCAAGAAGACGGCCGGAAAGACGCGCACTTCGCGCTCGTCGCGCGCCGAGAAGTCGCCGCTCGAGCAGATCCTCAACTCCAAGTCGACCCAGACGATACTGGGGGGAGTGATCCGCGGCATCTTCGGCACGGGGCGGCGCTGACCCCTCGGCATGACTCGAGCGACGTCGGCGAACCGCTTGAGCGGACGATGCGCCGCTTTCAAGAGAAGGACACCGGATGCCCCTGCGCAAGCGTCCGTAACGAGCGGGCTGCATCGCGGAGGGCATCGAGGTGGCGGGCGGCGAGTGAGAACCGCGAGACCGGGGTCGAGAGAGTGAGGGCGCCGATCGCGTGACCGTCGTCGTCGGTGATCGAGACGGCGAGGCATCCGCGACCCGCTGACAGACCGCCCACCTGTTCCGCGTACCCGCGGGCGGCGTACGCCGCATGGATCGCCGACACGACCTCCGAGGGCGGCGTCACACGCCATCGCTCCACGGCGACACCCGCCGCCTCGGGGAGGCTCGGCTGCTCGACGAGCCACACATGGCCGGGCGCCGAGCGGGTCGGGTCGCTGAGGAAGATCGCGCGGTCGGAGAGCGGCTGAGCGGGGTCCTCGTCGACGATCGCCAAGCCCGACCGGTGGAAGGCGACCAGGTGGACCGCCTCACCCGTCGCGGTGCGGACCTCGTCGAGCACGTCGCGATGGGCGGGGCGACGGTGGGCGTCCACGATCGCCGCGAGTTCGAGCACGCGGGCGCCGAGGAGGAACCCGGAGAAGTCGGGCCGGCGCACGAGGTATCCGTCCCGCACGAGCGCGTTGACCGTGCGGTACACCGTCGCGCGCGGCGCCCCGACGGCGCGGGCGATGTCGGCGGCGGTGATGCCCTCGTGGTGGGCCGCAACCTGCTCGAGCACCTCGAGGGCGAGTCCGAGTCCCTTCTCCCCGAAGCGGGACGAGGAGGCGCCGGACCCTTCGACGCTCATCGCGACCCCTCACCGCCCCCGCCGATCGTGTCGGCGGCGACCGCCCAGTCGTGCAGGCCCACCCTCTCGATCACGCCGAGACCGCGCCGCAGGCGCACCATCCCGGCCGCGGACACGAGGCCGAGGATGCCGAGGACGGCCACGAGCCCCACCGGATTCGTGTCGGACGTCGACACGACCGCGGTGCCGAGCACCGCGAGAAGTATGGCGCCGGCGACACCCGAGAGGACGGCGGCACCGATCGTCAGCTCGCCGATGCGCGCGAGGAAGACCGGAGCCGCGACGCACACGAGGGCGTAGGCGACGAGGAATCCGATCATCCCGGCGGGAGATGTGACCACGCGGAGGTCGTCGCGCGATCCGCCGAGCAGCAGGACGGCCGCCGGAACGGCGAAGACGGCGAACGCGATGAGGATCGCGCCCGCGGCCGGCACCCCCCGCGGCGAGACTCGTCCGAAGACGTCGGGGATGACGCCCTCCCTGCTCAATGCGAACGCGAGCCGGGTCGCCGCGTTCGTCATCGCGAGCGAGCACGCGAGGAACGACGTGGCGACGATGAGGTCCACGATCCAGCCGATCCCCGCAACCGACGCCCACGGCCCGGCGGGATCACCGGCCGCGACGAGCGCGAGCTGCGCGGCGGTGCCCACGAGCACGACCGCGCCCGTCGCCAGCACGCTCACGAGGATGCCGCGCGGTACCGATGCGAACGGGCGGCGGGTCTCCGGACCGAGTGCGGCACCGCTCTCGAAGCCGACGAATCCGATGATCGCGAAGGCGACTCCCAGCATCACGATGTCGGGAGAGAACTCCGTCGGCTGGGGGACGAGAGGGGCGAGATCCCACCCTGTGGACGAAAGCGCGGCGAACGCGATCGCCAGGACCGCCGCGACCGCGATCGTCTCGAGGACGAGCAGGATCCGTGTCGACATCCGCAGACCCCGCGCGATGACGCCCGCGGTGACCACGCTCGTGACCGCCATCACCGCGACCGCGACTCCCGAGCCCGATCGCGGCTCGCTCGTCACGAGTCCCGCGATTCGCATCGCACCCGACGAGAGGGTGCTCATCGCGATGGCGAGGTATCCCACGGCGAGCGCCGCGCCGCCCACGATCCCGGCCCATGGCCCGAGGCCCCTCGTCGTGAAGGTGTAGAGCGACCCCGCGCTCGAGATCCGGCGTGAGAACATCCCGACCACGAGCGCGACGGCGACGACGAGCCCCACCGTGAGGAGGAGCTCGGTGAAGGCGAGCGAGCCGCTCCGGCCGAACAGCGCGCCCGGGTGCACGAGCATGACGCCGGCCGGGGCGGTGGCCGCGATCGACTGCGCGACGACGTCCATGACGCTCGCGTGGCGGCGATGCAGCCCCGCGAACGGAGACTCGCGCGTGAGATCGAGACGAGGCCGTCCCCGTCGGATCGCGTCGGCGAGGGCGCTCATTCGGGCTCCTTCCGCGGCCGACGCTACTGACTTGTCGTTGCACGTGTGCTCACGGACTGTTTCGAGTTCGTGAAACGGGGTGAGACGCGGATGCCCCGCACCCCGGCCGCGCGTCTCAGGCCGTGTTCGAAAGCCGTTCGTCTCGCAATACGCCTGCGAAACAGCGCTCTCGAAGAATCGCCGCGAGGGCGCTGACCCGCGCTCCGCCCCCGCACCGAAAGGAACCTCTGTGACAGAGCCTCAGATCTCGCCGGCGGTCGATCCGCCCCCGCCGCGGCGTCGCAGGTGGCTCACGCCGCGCACGCTGGGCATCGCATCCGCCCTGTCGGCAGGAGCCGCCGCGGTGGCCCTCGTCTTCGCGACGCAGGTCGCCGTGCAAGCGACGTCGACTCCGCCGGATGCGACGTCGTCCACGCCGATCGCCGCCGACAGCACCGACGAAGACGCCCCCGAGAAGGCGGCAGCCCCGATCGAACCGCCCGCTCAGATCGCCGCCGTCAACGACAAGCTCACCGCCTCGGAGGTCGAGTACGTCCGCTACCTCGGCGCGCAGCACCCCGACTTCGCGGCCGGACGCGACATGTTCGGTGGGGAAGGGATGCAGTTCCTCTCCACCGATGTCGCCGAGCCCTCCGCCTACAGCGACGGTCACCGCCGGCTCATCTCGCTCTACTACGACTACGCCACGGACGAGACCGTGAGCATGGTCGTGAACGTGACGACGCGGACCGTCGAGTCGGTGCAGCGCGCCCAGGGGGCGCAGCCCGCGCCCACCGACGCCGAGACCGCGCACGCGTGGCAGCTTCTGCTCGAGTCGGAGCTCGCGGAGCCGATCGCGGCGGAGTTCGCCGACCTCACCGGCGGATCCGCGCTCACGACGCAGTCCGCCGAGATCGAGCTGACCGCGCACTCGTTCAGCGCCGACGCCGGCACCTTCGGCGCCGATCAGTGCGGCATCCAACGGTGCGTCCAGGTGCTCGCACAGGTCGACGGCGGCGCCTTCCTCACGACGAGCACCATCGTCGTCAACCTCTCCACCCAGACCGTCCTGCCCATCTCATGACAACGGAGAACAGCCGAATGCTGAAGAGAATCATCGGGGGAGCGACGACCGTCGCCCTCCTCGCGGGGGGCCTGCTGCTCGCAGCGCCCACAGCCGCATCGGCCCAGACCATCACCGAGGCGTACTGCTCGGGCGACTCGCTCGTCTCGAAGACCCTGAAGTCGGGGTCGACGTGGCAGACATGCTGGCGCATCGACAGCTACCGCGGTCTCGTCCTCGACAAGGTCGCCTACCAGCCGCGCGACGACGCGGCACCCATCCTCGTCCTCGACTCGATCGCCCTCGCGCAGCTCAACGTCCCGTACGACACCGGAGCGACCGAGTACAACGACGTCACGACCTACCAGGTGGGCGGACGCCGCCTGCAGGCGCTCACCGACGTGGACTGCCCCGTGGGCGAGATCCGTACCGCGTGGGTGGACGCGACTCGCGGCGAGATCCCCGCGCTGTGCGTGGGCGAAGAGGACTCGGGCATCGCCTACCGGTCGAACATCGCCAACGATGCCCTGTACGCCGCGCAGGGCACCGACCTCGTGCTCCACACGATGTCGCGCATCGGCTGGTACGAGTACCAAGTCGAGTACCGTCTGCACGACGACGGCGAGATCTCGGTGCGCCTGGGGGCGACCGGCGACCTCTCGCCGAACGACTACGCCAACGTCATCAACAAGGGCTGGCCGATCGGCGAGGGCGAGACCGACTACGCCGTGAACCACTACCACTCGGCGTTCTGGCGCGTGGACTTCGGCATCGACAGCGGCGCGACGCAGCAGGTGCAGAAGTTCACGACGACCCCCACCGGCGAGTACGGCACGACGGGCGACACCGGGCACACGGCGATTCTCGACACGCAGATCACCCAGCTCGCCACCGAGACGAAGACGATGGGTGCGAACCGCGAGGCGTACCGGGTCGTGAACCCGAACAGCCTCAACGCCGACGGGCACGCGCGCTCGTACGAGATCATCGTGCCGCGGGACCAGGCGTACAACCTGAACCCGGAGACGGACTACGACATCGCCTTCACGTCGGCGAAGTCGGACGAGATCCACGCCAGCTACAACCTGATCCCGAGCAAGGCGGGGCAGATGGTGACGGACTACATCGCCGACGGCGAGGCGCTCACCGACCCGGTCGCGTGGGTCAACGTCGGCTTCCATCACATCAACCGCGACGAGGACCAGAGCCCGATGCCGATCCACTGGCAGGGCTTCACCCTCTACCCGCGCGACTTCGCGGCGCAGGCTCCGAACATCCCCGAGGGTCGCAAGTGGGTGAACGGCGACATGCGCGGCGTTCCGAACCCGAACATCCCGCAGCCCACCCCCACGCCGTCGCCGAGCTCGCCCACTCCGACGCCGACGACCACGCCGACGCCCGACCCCTCGGGCGAGCCGAGCGGCGAGCCGACGCCGGATCCGACCGAGACGGGCGCCCCGCCCGCCGGCGGCGGTGACGGAGGCTCGGACGAGGGCGCGGCCGCAGCCCTGCCCGTGACGTTCGGAACCGGCGACGTCGCGCCCGGAGCCACGCAGACGTTCACGGCGTCGGGCTTCACGCCCGGAGAGTCGGTGAGCGCCGTCATGCACTCGGATCCGGTGAACGTCGGGACGTTCGTCGCCGACGCGTCGGGAACTGTCGACGCGCAGTTCATCGTGCCTCTCGACGCCGCGCCGGGTCAGCATCGCCTCGTGCTGACCGGTCAGACGTCCGGCGTCGTCGCCGAGGGCACGTTCGCGGTCGCGCAGGCCGCGCCGGCGGCGGTGTTCGGCGCTCTCGCGACGACGGGAACGGATGCCAACCGCTGGGCCCTCACGGGCCTGCTGCTGCTCGCGGGCGGTGCCGCGATGGGCGCACTCTCGTGGCACATGCGGAGGCAGGCGGTGAAGGCCCAGGCCTGAGCCGGGAGGTGGGGCATCGCGCCGCGCGCGATGCCCCACCGTCCTCCCCGCGGAGCATCCGCATCATCGTGAAAGGAAGGCCGATGCGCACCAGCAGAGCCGTTGCAGCCGTGGGTGCCGTCGCGGCCGTCGGAATCGCGGCGGTGCTGGCGTCGGCTGCGACCCTGGGCTACGTGCTGCCGTCGTCGGCGCCGGCAGCGGCACCGGCCCCGGCGGCTGCTCCCGCGACGCAGCCCGCGTATCCGATCGAGAACGACTACTGCTATGTCGAGGCGATGATCCCGCACCACGAGCAGGCGCTCGTGCTGAGCGGGATCGTGCTCGCGGCATCCGGCGTCTCCGATCGCACGCGTGCTCTCGCCGAGTTCATCGTCGCCGACCAGTCCGCCGAGATCGAGCAGATGCGCGCGTGGGCCGACGCGTGGGCGCGCGCGGTTCCGGCGGCCGCGGAAGGCGCTTCCGATCATGGCGGGCACGGCGGCGCCGTCGTGAACACCGGCGTCATCGCACAGGGCTGCGGGCACGGCGGCCACGCTGCGATGAAGGGCATGGCGACGCATGAGCAGCTCGCCGAGCTCCGCTCGCTCGCCGGCGCGATGGCGGAGCGCAGGTTCCTTGAGCTCATGATCGTGCACCACGAGGGCGCCCTCGAGATGGCGAAGGCGGCCGTCACCGACGGCTCGAACGCGTTCGTCCGCTCATCCGCCAAGCACGTGCTCGTCGAGCAGGAGCGCGAGGTTGCCGCCATGACCGAGATCCTCGAGACGGTGCCGGCATCGTGAGGCTGCAGGGGTCTCGACGGATGCGTGCGGGAGGCGCCCTCGCCGCGACCGTGCTCCCGTTCGCGCTCGGCGTCGCGGTCGTGCTCTCGATCGGCGTCGCACGCGTCGAGAACGACTCGATGAGCCCCACCCTCTCGACCGGCGACGTGCTCGTCTTCGACCGCGTCGCGGCTCCCGCCCGCGGCGACATCGTCATCTTCTCCGACATCGCGGGGTGGTCGGCGCGGCCCGGAGCGGTGCTCGTCAAGCGCGTGATCGGCGTCGCGGGGGACCGTGTCGTGTGCTGTGAGGTGGGCACCGGTCGGCTGCTCGTCGACGGCGTGCCGCAGGAGGAGCCCTACGAGACCGGGGATCGCCCCGGCGGCGTGATCCCCTTCGAGGTGACCGTGCCCGAGGGCGCCGTGTGGGTCATGGGTGACAATCGCGGAGCATCGCGCGACTCGCGCGCGGGGCTGCACTCGGCCGGCCGCGGGGCCGTTCCGGTCGACGATGTGCTCGGCGTCGTGCGGTTCGCGTGGCCCGCTCAGGCACGGGTGACGCCCGGCGGATCGGCTGCGGCATCCGTTTCCCGCTGATCGAAAGGCTCCGGCCCCCGCCCATCCCCGCGGATCTAGCATGGGGACAGGTGTATCGGGCTGCGCGGGCGCGGCCCCGAGCAAGCGAGGAAGCTCATGGCTAAGCAGGCCCCTACGGCTGACATCGACGAGTCGAAAGTCCACGTCACCGGGCGGAAGAAGGTCGCGGTCGGCGTTCCCGCCGTGCTGCACGCGCTGCAGATCTCGTACGACCAGATGGGTGTGAAGCGCAGCGTCGAGACGCTCCTGCGCGTGAATCAGAAGGACGGGTTCGACTGCCCGGGCTGCGCGTGGCCCGAAGAGGACAAGCGGCACATCGCGGAGTTCTGCGAGAACGGCGCGAAGGCGGTCGCCGAAGAGGCGACGCTGCGCCGCATCGGTCCGGAGTTCTTCGCCGAGCACTCGCTCGCCGAGCTCGCCGAGCACGACGACTGGTGGCTCGGCCAGCAGGGGCGGCTGACGCGTCCGATGATCCTCGACGAGGGTGCGACGCACTACCGGCCCATCTCGTGGGACGACGCGCTTCGCGAGATCGCCGACGCCCTCCGCGGCCTCGACGACCCCGACCAGGCGATCTTCTACACGTCCGGCCGCACGTCGAACGAGGCGGCCTTCCTGTACCAGCTGCTCGTGCGCGGCCTCGGCACCAACAACCTGCCGGACTGCTCGAACATGTGCCACGAGTCTTCGGGCTCGGCCCTCACCGAGACGCTCGGCATCGGCAAGGGTACGGTCACGATCGAAGACATCCACGAGGCGGACCTGCTCATCATCGCGGGGCAGAACCCCGGCACGAACCACCCGCGCATGCTGAGCGCGCTCGAGAAGGCGAAGAAGCGCGGAGCGACGATCATCGCCGTGAACCCGCTGCCCGAGGCGGGGCTCGTGCGCTTCGAGAACCCGCAGACCGTCAAGGGCGTGATCCTGGGCGGCACGAAGATCGCCGACCAGTTCGTGCAGATCCGCCTCGGCGGGGACCAGGCGCTCTTCCAGGCGATCGGCAAGCACCTGCTCGAGATGGAGGACGCGGTCGGAGGCGTGCTCGACCACGACTTCATCCGCGACCACACGAGCGGGTTCGAGGAGTACCGGAAGGCGATGGCGGATGCCTCGTGGCACGACCTCGTCGCCGCGACGGGCGTGCCCGAGAAGACGCTGCGCCGCGTGGCCGAGACCGTGCGCACCTCTCCCTCGACGATCGTGTGCTGGGCGATGGGCCTCACGCAGCACAAGCACTCCGTGCCGACGCTGCGCGACATCGTCAACGTGCTGCTGCTCCAGGGCAACATCGGCCGCCCGGGTGCCGGCGTGTGCCCCGTGCGCGGCCACTCGAACGTGCAGGGCGACCGCACGATGGGCATCTACGAGAAGCCGTCGGAGGCGTTCCTGTCGGCGCTCGACGCCGAGTTCGGGTTCCGCGCTCCGCGCGAGCACGGGTACGACACCGTCGAGGCCATCCGCGCGATGCGCGACGGCAAGGCACGCGTGTTCATGGCGATGGGCGGAAACTTCGTGTCGGCGACGCCCGACACCGCCGTCACCGAGGCGGCGCTGCGAAACCTCGACCTGACGGTGCAGGTCTCCACGAAGCTCAACCGCTCGCACGTCGTGACGGGCAAGCGCGCGATCATCCTGCCGACGCTGGGTCGCACCGACCGCGACCTGCGCGGCGGTCGCGAGCAGAAGGTCACCGTCGAGGACTCGATGGGCGCCGTGCACGCGTCACGCGGTCGGCTCGTGCCTCCGTCAGAGGACCTCCTGAGCGAGGTCGCGATCATCGCGCGCCTGTGCGCGCTGCTGTTCGGCGACGGAAAGGCACCCGCGAACGGCACGCGCGCGGCCGAGGCCGACATCGAGGCGGGTCACCGCGCCGAGTCGGAGCGCTCGCCGCAGGAGGAGCTCGTGCACGCGGTGGCCTACGGCTCGCGCGCCCCCGAGCTCGATTCCGCCGTCACGCGCGCGGGCGACGGATCGACGGGTCCTTCCACGGGCCGGCCGTCGACGGCGAACGGTGTGCCGAAGGCGGACTGGACGGCGCTCGAGAACGACTACTCGCTCATCCGCACGCACATCGCGAGCGTCGTGCCCGGCTTCGTCGACTACGAGGCGAAGATCGACAAGGGCCGCACGCTCATGCTCCCGAACGGGCCCCGCGACGCGCGCACCTTCGCGACGTCCGACGGCAAGGCGCACTTCACCGTCAACACGCTCGAGTACCCGTTCATCCCGCACGGGCGCCTCATCCTGCAGACCCTGCGCTCGCACGACCAGTACAACACCACGATCTACGGCAAGGACGACCGCTACCGCGGCATCCACGGCGGTCGCCGAGTCGTGATGGTCAACCCCAAGGACATCCGCAAGCTGGGGTTCGAGGAGAACGAGATCGTCGACCTCGTGTCGGAGTGGACGGGTCCGGACGGGCGCGTCCAGGAGCGCCGCGCCGAGGAGTTCCGCATCGTGGCGTACTCGACGCCGCGGGGCAACGCGGCGGCGTACTACCCCGAGACGAACGTGCTCGTGCCGCTCGACTCGGTGGCAGAGGTGAGCGGCACGCCGACCTCGAAGTCGGTCGTCATCCGCCTCGAGCACCGCGGCTGAGCGCGCTCCGGCGCGTAGGGTGAGGGAGATGATTCCCGCAGCCGTCGTCACGGTGTCCACCCGAGCATCCTCGGCCGTGCGCGCCGACACCGCCGGACCCGCGATCGTGGCCGAGCTCATTCGCGGCGGGTTCTCGTGCGACGAGCCCGTGGTGATCGCCGACGGCGCCGAGAACGTCGAGCGCGCGCTGTGGGCGGAGCTCGCCGGCGGCGCGCGGCTCATCGTCACGACCGGCGGCACGGGCGTGAGCCCGACCGACGAGACCCCCGAGGGCACCGCGCGTGTCATCACGCGGGAGCTGCCGGGCATCGCCGAGGAGCTGCGCCGCGTCGGGGTCACCGAGACGCCCGGCGCGATGCTGTCGCGGGGCCTCGCGGGCGTCGTCGACCCCATCGCGGGCATCACGACCGGCGCGCTGATCGTGAACCTTCCGGGGTCGCCGAAGGCCGTGGCATCCGGCATGCGCGTCATCCTCTCGGTCGCGCAGCACGTCATCGACCAGCTCGTGGGCGAGGACCACTCGTGACCCGCGCGGACGCCGTGCGGGTCGCCGCGATCAGCCCTGACAGCCTCGACCTCGACGCCCACCTCGCCGCGGTCGACGACCCGACGGCGGGGGCCGTCACGACGTTCGTCGGGCGCGTGCGCGACCACGATCCGGATGCCTCGACCGCCGTCGTCGCGCTCGAGTACTCCGCGCACCCGGATGCCGCGCCGACGCTTCGGCGCATCGCCGAGGAGGCGATCGGCGAGACCGACGCGATCGTCGCCGTCAGCCACCGCGTCGGACGACTCGAGGTGGGCGACGCGGCCGTCGTCATCGCCGTGGCGTCGCCGCACCGCGCCGAGGCGTTCGAGGTGTGCCGCTCGATCATCGAGACGATCAAGACCGACCTGCCGGTCTGGAAGCGCCAGGTGGAGGCCGACGGCACGGCGACCTGGCTCGGCCTCGGAGGTTAGCGCCCGGCAAGGCCGCACCCGTACTCTTGGGGGTGTGACGGATGCCGCGTCGATCGGCCCGGCGACACCGCCGGATCTGCACGTCATGACGTTCAACATCCGCCGTCGCGTGTCGCGCATGCTCCACTTCCGCCGAGACTGGTGGCGGTCGCGGCGACCCCTCGTGCGGGCGATCCTCGAGGCCGAGCAGCCCACGATCCTCGGGGTGCAGGAGGCCCACGCCGACCAGGCGTCGTTCGTGGCGTCGGTGCTCGGGCCGGACTACGACCGGATCGGCCGGGGCCGCAACCGCCGCGGCGACGGCGAGCAGTGCACGGTCTTCTACGACACGCGCCGCCTGCGCCTCGACGACTGGTCGCAGCGTGCGCTGTCCGACACCCCGCTCAAGCCCGGGTCTCACACGTGGGGCAACATGATCCCGCGCATCGCGGTGTCGGCGGACTTCACGGACGCCGCGACCGACGCGCGCTTCACGGTGGTCAACACGCACCTCGACCACCTGTCGCGCGCGTCGCGGATCCGGTCGGCCGAGATGCTCAACGAGCTCGCCGCCGATGCGGGACGCCCGGTCATCGTCATGGGAGACCTGAATGCACGGCCACGCTCGTCTCCGATCCGGATCCTCACGAGCGGGCCGCTGAAGGATGCGTGGAAGCTCGCCGAGCGGCGCCTCACACCGATGTGGGACACGTACTCCGCCTACCGACCGCCTCGTGCGACGGGCAAACGCCTCGACTGGATCTTCGTGACCGCCGGCATCGAGGTGCGGGCGATCGGCGTGCACGCCGTCCGCTTCGACGGGGCAGCCGCGTCCGACCACGAGCCGGTGCAGGCGCTCGTGCGGGTGCAACCCCCGTCGGAGTCCGCGCGCCCCGGCCTATCCTGAGGCGATGATCCGCACGTTCCTGCGCCCGCCGAGCGGCCCGGCGGACTGGGTGGCCGACGCCATCCGGGTGCTCGGCGTGATGAGCGTCCTGGTCGCGCTCATCTGGTGGACGCCCGTCGACGCGGCGACCTTCGCGCTCGTGCTGCTGGGACTCGTGCTTCCGCGCTTCCTCGGCGTCCGCCCCGCGCTCGACGTCGCGTTCGGGGTGACGCTCCTCGTCGCGGGCTGGAGCGCCGTGCTCGACATCTACGTCGAGGTGCGGTGGTGGGATCTGCCCGTGCACTTCGCCCTCACGGGCCTCGTCGCGCTCATCGTGTACATCCTGCTCGTCCGCGTGGGCGGGCTCGCCGACCCGGCGACGGAACACGTGCCGGTGTGGGTGGCGACGATCCTCACGGTGTCGTTCGGATCGGTCGGGGCCGTGCTGTGGGAGGTGGCGGAGTGGTTCGGCCACACCTTCATCGACGAGACGATCTACGTCGGGTACTCCGACTCGATCGGCGATCTCGCGGTCGGGCTCGCCGGCGCGGTCGTCGCGGGGCTGACGGCGCGGTATTGGGTCGGGGCGAGCCGCTATGTCGGCGCTCGGACGCGCGCGAACGCGAGGGTGTGAACCGGGCTCAGCCTCCCGCGAATGGAGGCAGCACATCGACGAGCACATCATCGCCGAGCGCGGTGTCGTCGTCGACGCGCGCGCCGTCGACGAGCACGGCGCAGCGGGGGAGGATCCCACCGAGGCCCGGATACTCGGTCGCGACGGCGGCGCGCAGGTCTCCGAGCGTCGCCTCGGTGCGGTGCTCGCGCTCGAGGCCCACGGCCTCCTGCGCGGCGGCGAAGTAGCGGACGACTGCCATTACGCGTGACTCTCCGATACCTGCCACTGTTCGGCGAGGTCGACGACGGCCTCGATCGTCTCGCGCACGGATCCCGGGTCGCCGCCGGCACGTCCGGCGACGAGTCCCGCCACGAACGCGCTCAGTGGGGCGGCAGGGCGCGCGACTTCGTTGGCGACGTCGCGGGCGAGGTCGAGCACGAGTGAGATCGGCACGTCCTCCGGCGCGAGCCCGAAGCGGTCGCGCAATGCGGCGGCCCACGCGTCGAGGGCCTCCGGGGGCAGGGTGCGGGGGTTCTCGCTCATCGCGCCTCCTCAGTGCGGTGCGTGTCGAAAGCGTCCTGGCCCGCGGCGGCGCGGGCCCTCTTCAGATCCTCCCACGTGTCCACGTCGTCGGTCTCGTCCGCGGGTGCGCGGACGACGGCGATCGCCAGATCGGCCACGAGTGCGCGAACGGGCGCGTCGCGGCCGTGGTCGTCGAGCGCGGCCGCCGCGCGGAGGAGGGCCTCGGTGCGATAGAGGCCCGCGAGCCACTGCGGGCGGCCCGAGGCATCCGCGAGGCACACCCCCTCGCTGTCGCTCGGCAGCAGGAGCACGTCCTGCGCGAGGCGGGCCACGGCGGCGCCGTTCCCGGGCACATCGCACGCGAGCAGAAAGGTCCACTCCGGCACGACGTCGCTCGCCCGCCATGCGTCCAGCACGGTGACGGCGCCCGCGACCGGCCCGCCGAACGGCGGATCCTCGCGCACGAAGTCGACTCCGTCGAGGTCGATGCCGACGTCGGATGCCGCGGCCTCCGGCCCCGCGATCGTGATCGGTCGCGCCCCTATCCTCCGCACCGCCTCGACGGCGGCGCCCAAGAGCGTGCGTCCGCCCACGTCGAAGAGGGGCTTCGCCGCTCCGCCGACGCGCGACGCGCGGCCGCCCGCGAGGAGGATCGCGCCGTGGCTCACGGGACGGTGGGCTCCTCGCCGGGGCGCAGCCAGTCGCCGCTCTTGCCCCCGGTCTTCGCGACGATGCGCACGTTCTCGATCGACGTCGCCTTGTCGAGCCCCTTCACCATGTCGACGATCGCGAGCGCGGCGACCGACACCGCCGTGAGCGCCTCCATCTCGACGCCGGTGCGGTCGGCGGTGCGGACGGTCGCCTCGACCTCGACGCCCTCGTCGACGATCGCGAGGTCTACGGCGGCGCCGTGCACGCCGATGACGTGCGCGAGCGGGAGCAGCTCGGGGGTGCGCTTCGCGGCCTGGATGCCCGCGATGCGGGCGACGGCGAGCACGTCGCCCTTCGGGACCGTCCCATCGCGCAACGCCGCGACGACCTCGGGCGAGCACCGCACGAACCCGCGTGCGGTCGCCGAGCGCACGGTGGGCTGTTTGAGGGTGACGTCGACCATGCGCGCGCGGCCGGACTCGTCGAGGTGCGTGAAGCTCATGACACCAGCATGACATCGACCGTGTCGCCGACCTCGACGGCGTCGGCCTCGGCGGGCACGACCGCGTACGCCTCCGCGCGTGCGAGTCCGCCCGCGAGGTGCGACCCGGATCCGCCCGCCGTCGCGGGACGCACGGTCCAGTGCGCGGGATCGGACCGGTCGATCGCCGCCGGAAGGTACTGGCGCCGCGCGGGGGGCGTGCGCCACGCGGTCGCGGCGGGCAGGCGCAGCGTCGGGCGGTGCAGCTCGGTGCGTCGCTGCATCGCGAGCAGGGCCGGACGCACGAACACCTCGAACGAGACCGCTGCGCTCACCGGATTGCCCGGCAGGCCGAACAGCAGGACGCCGTCTTCGGTGGCGCCGAACCCCTGCGGCTTGCCCGGCTGCATCGCGATCTTCGCGAACTCCATGGCTCCCGCGAGCGTGTTCTTGACCACCTCGTAGGCGCCCGCGCTGACACCGCCCGAGAACACGACGGCGTCGGCACCGAGAGCCGATGCCTCGGCCACCGCGCGAGCGGGGCCGTCACCCTCGTCGTCGACCGTGAGTCGCAGCACGACCTCGGCACCCGCGCCCTCGGCGAGTCCCGCCAGGAGCTGGCTGTTCGACTCGGGGATCTGCCCGCGCTCGAGAGCACGGCCGGGGGTCACGAGCTCGGATCCGGTCGACACGACCGCGACGCGAGGGCGGCGTGAGACGACGACGTCGTCGACCCCCGCGGCCGCGGCTGCCGCGAGCTGCAGCGCACCGAGCTCGACGCCCGCGGGCAGCAGCTCGCCTCCGACGGTGATGTCCTCTCCGCGGCGGCGGATGTGCGCACCGAGCCCGCGCGGCGCCGCGAGCACCGTGATCTCGCCGAGCGAGTCGGCGAGGCCGCCGGCCGTGGACTCGAACGGCACGATCGCGTCGGCGGCGGTCGGCACGGCGGAGCCCGTCATGATGCGCACCGCCTCGCCGGGGCCGATCGGCGGGTCCAGCGGAGACCCCGCGGGAAGGTCGCCGACGACCGTGAGGCGGACGGGCGCCGCATCCGTCGCGTCTTTCACGTCGTCGAACCGCACCGCGAAGCCGTCCATCGCGGAGTTGTCGAAGACGGGGATGTCGACTGCCGCGCGCAGCGGCTCAACGAGGGTGCGCCCGAGGGCCGCGGCCACGGGAACGCGTGTGCCGTCGAGGGGGCGCACGCGCTCGAGCACGATCGCGAGCTGCTCCTCGACCGTGCGGAGGCGGTCTGCGCTCACGCGGTGCTCCGCTCGAGGGAGGTCCACGCGTCCATGCCGCCCGAGAGGACGGATGCCTCGACCCCCGCTTCGCGCAGGGCCTGCGCCGCGCGCCGCGCGCGCACGCCCGCCTGGCACACCACGATGACGGGTGGCGCTCCGCGCAGCGATGCGGGGTCTTCGAGGAGCTCGCCGAGGGGGATGAGGCGTGCACCGGGGATCGTGCCGAGCGCGGTCTCGTGCGGCTCGCGCACGTCGACGACGAGGGTGCCCGCGGGGATCGCGTCGACATGGGGGATCGGCGCCGGCGTCGCGGGGGTCGCGGACGGGGTGGTCGCCCTGGCGGTCGCGGCGCGGATCGCCACCTCGCTCTGCCGGCCGCGCAGCCCGTCGATCACGAGCATGCGGCCGAGGAGGGGCTCTCCGACGCCGGTGATGAGCTTGACCGCCTCGATCGCGAGGAGCGACCCGACCTGCATGCACAGCGCCCCGAGCACTCCCACCATCGCGCACGTCGGGAGCTCGCCCACGCTTCCGGGCGGGTAGACGTCCGACAGACGCACGGGAGCCGCGCCGGCGGGCGGCTGCGACCAGAAGACGGTCACCTGCGCGTCGAAGCCCTGCACCGTGCCCCACACGAGCGGGATGCCGAGCTCTTCGGTCGTGGCGGCGACCGCCTCGCGCGTCTCGAACGTGTCGGTGCCGTCGATCACGAGGTCGGCGCCGCGCAGCAGTTCGGCGCCGTTCTCACGCGTGAGCCGTTCGCGCACGGGTACGACGACCGTCTCGGGCGAGAGGTCGGCGGCCGCACGCACGGCGCTGTCGACCTTGGGCCTCCCGACGTCGGACAGGCGGTGGACGACCTGCCGCTGGAGGTTCGTGAGCTCGACATCGTCGTCGTCGATGACGGTGAGCGTGCCGACGCCGGCCGCCGCGAGCGCGAGCACGACGGGCGATCCGAGGCCGCCCGCGCCCATGATCGCGACGTGCGCCGCGCGCAGGCGCCGCTGCCCGAGCTCGCCGAGCGGGATGAGGCTGCGGTGCCGCGCCGTGCGGATGCGCTCGGCGTCGCTGAGCGCGTCGACGGGCTCGACCAGCGGGGGCAGGCTCATGGGATCAAGGCTAGTCGCGCGAACCAGGGATGGGAGCGAGGTGGGACGGATGCCGCAACTGCGGCGCATCCGTGATGTTTTCGCCGCACATGCGGTGATATCGTCGCCGTGTGACGAGCTTCAAGATCTCCGAGGCGGCGCGCCTGCTGGGGGTCAGCGACGACACCGTGCGCCGCTGGGTCGACCAGGGCATGCTGCCCGTGACCGAGGCGAGCCCGGCCGAGATCCCCGGCGAGGCTCTCGCCGAGCGGGCGATCGAGCTGGCCTCGGCACCGCGCGATCCCACCGACGTGCTCTCGAGCGCGCGCAACCGCTTCGTCGGCATCGTCACCCGCGTGCAGGTGGACGGGGTCATGGCGCAGGTCGACATCCAGGCGGGGCCGCACCGCGTCGTGTCGCTGTTGTCGGCCGAGGCCGTGCATGAACTCGGCCTCGAGGTGGGGTCGCTCGCGGTGGCATCCGTCAAGGCGACGCACGTCGTCGTCGAGACTCCGAAGGACTGACGTGCGCGCGCGTCGCGGTCTCGTGATCGCGGGGGTGGCGGCATCCGTCATCGCCGTCCTCTCGGGCTGTGTGGACGCGTCTGCCGATCCGGGTGCCGCGGAGACGGCCGGGGCGCCGGCGGGAGAGCTGACGGTGTTCGCGGCGGCGTCGCTGCAAGGGGCGTTCGACGAGCTGGCCGCGGCGTTCGAGTCCGTCCACCCCGATGTCGACGTGCGACCGATCGTCTACGACGGGTCGAGCACCCTCGTCGCGCAGCTCGCCGAAGGGGCGACCGCGGACGTCTTCGCGTCGGCCGACGAGAGCACGATGGCGAAGGGGGTGGATGAGGGGCTCGTGGCGGATGCGCAGGTGTTCGCGACGAACACGCTCGTCGTCGCCGTCCCTGCGGGAAACCCCGGCGACGTCGAGGAACTCGCCGACCTCGCCGACGAGCACGTGACGGTCGTGCTGTGCGCGGTCGAGGCGCCGTGCGGCGCCGCGTCGCAGCGGCTTCTCGGCAACGCGGGTGTCTCGGTGAGGCCCGCGAGCTTCGAGCAGAACGTGACGGCGGTGCTCACGAAGGTCGCCGCGGGCGAAGCGGATGCCGGACTCGTGTACGCGACCGACGTCAAGAATGACTCCGACGTCGAGAGCTTCGTGCCCGAGGGTGCCGCCGACGTCGTGAACCGGTATCCGATCGCGGCACTCGACCGTGCGACGAACCCCGCCGCCGCGGCGGCGTTCGTCGCGTTCGTGCGTGGCCCCGAGGGGCAGGCGGTGCTCGCGAAGCACGGATTCGGAGCGCCGTGACGACCGTGAACCGCGCAGCGGCGCACCGACCGGCCGAGGCGGGCGGGTTCGTCCCGCCGATCCTCTCCGTGCCGGCGATCGTCGGCCTCGCGCTGCTCGTCGTGCCGCTCGGGGCGCTCGTGGTGCGGGTCGACTGGACGACGCTGTGGACCGACATCACGTCGCCCGAGGCCGTGAGCGCTCTGACGCTCTCGCTCGTGACGGGGCTCATCGCGACCGCCGTGTGCGTCGTGCTCGGCGTGCCGATGGCACTCGCGATCGCGCGCAGCGGTCCGCGGGCATCCGCCGTGCTGCGGGCGATCGTCACCGTGCCCCTCGTGCTGCCGCCGATGGTCGGCGGCGTCGCGCTCCTCTTCCTGTTCGGCCGCACGGGGCCGGTCGGTGCGGCGCTCGACGCGTGGTGGGGCATCCGGATCCCGTTCACGACCGCCGCCGTCGTGCTCGCGCAGGTGTTCGTCGCGCTGCCGTTCCTCGTGCTCGCACTCGAGGGAGCGATCCGCACCTCGGGCCTCGAGTACGAGCGCACGGCCGCGACGCTCGGCGCCCGCCGCTGGACGATCCTGTGGCGCGTGACACTGCCGCTCGCCGCACCGGGGCTCGTGGCCGGAGTCATCCTGTGCTTCGCGCGCGCGATCGGCGAGTTCGGCGCAACGGCGCTCTTCGCGGGCAACGCGCCGGGGGTCACGCAGACGATGCCCCTCGCGATCTACACCGCCTTCAACGGCTCGGGCGTCGGCCGCGGACCCGCGGTCGCCCTCGCGCTCCTGCTTCTCGTGACGGCGATCGCGGTACTGCTGCTCGTGCGCGCGTGGCGGCCGGGAGCCCAGCGATGACCTCGCCGGCGACGACCGAGGCGGATGCCGCGACCGGCGGCACCCTCGACGCGCACGTCGTCGTGCAGCGCCGCGACGGATTCCGTCTCGACGTCGCCGTCGTGGCGTCGGCGGGCGAGGTGGTCGCGGTCATGGGCCCGAGCGGCGCAGGCAAGTCCACCCTCGTGTCGGCGATCGCGGGACTCGCGCGGCTCGACTCCGGGTTCGTGCGCATCGACGGGCGCGAGGTCGCATCGGCGCGCCGGCACGCGCCCGCCGCGCAGCGCGGGGCGGTGCTGCTCGGGCAGGACGCACGACTGTTCCCGCACCTCACCGCGCGAGACAACGTCGCCTTCGGGCTGCGCGCTCGCGGGGTCGCGCGGTCGAACGCGGCACGGGAGGCCGATGCGTGGCTCGAGCGCGTCGGGCTCGGCGGGTGGGGCGGTCGCCGCCCGTCCGAGCTGTCCGGCGGTCAGCAGCAGCGCGTCGCCCTCGCGCGGGCGCTCGCGACGCATCCGCGCCTTCTTCTGCTCGACGAGCCGCTCACCGCGCTCGACGCCGAGACGGCGGGAGACATCCGCGGACTCCTGCACGAGCAGCTCGCCGCCGTGCGCGCGACGGCGCTCGTGGTCACGCACGACGCCGTCGACGCCGCCGCGCTCGCTCGCCGGCTGCTCGTCGTCGAGGACGGCAGGGTGGTGCAGGAAGGTCCGGTGCAGCGCGTGCTCGCCGCACCGGCGACGCGCTTCGCGGCGGCCGTGTCCGGGCTCAACCGCATCGTGGGCGTCGCGCGCGACGGCTCGTGGAGGTCGACGGACGGCGCGCTCGAGCTGCGAGCCGCCGACGAGCACTCGCGGGTCGGGGCATCCGTCGACGGCGTCGCGCTCGCGGCGCTCGTGCGGCCGTCGTCTGTGCACCTCGAGGCGGATCGCGGCACGGAGACGGTACCGGGGGAGTGGACCGCGCACGTCGTGCGGCTCGAGCCGACCCCCGCCGGGGTGCGCGTGCATACGGGCGATCCGGGCGTCGCCGTCGACATTCCCGCCGACACGGTCGCCGCGCTCGGGCTCGAGACGGGTGCCCGCGTGCGGCTGCGCGTCGACCCCGCCGACGTGCGGTTCGTGCGCGTGACCGCGTGACGGCGTGACCGCGTGACCGCGTCCGCCAGGAGCGGGTGCGTCAGGCGGCGGCGGGTGGGCGGCCCGACGCCGACGGCGCACCGAGGCCGCGCGAGATCGCGCGCGCCGTCGCCGAGAGTGCAGGCAGGGCCGCGTGCGCATTCGCCGCACCCGGATGCACCGTCACACCGATCGCCGCGATGATGCGGTCGCGCGGCCCGCGCACAGGCACCGCGACGGCGAGCGCGTCGGTCGTGATCGAGTCCTCCACGATCGCGACGCCCGTACGACGCACGTCGGCGAGCACGCGCCGCAGCTCGTCGGGGTTCGTGATGGTGCGCGGCGTGTACGCCTGCAGCTTCGTCGCGAGCACCTCCTCGCGGAACTCCGGCGTCGCGTGCGCGAGCAGCACGAGGCCCGTCCCGGTCGCGTGCAGCGGCCACCGGCCGCCGAGCCGGCTGAGGACCGGTGCCCCGCCGCGGGCCCGCAGCGACTCGACGTACACGACGTCGTGGCCGTCGCGCACGGCGAGGTGCACGTTCGCGTTCGTGGCCGCCTGCAGGTCGCCGAGGAAGGGCAGCGCGATCTCGCGCAGGCGCAGGCCCTGCGGCTCAAGCGACCCGAGCTCGAGGATGCGCATGCCGATCGCGTAACGTCCGTCGCTGGAGCGCTCCAGTGCGCCCCACTCGCGGAGCTCGCCGACCAGGCGATGGGTGGTGCTCAGGCTGAGGCCCGCGCGTCGGCTGATCTCGCTCAGAGTCAGGACGAGGTGCTCCTGGTCGAACACCTCCAGGATCGCGAGCACACGTTGGGCTGCTGTCATGGTCTCGGCGCGCGCCGAGCGGATCTGGCTCATGGTCATCGTCGACCGACCTCCCGGGGGAAGAAGTGTGCTACCACCCAAGCCGAATTGCAGGAGACCGTACAACGGTCTTCCGCCTGCCGGAAGACATTTCGCCCGACGGAGGCTGCAGGCAGCGATTTCGCACGGAAACGTCTTCCGCAGGATGGGAGCCGGCCTTTCCGCGGGTGTCACGCCCACCTAACGTCGAGATCACACAGGCATTCGCGAGAAGGTGCATCCCATGCCGATCGACCAGGCTCAACTCGACGACTTCCGCCGCTCGCTCGAAGCGGACGACTACCACCTCGACATCGCGCTCGAGGGCGATGCTGCGACCGCACGGATCGTGGCGGGTCCGGATGCCTGCGCCGAATGCCTCGTGCCGAAGGACCTCATGCGCAACATGCTCGCCCCGATGCTCGGCGTCGACGCCGAGCGCATCGAGCTGACGTACCCGGTCGAGGTGCACACCGCGGGGGAGTGACCAGCACGGGCGCGCCTCGGTGAAACCGTCGGGCCGGATCAAGGAGAACCCGTCGGCAACGGACCTCGACGGCCGGTCGAGCCCGGCGTTTTCACCTGTGCGACAGGGATGAAGGCCGCCTCGGCGCCGGCAGTCGGTTCTCGGGCGCATAGACGGGCGATGCCGTGAGGAACGGGATCGCCGCGGCCCGCACCTCGTCGATCGGCTCGTCGGGGAACGCGTCCTCGATCGTGCGGTGCCGGTCGACGACGCCTGCCTTGAACTCCGGGTGCGTGAGGATGAACAGGTCCCCGCGGCGCACGCCCTGCAGCACGCGCTCACCGGCTTCCTCCGCGGACATGTACGGCTGGGTCTTCGACCACTCCGCGAACCCGTCGGGCGGCGGCGTGTAGCCGGACTCCCCGTACCGCTCGGGGCGGTTCTTCACGGCGGTCGCGATGTTGCTGTGCACGGGTCCGGGGCAGTACGCCGAGACCCCGATGCCCTCGGGCTTCAACTCGATGTGCAGCGCCTCCGACAGCCCGATCACGGCGGCCTTCGTCATGGAGTACAACCCCGCGACGATCGGCATGAGCCCCGCCATCGACGACGTGTTGACGATGTGTCCGCCCTCGCCGTGCGCGCGGATGCGCGGCAGGAACGCCTGGATGCCGTTGCCGACGCCCCGGATGTTGACGTCGATGACCCAGTCCCAGTCGCTCGGCGTGGCCTCCGCAACCCGCCCCGTGAGCCCGATGCCCGCATTGTTGACGAGCACGTCGATGCGACCGAATCGCCCTTCGACGTCGGCCGCGGCATCCGTCATCGCCTGAAGGTCCGTGACGTCGACCTGCAGCCGCGTCACCTCGAGACCCCGTGCCGCGAACTCCGACACCGTCTCGTCGAGGTGGTCCCGGCGTCTTCCCGTCACCACGACCCGCATGCCGGCGCGCGCGAACGCGAGCGCGATTCCGCGACCGATGCCGCTCGAACCGCCCGTGACGACGGCGACCTTGCCTTCGACGTTCTCCATGTCAGCCTTCCTCGGCGTTCGCGCCGTTGCGCAGCCCGAACAGCCGCGCCGCGTTCTCCTTCAGGATGAGCGGCCGAACCTCGGGCTTGATCTCGAGGCGATCGAAGTCCGACATCCACCGCTCGGGGGTGATGACGGGGAAGTCCGAGCCGAACAACACCTTCTCGCGCAGCAGCGTGTTGGCGTACTGCACGAGCTGAGGCGGGAAGTACTTCGGCGACCACCCCGACAGGTCGATGTGCACGCGCGGCTTGTGCGTCGCGACCGACAGCGCCTCGTCCTGCCAGGGGAACGACGGATGCGCCATCACGATGTCCATGTCGGGGAAGTCGGCCGCGACATCGTCGAGGTGGAGCGGGTTCGCATACTTGACGCGGATGCCGCCACCCCCGCGCTGCCCCGCGCCGACGCCCGTCTGGCCGGTGTGGAACAGCGCGACGAGCCCGTGCTCCTGGATGAGCTCGAACAGCGGATAGGCGGAGCGGTCGTTCGGGTAGAACGCCTGCACGCTCGGGTGGAACTTGAACCCGCGCACGCCGTAGTCCTCGATGAGGCGCCGCGCGAGCCGCACGCCCGCGGCGCCGCGAGCGGGGTCGACGCTCGCGAACGGGATGAGCACGTCGGAGTTCGCGGCCGCGAGCTCCGCGACCTCCTCGTTCGCCGGCTCGGGGTCGTCCCCGCTCTGCGACACGCTGTCGACCGTGAAGACGACCGCCGCCATGGAGCGCTCGCGGTAGTAGTCGGCGAGTTCGGGCACGGTGTAGGTCGGCATCGTGCCGATCTTGAAGTACTCGCCCATCGCCTCGTTGCCGGAGTGCTCGTCAACCGGCTGCGCGGTCGAGCGGTGCACGTGGGTGTGCACGTCGATCGCAATGACCCCGTCGACGTCGATCGTGCCGCTCACCGCGCAAGATCCTCGACGTAGGCGGCCTCGGTGCGCTCGCGCACGTACTCGGGCGTGACGCCCGGTGCGAGCTCCTTGAGCACGAGCCGTCCGTCCTCGAAGTGGAAGGTCGCGAGGTCGGTGTAGACGCGCGTGACGACCCGGTGGCCCGTGAGAGGGAAGGTGCACTCGCGCACGAGCTTCGGGCGACCCGAGCGGTCGACGTGCTCCATGCACACCCACACGCGCGGCACACCCGCGACGAGGTCCATCGCACCGCCGACGGCGGGATTGCGGCCGGGAACGTACCAGTTCGCGAGGTCGCCGGTCTCGGACACCTGCAATGCGCCGAGGATCGTGGCGTCGAGGTGGCCGCCTCGGATGATCGCGAACGACGTCGCGGAGTCGACGATCGCCGCGCCCGTGATGAGGCTCGCGGGCTGCTTGCCGGCATCCGTCAGATCCGGGTCCTCGTTGCCCGCGCCCGGATGCGGACCGAGGCCCAGCACGCCGTTCTCGGACTGCAGGAAGACCGTCACCCCCTCGGGGATGAAGCGCGGGATCGCCAGCGGGATGCCGACCCCGAGGTTCACGGTGTAGCCGTCTTCGAGGTCTTCGGCGACGGCGCGCGCGATCTCGTCGCGCGTCCGGCCGACGACCTGGGTGCTGGTGTCGGTGTACGTCATGGGAACCCCCTGTCAGTGGGCCGGCACGGGAGCCGCGGTCATGCCGATGTGGTCGACGAACACGCCGGGCAGGTGGATGTCGTCGGGGCCGATGTCGCCCGTCTCGACGAGCTGCTCGACCTCGGCGAACGTCACGCGCCCGCACATTCCCGCGAGCGGGTTGAAGTTGCGGGCCGAGAGGTGGAAGCGCAGGTTTCCGCTGCGGTCGCCGAGCTGCGCCTTCACGAGACCGAAGTCGGCGTTGATGCCGTACTCGAGCACGTAGTCGCGGCCGTTGAACTGGCGCGTCTCCTTCGCGGGCACGAACGACGCGGGCTGACCCTCGCCGTCGTACGTGAGGGGGAACGTGCCGTCCGAGAGCATCGTCCCCGCGCTCGACGGCGTGTAGAACGCCGCGACGCCCGCACCGCCCGCGCGCATGCGCTCGGCGAGCGTGCCCTGCGGGATGAGCTCGAGTTCGATGCGCCCGGCGAAGTAGTCGTCGTAGAACTCCTGGAGGATCGGGAACGACGCCGTGATGCGACGCACGCGCCCCTCGCGCACGAGCCGCCCGACTCCTGTGAAGTCGTCCCCGACGTTGTTCACGTAGAGGTGCAGGTCCCGCTTGTCGAGGTCGCTCAGCGCGTTCAGCAGTGCGTCTGGCCGGCCGGAGCTGCCGAATCCGCCGACGGCGATCGTGGCGCCCGACCAGACGACGTCCAGAGCCTCGGCGAGGTCGTCGCGGAACTTGTCGATCACGTTCTGTCCTCCGTGCGGGGTGTGTGGGTGCCGGGCCTGGCCGTCCAGGCTGGACGCCAGTCAACCTGTCGGACCCGAGCCGGCGAACCCGCGTTTCCGTGTCGCAGAAGCCCTGTGCACCCCCTCTCCCGCCCACCGGATGACACGCCGTGCCCCGCGCCGAATTGTCTTCCGCGCCCCGGAAGCGACCTGGCCGGATCGCGCGGATCGGCCCACGGTGGTAATGCCGATCCGCCCCGAGCGGCGGCCCTGAGTCGACATCGAAGTCTGGAAGGGGCCACATGAGCCTGATCACACGCGCCGCCGTCTGTCGCGAGCCCGGACAGCCCTGGGAGATCACCGAGCTCGAGCTCGATGACCCGCGCGCCAACGAGGTGCGGGTCAAGATCTACGCTGCGGGCATGTGCCACTCCGACGACCACATCCAGAAGGGCGACGCCCCGATGCGGATGCCGGTGGTCGGCGGCCACGAGGGCTGCGGCATCGTCGACGCGGTCGGCGAGGGGGTGACGCGCGTCAAGGTCGGCGACCGCGTGGTGTTCTCCTTCATCCCCGCGTGCGGCAAGTGCCGCTACTGCTCCACGGGGCGGCAGAACCTGTGCGATGCGGGCAAGAATGCGGCCACGGGCGAGTTCCCCGACGGCACGTTCCGCTTCCACCAGGACGGCGTCGACTTCGGCGGCCTGTGCGTGCTCGGCACGTTCTCGCAGTACGCCGTCGTGTCGGAGTACTCGGTGGTGCCGGTGCCTGACGACCTGCCGTTCGAGGTCGGGGCGGTGATCGGATGCGGCGTTCCCACGGGCTGGGGATCGGCGGTGCACCTCGCCGGTGTGAAGGCCGGCGACACGGTCGTGATCTACGGGTCGGGCGGGGTCGGCAGCAACGCCGTGCAGGGCGCGGCGATGGCGGGCGCGGAGCGCGTGGTCGTCGTCGACCCGGTCGAGTTCAAGCGCGAGAAGGCGAAGGAGTTCGGCGCGACGCACACGTTCGCGACGGCGGAGGAGGCGCACGAGTTCGTCGTGAGCTCGACGTGGGGCGAGCTCGCCGACCACGCGATCATCACCGTCGGCATCCTCCACGACAAGGTCATCCACGACGCGATCAACGTCGTCGGCAAGACCGGTCAGGTCACGATCACCGCCGTCGGCAACGGCTGGATCGACGAGAACCCCGGGTTGCTCATCGGCTTCCAGCGCCGCATCCAGGGCGGCATCTACGGCGGATGCAGCCCGCTCGTCGACATCCCGCGACTGGTGAGCCTCTACAAGAGCGGGAAGCTCAAGGTCGAGGAGCTCATCACGCGGCGCTACCGACTCGAGGACGTCAACCAGGGCTATCAGGACATGCTCGACGGCAAGAACATCCGCGGCGTCATCACGCTCGAACACTGACAACACCAGAGGGACACGACATGACCATCACGACCGAGTCCGCGACGGGATCGACCAGCGACCTCATCGTCGACGGCGTTCAGCTCATCGGGGGCGAGTGGGTGGCATCCGCCACCGGCCGCACCATCGACGTCATCAACCCCGCCAACCGCGAGGTCATCGCGCGCGTGCCGCGCAGCGACGAGGCCGACGTCGACCTCGCGATCCGCGCGGCGGAGAAGGCCTTCCCGGCGTGGCGCGACCTCGACGCGTCGAGCCGAGCGCGCCTCATCTTCCGCTGGGCCGACCTCGTCGAGGAGCGCGCCGCCGACCTCGACAGCCTCGAGTCGCAGGAGGTCGGTCGTCCGAGCTGGGGACCGCCTCCGATGGCGAGCCAGCTGCGCTTCATCGCGGGGCAGGCCGACAAGGTGCAGGGCGTCTCGCTGCCGACGCGCTCGCCCGAGTCGCTCGGCTTCACACTGCGCGAGCCGTACGGCGTCGTCGGGGGAGTCATCCCGTGGAACGCGCCGGGCCCGATGTTCGCGACCGAGGTCGGCGCCGCGATCGCGGCGGGCAACACGATGGTGATAAAGCCCGCCGAGGACGCGCCGCTCACGCCCCTCGCACTCGCGAAGCTCGCGCTCGAGGCGGGCATCCCCGCCGGGGTCATCAACGTCGTGACCGGGTACGGCCACGAAGCAGGGGCCGCGATCCCCGCGGATCCCCGCATCCGCCGCATGGGGTTCACCGGCTCGCCGCAGACGGGGCGGCTCATCATGGAAGCCTGCGCGCGCAACCTCACGCCGCTGCACCTGGAGCTCGGCGGCAAGTCGCCGCAGGTCGTCTTCCCCGACGCCGACCTCGACGCGGCCGCGCCCTCGATGGCGATGGGCATCACGCTCAACACCGGGCAGATCTGCGCCGCCGGCTCGCGTGTCATCGTGCACCGCAGCATCCACGACGAGGTCGTCGAGCGCCTCGCGAACCACATGCAGAAGGTCACCGTCGGCCCGTGGCACCAGCCGGTCGCGATGGGCCCGCTCATCAACGAGAAGCAGCACCAGCGCGTGCTCGGCTACATCGATCTCGGCAAGCAGCAGGGCGCCGAGCTCGTCACGGGCGGCGGTGTGCCGAAGGGATCCGAGTTCGAGTCGGGCTTCTTCGTCGAGCCGACGCTCTTCGACAAGGTCTCGCCCGACATGCGCATCGCGCAGGAGGAGATCTTCGGGCCGGTCCTGTCGGTGCTCACGTTCGACGATGAAGCCGAGGCGATCGAGATCGCGAACGGCGTCGACTACGGGCTCGTGGCGTCGGTGTGGACGCGCGACGTCGGCACGGCCGTGCGCATGACCCGTGCGCTGCAGGCGGGCCAGGTCGGCGTCAACACGCCGCTGGGCGCGGGCACCGTCATCGGCGGACCGTTCGGCGGCTACAAGAACAGCGGCTTCGGCCGGACCATGGGCGCGGACTCGGTCCTGGAGTGGACCCAGGTCAAGACCGTGTCCCTCCAGAGTGCTCCCCTCCCGCGGCGCTGAAAGGGCGACTGAGAAACACATGGCAACCATCACCACCCACGCGGCGGTCGCGCGCGGTCCGCACATCGGCTGGGAGCTCACCGACCTCGAGCTCGACGACCCCAAGGAGCACGAGGTCCGCATCAAGTTCGCGGCATCCGGTCTGTGCCACTCCGACGACCACATCACGGCCGGTGACGCTCTGGTGCGTTTCCCGATGGTCGGTGGACACGAAGGCGCAGGCGTCGTCGAGTCGGTCGGGCCGAACGTCACGCGCGTGAAGCCCGGCGACCGCGTCGTGTGCTCGTACATCCCCGCGTGCGGCGCGTGCCGCCCGTGTTCGACCGGCCACCAGAACATGTGCGTCAAGGGGCTGCATGCCGGAAGCGGCATGTTCCTGGACGGCACGTTCCGCTTCCACAAGGACGGTGAGGACTACGGCGGGTTCTGCTCGCTCGGCACGTTCTCCGAGTACGCCGTCGTATCGGAGTGGGCCGTCGTGCCGCTGCCCGACGACATCCCGTTCGAGATCGCGTCGCTCGTCGGATGCGGCGTGCCCACCGGCTGGGGATCCGCGGTCTACGCGGCCGGCGTTCGCGCCGGCGACACCGTCGTGGTGTTCGGGGCGGGCGGGGTCGGCAGCAACGCGGTGCAGGGCGCGCGCTACGCCGGCGCGAAGAACGTCGTCGTCGTCGATCCGGTCGACTTCAAGCGCGAGACGGCGGTCTCGACGTTCGGCGCGACGCACGCGTTCGCGTCGGCGCCCGAGGCGCACGAGTTCGTGGCCGCCACCACGTGGGGGCAGCTCGCCGACCACGTCATCATGACCCCCGACGCCGTGACGGAGCAGATGGTCAACGCGGCCGTCATGATGACCGGCAAGGGCGGCAAGGTGACGATCACCGCCGTCGGCCACCTCACCGAGAAGGCAGTCCACGTGCACGCCGGCATGCTCATCGGCTACCAGCGGCAGATCCGCGGCGCCCTGTTCGGCGACTGCAACCCGCTGTACGACATCCCGCGCCTGCTCGGGCTCTACCGCTCGGGCGACCTCAAGCTCGACGAGCTCATCACGCGCACCTACAGTCTCGACGAGGTCAACGACGCCTACCGTGACCTCAACGAAGGCAAGAACATCCGGGGAGTCATCGTCCACGAGTCCTGACCGGCTCGAGAGAAGGAGGAGCAGGGTGCCGAACGCCATCCTGGACCCGACCGGCCGCACGGCCGTCGAAGCGAGTGAGCCCGCCACCGTACGAGCTCCGCGGCGCGGAGCGCTCACGGGAGCTCGCGTCGGACTGCTCGACAACACGAAGCACAACGCGATGCTGTTCCTGCAGGAGGTCGGACGCCTGCTCGTCGACGAGCACGGCGCCGCCGAGGTGAGCATCGTCGAGACGAAGCGCAGCTTCTCGGTGCCCGTCGACGATGAGATCGTCGCGCGCTACCGCAAGAGCGCGGACGTCGTGGTGACCGGCGTCGGGGACTGCGGCTCGTGCAGCGCGGCAGCGGTCGCGGACGGCATCAACTTCGAGAAGGCGGGCGTGCCCGCCGCGGTCGTGCTCACCGACGCGTTCACGACGACCGGCCACATGATGGCGCAGGTGCAGGGGGCGCCCGGTTACGAGTGGATTACCACGGAGCATCCGGTCGCCGTCCTCGATGAGGAGCAGGTGCGCGAGCGCGCGCGGCGGTTGCTCCCGCAGATCGTCGAGACGCTGACGGCGGGAGGTGCGCGATGACCCAGCCGACGGAGACACTCGATCCGGATGCGGCGCAGGCGGCCATCGAACACTGCTACGACCAGGGCTGGAGCGACGGCCTCCCCGTCGTCCCGGCGACGCAGCCGCGCGTCGATGAGTTCCTCGCCGCCGCCGGGCGGCCGGCCGACGAGGTCATCGGCCACTCGCCGCAGGTCGACCGCAGCGTGACGGTGGAGCTCGCCGCGATCAACGCCGTCATGGCGGGCTGCAGGCCGGAATACTTCCCCGTCGTGCTCGCCGCGTGGGAGGCGCTCATGCGCGAGCGCGCCACGAACGGGGGCGGCTGGCAGTCCACGAGCGGACCCGCGCCGCTCATCATCGTGAACGGCCCCGTCCGCAACGTCATCGGCCTCAACAGCGTGGGCGGCGCGTTCGGTCCGGGCTTCCGCGCGAATGCGACGATCTCGAGAGCGATCGGACTCATCGTGCGGAACGTCTACGGCATCCAGCCGCACGGACTCGAGCAGGCGACGCAGGGCCTCCCCGGCCGCTGGCAGATCTGCTTCGGCGAGAATGAGGAGGAGAGCCCGTGGGCGCCCCTCGCCGAAGAGCTCGGCGTGCCCGGCGATGCGGTCACGACGACTCTCCTGCGCACGTGCGAGTACGTCGACAACCGGCATACGCCCGACCCCGAGCAGCTCCTGTACGACTTCGCCGACACGATCGGACGCTCGGGCGCCTGGATCTTCAAGCACGCGATGGCGGGCGTCGTGTTCTGCCCCGAGCACGCGCAGCTGCTCGCGAACGCCGGCTACAGCCGAGCGGATGTCGCGGCCTTCCTCTCCGAGAACGCGGGGCGCACGACCGCCCAGCTCGCGCGGGCGGGCAAGGACTTCGCGAACGACTTCGGCGTGCGCTTCCCCGGCACCGCCGAGGACCCGGATGCCTTCCAGCGCACGATGCTGCCCGCCGACCCGAAGCGCATGATCATCGCCGTCGCGGGCGCCCGCAACGCCGGGATCTCGATGGTCGTGCGCTACTTCGCGGACTGGTCGGGCACAGCGGTGCCGATTCGGACGGCGGCGGATGCGGCATCCGCCACGTCTGCGTCGGCCGCCGCGGCCGGCTGACGCCCCCTCAACCCACGACCCGAGCAACCAGACGATACGAAACGGAAGACGATGACCCAGATGGTGCGAGCGGCGGTCCAGACCGGACCCCGCAAGATCGAGATGCGCGAGTTCCCCCGCCCCCGGATCGGTCCCGACGACGGCCTGCTGCGGGTTGAGGCCAACGGCATCTGCGGCAGCGACGTCGAGATCTTCCGCGGCCACATGGGCCCGAATCGCGACCCGTTCATCCCCGGGCACGAGCCGATGGGCATCATCGAGGAGCTGGGAGAGCGGGCCGCCGAGCGCTGGGGCGTGCAGGTCGGCGACCGCGTCGCCCTCGAGGTCATCGTGCCGTGCCGCGCGTGCGGCGACTGTCTGAGCGGCAACTACCAGGCGTGCCGCTTCCGCAAATACGGGCACGGCGTCACCGGTATCGAGGTCGCGCCGAGCCTGTGGGGCGGGTTCGCCGAGTACCTGTACATCTCGCCGACCTCGGTGCTCCACAAGATCGACAGGACGATCCCGGTCGAGATCGCCGCGATGTACAACCCACTCGGGGCGGGCGTGCGGTGGGCGGTCGATCTCGGCGGAGTCGGACTCGGCAGCACGCTGCTCGTGCTCGGGGCCGGCCAGCGGGGCATCTCGGCCGTCATCGCGGCGAAGGCCGCGGGCGCGTCGACCGTCATCGTGACGGGGCTCGCGTCCGACAGGCACAAGCTCTCGGTCGCGCGAGAGCTCGGCGCCGACCACACGATCGAGGTCGACGGCGACAACGCCCAGGACGTCGTCGAAACGGTCATGGACCTCACGAACGGCCGCGGCGTCGACGTCTCGCTAGAGGTGACCCCGATGGCGACCCAGCCCGTGCTCGACGCGCTCAAGGCGACGCGTCACGGCGGCACCGTCGTGCTCGCGGGTCTCAAGGGCGGCAAGGAGCTCCCCGTGCCGACCGACCTCATCATCAACCGCGCGCTCACCGTGCGGGGCGCCTTCGGCGTCGACTCGTCGGCGAACGAGAAGGCGATCGCGCTCATCGAGTCGGGCCGGTTCCCGCTCGAGAAGCTGCACACGCACACGTTCGGTCTCGACGAGGTCGGGCTCGCGATCGACACCCTCGCGGGAGACACCGACGACAAGTCGGCGATCCACGTGTCGGTGCATCCGTCGTTCGCCTGACCGCGCGCCCGCGGCATCCGTCACCCGCCCCAGACCCGACAGGAGACGTCGCCCTTGATCATCGACGCCCACGCCCACCTGCTCCCGAAGGACTACCCGCACGACGCGCCCGAGTGCTTCCCGCGCATGGAGCCGATCGACGGCAGCACCGACCGGCTGCTCGTGTTCGACAAGATGCGCTTCCCCGCGAAGGAGGTGTTCTTCGAGGCGGAGCGCCGCGTCGAGGCGATGGACGCGTCGGGCGTCGACGCCGAGGTCGTGAGCCCGATGCCGCCGTTGCTGCGCTACGACCTGCCGGCGGCCGACGGACTCGCGCTCGCGCGCCACGTCAACGAGTTCGCCGCCGAGCTGGCCGGGCAGGCGCCGGACCGGATCATCGCCCTCGGCATGGTTCCGATGCAGGATCCGGATGCCGCGACCGCCGAGCTCGCGGCGATCAAGGAGCTCGGCCTGGCGGGCGTCGAGATCGCGTCGAACATCCTCGGCAAGTCCATCGGCGACGCCGCTTTCCTCGACTTCTTCAAGGAGGCGGAGCGCCTAGACCTCCCGGTGTTCGTGCACGCGATGCCCTCGCCGACCGATCGGCTGCCGATGGCGGCGATGGGAACCTACGTCGTGGGCCTCGAGGGCATGTACTCGGCCGCGTCGCTCATCCTGGGCGGCACGGCGGAGGCCTGCCCGAACCTGCGCATCTCGTTCAGCCACGCCGCGGGCGGCTTCGCGATGATGCTGCCGCGCGCCCAGTACTTCTGGGGCGGCTCGTGGAACGAGGAGCCGCGCAACCTCGAACGGGCGGTCATGCCCGACGAGGGGCCGTCACCGCTCGAGTACGCGCGCCGGTTCTACTACGACTCGATGGTGTTCGACCGTCGCACGATCCGCTACCTCGTGGACCTGCTCGGCGCGGACCGCCTCCTCGTCGGCTCGGACTTCCCCGCGATGCTGCGCGAGGACCCCGCGGCGAAGACGCTCAAGAGCATGGAGCTGCCCGACGACCAGTGGCAGGACATCAGCTGGCGCAACGCGCTCAGATGGCTCGGTCGGGAGGCCGTCGAGGCTTGAAATTCCGCGGATTCCGGGCGCCCTTTCGTCGGGCGGAAGTGCCGTGGATCGGCCCCTGAGTCTCAGCGAAACTGCCAAACAGACGGGCCCGCCCGGGCTCTTCACGCGATCCAGCGGCACCCGATCGCACCACTCCTCAGCCCAAGGGAGCAAGACATGAAATCATCCGTGAGAGGCGGACGCTCAGCAGTGCGGCTGTTCGGAACCCTCGCCGTCGCGCTGAGCCTCGTCGTGGCAGGCACGGCGTGCGCGGCCGGCGGCCAGCCGACCGACGATACCGGCAGCGTCGAAGTCGGCGATCCCCAGCCCGGCGGCAGCCTGACCGTGCTGCTGGACGCGGGCTTCGCGGGAGGCTGGGCGACCGGCCTCGACCCCGCGACGAGCAACACGACCGGTGCGAACCTCCCGCAGAACGCGGCGATCTTCGGCGGCCTGTTCACGCTCGAGCCCGGGGAGAACGGCGAGGGCGGCCAGATCGTCCCGAACCAGGCCGAGAGCTACGAGTGGTCCGAGGACGGACTCACCCTGACGGTGAAGCTGCGCGACGGGATCACGTTCAGCGACGGCACGCCCTTCGACGCCGAGGCGGTGCTGTGGAACTGGATCCGCCAGCTCAGCTCGGGCAGCACGGGCGCCCCGAACATCGCCCTGAACACGTCGCTCGAGCCGCCTCAGCTCGACCAGGCCTTCCTCGACGACCTGTTCGCGGCACTGCCCGAGGACGTCGATCGGGAGGCCGTGATGGGCCGGCTCAACGCGATCCGCGTCGTCGACGACCTCACGATCGAGATGCACCTCAGCGCCGTGAACGGCTCACTCATCAACGGATTCCCCGGCGCGAACCTCAACCTCATCGCATCGCCGACCGCCTACAAGGAGATGGGCGCGCAGGCGTTCAGCGAGAAGCCGGTCGGCGCGGGCCCGTTCATCGTGACCTCGAACACGCAGAGCCAGCGCCTCGAGCTCGAGAAGAACCCCGACTACTTCAAGGACGGCCTGCCGTATCTGGACGAGCTCAACTTCCAGAGCGCGTCGGGCGACCAGGTGCTCTACCAGTCGCTGCTCGCCGGCGACGGCCAGGTGGTCGAGGGCCTCTCCTCGGTGACGCTCATCCAGGAGGCGCGCAACAACCCCGACGTCCAGGTCGTGCTCGGCGCACCGACCTCGCCGTACGTGGTGCAGCTGAACACCCGCAAGCCGCCGTTCGACGACAAGCGGGCCCGTGAGGCGATCTACTACGCGACCGACTTCGAGGCGATCAACAAGGGCCTGTTCAACGACGAGGGCGAGATGAGCCAGTCGTTCACGGCATCCGGCGGTCTCTTCTGGCACGACACCGTGCCCGGCTACCGCGAGTACGACCCCGAGAAGGCTGCGGCGCTCGTCGAGGAGATCGGCGGCCTCAGCGTCCGTCTCGGAACGACCGACATCGTGACCGCGCGTTCGGTGACGACCGCCCTCCAGACGCAGTGGGAGGAGGCGGGCATCGACGTGCAGATCGACGCCGAGCCCCTCGGCGACGTCATCAACCGCTTCCTCGCGGGTGACTGGGATGCGCTCCTGCAGACCGCGGGCGCGTGGGACCCGTCCGTCGGAATCGGCGTCGGGGTGCGCTTCGGCTCGACGTCGCCCTTCAGCGGCACGCCGCTGCCCGAGGGCGCGGCGAACGCCGGCGACGCGATCGCCCAGGGGCTGACGACCGAGCTCGACGACCTGCTGGCGGCCGCCATCGCGACGACCGATGACGACGAGCGCTTCGAGGCGTACGAGCAGATCAGCAAGTACATCTCCGACGAGGCGTACGCGCCGTTCGGCATGGCGTTCTCGCCCGCACAGGTCATGAAGAAGGGCGTGCACGGGCCCGGACTCGACCAGCCCATCCCTGCGCTCGCCGTGAACCAGGGCGTGCTGTACGACCGCGTCTGGATCGAGGAATCCGCGCGGTGACCAGCAACGCCACTGCGGCGACCGCCGCCCGGCCCGAGGCGCGCTCCGGCGCCCTCGGCCGGGTGGCGGGATCGCCGCTCGTGAGACTGATCACGCGGCGCGTCCTCGTGGCGATACCGCTGCTGTTCGCGATCAGCCTCCTCGTGTTCATCCTGCTCGAACTGCTCCCCGGCGATCCCGCCCAGGTGCAGGCGGGCATGGATGCGACCCCCGAAGAGGTCGAGGCCGTGCGGCGACGGCTCGGCCTCGACCGGCCCGCTCCCGAACGCTACCTCTCGTGGCTCATCGGGGTGCTCACCGGCAACCTCGGAGTCTCGAGCGTGCAGCAGAAGCCTGTGACCGAGATCCTCGCGACCGCGCTGCCGCCGACGATCGAGATCGTGGCACTCGCGTTCGTCGTGTCGCTCGCGGTCGCGCTCCCGGTGGCGCTGCTGGCGGCCCGCAAGCCGGGCGGATTCTTCGACCGCACCATCATGGTGATCTCGATGGCGCTGCTCGCGATCCCCAATTACGTGCTCGCGCTCCTGCTCGTGCTCATCTTCGCCGTCGCGTTCCGCGGCATGCTCCCGTCGCTGGGCTACGTGCCGATCAGCGCGGGACTGTGGCCGAACCTGCGGACCGTGATCCTGCCCGTGCTCGCGCTGTCGATCCCTCTGATGGCGTTCTACGCGCGCTTCCTGCGCGGCGACCTCGTCGAGCAGATCAACTCCGCCGACTACGTCGACACGGCTCGCGCGAAGGGTGTCGGGTCGTGGCGGATCCTGTGGCAGCACGCCTTCCGCAACTCGTCGTTCGGCCTGCTGACGATCGTCGGCCTCAACATCGGGGGCCTCATCGGCGGCACCGTCATCATCGAGCAGATCTTCTCGATCC
>Ga0180220_1000244_pt1 | contig 80069 bp, 71 predicted proteins | sample eDN5th37CBELigBY_FD_151335 | JGI IMG/M metagenome (GOLD analysis project Ga0180220, IMG submission 151335) | Enriched backyard soil microbial communities from Emeryville, California, USA - eDNA 5th pass 37_C BE-Lig BY (version 2) (version 2) | ecosystem: Environmental > Terrestrial > Soil >...
CCGATGCGCAGGCCGTGGGTTGCTTCGATTAGCCTTTCTCTCCGGTCGGTGGGGTCGACTGGCGGGGGGAGGGGTCGGAGGGTAAAAGTCATGAAGACATTGCTGTCGGCAGCCGCGATCGCGGCGTTGCTGGCTCAGCCCGTTGCTGTCGTCGCGAAGGACCAGGAATCCGTCAAGATATCGGGGGCCGTCAATGCGAAGGGCGTCACCGCTGTTGCCATCGGCGCTTTCAATGTCGGTTTCATCTTTGAATCGATCGACCGCACCGCGACCAGCGGCGGTTTGATCGGGGCGTTCGGTGGAACCACGAAGGCGAAGAGCGAACTCGTGGGCGTCACACCCGAGATGATGCAGGCGGTGACCGACGCGGCTTATACCGATTTTGTGAACCAGCTGACGGCGGGCGGATATGAAGTCCATCCCGCTGACCGGCTCTTTGGTCACGCTGCGCTCGCCAAGACCAAGTCCCAGGAGGTCCCGCTCGACATCAATATCGCGCTCGAAAAGGGCAGCAAGGGCAAAGCCACCTATTTCAAGCCCTCGGCGCTGCCCTCCCTGCTGATGATTCCGGGAGATTTCATGGGATCGGGAATGAGCAGCATGGGGATCAACATGTCCGCCGGACAGGCGAGCATGGCGCTCGCCAACTATGCAAGGGAGGCCGGGGTCGGGGTCATCGACGTTGTCTACCTGATCGACTTTTCACAGCAGAAGCGCCCAGGCGCCTTCAGCTTTGGGGGGCTGCAGGTGAACAGCGCGCTGTCGGTAAGCGCCGACTATTCACGAATGACCCTGATCGCGCCGAGTGGCAAGCAGTCGGTGATCACCGTCAAGGCCCCCGTCGCGGTCGAGGGCGAGTTCATCGAAAAGAGCGATGCGACGAGCGGGACCGACAAGGCGCTGCAATCAGGAGCGAATGTCGCGGGCGGCGTCGCCGCGGTCATGGGCTTCGGCGGCCTGCGCTTCGGAAAGACGCGCAAGTTCGCCTTTACGGCCAAGACCGGCAACTATGAGGAGGGAGCGGCGAAAGCGGCGAGCCTTGCAAGCGAGATGCTGCTCGGCCGATTGAGCGCGCTGCGTTGACCCCGGCGCGGGCGCTCCCTAAATCCGCTTGACGGAGGGCGGGAGCGCCCGCCACCCTCGCGCGTACGTACGTAAGAGTTTTCGGGGAACGAATTTTCCATGCAATTGGTGATTGTGGAGTCGCCTGCGAAGGCGAAGACGATCGAGAAGTATCTGGGTCGCGATTTCAAGGTGCTGGCCTCCTATGGCCACGTGCGCGATTTGCCGCCCAAGGACGGTTCGGTCGACCCCGATGACGGCTTTGCCATGCAGTGGCAGCTCTATCCCGACAAGGCGAAGCGGCTGAAGGAGATTTCGGATGCCGCAAAGCAGGCCGAGCGCCTGATCCTCGCAACCGACCCCGATCGAGAGGGCGAGGCGATCAGCTGGCATGTTCAAGAGCTGCTGCGTCAGAAAAAGGCGCTGCCCGCCGCCGTCGACCGCGTTACCTTCAACGCGATCACCAAGCAGGCAGTAACCGACGCCATGGCGCATCCGCGCGGGCTCGACGATGACCTGATCGACGCCTATCGCGCCCGCCGCGCGCTGGATTATCTGGTGGGTTTCACCCTGTCGCCCGTGCTTTGGCGCAAACTGCCCGGCGCGAAGTCGGCGGGGCGTGTCCAGTCGGTCGCACTACGGCTGGTTGTCGAGCGCGAACGCGAGATCGAGGCTTTTGTCGCGCAGCAATATTGGTCGGTCACCGGTCTCTTCGAAATGGACGGCACGCCCTTCAAGGCGCGCCTCGCGCGCTGGCGCGGCGAGAAGATCGAGCGGCTCTCGATCGGGACCGAAGCCGACGCGCGGGCCGCCGAAGCCGATGTGAAGGCGGGCCATTTTACCGTCGATGCGGTCGAGACCAAGCCGCTGACCCGCAACCCGCCACCGCCCTTCACCACCTCCACTCTCCAGCAGGAGGCGGCGCGCAAACTCGGCTTTTCGGCGAGCCATACGATGCGGATTGCCCAGAATCTCTACGAAGACGGCGCGATCACCTACATGCGAACCGACGGGGTCCAGATGGATGGCAGCGCAATCAGTGCAGCGCGCCGGGCGATCGCCGACCGCTACGACGGGGGCTATGTGCCTGACAAGCCGCGCCAGTATCAGACCAAGGCGAAGAATGCGCAGGAGGCCCACGAGGCGATCCGCCCAACGGATTTTGCCAAGGACAAGGCCGGCAGCGGCGACCATGCGCGCCTTTATGAACTCATCTGGAAGCGCGCGCTCGCAAGCCAGATGGCTTCGGCGCGGCTTGAGCGGACGAGCGTTGACCTTTCCGATGGCACCGGCAAGACGATGCTGCGCGCAACTGGGCAAGTGGTCAAATTCCCGGGCTTCCTCGCGCTTTACGACGAAGGCCGCGACGACAGCAGCGACGAGGACGATGCGCGCCTGCTCCCTGCGATGACAAAGGGCGATGCGCCCGCCCGGACGGGGGTCGAGGTCGAGAGCCACGAGACGCAGCCGCCGCCGCGCTATTCGGAGGCGAGCCTCGTCAAGAAAATGGAGGAACTCGGCATCGGACGTCCCTCGACCTATGCCTCAATTCTCCAGGTGCTCAAGGACCGAAACTATGTAACGGTTGAGAAGAACCGTTTTATTCCCGAGGAAAGCGGCCGACTTCTGACGGCATTCCTCGAACGCTTCTTCACCCGCTACGTCGGCTATGATTTCACCGCGGAGCTTGAGGAAGAGCTTGACGACGTCTCGGGGGGACGTGCGCAGTGGCAAGCAGTGCTTGACCGCTTCTGGCGCGACTTCAAGCCGCGCACGGGCGAGGTGATGGAGCAGAAGCCTTCGGAGATCACCGCAGCGCTGGACGAATTCCTCGGTCCCTATCTCTTTCCTGACAAGGGTGACGGCAGCGACCCGCGCCTCTGCCCCAATTGCGGCAGCGGGCGATTGGCGCTGCGCGGCGGACGCTTTGGGCCCTTCATCGCGTGCAGCAACTATCCCGATTGCAAATATACCCGGAAATTTGCGCAGCCAGGCGGGAGCGAGAATGGCGGCGACAGCGGCCCTGAATCCCTGGGGACCGATCCCGAAAGCGGGCTTGAAGTGACGAAGCGGAGTGGGCGTTTCGGCCCCTATATCCAGCTCGGCGAGGGCAAGGAGGCGAAACGCTCGTCGATTCCGAAGGATGTACCTGCCGAAGATTTCGACCTCGATTATGCGCTGCGGCTTCTGAGTCTGCCGCGCGAGGTCGGGGTGCACCCCGAGAGCGGAAAGCCGATCATGGCGGGCCTCGGGCGCTATGGTCCCTATCTGCTTCACGACGGCAAATATGCAAAGCTCACCGGCACGGCCGAAATCTTCGAGATTGGCATGAATGCCGCGGTCGCGCGTATCGCCGATGCGGCCAATGGCGGGGGCCGCGGGCGCGTGAAGGCGGAGCCGCTTCAGACCTTCGGCCCGCATCCCACGAGCGGCGGCGAGATGAAACTGATGGAGGGGCGGTTTGGTCCCTATGTGACCGACGGGACGACCAACGCGACCTTGCCGAAGACGGCGGACCCCGCAACATTGACTGCCGAGGAGGCCACCGCGCTGATCGACGCCCGCGCGGCCAAGGGGCCAGCGAAGGGCAAGAAGAAGGCGGCGCCGAAAAAGAAAGCCGCAGCGAAGAAGGCGCCAGCCAAGAAAAAGGCAGCGGCGAAGGAAAAGTGACGGGGTAAAGCGCCGCCACGGCGATTTTCGCGCCATCCCGGAAGATGCGCGGCGGAGCGCCCTCGATGCTGCGCGCGCAGGTCTGCTGCTTGTCGCCAGCGGCATCGGCAAAGCGCGTGCCGTGCTCGCCCGCTCACTTGGCCGCTCATTTGCCGCCCAATGGCTGGCCGCGGACCTGTTCCCGGCAGGCCGCAAGAGCGGCGCGGAAGCTCCCGCCGGCCTTATTGTCGCGGCGTATCAGCTCGATCGCCGAGCCGGTGCGGCAGTTGGTTCTTGATGGCAGCGCGACCGTGACCTGGCCATCATTGAGGCGCACCACGGCCCGGGCGCTCAGGGATCTGGTACCGGTCTGTTCGATGCGAACCACGGTTCCCATGATCCGGTGATCCTCGCCCGTCGTCAGGAAGAGTCCCCAGAGCGCCGAAAGCACAAGCGCTCCTCCGACGACGAAATAGGCTCCCAATTGCCGGAGCGCGACGCAAATGCGGTGAGCAGGGCCGTCAAGGTGCGTGCGCGCCATGCCTTCGGTCAATCGACCCAGTCGAGCCCCATGTCGCGATAGACGCCTCGGTCTTCGTCCCAGTTTTCCTTGACCTTGACATGGAGGAAGAGGTGGACCTTCCGGCCCATCAATTCGCTGAGTTCGGCGCGCGCGCGCGCGCCGATTTCCCTGATGCGGCTCCCGCCCTTGCCGAGCACGATCGCGCGTTGATTTTCGCGCGCGACATAGATCTGCTGATGGATTTCGGCGCTGCCGTCGGGGCGGGTCCTGAAAAGTTCGGTTTCGACGGTCGACTGGTAGGGCAGTTCCTCGTGGAGTTGCCGGTAGAGCTGTTCGCGCGTGATCTCGGCGGCAAGCATCCGCTCGGGCGCGTCGCTCACTTCATCCTCCGGGAAATGCCACGGACCCTCGGGCATCAGCCCGGCAAGATGGGCCTTGAGATCGGGCACGCCGTCGCCGCTGCTCGCCGCGATGAAGAAGGTTTCGTCGAACTGGACTTTCGCATTGAGTTCGGTCGCGATGGCGAGCAGCTTGTCCTTCTTGGTCAGGTCGACCTTGTTGAGGACGAGATATTTCTTCTCGGGTCGGTTCGCCACGCCCTCGAGTACGCGTTCGACGCGACCCGTCCGTTTCGCCGCGGCATCGACCATCACGAGGATCGCCTCGGCCTCTTCAAGACTGCCCCAGGCGGCTGCGACCATCGCGCGATCGAGCCGGCGGGTCGGCGCAAATATGCCTGGCGTGTCGATCAGGATGATCTGCGCCTCGCCTTCCATCGCGACCCCCATCAGCCGCGTGCGCGTCGTCTGCGCCTTGGGGCTGACGATCGCGACCTTCTGACCGACAAGCGCGTTGACGAGAGTCGATTTCCCGGCATTGGGAGCACCGACGACGGCGACGAAGCCGCAGCGCTGAGTCATTTCGTGTCTTCCTCTGCAAGCCGCGCGAGCAGGGCCGCGGCGGCATTTTTCTCCGCCGCCTGCTTCGAGGCGCCTTCGCCTTCCGCTTCGGCGAGTTTGCCGATGCTCACCGCAACGCGGAAGCGTGGGGCATGATCGGGACCATCGCGCTGCACCATCCGGTATTCGGGCGGCCGCCGCTTGCGGGCGAGCGCCCATTCCTGAAGCGCGGCCTTGGGATGCTTCGGCGCTGCGAGCTGCCCCTCGATCATCTCGCCCCAGTGCCGGAGGATGAAGGCGCGCGCTGCTTCTTCGCCAAGGTCGAGCCACAGCGCGCCGATCAGCGCCTCAACGACGTCGGCGGCAATATTGTCGCTCTGTCGTCCCCCGTCTCCGATCGCTTGCGCCCCGAAGCGGACATGTGCGTTGAGGTCGAGGCCTTGTGCGATGCGCGCGCAGGTTTCACCAGAGGCGAGCGCGTGAAGGCGAGAGGAGAGCTCTCCTTCGGTCGCCTTGGGGAAGCGGCGGAACAATTCCGACGCGATAACCAGTCCAAGCACCCGGTCGCCGAGAAACTCGAGCCGCTGATAATCGCCTGCGCCGCTGCTGCCGTGGGTCAGAGCCTCGTGATAGAGCGCAAGGTCGCGAGGGGCAGCCCCGGTGAGGGCGGCGATGGTCTCGAATGACGCGCCCGCGCTCAAAATCCTTCCCCGATGCGCTCCCACCGCGCGGCCGTGAACCAGCTGACCGGGTTGATCCATCGTGCCGAACCATCGGTTGAAAACATGCCGACAAGCGCGTGGCCCACGAGATTCTTCATCGGAACCGCGCCGCCAAGGCCGCCCTCTTCCATGGGGACCCGGCTGTCGGCGCTGCGATCGCGGTTGTCGCCCATCAGGAAGACGCTGTCCTTGGGAACCGTGTAGGGCACGGTGTTGTCGACCGGCAGATCTACAATGTCGAGAACGGCATAGCTCTTGCCGTTCGGCATGGTTTCCTTGAACTGTTTGTAGCGGCACTGGCGCTTGCCGTCAGGGCCGACTTCCTCGAACTGCATCTCGTAGCAGGGAAGCGCGTTGTTCGCGCGCGCGGCCTCGATCATGTTTTCGGTTACGGGAATGACAAAATCGGCCATCGGTTCGCGCTTCAAGGGCTCGCCATTGATCCACACGATGCCGTCGCGCACCTGGACCGTATCGCCGGGCAGCCCGATTACGCGCTTGATCCAGTCGTCCCTGTTCTGCGGCGGCGCCTTGAACACGACAACGTCACCGCGTTCGGGCGTGCGGGCGAAGAGATGCCCCGGGATCAGCGGAATGCTGAACGGCAGGCTGTATCTCGAATAGCCATAGGCCATCTTGTTGACGAGCAGATAGTCGCCGATCAACAGCCGCGGCTGCATCGATTCAGAAGGGATATTGAAGGGCGAGAGAAAAAAACTGCGAAAGATGAGGACCGCGACCGCGAGCAAGGCGAGGAAGCGAACCGTATCGACGGCCTCTTCCTTCGCCGACATCGGCGGCGTCGCTTTGGGGTCGGTGTCGGGCGAGTTATCGGCAGTAACGCTGGCGTCGGTCATGCCGCGCATTGGCGACGAATAGGTCTGCACGTCAAGCGAATAACGGCGGATGACGCTGGCGCAGCGGTGGCCGCGGGCCTATGGAAGAAGCGCTTTTCAACTCTCTTCGCTCGACGCGAACGAAAATCAGAGGAATTGTGATGACCACCGCCGCCGACGCCTGGAAAGCGCTTGCCGATTGGGAGCCACGGACGCTCGCCGACCTCGTTGCCGCCGATCCCGAAGCCCGCCTGCAGCTCCTCGTGCGCAGCGTCGCCGATATCCGTTTCGATTTCGCCAAGACCCATCTCGACGAGGCCGCGATCGCTGCCCTTTTGGGCCTCGCCGAAGCGCAGGATTTTGCCGGCAGGCGCAAGACGCTTTTTTCGGGCGGTATCGCCAACCCGAGCGAAGGCCGCGCAGCGGAACATAGTGCGGAGCGCGGCGAGGGCGCGCCTGACCCGGTTCATCGCGCCCAGATTTTGCACCAGCGGATGCGGATGCTCGTCGACGCAATCGAGGCGGGTGCATTCGGCGAGATCCGCTACCTCCTCCACATCGGCATCGGTGGATCAGCGCTCGGTCCCGACCTGCTCGTGGACGCGCTTGGCCGCCATGGCAGCCGCTACGACGTTGCCGTGGTATCGAATGTCGACGGCGCGGCGCTGAGCGAGGCTTTCGGCAGGTTCAGTCCCGAGCATACGCTGGTTGCCGTCGCGTCGAAGACCTTCACGACGACCGAAACCCTGCTCAATGCGGCCTCGGCGCTGCAATGGCTCGAAGAGGCAGGCATCGAGGATGCGCTTGGCCGCTTCATTGCGCTCACGGCCCATCCCGAAAAGGCGATGGAGTGGGGGATCGACGAAACACGTATCCTGCCTTTCAGCGAAACGGTGGGGGGACGCTATTCGCTCTGGTCGTCGATTGGATTTCCTGCGGCTCTCGCGCTGGGCTGGGACGCCTTTGCCGATCTCCTCGAGGGTGCGGCCGAAATGGACCGGCATTTCCGCCTGGCCGAGGGCGCCGACAATATATGCCTGCTCGCGGCCTTCGTCGATCAGGTCTATGCCAATCGCCTGGACTGCCAGACACGGGCGGTCTTCGCCTATGACGAGCGGCTGCGGCTGCTTCCCGACTATCTCCAGCAGCTCGAAATGGAATCGAATGGCAAATCGGTGACGCTGGACGGCGCTCCGCTCGGCCGGGCCAGCGCGCCGATCACCTGGGGCGGGGTCGGCACCGATGCGCAGCATGCGGTGTTTCAGCTCCTCCATCAGGGCACGCACCTCACCCCCGTCGAGTTCATCGTGGCGCGCGAGCCCGACCATCTGCTCGATGATGCGCATCACGAGACGCTGCTGGGCAATTGCATCGCGCAGGGCGCGGCGCTGATGGCGGGGCGCGCGAGCGAGGACGGTGCGCGCCATTATCCGGGCAATCGTCCCTCGACGACCATCCTCCTCGACCAGGTCAATCCGCGCAGTCTGGGCGCATTGATCGCCTTTTTCGAGCACCGCGTCTTCGCCAACGCCGTCCTGCTCGGCATCAATCCGTTCGATCAGTTCGGGGTCGAGCTCGGCAAGGAAATGGCAAAGGGGCTTGCCGAAGGGTCGATGGAGTTCGACCCCGCGACACAGGCGCTCATGCACGCTGCGTTCGGAGATTGATGCGGCTTTGGTTTTTCTCGAGCGTAAAAATCGATTGGAATTGCGCGCCCGCGTAACCAAATAGGCCGCGGCGGCGAACGACACGCCGCCAGCTCTAGGGGTCCTCCATGTCCAAATTCGACTTTGATCTGTTCGTCATCGGCGCGGGTTCAGGCGGCGTGCGCGCGTCGCGCGTTGCCGCTTCCCACGGTGCGCGCGTGGCAGTGGCGGAGGAGCATCGGGTCGGGGGAACCTGCGTTATTCGGGGCTGCGTGCCCAAGAAACTGCTCGTTTATGGCGCGCATTTTGCCGAAGACATCCATGATGCCCGGCAGTTCGGCTGGGACGTCCCTGACTGCCGCTTTGACTGGGCACGGCTGCGCGACAATGTCCTCGCCGAGGTAAGCCGGCTTGAAGGTCTCTATGGCCAGACGCTCGACAATCACAAGGTGGCGCTGTTCAAGACGCGCGCTACCCTTGTCGGCCCGCAGAAGGTCCGGCTCGCCGACGGGCAGGAGCTGACCGCCGAACGCATATTGATCGCGACGGGGGGATGGCCTTTTGTGCCGGAGTTCCCTGGCAGCGAGCATGCGATCACCTCGAACGAGGTGTTTCATTTGCAAGAACTTCCCAAGCGTATCGTGATCGCCGGCGGCGGCTATATCGCCAACGAGTTTGCCGGAATCTTCAACGAGTTCGGCAGCAAAGTGACGATCGTCAACCGCGGCGACGCAATCCTGCGCGGCTATGACGAGCAGATCCGTGACCGCCTGCTCCAGATTTCCATGACCAAGGGCATCGAGTTCCGCTTCAACGCGCCCTTTCAGTCGATCGAGAAGCAGGCGGACGGCTCGCTCCTCGTCCATCTTGAAAATTGCGAGCCAATTCCCGCTGACGCAGTGCTGGTGGCGACCGGGCGCGTGCCCAACACCAGGGGGCTGGGCCTTGAAGAAGTGGGCGTCGAGCTCGATCGGAATGGCGCGGTGAAAGTCGATGAGACCAACCAGTCGTCGGTCGAGAGCATCTATGCGGTGGGGGACGTCACCAACCGCATCCAGCTCACCCCCGTTGCGATCCGCGAAGGTCAGGCCTTTGCCGACAGCGTATTTGGCGGCAAGCCGACCGCTGTCGATTATTCAAATGTACCAAGCGCGGTTTTTAGCCACCCGCCGATCGGCGCGGTCGGAATGACCGAGGCCGAGGCGCGCAATAGGTTGGGATCTATCCGCGTCTATACGAGCGATTTTCGCGCCATGAAGAACGTCCTTGCCGGCCGCAACGAGCGCGCACTCTACAAGATGGTGGTCAATGAGGCGACCGATCAGGTTGTCGGCCTCCACATGATCGGCCCCGATGCGCCCGAAATATTGCAGGCGGCGGCCGTCGCGGTGAAGGCGGGATTGACCAAGGCGGATTTCGACGCGACGGTTGCGTTGCACCCGAGCATGGCCGAGGAGCTTGTGCTGCTGAAATAAGGAGGGCCCGCCCCGGGGCGTCGTCCCCGATCCCTGACTATCGCGAGCGAACGCGGCCTGCTAAATTCCCGCGATGCAATCGGGGGAGGGCGTATGGCGGACACGGTTCTGGTCACAGGAGGCAGCGGCTATATCGCCGGCTTCCTGATCCGACAACTGATCGAGAATGGTTGGCAGGTCCACACCACGGTTCGCAGCCTGGCGCGCGAGGCCGAGGTGCGAGGCTGGCTGCAAGTCGACGACAGCAGGCTGCGCTTCTTCGCTGCCGACCTGGAACATGATGCGGGGTGGGCCGAGGCGATGGCGGGGTGCAGCCATGTAGCGCACGTCGCGTCGCCCTTTCCGATCGATGTTCCAAGCGATGCCGACGCGTTGGTGGTCCCGGCGCGCGAAGGGGCCTTGCGTGCGCTGCGCTTTGCGAAGGCGGCGGGGGTGCAGCGCTTTGTCCTCACCTCGTCGATGGCGGCGATCGCTTATGGGCACGGCAAAGGCCGCGATCTTTACGACGAGGCGGACTGGACCAATCTCGATGATCCCAAGGTGATGCCTTATCCGCGATCAAAGACCGTTGCTGAACGATCTGCCCGAGAGTGGGCCAGGAGCGAGGCTCCCGAGATCGAATTTGCCTCGGTGAACCCGGCTGCGGTCTTCGGACCTTTGCTGTCGGACGATCTCTCAACGTCGATCGAAGTCGTAAAACAGCTTCTCGAAGGCAAGGTGCCCATGTGCCCCGACATCGGATTCGGCATCATTGACGTGCGCGACGTGGCCGATCTTCACTGTCGCGCGCTGAGTGCGCCGGGGATTCGCGACGACCGATTTGTCTGCTCGGGACCATTTCTCAAGATGATCGACGTTGCGAACATCCTGCGGGCCAATCTTGGCGATCAGGCAAGAAGGGTTCCTGCGAGGAAGATGCCCGACTGGCTGCTCAAGCTGTTCGCCTTGGTGCGGCCCGAACTCAAGCAACTCGTTGCCGAGCTTGGTAATGTGCGCGGAGGCGATAGCCGGCATGCGATCGAACGGCTCGGATGGACCATGCGCTCGCCGGAGGAGGCAATTCTCGCAACGGCGCGTGACTTGATCGGCCGCGCTATCGTGAAGGTCTAGGCGCCTTGCCCATCGTCCGCCCGGGTGTGCGGGGGCGGGCAATTTTCAGGAGCCGTACCTTGTTCGGTGGGATCGCGGCCTCCAAAGCCTTGCGCGCTGGCGACAGCACCGCCTTGCGCATCCTGGTTTCATGATAACCTCCAGGACGACCTGCTGATCGCCCGCTAGCCGATCCGGTACGGCACGACATCGCGGCGGTCGGGGTCGACCAGTATCGGCCGATCGCTTGGCGGAAAGGCGCGCTGATCGCAGTCATCGCGCGGACAGATGCGGCATGAGGGGCCGATGCGCGCAGCGGCGTGCGGGGCATCGACATCGACACCGTCGGCGTAGATGAACTCGGCAGAATATTGAGCCTCACACCCCAGTGCGACAGCGTAGCGGCGAGGACTGCGGGCGTAGCTGCCCGAGGGCTTCACAAGCCCCTTTGCCATCGACACATAGCGTAGTCCGTCGGGGGTTTCGGCAAGCTGAAACAGGATGCGGTCGGGGATCGCCGCGGCCTCGTGAACGATCCACAAGGGGCAGGCGCCGCCAAAGCGCGCAAACTGGAGGCGCGTTGCGCTGTGCCGCTTGGTGATATTGCCCGCCATGTCGACGCGGCAGAAGAACATGGGAATACCGCGCGCACCCGGCCGCTGGAGCGTCGAGAGCCGGTGGCACGCCTGCTCGAAGCTGACCCCGTATTCGAGCCGCAGCCGATCGATGTCGTGGCGAACGGCGCGCGCGCTCGAGCGGAAGGGGGTGTAGGGCATGAGCACTGCGCCCGCCGCGTAATTTGCAAGGCCGACGTGAAGAAGCTGACGCGCCGCAGCCGTGCGCAGCGGGGAGTCTTCGACGACGGCCGCAATTTCGCCGGCGAGGGCGAGGGCGGCGAGTTGGTGCGCGAGCTGGAAGCGGCGGCTTTCGGCTGGCTGCGAAGGATCGATCACCAGGTGGCGCATCGTCGCGTCGAAATCGCGCAGGCTCTGCGATTGTTGGTAGACAATCGAGATGCCGAGCGCATCGCGCAGTTGCCGCTCGATGGCCTCGATCGGGGGAGAGGGGGCAGGGCCGCGCAGCCCATTTGCCAACGTCTCGGCCGCGCGGTCGATGGAATCCACATAATTGCCCGCGTCGTGAAACCAGTCGCGAACCTCCTCCCACGGCAGTCGGCTGCCCTCTGCCGTACCGCCGGTCAGCGCCTCGTCGATGATCTGGAGCCTCTGCCCGGCGCGGCGATACGCCGCATGGAGCGCGACAAACTGGTCGGCGAGTTGCGGCTGCTGAAGCGCAGCGCGCTCGAGTTGCTCGGGTGCCATCGGGGCGGCAGCAAAGAGCGGGTCGGCGGCGGCTTCGCGTAGGGCGGCGGCGCGGCGGTCGCCAGCGTCGGCGGCAATTTCCTCCCATTCAAGCGGGAAGAGTCGTTGCAGGCGGTCGAGCAGGCCAGGCGTGAGCGGACGATCGTCGTGCTCGATCTGGCTGAGATAGGAGGCTGAGATGCCGAGCTGGGCGGCAAAGTCGGCCTGGCGAATGGCGCGGGCCGCGCGCAGGTCGCGAAGCTGGCGTCCAGCGTAAAGGCGGGTTGGAAGCATCGATGCGAACCTAATTTGCAAAGCGCGACTTTGCAACTTTGCAAATTCGCATTTGCCCTTGAACACCGAAGCGGGCATGGGCGGGCCTTCATTTTCGTGGAGAGCCTGCATGTCCGCTAATATCGCCGAAATGGAACGCCGCCGCGCCGCTGCTGCTCTCGGGGGCGGACAGAAGCGCATCGACGCCCAGCACGCCAAGGGCAAGCTCACCGCACGCGAGCGGCTCGACGTTCTGCTCGACGAGGGTTCGTTCGAGGAGCTCGACACCTATGTCGAGCATGACTGCGTCGATTTCGGGATGCAGGAACAGAAAATACCGGGCGACGGCGTCGTCACCGGTTCGGGCACGATCAACGGCCGACTTGTCTATGTCTTCAGCCAGGATTTCACGGTTTTTGGCGGCTCCTTGTCGAAGCGGCACGCCGAGAAGATCTGCAAGGTGATGGAAAAGGCGATGCTCGTCGGCGCGCCGGTCATTGGGCTCAACGACAGCGGCGGCGCGCGCATTCAGGAGGGCGTGGCATCGCTCGGCGGCTATGCCGACGTCTTTCAGAAGAATGTTCTCGCATCGGGTGTGGTGCCGCAGATCAGCCTCATCATGGGACCGTGCGCCGGCGGCGCGGTGTACAGCCCGGCAATGACCGACTTCATCTTCATGGTGAAGGATTCAAGCTATATGTTCGTGACCGGCCCCGATGTCGTGAAAACGGTGACGAACGAGGTGGTCACGCAGGAAGAGCTCGGCGGCGCGATCACCCATACGACAAAAAGCTCGGTTGCCGATCTTGCATTCGAGAATGATATCGAGGCGTTGCTCAGCGTCCGGGACTTCTTCGACTATCTGCCTGAAAACAATCGCAGCGGCGTACCCGTGCGCCCGACGAGCGATCCTTATGACCGTGCCGAGGAAAGTCTCGACACGCTGATCCCGCCCAATGCGAACCAGCCCTATGACATGCACGAGCTGATCCGCAAAACGGTCGACGAGGGCGATTTTTTCGAGGTTCAGCCAGCGCATGCTGCGAACATCATCTGCGGTTTCGGGCGCATCGAGGGGCGCACGATCGGCATCGTTGCGAACCAGCCGATGGTGCTTGCCGGCGTGCTCGATATCAACTCGTCGAAGAAGGCCGCGCGCTTCGTGCGCTTCTGCGACGCCTTCGAGATTCCGATCATCACCTTTGTCGATGTCCCGGGTTTCCTGCCCGGCACCGCGCAAGAATATAACGGCATCATCAAGCACGGCGCGAAGCTCCTCTTTGCCTATGCCGAAGCGACAGTACCCAAGATTACGGTCATCACGCGCAAAGCCTATGGTGGCGCCTATGACGTCATGGCGTCAAAGCATCTTCGCGGCGATCTGAACTACGCCTGGCCCACCGCCGAGATCGCGGTGATGGGCGCGAAAGGGGCGGTCGAGATCATCTTTCGGGCCGATATCGGCGATCCTGAAAAGATCGCGCAGCGCACGAAGGAATATGAGGACCGCTTCGCCAATCCCTTCGTCGCAGCCTCGCGCGGCTATATCGACGAGGTCATTCACCCGCACAACACGCGCAAGCGGATCGCGCTGGGGCTGCGCAAATTGCGCAACAAGCAGCTTGAGAACCCTTGGAAGAAGCATGATAACATTCCGCTTTAGGCGTTCCCCGTCCGCGCGGAGCGCTCAAGCTCTCGCAAGGGAGTTTTCACCTTGCCGCTTCACCGCCAACTCAGCATCTGTGACGAAGGCGGCCGATACGCAGCATCAATGGGATTTGGAGCGATGAAACTAGGCCGTCTCAATCATATCGGCGTTGCGACACCGTCGATCGCCGACAGCATCGTCTTCTACCGCGACGTGATGGGCGCGACGAAGATCCATGAGCCGTTCGACCTCCCTGACCAGGGGGTGAAGGTCTGCTTCGTCGATACACCGGGCGCCGATGGGGCGCTTGGCGGTACGCAGATCGAACTGATCGAGCCGCTGCCGGGAAACACCTCGATCGCCGGTTTTCTTGAAAAGAACCCCGCGGGCGGGCAGCATCATATGTGCTACGAAGTGCCGGACGTTCATGCCGCGAAGTCGTGGTTCGAGCGGCTCGGCAAGCGCGTGCTTGGTGAGCCCCGGATCGGGGCGCACGGCACGCTGATCTTCTTTGTTCACCCGCGCGACATGGGCGGGGTGCTGACCGAGATCATGGAGACGCCGAAGGGGGATCATTGATCTTCCTTTGATCGTCGCCCCGGGGCCGAGCCGGGGCTTCCGCCATTTATCGACGGAAAGCGGTGTGCAGGATCACGTCCGCCCACGACGAAAAAAAGAGTAGAGATGCGCAATATGACCGACAAACCCACACTCGACCAATGGGCCGAAGCTGCCGCCAAGGAAGTGAAGGGCAAGGATTTGACCTGGCACACCCCGGAGGGGATTGCGGTGAAACCGCTTTATACCGCCGAAGATGTGAGGAGCGATCCCGGGCTTCCCGGCTTTGCGCCGTTCACCCGCGGCGTGCGCGCGTCGATGTATACCGGGCGGCCGTGGACGATCCGGCAATATGCCGGCTTTTCGACCGCGGAGGAATCGAACGCCTTCTATCGCCGGAACCTTGCGGCGGGGCAAAAGGGGCTGAGCGTCGCTTTCGACCTTGCGACCCATCGCGGCTATGACAGCGATCACCCGCGGGTTGTCGGTGATGTCGGCAAGGCGGGCGTCGCGATCGACACGGTCGAGGACATGAAGATTCTCTTCGACGGCATTCCGCTCGACCAGATGTCGGTCAGCATGACGATGAACGGGGCCGTGATCCCGATTCTTGCCTTCTTCATCGTCGCAGGCGAGGAGCAGGGCGTCGATCGCAAGCTGCTCGACGGGACCATTCAGAACGACATTCTGAAGGAGTTCATGGTCCGCAACACCTATATCTATCCGCCCGAACCCTCGATGCGGATCATTTCGGACATTTTCGGTTACACGAGCCGCGAGATGCCGAAGTTCAACAGCATCTCGATTTCCGGTTATCATATGCAGGAGGCGGGGGCGACGCAGGTCCAGGAGCTCGCCTTCACCATCGCCGACGGTATCGAATATGTGAAATATGGCGTCGCGAGCGGCCTCGACATCGACAAGTTTGCGGGCCGATTGTCCTTCTTTTTCGCCATCGGCATGAATTTCTTCATGGAGGCAGCCAAACTGCGCGCTGCGCGCGTCCTGTGGCACCGCGCGATGACCAAGCTCGGCGCGCAGTCCGAACGGTCCAAGATGCTGCGGACCCATTGCCAGACCAGCGGCGTGTCGCTGACAGAGCAGGACCCCTATAATAACGTCGTACGCACGACGATCGAGGCCATGGCAGCGATGCTTGGCGGTACGCAGAGTCTTCACACCAACGCGCTCGACGAGGCCATCGCGCTTCCCACCGATTTCTCGGCACGCATCGCGCGCAACACGCAGATCATCATCCAGGAAGAGACCGGCATGTGCAATGTCGTCGATCCGCTGGGTGGGTCCTATTATGTCGAGGCGCTGACGCAGGAACTTGTCGATGCGGCCCAGGCGATCATCGACCGGGTCGAGGCCGAGGGTGGCATGGCAAAGGCTGTTGCTGCGGGCTGGCCCAAGGCGATGATCGAGGAAGCGGCCGCCGCGCGCCAGGCGCGCGTCGATCGCGGCGACGATGTGATCGTGGGCGTCAACAAATATCGGCTGAAGGACGAGGACCTGCTCGAAACGCTGGAGGTCGACAACACGAAGGTTCGCGAGGCGCAGGTGGCGCGGATCAACCAGGTCAAGGCGAGCCGCGACGAGGCAGCGTGCCAGGCGGCGCTGGATTCGCTTCGCAAGGCGGCTGCCGCGCCGCAGTCGATCGAGACCAACTTGCTGGCGCACGCGGTCGAGGCCGCGCGCGCGCGCGCGACGCTTGGGGAGATTTCTTCGGCCATGGAAGAGGCTTTCGACCGATATGCGACGGTGCCGACGCCGGTGAAGGGCGTCTATTCCGCGCCCTATAAGGATGACAGCCGCTGGCAACAGGTCGTCGACGGGGTGAAAGCGGTCGAGCGCCGGCTGGGCCGCGCGCCCAAGCTCCTGATTGCCAAGATGGGCCAGGACGGACACGACCGCGGTGCGAACGTCATCGCGTCGGCCTTTGGCGACATGGGGTTCGAGGTGATTTCGGGCCCGCTCTTTCAGACGCCCGAGGAAACAGTGGTGCTCGCGCTCGAGAACGGGGTCGATGCGGTCGGCGCCTCGAGCCTTGCCGCAGGTCACAAGACGCTGATCCCCGAGTTGATCAGGGGACTGAAGGAGGCGGGGCGCGGTGATATCAAGGTGATCGCAGGCGGCGTCATTCCGCCGCAGGACTATGACTATCTTCGCGACGCGGGCGTGCAGGGAATCTATGGTCCTGGATCAAATGTCGTCGAATGCGCCGCCGATGTGCTGCGCCTGCTCGGCCACAATATGCCGCCACTGGAGGATGCCGCATGACCGGACACAAGCCCGAAACGCTGATCGTTCACGCCGGGACCCAACCCGATCCGACGACCAAGGCGCGGATTACGCCGATCTATCAGACATCCTCCTATGTCTTTGACAGCCCCGAGCATGCCGCGCGCCTCTTCAATCTTGAAGAATTCGGCAACATCTACACGCGGATCATGAACCCGACCAACGGGGCGCTCGAGGGCAAGATCGCGGCGCTCGAAGGCGGGCCAGCGGCGCTTGCCGTCGCATCGGGCCACGCGGCGCAATTTCTGGCATTCCATACGCTGATGGAGCCGGGCTGCGAAATCGTCGCGGCGCGCAAGCTTTATGGAGGGTCCCAGAATCAGCTCGGTCAGAGCTTTCGGAAAATGGCGTGGTCGACGCATTTCGTGGACGCCGACGACGCGGGCAATGTGGCCGCCGCGATCAACGACAACACCCGCGCCGTGTTCATCGAAAGCCTCGCCAATCCAGGCGGCGTCGTGCAGGATATCGAGGCAATTGCGAAGGTCGCGCATGATGCCGGCGTGCCGCTGATCGTCGACAACACGATGGCAACCCCGGTCTTGTGCCGTCCGATCGATCATGGCGCGGACATTGTTGTTCATTCCACCACCAAGTTTCTGAATGGCCATGGCAATGCGATCGGAGGCGTGATTGTCGATGCGGGCAGTTTCGACTGGGCAAAGGGGGGGAAATATCCGGCGCTGAGCGAGCCCAACGCCTCCTATCACGGACTCCGATTCACCGAGGCATTCGGCAATCTGGCCTTCATCCTTGCCGCGCGCACGCTCGGGCTTCGGGATCTGGGACCGGCGCTCGCGCCGATGAACGCCTTTCTCGCCCTGACCGGCATGGAGACGCTCGCGCTGCGGATGGAGCGGCATTGCAGCAACGCGCTTGCGCTTGCCAAATGGCTTGAAACGCATCCGGCGGTGAGCTGGGTCTCCTATGCGGGGCTCGACGACAGCCCCTATCACGAGCTGGCAAACAAGTATCTGGGCGGCCGAGGCGGGGCTGTATTCACCTTCGGCCTCAAGGGCGGCTACGATGCGGGCGTCAAACTCGTCTCGTCGGTCAAGCTGTTCAGCCATCTGGCGAACCTCGGCGATACCCGATCGCTGATCATCCACCCCGCTTCGACGACGCACAGCCAATTGTCCGAGCAAGAGCTGCTGCTGTCGGGCGCGGGGCCCGAGGTCGTGCGCGTCTCGGTGGGGATCGAACATATTGAGGACATTATCGCCGATCTCTCCCAGGCGCTTGAGGTGCTGGCATGATCTGCGTTTCCCGCATCCTTTCTCTTGCCGCGCTGGCCGCTACCCTTCCTGCGAGCGCAGCGCAGGAGGAGGGACGCGAAAGCGCGTTTCGCCCAGGCGTCGCGGTCGAGCTTCTTCATCGCCAGCCGATCGGCGACGTCTATTTCACCAATTGGTTTGCGCGTCTTGAGAGCGAACAAGGGGCGTCGCGCGACGTCTATTTCGAGACGAACGACAAGTTCGTGAACAAGGGCATCATCCGCCTGAACTGCGAAGACCCCGAAGCCGATATCGATCTCGTCCTCTACGGCAGCGGCGATTATGGCAGCGCCGCCGACCGCCGCGAGGTGACAGTGCGCTATGCCGATCGCCGCGCCTGGGCCGATGGCGGCTATGAGGCGCTCGCTGGCGAGACTCCGCCGTTCGAATTCTATAGCGCTGCGCTCGCGCGCTTTTGCGCCTCTTGAAAAGGGTCGAAATCCATGAAGCTTTCCCAAATCTGCGAAGCGGACGATCAGCCGCGGACCGACTGGACGCGCGAGGAAATCGCCGAACTCTTCGACCTGCCGTTCGATGAGCTCATGTGGGAGGCGCAAAGCGTGCACCGACGGCACCATGCGCGCGGGCAGGTGCAGCTTTGCACCTTGCTTTCGATCAAGACGGGCGGTTGCGCGGAGGATTGCGGCTATTGCTCGCAGTCGGCGCACGCCGACACGGGGCTGAAGGCCACCAAGCTGATGGACGTTCGCGCGGTGCTCCAGGCGGCCGCCGAGGCGAAGGATGCAGGTTCGCAGCGCTTCTGCATGGGCGCCGCGTGGCGCAATCCCAAGGACCGCGACATGCCCGCGATCGTCGAAATGATCGAAGGCGTGCGCGCGATGGGCATGGAAACCTGCATGACGCTCGGGATGCTGACGAAGGAGCAGGCGCAGACGCTCGCGGTCGCGGGTCTCGATTATTATAATCACAATGTCGACACGAGCCCTGAAAATTACGGCAACATCATCACGACGCGGACCTTTCAGGACCGGCTCGACACGCTCGAAGAGGTCCGTGCGGCAGGAATCAATGTCTGCTCGGGCGGTATTGTCGGGATGGGGGAGAGCAGGGCGGACCGTGTGGGTTTCATCCACGCGCTCGCAACCTTGCCGCGCCACCCCGAAAGCGTGCCGGTAAACGCGCTCGTGCCCGTGAAAGGCACGGTACTGGGAGACATGCTCGCCGATACGCCGCTGGCCGAGATTGACGACATTGAGTTTGTCCGCACCGTCGCGGTCGCGCGCATTACCATGCCCAAGTCCATGGTTCGCCTCTCGGCCGGACGCGAGAGCATGTCGGAGGCGTGCCAGGCGCTCTGCTTCATGGCGGGAGCGAACAGCATCTTCACTGGCGACAAGCTGCTCACCACGGGCAACCGCGGCGACAGCGCCGATGCGGCGCTGTTTGCAAAGCTCGGGATCGTGCCGATGGAGGCCGAGGAGCCGATGCGGATGGAGGCGGCCGAGTGATCCTTTCGACCCTATTGGTCCTGGTCTCGGCGGCGCAGGAGCCCGCGCTCGATTGCGACAATGCCGGGACGCAGTTCGAGCTCAATGCCTGCGCCTACAAGGACTATGAGCGCGCCGATGCGGCGATGAATGCCCAGTGGAAGATCACCGCGGCGCGGATGAAAGGTCTCGATGCGCAGTTCGACAGAGCGCAGGACGATCGCCCCGGCTATTTCGACACATTACTCGCCGCGCAGCGCGCGTGGCTCGATTATCGCGACAAGCATTGCACGAGCGAGGGCTATTCGATGCGAGGCGGCTCGGCCGAACCGATGGTGGTCAGCGGCTGCCAGGCCGAGCTCACCGATGCCCGAACCCAACAACTCAAAGCCCTGATCGAGGAATATTGAGGCCCATGTTCAAGAAGATACTGATCGCCAATCGCGGCGAAATCGCCTGCCGCGTCATCAAGACCGCGCGCCGCATGGGCATCCAAACCGTTGCGGTCTATTCGGATGCCGATGCGCGTGCGCCCTTCGTGCGCATGGCGGACGAAGCGGTGCATATCGGGCCCTCGCCCGCATCGGAATCCTACCTGATCGCGGACAAGATCATCGAAGCGTGCAAGGCGACAGGGGCCGAGGCCGTTCATCCGGGCTATGGATTTCTGTCCGAGCGCACAAGCTTCGCCGAGGCGCTTGCGAAGGAAAATATCGCCTTCATCGGCCCGCCGGTGAACGCGATTGCGGCCATGGGCGACAAGATCGAATCGAAGAAGCTTGCGAAAGAAGCCGGCGTCAATGTCGTCCCCGGCTTTGTCGGCGAAATCCGCGATACCGAGCATGCCGTCGAGATTTCGAACGAAATCGGCTATCCGGTGATGATGAAGGCCAGCGCTGGCGGCGGCGGCAAGGGCATGCGCCTCGCCTATGATGAGAAGGACGTCCGCGAGGGCTTCGAGAGCGTCAAGCGCGAGGGGCTCAACAGCTTTGGTGACGACCGTGTCTTCATCGAGAAGTTCATTCTGAATCCGCGTCACATCGAGATTCAGATTCTCGGAGATCAGCACGGTAACATTCTTTACCTCAACGAGCGCGAATGCTCGATCCAGCGCCGGCATCAGAAGGTCGTCGAAGAGGCGCCGTCGCCCTTTGTTACCGAAAAAATGCGCAAAGCCATGGGCGAGCAGTGCGTGGCGCTCGCAAGGGCGGTCGGCTATTACAGCGCCGGCACCGTCGAGCTCATCGTGTCGGGCGCCGACCCGACGGGCGAGAGCTTCTACTTCCTCGAGATGAACACCCGCCTGCAGGTCGAACACCCGGTGACCGAGGCGATCACCGGAATAGATCTCGTCGAGCAGATGATCCGCGTCGCCGCGGGCGAAACGCTCGCCATGAAGCAGGACGATGTCAAGATCGACGGCTGGTCGATCGAGAACCGGGTGTATGCAGAAGATCCCTATCGCGGCTTCCTGCCCTCGACGGGGCGGCTCACACGCTATCGTCCGCCCGTTCCGGGCTGGAGCGATGACGGCGCGGCAAACGGCCGCCGCGGAATCGACGGTGTGCGCGTCGATGACGGCGTCTATGACGGCGGCGAGGTATCCATCTTCTATGACCCCATGATCGCCAAGCTGATCACCTGGGGCAAGACGCGCGATGAGGCGGCTGACCTCCAGGTCGCAGCGCTCGACCGTTTCGAACTCGAAGGCCTCGGTCACAATATCGATTTCGTATCGGCGATCATGCAGCATCCGCGCTTCCGCTCGGGCGAGCTCACGACAGGCTTTATCGCCGAGGAATATCCCGAGGGGTTCACCGGTGCGCCGACCGACGAGAGAGTGACGCGCGCGCTCGCAGCGATCGCGGGCTTTATGGCGAGCGCCGAGGCCGACCGGGCGCGGCGGACCGACGGTCAGCTCGGCGAACGGCTCGATCCGCCCGCCAAGTGGCACGTGACGATCGCGGGCGAGAGCCACAAGGTGAAGATCGGCCGAAAGCACATCAAGGTTGATGGAGAAAAGATTGATATCGCTCTTGAATATACACCGGGCGACAGGCTTGTCGTCGCCGAGATCGATGCGAGCGAACTCGCGGTGAAAGTTGCCAAAACGCGCAGCGGCTGGCGTATGACCACGCGCGGACATATTCACGATGTACGCGTCCTTCCCTGGCATGTCGCGCCGCTTGCTTCGCACATGATCGAGAAAATCCCGCCTGACCTTTCGAAATTCCTCATCTGCCCGATGCCGGGCCTGCTTGTCGCGCTGCACGTGGGCGAGGGCGATGCCGTCGAGGCGGGTCAGCCGCTCGCGACAGTCGAGGCGATGAAGATGGAAAATATCCTGCGCGCAGAGAAGGCTGGCAGGGTGAAGAGTGTCAACGCCGCACAGGGCGACAGCCTCGCGGTGGACGCGGTCATCCTGGAAATGGAGTAGGGCCGAAGGAGTCTCGGCCGCGCGGTCAAGTCCCGAGCGTACGTGCGAGCGCGACCCACTCGGCCACGCTCACTGTCTCGGCGCGCCGTGTCGGATCGATGCCGATCGTCTTCAGGCTCTCGACCGCGCCTGGCACGCCCTTGAGGCTCTGTCGCAGCATCTTGCGGCGCTGACCGAAGCCTTTTTCGGTGAGGCGCGAGAGGAGCGCGGGGTCCACGCTCGGTGGCTGCTCGCCGGGCACGACGTGGACGATCGCCGACATGACCTTGGGGGGAGGGGTGAAAGCCGAGCGGTGGACTTTCATCGCGATGCGGGCAGACGCCCGCCATTGGGCAAGAACGCTGAGCCTCCCATAGGCAGGGGTGCCCACCGCGGCAACGATACGCTCGGCAACCTCCTGCTGGAACATCAGTGTGAGCGAGAGCCACCGCGGCGGCCAAGCCGCCGGTTCAAGCCAGCGGGTGAAGAGCGCGGTCCCGACATTATAGGGGAGGTTGGCAACGATGTGATAGGGGCGGCCCGCGAGCGCTTCCGGGTCGATCGCCATCGCATCGCCTGCAATGACGCGCAGCCTGCCCTCAAATGCGTCACTGAGCTCGCCAAGCAGCGGCAGGCAGCGGTCGTCGCGCTCGACCGCGATCACCTCGGCTCCCGCGCGGAGCAGCGCGCGCGTCAGCCCGCCGGGACCGGGGCCGACCTCGAATACGAGGTCGCCGTCGAGATCGCCGGGAAGCGCCGCGATGCGATCGAGCAATTGTTCGTCGAACAGGAAATTCTGCCCAAGTGCCTTGCTTGCAGAGAGGCCGTGCGCACGTACCGTTTCTCGCAGCGGCGGGAGCGGACGCGCCGGAGTCACCGTCACTTGGCAGGCGCGCCGCTGCGTTCGCGAGCTTCGGCCATCCGCGACGCCATCGCAATCGCCGCGATCGTCGGACCGGGGTCGGCCTGACCCGTCCCTGCGATGTTGAATGCGGTCCCGTGATCAGGGGAGGTGCGGACAATCGGCAGGCCGAGGGTCAGATTGACTCCGTCGTGGAAATGCAGCGCCTTGAAAGGGGCCAGCGCCTGGTCGTGATAGGCGCAAAGCAGCGCATCATATCGCGTCCGGATCGTGGGTGCGAACAGCGCATCGGCGGCAAGCGGGCCTTCCACGCTCAGACCTTCGCCGGCGAGCTGTGCGACGGCAGGAGCGATGATCCGGAATTCTTCGTCGCCGAGCTGCCCGTTTTCGCCGGCATGCGGGTTGAGCCCCGCGACACCGATCCGCGGGCGCTCGATTCCGAAATCGCGGTGCAAGCCGCGCGCGACAATGCGCGCCTTCGCGATGATCAGATCGCTTGTAAGCCTATCTGCGACCTGCGCGAGCGGGATATGCACGGTGAGCGGTACGACGCGTAGCGCGGGGCCCGCCAGCATCATCACCGCGTTGGTGGCGGTGACGCCGCAGCGTTCGGCGATGAATTCGGTCTGACCGGGGTGCGTATAGCCGATGCCGTGGAGGGCATGTTTTGATACCGGCCCGGTGACGAGCGCGGCGCAGGCGCCGTTGCGGGTCAGGCCGATCCCCGTTTCCAGCGCATGAAGCGCACAGGTCGCGCCCGCGGGTGTGGGCACGCCCGGCGGCAGCGCACCGCTGTCCTCAAGGTGCCAGACCGGCAGCGCGTCAGCAAAAATGCGCGACGCTTCGTCGATTCCGCCTACGCGGGCGATCGGGCCGTCCCACACGGCCTCGATTGCGGCGACGTCGCCGATCGTGACGAACGGGGGCAGCTTATGTTCGCGGCGAGCGCCCCAAGCGCGCGCCGCGACTTCGGGTCCCACGCCGGCGGGGTCACCCATGGTGACCGCGATCGGGCGCGGGCTGACATTGTCCCTCATCAGCTATATTCGATCACGGCATCCCGGCGCAGGTCGCGCAGATAGCGCTGGGCGCGCCTGTTGACCTTTTCATCGAGCAGACGCTGCTCGATCTGCTCGGCGCTCGGGGCGCCAGCGGCTTGCGGCATATCGCGTCCGCAAAGAACGAGAACGCTGATTCCGTCGGACGCCGATCCAAAAGGCTGGGTGGTTTGACCGATCTGGAGGTCCATCAGCGTCTGCTGCAGCTGCGGCGGCAACTGACGCATCGACAGATTGTCGCGCGAGACGACGGACGCACCCAGGTTCTGCGCCACGGTGTCAGCAGTACCGCAGCCCGAGATGGCGCTTGTCGCTTCGGTGAACTTGCTGGCCAGTGCGGTTGCCTGGGCTTCGGTGGTCCCGGGGGGAAAATCGAGCGAGATTTGCTTGAGGCTGAGGAGCGCGTCGCGCGGGTCGGCCGTCAAGACCTGACGACGGTCGACAAGCAGCATGATCGACACACCCCCCGGCACCTCGATTGGGCCAACGAGCTGGCCTGGCTGCATCTGCGCTGCCGCTTCGGCCATAGAGTCGGGCAGCTGGCCCGCGCGCACCCAGCCAAGGTCACCGCCCACCACGGCCGTCGATGCGTCAGAGAATTGGCGGGCGTAGGCTGCGAACGAGCCGCCTGCCTGGAGCGCCGCCATGATCTTGCGGGCATTTTCGGCAACTTCGGCGGCGTTTTCCGAGGTCGCCTCGAGATAGATTTCACCGAGATGGAATTCATCCTGACCCTTGGCAGCCTCAAGACGCTTGAGCACGGCGTCGACCTCTTCGGTCGACACGTTGGTCGTAGACTGAATATTGCGCGACAGCAGACGGTCCCAGGCGAATTCGCCGCGGATCTGCTGCTTGACAGCGCCGGCGGACGATCCCTTGGACTTCAGATATTCGGTGAACTGCTCGGGCGTTTGCTTGAAGCGCGCAGCGAGCGAGGCGAACTGCTGATTGATCAGATTCTCGTCGATCGTAATCTCGGCCTGACGCGCGGCCTGTATCTGCAATTTTTCATCGATGAGATTGCTGAAGACCTGCTGGCGCAGCCGCTGCTCTTCCTCCGCACTCAGCGTCAAATTGGCGTTTGCGATGCGGATCAGCGCCATGCGTTCTTCAATGTCGGTCGACGTGATAATCTCGCCGTTCACGGTCGCCGAGGGACGATAGACATTGGCCTTGGCATCGCCATAGAGCTTTACATTGCCCGGGATGTCGAGGCTGGTCGTTGGCACTTCGCTGTCGGCAACAGTCTGCGCAACGACCGGCGTGATCCCGGCAGCCGCCACGGCAAGCAAGCCGATCATGGTCGAAATTTTGGTCATCTTCACCCTATTCGAGATTTGTTGGCACGCTCCGTATCAGCGGAAACGCCCGGTGGTCCAGCGCAATCGCCTTTACCGACCGCTTTGGCGCGCGAATAGCGCCGAGACGCTGAACGCAGGCTGAGCGGAAGCTCCTTCCCGGCTAGACCGTCAAGACCCAAGTGATCAGAAGCCAAGGTTGCGAAAGGCGATGCGGAAGGAGAAGCTGTTTCCGCGCCGCGCGTCGCCCGTGTCGATATAGTCGCGGCGCCAGGTGAGGGCGATGGACAGACAATCATCGTCATACGCTACCCCGAGGCGGTGGCGAATCGGCTCGAATCCATCTGTTGTACTCGCCGGATCATCGTTCCTGCCGGTAAGGTCGATAATCGCCGATCCAAAGATCGACCAGTTGCGCGCTACCGCGACGCGGCCGCCTGCGCGCACTTCCTCGCGGTCCTGCAGATCCTCGGCAAGGCTGGTGATGTCGCGGTTAAGCCGCGAATAGCCGAGGACTGCGTAGGTGGACCGGCCGCCAATGGTGGCATCAAACTCGTTGCGGCGCACCGCAAGATCGTCCTTGTCGAGGCGAAAGCGGTGGGTGAGGCGCAGGAAATCCTTATAGGCAATCGTTGTGCGTCCGACGATATCGGAGGTGCGGTCCGTGAGACCGGTACCGTCGGGGAACAAGGTCGGCTTGTTCGACAGGCGATAGCTCTGCCCGACGACCGAATTGATGTTGAAGCCCGGGCGGCTGTAGTTCCATTCAATGCCATAGGTGACGCGTGCGCCATCCTCGAAGCGGTCGTAGCCGTTGAAACGGTTGATTGCGAAGAGATTGCTGTCCTCAAGGTCGAAGGCCCGCGAATCCTCGTTAGGGATCTCGATATTGTCGATCGGCGGCGTCGCGACGAACTGGACGCGCGGGGTCAGCGTCTGCGTACCGCCCAGAAATTCGCCGATGAACGGCCAGCGCATGTCGGCCGCGAGAGCGGCGATGCCGCGCGCCTGCCAGCCCGATCGCCCGCGATAGCCAGGGATGGCAGTGAGAAGATTCTCGTCGCTATGATAGACGTCCCCGCGAACAAGGGCGGTTAGCGTGACCTCCTGGCCGAGCGGCGTCAGGCGCCGCAGGTCCCAGCGCGCACCCGCAAAGGCGCGCTGCGTATCCTGGCCTGCGGTGCGCCCGATCGCGACGGTGTTGAGCTGGAGCTCGAACTGCCCCCCCAGCCACGGATCATCGAGCCGCTGGCGGAAGTCGATGATCGGCAGCGCGATGGGTTGCTGTCCCTGCTCGTCGTTGAAGCGCAGAGTCTGCGTTGCCCATCCGGCGATCGACAAATAGCTTTGACCCCCGATCCTTTCGACCTCGAAGGTCGAGCGCAGCCGGTCGTCGCGGCTGATGTCATAGCGTCGCATGAAGGTACGGTCGGTTGCGATCCGCCCCGAGTAGCTGACGCTCCAGCGCGGATCGATCTGGAATTTGCCCGCGCTTTCGAGGTAGCCGCGAAACTCGTTCGTCGAGGTCGTCGGCGTGCCCACGAGCGGGACGACCGAGCTGTATGTTGCGAACCCGTTGATCCGGAATGAGCCGAAATCGGTCAGGGCGCGAAACTCGCCCTCGAGCATCGGGGCTGCGTCTGTATAAAGATGCGGGGTCAGCGTGAGGTCGCGGTTCGGCGCGAGGCGGAGATAATAAGGCACCGCGATTTCGAAGCCGTTGGTCCGGTCGAGGCGGACATTGGGGACGAGGATTCCGCTTCCGGCCTCGCTGTTTGCAGGATGGCTGAGACCCGGTAGCGGAATCAGTGGCAGCCCGAAGATCTCGACCCGCGCGCCCTTGTATTTAACCTTGTTCTTGCCGCGGTCATAAAGGACGCGCACCGCCCGAATCTGCCAGCTCGGTTTCTTGGGACAGCCATTTTCATCCTCGACCGGACAGGGAGTATAGGCGGCGTTCTCCAACTCGATATTGCCATTGTCGAAGCGGGTGCCGCGGACCGCGGCAAGGCGCGCGCCATTATCGAGGACGACAAGCAGATTCTCGACCACCCCGTCGCGCAGCGTATCGGTAAGCTCGATCCGGTCACCATAGGCCGTATCGCCCTCAGGACTCCGGATCGCAACGTCGCCCTCGGCGATCACCTCGCCCGTCTTGCGGTTCCACGTGACCTTGTCCGCGCGCATCGAAATCGCCTCGCGGTTCATCTCGACGTTGCCCTCGGCAACGACGATCTCGGTCTCGCTGTCGTAGTTCAGATTGTCGGCAGCAAAGCCGATCTGATTTTCGTCCTCGACCTTGGGCGCGTCGACCGGGACGGGCGAGACATCGGGGGTCTGAAGGTCAGGCTCGCCCGGTGGCGGCGTTTCGGGGAGCGTCTGAACGACGGGCGGTGCGGCCACATCCTGGACTGCCGACTCATCGCCCTCGTGCGCGAGCGCCGGATTCGCGATCAAGGCCAGACCGCTGGCGGTGGTCAGCCACAGATATCGTGCGCCCGTCGCCTGCCGGAACAAAGCCCATGTCATTAGAATTGGTTGTCCCTCTTCGCGTCCGTCCCCGGGTGAACCGGCAGCTTTGTTTTTGCAACTCGCAAGCGAAACCCCTATCGGTCCGGCACGTTGCAATCAATCATCGCATAAGAGAGTTAAGGTATGGACATTCAGTTTGTCGCGCAAATCGACGCATCCGCCGACACGGTCGCCATTCCGGTGCGCAAGGGCGGCGTCGATGCGCTTGCCGGGCCGAACGCGGCGCTGCTCGCCGCGGCCGCCGCTCAGGCGCGTTTCGAGGGCGCGGCGGGGTCCATAGCCGAAACTGCTGCGGTCAACGGCGGTCGGCCCCAGCGACTGCTGCTTGTCGGTGTCGGGGAAGGCAGCCATCATGATTTCGAGCGCGGCGGCGCGGCGCTGGTCGCGCGGCTGCAGACAAGCGGTGCGAGCGGGGTCGTCGTCGATTTAACCGGTGCCGGCGCCGATGAAGAGGATGTGCTGGCCTTTGCGATGGGGGCACGCCTTCGCAACTGGCGCCTCGACACCTATCGCACACGGCTTGCCGACACGGCGAAACCCAGCCTCAAGGCGTTGGTAATCGCATCGGCCGCGGGTGATATTTCGGAGCGCTGGGCAGCCTTTGAAGCGGTTGCCGACGGCGTCGCGCTGACCCAGACGCTGGTCGCCGAGCCACCGAACCTTCTCTATCCCGAAACCTTCGTCGAACGCTGCCAGCATCTTGCAGACCTCGGCGTCGAACTCGAAATACTCGACGAACGCCAGATGAAGGCGCTCGGCATGGGGGCGCTGCTCGGTGTCGCGCAAGGATCGGTACGCCCACCGCGGCTGCTCGCGATGCGCTGGAACGGCGGCGTGGAGGGCGAGGCGCCCGTGGTCTTCATCGGCAAGGGCGTCACCTTCGATACCGGCGGCATCAGTCTGAAGCCGGGGCCGGGCATGGACATGATGAAGTGGGATATGGGCGGTGCGGGCGCCGTCGCGGGCGCAATCAAGGCGCTTGCCGGACGCAAGGCGAAGGCGAATGTCGTCGGCGTCGTCGGTCTCGTTGAAAATATGCCCGACGGCAATGCCATGCGTCCGGGCGACATCGTCTCGACGATGTCAGGGCAAACAGTCGAGGTCCTCAACACCGATGCCGAGGGCCGACTGGTGCTGTGCGATTGTATCGCCTGGGCGCAGAAGGCCTATTCGCCCAAGGTCATCGTCGATCTTGCAACGCTGACGGGCGCGATGGTGATCTCGCTCGGGCACGAATATGCCGGCATGTTCGCGAATGACGACGATCTGGCGGCCAAGCTGCTCAGCGCGGGCGAGGCGAGCGCGAACAGGCTCTGGCGCTTTCCGCTGTCCCCCGCTTATGACAAGCTGATCGACAGCAACATCGCGGACATGAAGAATATCGGGCCGCGTGAAGGCGGATCGATCACCGCCGCGCAGTTTCTGAAGCGCTTCGTGAACGATGGCGTTCTGTGGGCCCACCTCGATATCGCGGGCATGGCGTGGCACGACAAGGACGGGCCGACCTATGCCAAGGGTGCGACCGGCTATGGTGTGCGACTCCTCGATCGTTTCATCGCGGACAATTACGAGCGCTGAGGCACGAAAAGGGCGGGGCATGGCGCGCGTCGACTTCTACCGGCTGACCCGCGATCCTGTCGAACGGGTGCTTCCGGCTGTTGCCTCGCGCATCCTTGCCGACGAGGCGAGGTTTCTCGTCGTCGCCGAGTCGGCGATGCAGCGACAGACGATCGACGAGGCGCTCTGGTCGCTGCAGCCGGCCAGCTTTCTGGCTCACGGCGCAGCGGGCACCCCGGACGAGGCGCTCGAACCGATCTTGATTGCGGGGACGCTCATTTCGCCAGCGCCGAATGGGGCTCGCCACGTCGCGCTGGCTGACGGCACCTGGCGTGAGGAAGCCTTGGTATTCGACCGCGTTTTCCTCTTCTTCGACAACAGCCGCCTTGATGACGCGCGTGCAACCTGGCGGGCGCTGAGCGCGGCCAGGGCGGCCGAGATCCATTTCTGGAAGCAGGACGAGCGCGGCCGCTGGTCAGAAGGGCCCTAAGGCCATAATTGTGACCGCGGTCACCGACAAGGAGACATGACATCGCCCAAAGGCGCGCCATTTCCGAAGAAACAGGAGCTTGACCATGACGATCCGCCTGACATCAGCCTTCTTCCATGCCTCTGTCGCGGCGGCTGCACTGCTCGTTGCAGGGTGCGGCTCGAAGTCGGAAAAGGAGGTCGCGAGCGGCACCTATACCGATCCGGAAACCGGGGAGACGGCGGATTACAAGGTCACCAGCAGCGAGGATGGCGAGGCGGGCAACGTCACGATCAAGACCGCCGACGGCGAGGTGAGCTTTGGCGGCGGCGCTGCCCATGCCAAGCTTCCCGCCGGAATCGCGCCTTATCCCGGCGCCAGGATGACCGGGGGTCTATCTTCGACCGGCAAGGATGGGACTGCCGGGATGGCCAGTTTCGAGGTAGAAGGCAAAGCAGCGGACGTGATCGCTCATTTCCGCAAGCAGGTCGAGGCGCAGGGTATGAAAGTCACCTCGGAGATCACCGCTGACCAGACGATGATGTTCGCGGCGCAAAAGGCCGACGACGACAAGTCGGGCATGCAGTTCACCGCGACGCAGGAGGGAGACCAGGTGACGGGCAGCGTCACCTATGGACACCGCCGTTAATCGCTGCCTCCCGCCTTCGCTCCCCGCTTGCGGTGCGGCCCAAGCGCGGCTAGAGGGCCGCGCATCATAAAATACACCCACGCAGGAGCTTTCCCATGGCGGTCACCCGCACCTTTTCGATCATCAAGCCAGACGCGACGCGCCGCAACCTGACGGGCGCCGTTACCAAGATGCTGGAGGACGCGGGCCTGCGCGTCGTCGCCTCCAAGCGCATCCGCATGACCCGCGAGCAGGCCGAGGGCTTCTACGCGGTCCACAAGGATCGCCCCTTTTTCGGCGAACTGGTCGAATTCATGACGTCAGGTCCGGTCGTGGTTCAGGTGCTCGAGGGCGAAAATGCCATGCAGCGCAACCGCGACGTCATGGGCGCCACCAACCCCAAGGATGCGGCGCCGGGCACGATCCGCAAGGAATTTGCGGAGAGTATCGAAGCGAACAGCGTCCACGGCAGCGACAGCGAAGAAAATGCTGCGATCGAGATCGCCTATTTCTTCAAGCCCGAAGAAATCGTTGGCTGACCGCGATCGTCACCGCCGTTCGCGGAGACACCAGGAGTGCAAGGGCCGCCGGAGCGATCCGGCGGCCTTTTTCATGGGCATCACAGCACGGGGCTCAGCATCGCGAGGAGATTCTGCCACAGCCGCTGGGCAATCCCCATTTTCGCGATCCGGTCACCGGTAACGGGCTCGCAGTCGGCCAGATAGGCGGTCTGCCGCGCCCGAATTTCGCCCGTGAAACCTGTGTCGGCGAACATTATATTATTCTCGAAATTGAGCTCGAAGCTGCGTCGGTCGAGGTTCGCCGAGCCAATCAGCGCAACCGTGCCATCGACGGTGATCGTCTTTGCGTGAAGCAGGCCCGGGCGGTATTCATACAGTCGTACCCCAGCCCCGATCAGGTCTCCATAATAGCTGCGGCTGGCCCCCGCGACCACGCGGCTGTCGATGCGCCGGGGGAGGATCAGCGTCGTTGCAACCCCGCGCCGCGCCGCGTCGAGCAATGCAAAGAGGAGTTGCTCGTCGGGCACGAAATAAGGCGTGGTCAAGACAAGCTCGCGCCGCGCTGCGTGAATCAGCGCGGTGAAGCACGCGGGCATCGCGGGGTAGGGAAGATTGGGGCCCGTCCCGATGACCTGCGCCGTGATGCCGGGTGCGGCGACCGGAGGCGGTTCCGCCGCGTCGCCGAGCAATTCGCTTATATCGTCGCCATGCTCGCTTTCCCAGTCGGCTGCGAAGACAAACTGGCACGCCTGGGCGACCGGTCCTTCCCAGCGCGTCATGATGTCCACCCACGGTGCAAATTTCGCTTTGATGCGAAACTCCGGGTCGGCGAGGTTCTGGCTGCCGCACCAGGCGATGCGGTTATCGAGAATGAGCTGCTTGCGGTGGTTGCGCAGGTCGAAGCGGCCGCGGATCAGCGTCCAGAGGAGGCCGCCGATCGGCAGGGCGACGCGCGCGTCGATCCCCGCCTGCAGCATGTCGGCCCAATGCGCCGAGCGAATGAAGCTTCGCGATCCCAGCGCATCGGCTAGAAGACGGACCTTGACGCCCCGCTCGACTGCGCGAACCAGCGCGTCCTTGATGCGCACGCCGTTGCTGTCGCCCAGCCAGATATAGAATGAAAGATGGACGCTCGACGTTGCGGCATCGATGTCCTCGACCATCATGCGGATCGCGCCATTGCCCTCGGGCGCCAGCGTTGCGCGGTTGCCCGCGGTCGGTGGTAGCCGGTTTACCGTCTCTGCAAGCGCAAAGGGGGCTGCATATGGCGTTGCCGCGAGCGCGCGCCGGATATCGTCATGCTCCGAGGGGTGCGGCAGGTGCGCTTCTATCTGGCGGTAGCGTGCCCGCCGCTTCGCACTGATTCGCGCCTCGCCGAGCAGAAGATAAGCAAGGACGCCTATGACCGGCGCGGCAAGCGCTGCGATCAGCCAGGCGATACGCGATGCGGGTTCGCGCTGCGGGCGCAGCAGGATGCGAGCGATGATCACGATATGCACCGCGACGAACAGGATCGAGAGGGCGAGGGTTAAATCCGCGGTCATCGCCTTCCTTCACCCGGCTTTGCACGGGAAAGCCAGTCCTTATCGCTGCGCTGGTCGGCGCGATGGCCACCCAACGAGAGCATGTCTCCTGAGCGACGCCTTAGTCGAGGACGGCACGCACCCACCGGATTTGCAGTCTTTGCCTCTCGGGCGTTCGGCTCGCTGCGGCAGCCGCGCGGAGCACGTCGATCGAATTAGGGCGGCACTGCTTGTCGAAGCCGGGATAGGTAAAAAACTCTTTTCCCGCTTCTTCTTCGCCGCGTCTCTCGCGCGCGGAAAATTTGCCGCACATTACCAGCCATAGATCAACTGCGCTCAACCGTTCGGCGGCGACCGGCTTTTGATCGAATGCGAGAAAGAAATAAGGCAGTGGATCGGGCGCGGTATCAGGGGGGCTGTCGTCAAGGACAGCATTCTGCACCTGGACAATCGCCATGTCGCCGCCCGAGACCGTGATCAACCCCGCCAGCGATCGAATTTCGATCCCCGCGTCACCCTCGCGGGCAAACCATTGCCCCTTGCTATGGATGAGCCAGATGGCACAGGCCGGCCAATGCGATACCGGTTTGATCGTATCGACGGGGCAGGGTTCGGAGGAAATTTGGTCCGACATCAGCCAGACGCCATTTTCGAAACGGGGGGCACCGGCGAGGTCCGCCGCGGTCAACATCGGCTTGTCGGAAACCGCCATTCTTCAGCCGCCGAGAAAGGCGAGAAGCAGGCCGGCGGTCCACCGCATTGTCAAAATTCCTCCGCCGCGCTGATCAGCCCGGAAAGCTTTTTCGGCGCTACCGCGAGCCAGCTCTTGCGCACCCAATCGGCGATCGCGTCCCAGTCATTGTCGCCGAGGTCGAGCCAGATGCCGACCCAGCCGTCACCGAAATAGGCAGGGCGGAAATAACGGTCGGCGTCCATCTCGATAAGCTGCGCCTGCTCGTCGGCACCGCTGATCTTGACGAGCAGCGCAGTGCGGCCATCGCCATGGTGATCATGGGTGAAATAGGCGAATTTCTTGCCCTTGATGATACCGAAGCAAGGCATGCCGTGTGACGTCACCTCGTCGGCCTCAGGCAACGCCAGGGCGAGGCCGCGAACCCTTTCGAGGAGATGGGCGGGATCGCGCTCGCGCGTCACGAATGCGGCGAGGGTGGGCGGATAGAGCTGGTGCTCGGCGATGAGCACGCGCGCGGCGAGACTCTCGGCAGTATCATCGGGCAGGATGGCGACACGCGTCTGTGCAAGAACCGGTCCATCGTCGAGCGTCGCAGTCACGATATGGACGCTGCAGCCGGCGAATTTGTCGCGAGCGTCGATCGCCTTCTGGTGGGTGTCGAGCCCCTTGTAGAGAGGCAGGAGACTGGGATGAATATTGAGCATCCGACCCTGCCACGCCGCGACGAAGCCTTCGGAGAGAATGCGCATATAGCCGGCGAGCGCGACATATTCGGCCCCCGCTTCGCGCAACCGCGCGTCGACCAGCGCGTCGAAGGCGTCGCGGTTCATGCCCTTGTGCGAGAGGCTCCAGGTCGCGATGCCCTCGGCAGCTGCAAGCCGCAGCCCGGGCGCATCTGGGTTGTTGCTCGCGACGAGCACGATCTCATAGGGGCACGCATCTGACTTGGCGGCATAGAGCAGGGCCGCCATATTCGTGCCCGTGCCCGAGATCAGGACCGCGACCTTGGCCTTGGTCACGGGGCGATCCTGTCATTCCGATCGTGGCAAGCCTGTCGACGCACTATTCTCTCTCCACCTTGAAAGGACGGGCGACCCTTTCATGGGCGCCGCGAATGGAAAAGGGGATCAGCCGTTATGCGTCGCGCTCCACGCGCCCATCGCGCTCCAGGTCCCGGCGGCGCCCGACACCGTGCAGCCCTTTTCGCCTTCTGCGATATGCCCGATCCGATGAACCGTCTCGCCTGCGCCCTCAAGATAGGTCGTGACGACCTCGGCATCCGCTTCGGCAACCACCACCGCCATGCCGATACCGCAATTGAAGGTGCGGGCCATTTCTTCGGGCTCGATATTTCCCTGCGCCTGCAGGAACGCCATCAGTCGGGGCTGTTCCCAGGCGTCGGCGTCGATTTGCGCATGCAGCGTCTTCGGAAGCACCCGCGGGATATTCTCCAGCAGTCCGCCTCCGGTAATGTGTGCAAGCGCGTGAACCTGGCCTTGTTTCACGAGCGGCAGCAGGCTCTTCACGTAAATGCGCGTCGGCGCCATCAAGGCCTCGATCAGAAGGAGATTCTGATCAAAGAGGGCAGGGCGATCGAGCTTCCACCCTTTGTCGGCCGCGAGCCGGCGAACGAGCGAGAAACCGTTGGAGTGGACGCCGGATGAGGCGAGGCCCAGAATGACGTCACCCTCGGCCACCTTGTCTGCGGTCAGCACTTCATGGCGCTCGACCGCGCCGACGCAGAAGCCTGCAAGGTCATAGTCGCCATCGCCATACATGCCCGGCATCTCGGCGGTCTCGCCGCCGATCAGCGCGCAACCGGCCTGTTTGCAGCCCTCTGCGATGCTCGCGACCACCGCGGTCGCGACATCGTTATCGAGCTTGCCCGTGGCATAATAGTCGAGAAAGAACAGTGGCTCTGCGCCCTGGACGACGAGGTCGTTCACGCACATGGCGACAAGGTCGATGCCGACGCCGTCATGACGCCCCGAATCGATCGCAAGCTTGAGCTTCGTGCCGACGCCGTCATTCGCTGCGACGAGAAGGGGATCCGTGAACCCGGCCGCCTTCAGGTCGAAAAAACCGCCGAAGCCGCCAAGATCGGCATCGGCGCCCGGACGGCGCGTTGCTCGGGCCAGCGGCGCGATCGCACGGACCAGCGCATTGCCGGTCTCGATCGATACCCCGGCATTGGCATATGTGTAGGAGGCGGGTTCGCCGTCTCGTTGGTTGTGCTTGGAATCCATGGCACGCGCGACTAACGGTTCCGGCGGATAAATGCCATGATTTCCTTGTCGGGGCCCACGCTTTTGGGCAGAGCATGAAAGACGTGATGATTTCGGCCCTTCCCCTTCGGTTCGCTCGTCCCATCGATCCAGCGGCGCCTTCCCGTGATTGGCGCTGGCTCGTCTTTTTCGGCCTTCTCCTTGCGATTCTGGCCGCGGGCATCGTTGAGGGTCAGATTGCACGCGGCGACCGCGGCATCACCCCGATCAACAGCAGCGGTGACTTTCTGACCGCCGGGATCAAGGTCGATGTGACGGGTGATAATGCCGAGGATGCCCGCCAAAAGGGATGGCGCGAGGCACAGCGCAAGGGCTGGGCGCAGCTTTATCGCAAGACGAATGGGAGCGACGGTCCTCAGCTAAGCGATTCGGTGCTCGACGGTATTGTCACCGCGATCGTTGTTGAAAGCGAGCAAATCGGCCCGCGGCGTTATGTCGCGACGTTGGGCGTTCAGTTCGACCGCGTGCGCGCGGGGCAGATTCTGGGCGTCAGCGGCCGCACATTGCGCTCGCCCCCGCTGCTCGTGATTCCCGTTTATTCGATCGACGGCATCCCGCAGGTCTTCGAGCAGCGCAGCGAGTGGCAGCGCGCCTGGGCAGAATATAACACAGGCCAGAGCGCGGTCGATTATGTGCGCACCGCAGGAACGGGTGCCGATACGCTTCTTCTCAATGTCGGACAGACGGGCCGCCGCGGCCGCGTCTGGTGGCGCGTGATCCTTGACCAATATGGCGCCGCGGACGTGCTGATGCCGACCGCGCGGATCGAATACAGCTATCCAGGCGGGCCGATTACGGGACATTTTGCTGCACGCTTCGGTCCCGACAACCGGCTGATCGAAACCTTCACCATGACCGGGCCGAGCGTGAAGGCGCTGCCCGACATGATGGAAAAGGCCGTCGCGCGCATGGACCGTATCTACACCGAGGCACTCGCCGCAGGAATTCTCCAGACCGACCGCTATCTCGTCCTTGAAAAGCCGGTCGAGAAGGAGGACTTGCCCGCAAAAGCAGCGCCTTCGGACGATTCGGCGCTTCCGGGCGAGCTCGACGCGAGCGTGCCGACGACAGTGCCCGTCGGCGCTGCGAGCTTCAACGTTCAATATGCATCCCCCGATGTTGAATCGGTCTCTGCGACCGAGCGCAATGTCGCAGCCATCGCAGGGGTTCAGTCGGCATCGACCACCAGTCTCGCGCTCGGCGGAACCTCCGTCATGCGGGTGACGTTCCGGGGTGATATCGCCGCCCTCAAGGCGGCGCTCGAGGCGCGGGGCTACACGGTGCAGCAAGGCGGTAACACCCTGCGGATCAGCCGTTGATGGCGCGGGCATCAGGGCAATTTGCACTGCCGCTCGACTGGAGCGCGGGCGGGGCGAATGATGGCCCGCTGATCGTCGGCAGCAGCAACGCCGATGCGATACGCTATCTGCATCACGTCTCGACCTGGCCGGTGAGAACCGCGGTTCTCACCGGGCCGCGCGGGTCCGGACGCAGCCTAATCGGACGAATTTTCGCGCGCGAGACCGCGGGGCGCGTGATCGATGGGCCGAATAGCGTCTCCGAAGAGGCGATGTTCCACGCCTGGAACGCCGCCCAGGCAAGCGGCGTGCCCCTCCTCATCATCGCCGATACGCCGCCGAGTGAATGGCCTGTCGCGCTCCCCGATCTTGTCTCGCGGCTGCGCGCGGTGCCGGTGCTGACGATCGGTGAGCCCGATGACTGTCTCGCCCGTGACCTTATCGAGGCGCTTTTTGCGCAGCGGGGCATGGCAATTGCGCCCGAGGTTTCGGCCTATATCGTGCCGCGCATGGAGCGAAGCTATGCGATGATCCACCGCATCGTCGCGGCACTGGATGCGGCCTCGCTCGAACAGGGGCGGCGCGTGGGTGTTCGTCTTGCGCGCGAAACTTTGCTGTCACAGGGGCTGATCGATCCCGATTTGCTCGAGCGACAGGATAAGGCCGAATGTCCGTAGCTGGAAACCCTCTACGCGCCGACAATGACGCCGACGCGTCGCCGCCCCGTTTTGGCCCCGAGCGCTTCTTCAACCGCGAGCTTTCGTGGCTCGCTTTCAACCGGCGCGTCATGGAAGAGGCGCGCAATCCAGCGCACCCCCTGCTCGAGCGCCTTCGCTTCCTGTCGATCTCGGGCAGCAATCTCGACGAATTCTTCATGGTGCGCGTCGCAGGGCTAAAGGGGCAGCAACTTCAAGGAATTGACGATCCTTCCGCCGACGGCCGTTCACCGGTGCAGCAGCTCGCCGAGATCGAGGCCGAGGTGAACCGGCTCGTCGAGGAGCAACAGTCCGAATGGCAGCGGCTCGATCGCCTGCTCGCCGAGCAGGGAGTGATCGTTCACAGCGCTGGATCGGACGCCGCCACGCTGCGCGGGACGCTTCATCAATATTTCGTCGATCAGATTTTCCCCATCCTGACGCCGCAGGTTCTCGATCCTGCGCATCCCTTTCCCTTCATCCCCAATCGCGGGCTCGGACTGATTTTCGATCTGCAGCGCAAGGCTACGGGTGACACCGTGCGCGAGCTCGTCATGATCCCCGCCTCGCTGCCGCGCTTTGTTCCTGTGCCTGGCGGGGGAACGGCGTTCGTTCCGATCGAGTATCTCATCGAAATTTTCGCCGACCTTCTCTTTCCAGGCTTCGCCATCCGTTCGCGCGGGGTGTTCCGCGTCATCCGCGACAGCGATATCGAGATCGAGGAAGAAGCCGAGGATCTCGTACGTCTGTTTCGCACCGCGATCCGCCGACGGCGCCGGGGCCGTGTCATTCTGCTGGAGCTCGGCGCCGACATTCCCGACGAGCTTGCCGCGGTGCTGGGCGAAGACATTCAGGGGCATGAAGCGATTGTTGCGAGGATCGCGGGCTTCGTCGGGCTTGCGGCGCTGTCGGCGATTGTCGACATCGACCGCCCCGATCTCAAATTCCCCGCCTATTCGCCGCGCTTTCCCGAGCGTATTCGCGAGCATGGCGGCGATTGCTTCGCGGCAATCCGGTCGAAGGACATTGTCGTCCATCACCCCTATGAGAGTTTCGACGTCGTTCTCTCCTTTCTTCGCCAGGCGGCTGCCGATCCCGACGTCGTCGCGATCAAGCAGACGCTGTATCGCGCGGGCAATCAATCGCCGGTCATCCGCGCGCTGATCGAGGCGGCGGAGGCAGGCAAGTCGGTGACCGCGGTGGTCGAACTCAAGGCGCGCTTCGACGAGGAACAAAACCTGCTGTGGGCCAATCAGCTCGAACGCGCGGGAGTGCAGGTGGTGTACGGCTTCATCGAGTGGAAGACGCACGCCAAGATCTCGATGGTCGTGCGCCGCGAAGGGCAGGGCTATCGGACCTATTGCCACTTTGGCACGGGCAATTATCACCCCGTGACCGCGCGCATCTATACCGATCTCAGCTTTTTTACCGCCGACCCGCGTGCCGGACGCGATGCGGCCCAGCTCTTCAACTATATCACGGGCTATGTCGAGCCAGATCAGCTCGAGATGATCACCATGTCACCGCTCAACATGCGGTATAATCTATCTAATCTGATTGACGATGAAATCCGTGCGGCGCGCTCTGGCCGGCCGTCGGGGCTATGGGCGAAGATGAACAGTCTTGTGGATCCCGACATCATCGACAAGCTCTACGAGGCGAGCGCAGCGGGAGTTCCCATCGAACTCGTCGTTCGGGGTATCTGCTGCCTGCGTCCGGGGGTCCCTGGCCTTTCCGAGACGATCCGTGTCAAGTCGGTGGTCGGGCGCTTTCTCGAGCATAGCCGCATCTGGGCCTTTGCGAACGGAGCGGCCTTGCCGCATAGCGGCGCGAAGCTCTATATCTCGAGCGCCGACTGGATGCCGCGCAACTTCGATCGCCGCGTGGAATATATGATTCCCATCGAAAACCCGACCGTCCATGACCAGATTCTGGACCAGGTGCTGGTCGCCAATCTGATCGACAACGAGCAAAGCTGGATTCTGGCTCCCGATGGGACCTATCAGCGCACCAGCCAGGGTGACAAGCCCTTCAACCTCCATCATTATTTCATGAACAATCCGTCATTGTCGGGTCGCGGGACCGCGCTTCACAAGCGTCATGACGTCCCGACGCTCGCCTTTCATGCCCCCGAAGATTGACCCCTTGCGGCAGCGCGCTCCCGACCTTGCCATTCACCGCTCGGCCGTCATCGACATCGGCTCGAACTCCCTTCGTCTCGTCGTCTACGAAGGTCCACCGCGCGCACCCGCGGTGATCTTCAACGAAAAGGTGCCGGCTGGATTGGGCCGCGGTCTGCCGGTCGACGGACGGATCGCGCCTGAAGACGCCGAACGCGGCCTCATTGCGCTTCGCCGCTATGCCTTGCTCGCGCAACATATGGGCGTTGAGGATCTTCAGTGCGTCGCGACTGCGGCGGTACGCGACGCGACGAACGGCTCCGATTTCATTGCGGGTGCTGCAGAGGCAGGGCTGACGATCCGGCTGCTGTCGGGGGAAGAGGAGGCATTTGCGGCAGGCTCGGGTGTCCTCTCGGCAATTCCCGACGCGCATGGTATAGCGGTCGACCTAGGCGGCGGGAGCCTCGAACTGGCCGAAGTCGGGCAGGGCCGCGTCGGGCGTCGCGCCTCCTTTCCGCTCGGCGTGCTGCGATTGCCCGCGCTTCGCAAAGAGGGACGCCAGTTCTTCGAGCGCGCCGTCCGCAAGATGCTTCGCAGCGCAGGCTGGCCGGGCGATCTCGCCGGGCGACCGCTCTATCTTGTCGGCGGTTCCTGGCGTGCCCTGGCGCGCCTCGATCTAGAACTCACCAAGGCGCCGCTTGCGGTCCTTGACCAGCACATGCTGCCACGCGGTGCCGTTCGCCGGCTCGTGCGCGCAACCGAGAGGCTCAGTATCGATGAACTGAAGGCAGTTCCCGGCATGGCGGCGAACCGCGCAGAGACGCTCCCCGATGCGGCAGCGATGCTCGCGGCGCTCGTCAACATCATCGATGTGCCCGAAATGACGATCTCCTCGTCGGGCCTGCGCGAAGGGCTCCTCTATCAGGCGCTTGACGCCAAAACGCAGGCACAGGACCCTTTGATCGTTGCGGCCGAGTTCGAAGGTCGTCGCCTCGCGCGCTTCGCACCGCACGGGCGAGCAATCGCCGACTGGATTGCACCTCTCTTTGCTCACGAGGCCGAAGAGGACCGCCGCATCCGGCTTGCCGCAAGCCTGCTCAGCGACGTTGCCTGGTCGGCGAATCCCGACTTTCGCGCCGAACGCGGGACCGAGATCGGGCTCCACGGCAACTGGCGCGGCATCGACATTCCGGGGCGTATCCTGCTCGCGCGCGCCCTCCATTCAGGGTTCGGCGGCAATGATGCCGATTTCCCGGCGATGGGCGCGCTCGTCAGCGATGAGCGCTGTGCGCGGGCACGCCAATGGGGCCTTGCGATCCGGCTGGCGCAGCGCCTGACGGGCGGCCTCGAAGCCCCGCTCAACGGTAGCGCAATCGCGCGTGAGGACGAGCGCCTGGTTCTGCAGCTCCACCCCGGCTGGCATCATCTTGCCGGCGAATCCGTTGAACGGCGCCTGCGTTCGCTGGCTCAGGCGCTCGGTATGAAGCCGAAGCTGATGCTGCTCTAGCGCTTGCGGGTCAGGCGGCGGCATCCGCAGGTTCGGCCACCTCGATGCTGCTCATCACCAGCTTGCCGTTCTTGACGGCGAAGCCCATCCGCCCTTCGACGAGGTCGAGCGCTGCGTGACCGAATACTTCCTCTCGCCAGCCCTCGAGCATTGCAATTCCGTCGCGGCGTCCCGCCGCCAGGGCTTCAAGCTCGTCGCTGCGGGCAATCAACCGGGCCGCGACATTCAGTTCGCGTGCGCGGATCTTAAGAAGAAGCTTCAGAAGATCGGCGACTAGCGCGCCTTCCTTGCCAAGCCCCGGCCCGCGGGGCGCCCGATCGGGCATCTCATCCTTGGAAAGCGGCTTTGCGCTGATGAGGGCGTCCATCAGCCTGCCGCCGATGTCGTTGCTCTTCCATGTTGCCGAGAGCCCTCGCACGCGCCCGAGACCTTCCTGGTCCTTGGGCGGATGCGCCGCAAGGTCGGCGAGCGTCTCGTCCTTGGCGATGCGGCCGCGCGGCAAATTCTTGGACCGAGCCTCGCGCTCGCGCCACGCCGCGAGCGCCTGCAGACGGCCAAGGACCTCGGGCTTGCGCGAGGGCACCTTGATCCGAAGCCACGCCTTTTCGGGATCGAGGCTGTAATTGGCAGGGTCGGCGAGCTTGTCCATTTCTTCATCGAGCCAGTGCCCGCGCCCTGTCTTGATGAGCTTTTGCAGCATCATCGGAAAGATTTTGGCGAGATGGGTGACATCGCCGATCGCATAATCGATCTGTCGCTTGTCGAGAGGGCGTCGGCTCCAGTCGGTAAAGCGCGCGCCCTTGTCGAGCATGATGCCAAGCCAGGCCTCGACAAGGTTCGAATAGCCGACCTGTTCGGCCTGACCGAGCGCCATCTGGCCGATCTGCGTGTCAAAGATGGGGTGCGGGGTCTTGCCCGTCAGGTTAAAGATGATTTCTACATCCTGCCCGCCGGCGTGGAAAACCTTCAATATCTCCTGATTGTCGACGAGCAGTTCGAGCAGGGGCTGAAGGTCGATTCCGGGAGCCATCGGATCGATGGCTGCGGCATGTTCGCTGTTCGCGACCTGGATCAGGCAAAGTTCGGGCCAGAAGGTATTCTCGCGCATGAACTCGGTATCGACCGCGATGAAATCGCTGTTCTTGATGAGGTCGCAGAATGTGAGGAGCGCGGCGTTGGACTCGATTAAGGGATGGATTTGCATGTCGGGCCTATACAGCGAGTTGCGAAAGACGGGCAGGAAAAATTGCCCTCGTCCACCGCAAGGTGAAGCTTCAAAGCCCGATGAAGCGGCGCAGAGCTTGACAAATGACGCGGCGACCTGCCTTAGGCGCGGCCATAAATCACGCGAAACCTGTTCCTCCCAATCCATCGAAAGACGAGACAATGCACGCCTATCGGACCCACCACTGCGGTCAGCTTCGCAGCCAGGACGTCGGCCAGACGGTCCGCCTGTCGGGCTGGGTGCACCGGAAGCGCGATCACGGCGGGCTGCTCTTCGTCGATCTGCGCGACCATTATGGCCTCACCCAGATTGTCGCTGACTCAAGCGACACCGCTTTTGCGACCCTCGATGGCCTGCGCGCCGAAAGCGTTGTCACCGTCACCGGCGAGGTCGTTGCGCGTGCTCCGGAAACGATCAACCCGAACCTTCCGACCGGCGAGATCGAGGTGCGGGCCCGCGAAGTGTCGGTGCAGTCCGCGGCAGCCGAACTTCCGCTTCCGGTCGCGAGCGAGCAGGAATATCCCGAAGATATCCGCCTGAAATACCGCTTTCTCGACCTACGCCGCGAGCGCCTCCACCAGAATATTCTCCTGCGCTCGAACGTGATCGCCAGCCTGCGCCGCCGGATGGTGGAGCAGGGCTTTACCGAATATCAGACACCGATCCTGACCGCATCGTCGCCCGAGGGCGCGCGCGACTATCTCGTGCCGAGCCGCGTTCATCCCGGAAAATTCTATGCGCTGCCGCAGGCGCCTCAAATGTTCAAGCAGCTGCTGATGGTTGCGGGCTTTGACCGTTACTTCCAGATCGCGCCGTGCTTTCGCGACGAGGATGCACGCGCCGACCGGAGCCCGGGTGAGTTCTACCAGCTCGATTTCGAGATGAGCTTCGTCACGCAGGACGATGTCTTCAACGCGATCGAGCCGGTGCTTGCCGGGGTATTTGAGGAATTTGCAAACGGCAAGTCAGTGACCCCCGCCGGCTCCTTTCCGCGCATTCCGTACCGCGAATCGATACTGAAATATGGCAATGACAAGCCGGATCTTCGCAACCCGCTGATCATCAGCGACGTATCGGCGCATTTTGAAGGATCAGGCTTTGGCCGTTTTGCCGATATCGTTGCGGCACGCGACGTGGTGCGCGCCATCCCGGCGCCGGGCACCGCCGAGAAGAGTCGCAAATTCTTCGACGATATGAACAGCTGGGCGCAGGGTGAAGGCTTTGCCGGCCTTGGATACGCGACGCGCAAGGGCGGCGAGTGGGGCGGGCCGATCGCCAAGAACCACGGCACGGACAAGATGGACGCGCTCGCTGCCGAACTCGGCCTCGGCCCCGACGATGGGCTTTTCTTTGCCGCGGGCAAGGAAGCGGTCGCAGCAAAGCTTGCAGGCCTTGCGCGTACGCGCGTTGCCGAACAGCTCGAGCTGATCGACACGAACCGCTTTGCCATGTGCTGGATCGTCGATTTCCCCATGTTCGAGGCCGACGAGGAGACCGGCAAGATCGACTTCAGCCACAACCCCTTCAGCATGCCGCAGGGAGAGCTCGAGGCGCTTGAGACCAAGGACCCGCTCGATATCCTCGCCTGGCAGTACGACATCGTCTGCAACGGCGTCGAACTGTCATCGGGCGCGATCCGGAACCACCGTCCGGACATCATGTACAAGGCGTTCGAGATCGCGGGATATAGCCAGGCCGAGGTCGATGCCAATTTCAGCGGCATGATCAACGCGTTCAAATTTGGCGCGCCGCCGCACGGCGGTTCGGCGCCGGGGGTCGATCGCATCGTGATGCTTCTCGCCGACGAGCCCAATATCCGCGAGGTCGTCGTTTTCCCGATGAACCAGAAGGCCGAGGATCTGATGATGGGGGCTCCGGCGCCGGTTAGCGAAAAGCAGCTGAAGGAACTCAGCATTCGGCTGGTTGACGGACCCAAGAACTGAGCGTGCGCGCCGCGCCCAGGGAACAGCGGCTGGCAACCCCAGGCGGCGACATCTGCTGGTACGAATGGGGAGCAGCGGGCGAGGGGCTGTCCTTGCTCCTGCTCCATGCAACCGGCTTTCATTCGCGGCTCTGGGATCAGGTCGTCGCCGCCCTGCCGGCAGGCACGCATGTCGTTGCGCCCGATCAGCGCGGGCATGGTCGCAGCTACAAGCCCGAGACCCTTGCGGACTGGGCTGCCAATGCGGATGCGCTGTTGCCGCTGCTGGATCTCTTCCACGGCCACGCGTTCATCGGCTGCGGTCACAGTATGGGCGGTTATGTGCTGACTCGGCTTGCGGCCGAGCGGTCCGAGGCCTTCGCGCATCTCGTCCTCCTTGACCCCGTTATCATGGAGCCGGCCTATTATGTCGGAGGACGCGAGGCGCCCTTGCCGGAGCCGGCCGAGCATCCCGTCGCGCGTCGCCGCAACCAGTGGTCGAGCGCTGAGGAGATGCGCCTCCGCTTCGCCGATCGTTCCCCCTACAGCCGCTGGGCGGCCGAGGTGCTGCGCGATTATTGCACCTATGGTCTCCTACCCCCAGCCCGCGGGGAGGGATATGAACTTGCCTGTCCGCCCGCTCTTGAAGCTTCGATGTATCAGAGCGCGCTACGCACAGATCCGTATCGCTGGCTGGGAAGCCTTGCCGCACCCGTCACGCTGATCCGCGCGCCGGCGGGAACGCGCAACGATGCGATGGATTTCTCGCAAAGCCCAACCTGGCCCGGCCTCGGTGCGTGGATTGGTGCCGCGAGGGACGAGCTTTGGAGCGATCACAGCCATTTCATTCCGATGGAATCCCCTCAGCGCGTCGCATCGCTGCTCGCCGGATTGATGGAAAATCAGGGTTAATCGCATCGCATCCCAAAGGCTCCTGTGATAGCTGCGGCCCCAAGAAACTGAGGGATGCAGCGATGACGATCGACCTTGCGGACTATGAAGCCGGCACCCGATATGAGGGCCAGTACGGCAAGGATCTGGCGGCACTGCAGGAGCGGCTGGAGCGTATCCAGGCCGCTCACATTACCCACGGCCAGCGTAGCGTCATCATGTTTGAAGGTTGGGATGCGGCAGGAAAGGGCGGTATCATCCAGCGCCTGACAGCACAGCTCGACCCGCGATATTTCGAGGTCTGGCCTATCGGCGCCCCGAACGAGGCGGAAAAGGCGCGCCATTTCCTCTGGCGCTTCTGGCGGCGTCTGCCCGGGCATCGCGAGATTTCGGTCTTCGACCGCAGCTGGTATGGCCGCGTCCTCGTCGAACGTGTGGAAGGTTTCGCAACCGAAGCCGAATGGCGCAAGGGGTATGACGAGATCAACGAGTTCGAAGCGCAGCTCACCGGGTCGCGCACCAATCTCGTCAAACTGTTCATCCACGTCACGCAGGAGGAGCAAGACCGGCGCTTCGCCGACCGGCTCGACGATCCGTGGAAACGCTGGAAGACCGGAGCCGAGGATTATCGCAACCGCGCGAAGCGCAGCGAATATCTTGCTGCGATGCACGAGATGTTCGAGCAGACCGACACCCGCTGGGCGCCTTGGAAGGTGATCGACGGAAATGATAAGAAGTCCGCGCGCATTGCTGCCCTTGCACATATCGCCGAGGCGTTGGAAGCGGCAGTGCCGATGATGCCGCCAGCGCGCGACCCGGCGGTGGTCAAGCTGGCGCAGAAGGCATTCGGTTACAAGCCGAGGGACGAGGCCAAGGAAGAAGGTGAGGGCGCGCGGGAGACAGCCGAATAAGGCGGCTTTGGTAATTATTTCGATCGGCTGCTGGAGGCTCGGCTGGCCTTTGCCGGCCTCAATCGCTACATGGGCCGGATGAGCCGTGCCAAGAGATCCGACGACTGGGGGTTTCCCCGCTGGCGTGCCTATGGGCAGGGCCGCGAGGCGCAACAGGTGCGCCTCTGTGACCGTCATGGGTGCACCGAGCCGGGCAACTGCCCCGCACCCAAGGCACCGAACAGCCGCGAGCGCTGGTATTTCTGCGAAGCGCATGCTGCCGAATATAATCGCGGCTGGGACTATTTTGCCGGGCTCAGCGCCGAGGAAGCGGCCGACCGCGCCGCCGAAGAAGCCCTCGGAACGCGCAGCTATGCCCGCGCGCAGCATTATGGCTGGGGAGGATCGGGCGACGGCAGCCGTAGTGCTGACGAGATGCGCGCGCTTGAAGTGCTCGACCTTGAGCCTGATGCCGACTTCGAGGCGGCGAAAAAGGCATGGCGCGGTCTCGCCAAGGAATGCCACCCCGACGTCAAGCCCGGTGACGCGGAAGCTGCGAAGCGTTTTGCCGCCGGTCAGGCGGCGTTCGAGGTATTGAAGCAGGCCGAAGAACGAAAAAGCTGGAAACCCGCCTGAGAAGATTATCCGCTTTATGAAGCGGGTAGCTCAATATCCTCCGACGGCCGCAGGCTATCCTTCTCGGGCATCAGCAGATCGAGCGCGAACAGCGTGGCGGCATGGCGGATGGCGGCGCGGTCGGTCGACTGGAATTGAACGCGCTGCGTGAAATAATCGTCGGGATCCTGTCCGCGCAGCGCACGGGCAAAGACGACCTGACCGACCGGCTTCTTTTCCGAGCCGCCGCCGGGACCCGCAATACCGGTGATCGACACCGCGACATCGGCATCACTCTTCGCCAGCGCCCCCGCAGCCATTGCCCAGGCGGTCGCGAGCGAGACCTCGCCGAAGGTTTCGAGGATTTCGCCGCTCACTTCAAGCTGGGTCTTCTTGGCGTCACCCGAATAGGTGATGAACCCTGCAGAAAAGACATCGCTGCTCCCGGCAATGTCGGTCAGCGCAGCACAGACCATACCGCCGGTGCAGCTTTCGGCCACAGCGACGCGGCGTTCTGCGGCGCGATTTGCGGCAAGGACAGCCCTGGCGGCGGCTTCGCGCGCGGCAAGACGCGTTTCGGCGTTGGATGGCAAATTCATGTCTCCGGAAGTTGCAAGGTAACGACGGCCTGCGCGGCGATCCCTTCCCGGCGGCCGGTGAAGCCCAGTCGCTCTGTCGTGGTCGCCTTTACACTAATATGCGCCGGTGGAATCGCAAGAATTTCGGCAATGCGCGCCCGGATTGGGCCGCGATGCGGGCCGATTTTCGGGGCCTCCGCTACGATGGTGAGGTCAGCATGGTCGATCCGCCCCCCGGCAGCCTCGACCCTGCGTGCGGCAAAATCGAGGAAGCGCCATGACGCCGCGCCGCGCCACGCGGGATCGGTCGGCGGGAAATGGGTGCCGATGTCGCCTTCACCGAGCGCACCAAGGATTGCGTCGGTCAGGGCATGAAGTGCGACATCAGCGTCACTGTGCCCTTCAAGTCCATGACTGTACTCGATTTCTATGCCGCCGATCCAGAGGGGCTTTCCCGCAACGAGACGGTGGACATCGTAACCCATACCCACCGCGGTTCGAGTTTTCGCTCGGGCCCCGAGCAGTCCTTCGAGGATTGCCTGGTCCTCGCCATATGTCAGCTTGTGGAGCCGCGCATCGCCAGCAACCGCGACGACGGGTATCCCGAGCCCCCGAACGAGCTGCGCATCGTCCGTTGCGGTCTCTCCTGCAGCCGCCGCGTGGGCGCGGCGCAGCGTGCCAAGGCGAAAGGCCTGCGGGGTCTGAACGCGCGCCAAGGCGCTGCGGTCGACCACATCGCCCGCTTCTTCCCCTGCCTGGTGAACGAGCGTGTCGGGGACGGGAAGAGTAGGTATCGCGGCCTCAGCGGTCTCGAGTGCGCCGAGCAACCGGTCAATGACGGCTGCCTCGATTCCGGGCCGGGCCGCATCGTGGACGAGCACGAGCGCGTCATCCTCCCAATCGGCAATCGCCAAGAGGCCATTCTCCACCGATTGCTGGCGTTCAGCCCCGGCCGCCGCAAAAATCCAGCCTTCCGGAAGCTCCGGCGTGAGCGCCATGACGTCATCGCTTGCAACAAGGACGCCCCCCGATACTCGAGGATGCGCCGAAAGCGCGTCAAGGCTCCACCGGAGGAGCGGCTTGCCTCCGAGGGGCTGAAGCTGCTTGGGGTGCGCAAAAGCGGCACGGGTGCCGCGACCGCCCGCGAGCAGAATCGAGGCGACACGCAGGGAAGGAACAGGCACGGAATCGGACATAAGCCGCGCGGGTTAGCGCAGCATCGGCTTGCGGGAAAGCGCCTTAACGTGTAGGGGCGTGCTCAAATTTTAGGCAAAATCGACGAAAGCTCTCCCATGGCGCCGCTGCCGCCCATCCAGATCGGCCCAATCACTATCGCGGATCCCGTGATTCTCGCGCCGATGACGGGCGTCACCGACCTTCCGTTCCGCAAGATGGTGCGCCGCTTCGGCTCGGGGCTCAATGTGACCGAGATGATTGCGAGTCAGGCCGCAATTCGCGAGACGCGCCAATCGATCCAGAAGGCCGCGTGGGACCCGGTTGAGGAACCCGTGTCGATGCAGCTCGTCGGCTGCACGCCCTATGAGATGGGCGAGGCGGCGAAACTCAACGAAGATCGCGGTGCGGCCATCATCGACATCAACATGGGCTGCCCGGTGCGCAAGGTAACCAATGGCGACGCCGGTTCTGCGCTGATGCGCGACGTCACCCTTGCTGCGGCGCTGATCGATGCGTGCGTCAAAGCGGTGTCGGTGCCGGTGACGGTCAAGATGCGCATGGGGTGGGACCACGACAGTCTGAATGCGCCCGAACTTGCCCATATCGCAGAGGATCTCGGCGCAAAGCTCGTCACCGTGCATGGCCGCACGCGCAACCAGATGTATCGCGGCACCGCAGACTGGCGTTTCGTGCGCCGGGTCAAGGAAGCGGTCTCGATCCCGGTGATCGTCAACGGTGACATTTGCTCGATCGGCGACGCCCGCGCTGCGCTGGCGCAGAGCGGCGCTGACGGCGTGATGATCGGCCGCGGGGCCTATGGGCGGCCGTGGCTGCTTGGCCAGGTCATGGCTGCACTGCGCGGCGAAGGCGAACGGCCCGACCCCGGTATTGACGAGCAATATGAAATTATCACAACGCATTATAGAGCGATGCTCGATCATTATGGCGAAATGACCGGCGTGAATATGGCGCGCAAGCATCTTGGCTGGTACGTCAAGGGGCTGCCGGGTTCGGCCGAGTTTCGCAATCAGGTGAACCAGATCCCCAACAGCAAGGATGTGCTGGACGCGCTTGAACGCTTCTACGCCCCCTTTCTCAGCAGGGTTGCGGCGTGAACGCGCCATCGTCGAGCATTCCGGCCTTCGACCACCACGAACTCATCCAGTCGCATCCCGTGGCGACACTGCTGGTCGACCGAGGCGGGATCATCCTGTTCGTAAACGCCGCCGCCGAGCAGCTTTGCAACATGAGCCGTTCGGCAATGGTCGGTCGGGTTGTCTATGACGTCATCCGCATGGATCGCAGCTATCGCCAGCGGATGAGCGATCCTGCAACCTCGGCGCTCTTCGCGCACCGCGCCGAAATTTCCGTAGGCGATCGCAAATCGGTGTTCGCGGACCTGCAGATGGTGCCTTATGGCGCGAGCGGCCACCGCATTCTGGCGCTTGTCCCCGCGCAGAGCGAGGCCGAACTGATGGGCGGCGCGATCGGTCGGTCGGGCCGCGCCGCCGGGGCCGCCGCCTCGATGCTCGCACATGAGATCAAGAATCCGCTAGCAGGGATCAAGGGCGCGGCGCAGCTACTCGCGCGCAAGGCCGACGCCGATGGCGAGCGCTTCACGAATCTCATCTGCGCCGAGGTCGATCGGATCACGACGCTGATCGATCAGATGGAGCATTTCTCGCGTGGCCAGCCGATCGCCTGCGAGGCGATCAATCTCTACCAGCCCATTCATCAGGCGATCGAGGCAGCGCGCGCCAGGCAGCACCGCGGCGTCAGCTTTACCGAGGATTTCGATCCCTCGCTGCCCCTTGTTCATGGCAATCATGACGCCATGGTGCAGATCCTGCTCAACCTCCTCACCAACGCGTGCGAAGCATTGGGCGGGCGCGATGACGGCGTGGTCCGCATCGCGACGGCCTACCGCCACGGCCTGTCGATCGACAAGGGTGATGGGCGGGGGCGGATTGCGCTTCCGATCGAGGTCAGCGTCAGCGACAATGGCCCAGGCGTCCCCTCTGACATCCGCGGCGATCTGTTCGATCCCTTCGTGACCACCAAGCGCGACGGTCGCGGGCTCGGTCTGGCGCTGGTAGCCAAGCTCGCCCGCGACATGGGCGGGACCGTGCAACATGTACGCGATGGCGACTGGACCCGTTTCCGGGTGCATCTGCCGGCCGTGCCCGCACCGAAAGGGGAGCGGCATGGCTGACGGCAAGACCATCCTGCTCGTCGAGGATGATCCCGCGATCGCGCTGATCATTCGCGAAACTCTCGCTCCCGAATGCAGCCACCTCGCGGCCGTCACGAGCGTCGCGGAACGAAACGCCTGGCTCGCCGAAAACCGGGCCGACCTCATCATCACCGACGTTGTCCTGCCCGACGGAGACGGCATCGACTCGCTCCCGGGCGCGGGCGTCGACCCCGCCACCCCGGTCATCGTGCTGTCGGCGCAGAACACGCTCGACACCGCGGTCCGCGCGACGGGGATCGGCAGCTATGATTACCTCCCCAAACCTTTCGACCTCGACGAACTCATTGCCAGTGTGCGTGCTGCGCTCGAACGGCGCGCCGAACCCGCTGCGGCGGCTGACCCGGCGCAAGCTGACAGCCACGGGCTCGTTGGCCGGGCGCCGGCGATGCAGGCGGTTTACCGCACCATCGCCCGCCTTGCGTCGAACGATCTGGCGGTGCTGATCCTCGGCGAATCCGGGACGGGCAAGGAAGTCGTCGCGCGCGCAATCCACGCGACAGGCCTGCGACGGGCGGGGCCGTTTGTCGCGATCAATATGGCGGCCATCCCGCGCGAGTTGATCGAGGCGGAGCTGTTCGGACACGAGAAGGGCGCCTTCACCGGTGCGCACAGCCGCAGCGCGGGGCGGTTCGAGCAGGCAGCGGGAGGCACTTTGTTTCTCGACGAGATCGGCGATATGCCGATCGAGGCGCAGACGCGGCTGCTGCGCGTGCTTCAGGTGGGGGAATATTCAACGGTGGGCGGCAGCCAGTCGTTGAAGGCCGACGTCCGCGTTATTGCCGCCACGCACCGCGATATGCGCACGCTTGTTGCCGACGGGCGCTTTCGCGAGGACCTCTTCTACCGTCTCAACGTTATCCCGGTCAACCTGCCGCCGCTTCGCGACCGGCGTAGCGACATCCCGGCGCTCGTGCGGCATTTCATCGAGGAAGGCCGGCATTCGGGCCTTCCGGTCCGCGAGTTCGCGCCCGCCGCCATGCAGATGCTTGAGCGTCACGACTGGCCGGGCAACGTCCGGGAGCTCGGCAATGTCGTACAGCGGCTCGCTGTGCTGTCGCGCGATGCTGTCGTGACAGTCCGCGACGTCGAGGGTGTCCTCTACGAGAGCGGCGAAAGCAGCCCTGCCGAGCCCGCCGATCTCATCGCCCGTGCAGTTGATGACTGGGCCCGCGAACAGCTTGCCGGCTTCGGGGCCGACGGCGATATCCACGCGCGGCTCGAAGCGATCGTCGAGGCCGCCTTGCTGCGCCGAACCCTTCGTGAAGTCCGCGGGAACCAGCTCGAAGCTGCCCGGCGGCTTGGCATCAATCGCAACACGCTTCGCAAACGTCTCGTTCAGCTCGAAATCGACCCTGCTCACCCTTGAGAGGGCGCTTTGGCGCACAATGCAGAAGAAAATGGCCGAAACGCGGTGACGCACGATATTGTGTGTTCTCTATGCAACAGGTTTGTCGTATCGACGCAACAATGGCGAAGTCGGCTCCCCTGGCTCTCGATATTGATTCCGACGGCGAGACGGCACGCTCGGGCGTGTGGCGCTTTGCCGCGCCTGAATATTACACGCTTGCACTGATCGTCAGCATCGGCGTTGCAACCTATATCTTCGTCACCGGGGACGCGCAGAGCGAGCGGCTGCTGACTCCAGCCCTCGTTGCGGCGATCATGGTCGCCAATCTCGTGCCCGCAATGGCGCTGATCGTCCTCATCGGAAGCCGCGTCGCGCGCGCGCGCGCGGTCCATTCGATGGCGGGCGGCAGCGGGCGTCTTCACGTGCGCCTTGTCGCACTCTTCTCGCTGATCGCTGCCGCACCGACGCTTCTTGTCGTGATCTTTGCCTCGCTGCTTTTCCAGTTCGGGGTCGATTTCTGGTATTCGGACCGCTCGCGCGGCATGTTCGAAAATGCCGCGGGTATCGCCAAGGCTTTCTATGAGGACAGCCAGAAATCGCTCGGCGCCAACACTGTGGTGATGGCGAAGGATATCGCGGGCTATCTCCAGCGCTTCCCCGTCGACAGCGAGGCGTTCAGCGACCGTTACCTGCAGCAGGTCGTGCTGCGCGAAATGAGCGAGTCCGCCATCATTGAAGTCGGCGCGGACGGCATCGCCCGTACGCCAACGATGATCGACCCGGACAATCGCGCGGCGGAAGGGCGCATAACCCCCGCCGTTGTTCAACGGCTCAACAGCGGGGAGGATGTCGTCATCACGCGGCAGGCCGACCGGATCGAAGCCGCGACCCGTATCCCGGGCCGGCAGAACGCTTATCTCTACGCAGCGCGGAACGCCAATACGATCGGTCTGCAGCAGTTCGACCGCGCAAGCACGGTGCTCGCCGACTACAACGCGCTCTTCGACCGGTCGCAGCTTTTGCAACTGCAATTTCACGGCGCACTTTATCTCGGCTCCTTGTTGCTGCTCGCGCTCGCGGTGATCGGCGCTATCGTCGTGGCCGACCGTATCGTGCGTCCACTCGGAACACTCGTGGGAGCGGCGCGCACAGCAGCAGGCGGCGATCTTTCAGTCCGCGTGACGCCGACCGAGCGCAACGACGAAATCGCGGTTTTGACGCGTGCCTTCAACCGAATGACGGAGCAGCTCCAGGGGCAGACGAGCGCGCTCGTCAATGTCAACGAACAGCTCGAGGCAAGGCGCGTTTTCATCGAGGCAGTGCTCAGCGGCGTGACCTCGGCGGTCGTGTCGGTAGACCGGAAACACCATATTCTCCTTGCCAACGCCGCGGCCGAGCGGCTGATCGGTACCGAAGGCGCAAGCCTGACTGGCAAATCTCTCGCCGAAGTGGCGCCTGAACTTGAGCAATTGCTGGCGAGCAACGAGCGCGAAGCGATTGTCCAGCTCGCGCGCAAGGATGCCGAACCTGCGACCTTCGCCGCCAAGGCGGTCGCGCAGGGTGATGGCTTCGTGCTCAGCTTCGAGGACATCACGCAGCAACTCGCCGACCAGCGCCGCGCCGCATGGTCCGACGTTGCGCGGCGGATCGCGCATGAGATCAAGAATCCGCTGACGCCGATCCAGCTCGCCGCGGAGCGGCTGCAACGCCGGTTCGGCGACAAGGTAGAAGGCGATGCGGCGACCTTCCGCAGGTTGACCGATACGGTGATCCGTCAGGTGCATGACATGCGCCGCATGGTCGATGAATTCTCAAGCTTTGCGCGCATGCCGAAGCCAACTTTCGGGGTCGAGGATGTGCGCGACATCCTGAAACAGGCGGTTTTCCTCTTCGAGGTCGCAAAGCCCGACATCGCATTTGCCGTGACCATGCCGGAAGAGGTCGAGCCGCTCGTCTGCGATCGTCGCCTCTTGTCCCAAGCGCTCACGAACATCGTAAAAAATGCTGTTGAAGCCATTGAAGAAAAGTCAAAAACGTCTGACTCTCTGCCAGCAGGCCACGTCATGGCTTCGCTCGACATTGACGAGGCTAACGCCATCCGTATCCGCATCGCGGACGACGGGATTGGCCTTCCCGATGCACGCGATGCCATCGCGGAGCCCTATATGACGACGCGCCAGGGCGGCACCGGTCTTGGCCTTGCGATCGTCAAGAAGATTGTCGAGCAACATTTTGGCGAACTTGAATTTTCAGACAATCCGGCGGGGCAGGGGACGTGTGTGACGCTGGTCCTTCACCCCGACCGGCTGAGACACCTCGCGGGGAAGGGGGGAGAGGTGAGCGCGGGACAGGGCGAATCGGTTCCGGGCCGGATCAGGAATCGACAAGACAGGGAAGACCATGGCGCTTGATATTTTGATCGTCGACGACGAACGCGACATTTGCGAACTGGTGGCCGGCGTCATGGAGGACGAGGGCTATGAAGCGCGCACCGCGTCCAACAGCGATGCAGCGCTTGAGGCCATCCGTCAGCGCCGCCCCTCGCTCGCGCTGATCGACGTCTGGCTGCAAGGCTCACGGCTCGATGGGCTGGGGCTGGTCGAAGCGATCAAGACGTTCGATCCAACGCTCCCGATTATCGTCATTTCGGGGCACGGCGGGCTCGATACAGCGGTGGCTGCGATTCGCCGCGGCGCCTTCGATTTTATCGAAAAGCCGTTCGAAGCCGAGCGATTGCTCCACCTCGTCGCACGGGCGACCGAGAGCGAGCGGCTCAAATTCGAATATGAACGGCTGCGCGAGCGCGCCGGACCTGCCGACGAACTCACGGGTACGAGCGCTGCGATCAACAATGTTCGCGCGACGCTGAAGCGTGTCGCGGGGACCGGAAGCCGGGTGCTCATCACAGGTGCGCCGGGCGTCGGAAAGGAGGTCGCCGCGCGCGTGCTCCATGGATGGAGCGGACGGCAGAACGCGCCGTTTCGCGTCATTTCGTCGGCGCGCATGGACCCTGAAACGGTCGAGGCAGAATTATTCGGCACTGAATCCGACGATGGAGCGATCCGCGTCGGTCTGCTGGAGCAGGCGCATGGCGGGACGCTGTTCCTCGACGAGGTTGCCGACATGCCGATCACGACGCAGGGCAAGATATTGCGTGTTCTCACCGATCAGAGCTTTACCCGCGTCGGCGGACGCACGATGATCCGGGTTGATGTGCGCATCATTTCGGGCTCCGCGCGTGACCTGATGACCGAGATCGCCGAAAGCCGTTTTCGCGAGGATCTCTATTACCGCCTCAACGTCGTTCCGGTTCACATCCCGCCACTGCGCGAGCGGCGCGACGATATCGCGAGCCTGTGCGACCATTTTGTACGCCGCTACGCCGCCGACCGCCGGGTACCGCCGCCCCAGATCAGTGCCGAGGCGATGGCCGCGCTTCAGGCGCACGACTGGCCCGGCAATGTGCGTGAGCTGCGCAACGTGATCGAACGGGTGATGATCCTCGCGCCTAGCGACCGGCTGGGCCGCATTGACGTCGACATGTTGCCCGCCGAGCTGGTTCGAGGCGGCACGGACATTCTGCCCGGCACCGAATCGATCACCGCCATTCCCCTCAAGGAAGCGCGCGAAAACTTCGAGCGCGAGTATCTGCGCATCCAGATCAACCGTTTTTCGGGCAATATCTCGCGCACCGCGACCTTCATCGGCATGGAGAGGTCCGCCTTGCACCGCAAGCTGAAGCTTTTGGGATTGACCGATAATCCTGAAAGTGACGGGTGAAGGCTTTGCGCTAGACCTGCCGGGCGCTTTGCCGCATATTGCGCATCGCCAAAATGAACAGGACGGAGTGCCCAAGCTCCGCCTAGCGGTATCCCCCGCCAAGAACAGGAGGCCAATGTGTCCGATAAAAGCCAGAATCTTCAGGATCTCTTCCTCAACGCCCTGCGCCGCAGCAAGACGCCGGTGACGATGTTCCTCGTCAAGGGCGTGAAGCTCCAGGGAATCATCACCTGGTTCGACAATTTCTCGCTGCTTTTGCGGCGCGATGGCCAGTCGCAGCTTGTGTACAAGCACGCGATCTCGACGATCATGCCTTCGCACGATTTCGACCTTGCAGCGCTCGGCGATGATGTGCGTGATGCGCCGCCGAGCAAGGGCAAGGCGCTCCAGGATGTGTTCCTGAACGCGGTGCGGCGGTCCGATGAATCGGTGACCATGTTCCTCGTCAACGGCGTGATGCTGCAGGGCGATATTGTCGCGTTCGACCTCTTCTGCATGCTCCTCGAGCGCGAGCGGCAGGTGCAGCTTGTCTACAAGCATGCGATTTCGACGGTGCAGCCGAACGGCCCGGTCAATTTGACCGACAATGGCGACGGGGACGGCGCCGACGCCTGACCGAACCTGTGAGCCCCGATGATGTGGAGGTGACGCGCGGTGCGCGCGCCGTGCTGGTCGTGCCCGAATGGCGCGGGCAGGGGCTTTCGCGCGACCTCGATGCCCGCGTTGCCGAGGCCACCGGGCTCGCGGTCGCTATCGGGATCAAGATTGTGGCGGTTCATCCGCTCCGGCTGCGTCAAACGCGGGCCGCAACACTGATCGGGGTCGGACAAATTGAGGCGATCCGACCTGATGTGCACGAAAATGAGGCGCAGCTCGTCATCGTTGATGCAGCCCTTACGGCGATCCAGCAGCGGAACCTCGAAACCGAGCTCGGGGCGAAAGTCATCGATCGGACCGGGCTCATCCTTGAAATCTTCGGCGAACGCGCGGCGACGGCCGAGGGACGGCTGCAGGTCGAGCTTGCCCATCTCGACTATCAGGCTGGGCGGCTGGTGCGCAGCTGGACCCATCTTGAACGCCAACGCGGTGGCTTCGGCTTTCTGGGGGGGCCGGGCGAAACGCAGATCGAGGCTGACCGCCGTATGATCCGCAACCGCATGGCCCGTATCCGGCGAAGCCTAGAGGATGCCCGCCGTACCCGCCAATTGCAGCGCGCCAAACGGCAGCGTGCCCCTTGGCCGGTGATTGCGCTTGTAGGCTATACAAACGCTGGAAAGTCCACATTTTTCAACCGCCTGACGGGAAGTGACGTCATGGCGGAAGATATGCTGTTCGCTACGCTCGACCCGACAATGCGCGAAATTCGCCTGCCCGGGATCGACAAGGCCATTCTGTCGGACACTGTGGGCTTCGTGTCTGATCTACCCACCGAGCTCGTCGCGGCGTTTCGCGCGACGCTCGAGGAAGTGACGACTGCGGACCTCATCGTCCATGTCCGCGATATCACTCATCCCGACAGTGAGGCGCAATATGCCGATGTTGTCGCCATTCTCGATTCCTTGGGCGTTAATGGGCCGCAGGATGGGGAAGGGGACGCGCAAGGCGCGATCGCGCAGATCGAAATCTGGAACAAGATCGACGCCGCGAGCCCCGAACGCCGCGCCCAGATCGAGGAAATGGCGGCGCGGCGGCGAGACGTCGCGGTCATTTCGGCCGAGACCAGGGAAGGTATCGAGGCCGCGCGCGCGCTCATGGCGGCGGACCTTACGGCGCGACATGAAGTGACCCGCGTGTTCCTGCGCTTTGACCAGGGCGATGCGATGGCATGGCTTCACGCGCGCGGCGACCTGTTGTCAGACGAGGTCGTGGAGGGCGGTCATCGGCTGACCGTGCGCCTCGATCCTGCCGATCGGGCGCGCTTCGAGCGGCTATGGCCTTCGAACCAGAGCTGATCTAACCGCGCTCGCTTGTCTTGACCGCCGCCCAGTGTGCTTCCTGCGCATCGAGCGGGAGACCTTGAAGACTGCCGCCGGCGCGGTCCTCCATAGCGGCAAAACGCCGGGCAAACTTCACATTGGCGTCGCGCAGCGCGCTCTCGGCGTCGACCCCGAGCTTGCGGGCATAGTTGACGACCGCGAAGAGAAGATCGCCGATTTCTTCATGCCGGTCGGCGTCGCTGTCGGCGGCCGCAACCTCGTCGAGTTCCTCGGCGATCTTGTCGCGGGGTCCCTTCGTATCGGGCCAGTCGAAGCCGACGCGCGCCGCGCGGCCCTGGAGCTTTTGCGCACGAAGGAGCGCAGGCAAGGACATCGCGACGCCGGCAAGCGCGCTCGTGGGCCCATCCGCGGCGCGCTCGGCCGCCTTGATGACTTCCCATTGCTCGCGCACATCTGCCGCCGTGACGTCACCGAAGATATGCGGATGGCGGCGCTCCATCTTTGCGGAAATGGCGCGCGCGACATCGTCGAAAGCGAACAGGCCCTTGTCGGCGGCGATCTGCGCGTGAAAGACGACCTGGAGCAGGAGGTCACCAAGCTCGTCGCAGATGGCAGCAGGGTCTCCGCCAGCGATCGCATCGGCAACCTCATAGGCTTCCTCGATCGTGTATGGCGCAATCGTGTCAAAATCCTGCGCAAGATCCCACTCGCAACCTTCATCGGGATTTCGCAATTGCCGCATGATCGCGAGCAACCGGTCGATAGGGGAACCGAGGGGATCAGGCGCATCGCTCGACATGTTTATCCGATAATATATATTATGTTAAATTATTATGGCGCGGGGCGAGAAAGCCCCTCCCGGCGCCCTCTCATCCCGTGGCCAGCTGATAGGTCCGGATCGCGATGAACACGAGCCCGAAGATCGCCGCCCAGGCGAGCCCCATCTTGAGCCATTCGGCAAGCTTCAATTGACGCGCGACAAGCGCGCTGACCACCAGCGTGAACGCCATAGCGAACCACAGCATGTCGGCGCCCGTTTCCATCGTCATAGCTGCACCTCCAGCCCGTCATAACCCGGCTCGACACCCGGCGGCAATTCGCTTGCAAGGTCGTCATAGTCCATCGTGTTGTCCATGTGCGTAATGATGGCGCGCGGACTGCCGACCTTTTGGAGTCCTTCCAGCGTCATGGCGAGATGCGGATGGGTTGGATGCGGATAGCGGCGGAGCGCATCGATGACGAAGAGGTCGACGCCTTGGAAGAAATCCACCATTTCATCTGTAAACCGTGAAAAATCAGTTGCATAGGCGACCTTGTGAGCGCCATCGCTGAAGATCAGCCCGGTCGCCTTGATGGGGCCGTGCGGCATTTCGAGCGCGGACACTTCGATCGGACCGATCGATTGATGATCGTGAAGCTCGATCGGGTCGACCGACGCGGGATAGCCGGCGTTTCCGGCAAAGGCATAGGTGAAACGCCATTTCAATATGTCCAGCACATGGTCGCGGGCATAGGCGGGCACCGCCGAGCCACGCAGATGCATGATCTGGCGCAGATCGTCGAGGCCGTGGGTGTGGTCGGCGTGCTCATGCGTCCAGATGACCGCATCCACCTCTCCCACGCGCGCGTCGAGCAGTTGCATTCGCATGTCGGGGCTGGTGTCGACGAGGAGGCGGAAGCCGCCCAACGATACGAGGATCGAGGCACGGCTCCGCAGATTGCGGGGATTGTCGGGATCGCATTGCCCCCAGTCGTTACCGATCCGCGGCACACCCGAGGAGGTCCCGCACCCGAGAACACGCAGTTTCATGGCTCACGCGCCTGGTCGAAACTACTTTTCCTGTGCTTGTCGGCCGCCGATCCCTGGTCCTGATTTCCGAAATCGGGCCCCATGCCTGCCACAAGTGCCGGGCAAACCGGAGGCAAATGTGCCTGGACCTCTAAAGTCACGCTGCCGCCTTGCTGAAAAGACGGTAGAAATTCTGGCTTGTGGCTTCGGCCAGTTCGGCGGGATCCTCGCCGCGCAGGTCCGCAAGATAGATGAGAGTATCCGCCACAAAGGCCGGTTCACCTGGTTTGCCGCGGTGCGGCACAGGTGCAAGGAAAGGGGAGTCGGTTTCGACAAGCAGCCGGTCTATCGGTAGCCACCGGGCGGTCGCCTGGAGGTCAGCGGCGTTCTTGAACGTCACAATTCCCGAAATCGATATGTAGAGGCCAAGGTCCAACGCCTTGCGCGCGAAATCGTCGCTCGCGGTGAAGCAGTGGATGACGCCGTTATAGGGCGTCCGGGCCATCTCCTCACCGAGCAGCGCCAGCGTATCGGCCTCTGCCTCGCGGGTGTGAACGATGATCGGGAGCCCGGTCTGCTGCGCCGCATGGATATGGCCGCGAAAACTGTCCTGCTGCCGGGCCCGGTCGCTCTTGTCGTAATAATAGTCAAGGCCGGTCTCGCCGATGCCGATCACCCGGGGATGCGCGGCCCGCGCCGCGAGCTTTGCCGTGTCGACGTGGGGATGCTGGTCGGCGTCGTGCGGATGGATACCGACGCTGGCCCAGACATCTTCGTTCGTCTCTGCGGCGGCGAGCACCTCGTCCCACTCATTTTCACGCGTCGCAATGTTGAGCATCGCGGTAACGCCCCGCGCGCGCGCGCGCGCGAGCACTTCGCCTTGCTGCTCGGCGAGCCCTTTATAATTGAGGTGGCAGTGCGAATCGACGAGCATCAGGCGGCGGCCTCCTCCCCTTCCCCTTCCGCGAGTTCGAGGCGCGGGAAGATCGGGACCGGCTGGCCGAGAGTGAAGCCGCTGCGAGCAAGCTTTGCGAACCACTCGGCATCGGCAAGCGCTTCAAAATCGCGCGCGTCGGCATCGATCCCCATCTGGTCAAGCAGCTTGTCGGCCGCCCCGGGCACGACAGGTCGGATCGCGATCGCGAGAGTCCGCACGGCCTGGAACAAGGTCATCAAGACGGCGCGCATCCGCTCGGGATCGCTCTTGCGGAGCGCCCAGGGGGCGGTTGCATCCACATATTGATTGCAGGCAAACACGGCCCGGATCCAGTCCTCGATCCCGACCGAGAAAGCGAGCTGCTCGAACTCGCGCGGCAGGCGCGTCTGCGCCATGTCCCTGATCTCCGTCAGCAGGGCTTCATCTTCCGCCGTAGCCTGATAGTCTGCGGAAAGATCTCCACCCAAATTCTTGAAAATCATTGAAAGACTTCGCTGCGCGAGATTGCCGAAGCTGTTTGCAAGATCGGCGTTTGCGGTGCGCACGATCGCCTCGGCCGAATAGCTGCCGTCCTGGCCGAAGCTGACTTCGCGGAGCAGATAATAGCGCAGCGCGTCGACCCCGAACCGCTCAGCCAGCTCCATCGGATCAACGACATTGCCAAGCGACTTCGACATCTTCTCGCCGCGGTTCAGCAGGAAGCCATGGCCAAACACCTGCTTGGGCAGCGGCAGCCCTGCGCTCATCAGGAAGGCCGGCCAGTAAACTGTATGAAAACGCACGATATCCTTGCCGATCATATGGATGTCGGCGGGCCAGAAACGCGCAAAATCGCTCGCAGCATCGGGGTAGCCAATGCCCGACAGATAGGTCGTGAGGGCGTCGACCCACACATACATGACATGCCCCGGCGAATCCGGGACTGGAACGCCCCAGTCGAAGCTGGTGCGCGAGACGCTGAGATCCTTGAGCCCGCCCTCGACGAAGCGCAGCACCTCGTTGCGGCGGCTTTCCGGGCGGATGAAATCGGGGTTGTCGCGATAGAGCGCGAGAAGCCGGTCCTCGTAGGCCGAGAGGCGGAAGAACCAGCTTTCCTCGACGGTCCATTCGACCGGTGTTCCTTGCGGCGAGAGCTTTACCCCCCCTTCCCCTTCGAGGAGCTCGCTTTCGTCGTAGAAGGCCTCGTCGCGAACCGAATACCAGCCCTCGTAGCGATCGAGATAGAGGTCGCCGTTCGCCGCCATCGCGCGCCAGATCGCCTGGGATGCCGCATGATGCGCCGGATCCGAGGTGCGCATGAAATGGTCATAACTTATATTCAGTTTAGCATACATCGCACGAAAATACCCCGACATTTCATTGGCGAGGTCGATCGTCGCGCGCCCCTGATCACGTGCGGTCTGATACATTTTCAGGCCATGCTCGTCGGTCCCGGTGACCATGCGCACGTCGCGCCCGCGCGCGCGCTGAAACCGCGCCATGACGTCGGTTGCGATCGCTTCATAGGCATGGCCGATGTGCGGGCGGCCATTGGGGTAGCTGATCGCGGTGGTGATATAGAAGGGTTGCTTGGCTTCGGACATGCCCGCGCCTTAGCCGGTGGCGGGTAGAAGGGAAAGGGCGGGCGTGTCCAAAACCCTCTCTTCTCGGGCGAAGAAGTTAGCGGGTCCCTTCGCGCGGCGCCAATTCCGCGAGGCAATTGCCGATCTCGAATCCGACCATCGCACCATCATAGGAACCGCGGATCGCGTCGCGGATCGTCCGCTGGACGCGGTCCCATTGCGCAAGAACGGGCGCGATCTCGGTGATGGGGCGCTCGCGCGCGATCCGGGTGAGGAGACCGGGCACGATGTCGATGACGAGTTCGAGCCGCTCGCGGTTGCTCGTCCCGCCGACCTCCCGCGCCAGCGCCTCGCGCAGACGGTTGCCCGGATCCCCGGAGATGGCGATGGCAAGAAGCTTCTTTTCCATCGCCGCGACGTCGCTGTCGATCAGCGCGAGCGCCTTGCCTGGTACGCCGCCTGCCGCTCCCGCAATTGCGCGCACCTCCGCGGCGTCGAGCATTGGGCGCTTCGCGTGGAGCCATGATTGCATGACGTCACGCTCAACTGGCTGAAAACGCAGTATTCTACACCGCGAGCGGATCGTCGGCAGGAGGCGGCCTGGCGAATGGCTGACAAGCAGGAATAGCGTCTGCGCCGGGGGTTCCTCGAGCGTTTTGAGGAGGGCGTTGGCGCCGTCGGTTTCCAGATCGTCGACAGCATCGACAATGATTACCCGCCACTCCCCAAGCGACAGCGAGAGGTGAAGGCGGCGGATCATCTGGCGCACCTGGTCGATGGTTATGTTGCGCGCGAGTTCCTTGCTCTTTTCCTTGGGCGCACGCGCGAGGGTGAGGATCTCGGGATGATTGCCCGCGTCAACGAGGCGGCCCGCGGCAGTATCGCCAGGGTCTGCGAAGGTCAGCGGCGCACCCTCCTCATTCTCCTTCCCATGAGTGACGAGAAAACGCGCAGCGCGCCCCGCAAAGGCTGCCTTGCCCATGCCTTGCGGTCCCGCGAGCAGCCAGGCGTGATGGAGGCGTCCTGCAGCCCAGGCCTCGAGGAAGGCGCTTTCGGCTTCCTTCTGGCCGATCATGGCAAAAAGTCCGTCAACGCGGCGAGGATCGCAGCGGTTACAGTCTCTTTGGCGCCATCGGCATCGATCACGCGCCAGCGTGCGGGCTCGCCCGCTGCCATCTCGGCGAAGCGTGCGGCGAGGCGGGCCTGATAGTCGGCGGGCTTGCTCCCCATACGGTCCGCGCCCCGGGCGTCGCGGACCGACAGACGGCGCGCGGCCTCGCCGGCGCTGACCGCGAGAAGGAATGTGCGGTCAGGAAGCAGCCCTTCCGATCCCACACGGTGGAGCGCAAGAATATCGGCGTCGGTAAGGCCGCCACCACCGCCCTGATAAGCCCGGCTCGAATCGACGAAGCGATCGCAAAGCACCCATGCGCCCCGAGCGATCGCGGGACGGATCGTTCGCGCGACATGATCGGCGCGTGCGGCGGCGAACAAAAGCGCCTCGGCCCGCGCATTCCAGCGATCCTCGGCGCCCTCCATCAGGAGCGTGCGGATGGCCTCGGCGCCCGGGCTGCCGCCGGGCTCGCGTGTGGTGACAACGTCCACCCCGCGCGCTTCGAGCGCGGCGGCGAGGGCCCGAATCTGGGTCGATTTGCCGCTCCCCTCGCCGCCCTCGAGCGTTATGAAGCGCCCGCTCACCAGCCGGTCAGCCGATAGAAGCCGGTTCGCGCGCGGTCGTACCAGCCGCCCTTTGCAACATCGTTCGCGGCAAGCAGCGGCGTCACCTGCGGCGGCAGACCGTCGGGCGCTACCACGAGCTCCGCGATGCGGCTGCCGCGTGCAACGGGCGCCTTGAGCGGTGCCCGTGCGCGCATCGTCGCACGAAAACCACCGGCGAAGCCCTTTGGAACCGTGACCCGCACAGGGATAGCGGCCTCAGCGGCGACGACGGGCTTGTCCCCTTGCCCAACCTCGAGCCGCCCGACCTTCGCGCCGGCGTGGACAATTTCGCGCCCCTCCCATGCCTCGAACCCCCAGGTCATCAGTCGCTCCGCCTCATCGCGCCGCGCCTTTTCGCTCTTCATTCCTGCGACCACCATGATGAGCCGCCTGCCGCCGCGTTTGGCCGAGCCGAGGAAGCAATAGCCTGCCTCGGCCGTGTGGCCCGTCTTGAGCCCGTCGGCGCCCTCAAATCGTCCCAGAATCGGGTTGCGGTTCGGCTGCACGATCGGCGCGCCGTCGGGCGCCTTGCCGTGCTGGAGCTTGGGAATCGAGAAATAGCGCGCATAGCCCGCCGGATGATCGCGGATGAGCCGGTCGGCAAGCGTGATGAGATCGGCGGCACTGACCTTGGTGACGCCGCCGTCGGGCCAACCACTCGGCGTGCCGAAACGGCTCGAGGTCATTCCAATTCTGGCTGCCATATCATTCATCCGGCGAACAAATGCCTCTTCGCTTCCATCGATCCCAACGGCCAGGACCGCGGCGGCGTCATTCCCCGATACGGTGATCAATCCCTTGAGCAGTTCGTCGACGGATATTTTCTCGCCCGCGCGCAGAAACATGGTCGAGCCGCCATTGCTGCCGTTCCATTTCTTCCACGTCGCCTCGCTGACCGTAAAGAGCTTGTCCCGCGACACTTGACCGCTGGCGATGAGGTCAAGCACGACATAGGCAGTCATCACCTTTGCCATCGACGCAGGGGCGAAGCGCTTGTCGGCGCCGCGTTCAAAGAGGATGGCGCCCGAGTCGAGATCCTTGAGCATCACGATCGGCGCCTCGGTCGTATAGAGCGGCCGACTGACGGGCGCTTGGGCCACCGCGGCGTCCGCGGGCGTGCCTGACGGCGCCATCGCGAGCGCCATCGCCGCGAGACCTAGCGCCGCGGCGCTCCGTTCGAGGATGGTCCGCCGCCGCATCAGCGGTCGCGCACGACGACTGCGTCGCGGAACCCTTTCGCATGGGCTTTGCCAAGCGCGGCTTTGGCTTCGGCCTCGCTCGCGAAGGGGCCCATGCGGACCCGCCACAAATTACCCGCCTTGCTGACGCTACCGCCAACCGATTTAGCTGTCGCATTGGCGCGAGCCTCGGTGCTGAAGGCTGCGACCTGGACCGCGTAGGGGCCTGAAACCCCGGCAGCGAGCGGTTTTGGTGGAGCCGAAGCCGTCGGCGCGGCCTCGCCTCCTGGGCCCTCAACGATAAAGCGGTCATCGCCCGGCTTGGTGCGCGGCGGTCCGGCGGAGGGCTCGGGCTGCGCGGCGCCGGCAGCAATCGCAGCCGGCGACGGCTTGCCCGTCAGCTTGCTGCGCAGGATCGCGAGGAGCGCGCCCGGCGTGGGAAGGCGCTCGGGAACCGCCTTCCCCGCGCGAAGCTGCGCGCGCTCGGCCGCAGGCGGGCTGGTGCGGCGCACACGCACGCCAGCGACTCCAGGCTCAAGACCGAGCTGCTCGGCAGCGCCGCGCGAGAGATCGATCAACCGGTCGTTCGCCATCGGCCCGCGGTCATTGACGCGAACAAGAATAGTACGCCCGGTATCGAGCGCCGTGACCTCGACATAGCTGGGCAGCGGCAGCGTCTTGTGCGCAGCGCTGATCGCGTCAGGGATGAAAATCTCTCCATTTGCGGTCGGTTTGCCGGCGAGTTCGTCGCCGTACCAGCTAGCGTAACCCACCTCGTCATAATCGGCGATGTCGGCGGGGGTGTGGGTCACGCCATCGACAACATAGGGCGCGCCGATCTTTACGGGGGCGTCGGGCGCGAGTGTATCTGCCGCGAGGGGCGAAGGGCCTGCCGCGGGGCCGCCCTCGCGCTTGCCACCGAAACTTCCGCACCCCGCGAGCATCACCGCGGCTCCGACCAGCACCCCGCCCCTAACGATCGATCTCATCCGCCAGCAACCCCACAGAAAGCGCGTAAAAGTTGGAACAATTATAGTCGAGTATCGCACGATAATTGCCCGTCAGCAAATAGGCGGTGTTTCCGGGTCCGTCGGGTTCGAGCAGAGTTGCCTGGATCTGTCCATCGGGCCAGCTCCCGCCGACTGGCTGAAATCCGTCGGCGCGCCACTCGGCCATGCTGCGCCAGCGGCTGTAGCGCGCAAAGACACGCGGGCAGCGCGTCGGTTGGAGACGGGTCGCGTTGCGCGTCCGGTCGTATCCGGCGGGGACGCGGACAGCGATGCCCCAGGGCTGGCCGGCGCGCCAGCCGGCGCGGCGAAGATAGGCGCCAATCGATTCAATGGCGTCGGCCTCGCTCGACCATATGCGCGCGACCCCATCGCCATCCCCATCCTCGGCCACTTGCAGGTACACCGAAGGAAGGAACTGCGGGTAGCCGAAGGCCCCTGCCCAGCTTCCTTTCAGCACCTCGCGCGGCACGCCCCTTTCCACCATCTCGAGCGTCGCGAGGAATTCGGGTTCGAAGAGACTGCGGCGGCGCCCCTCGTAGGCCAGCGTCGCGAGCGCCTCGGGCAGATCGAAATTTCCGGTCACTGCGCCGTACGCGGTCTCATGGCCGAAGATAGCGATCATGATGCTCGTCGGCACGCCGGTGCGCTGCTCGATCCGCGACAAGAGCGGCAAAAGCCGGTCGTGTACACGGCGACCCCCGTTAATCCGCGCAGCGTCGACATGTTTCGCCTTATATGGAGCGAACGCCGGGATCGGCGTGTTGGGGGTTGGCGGTGCGCCCAGATTGTCGCGATCGAGCGCGACGACCCGCGCATTGTAACGCAGCCCTCTGGTCACCCTGTCGAAGGTCGCCCGCGACACCCCCCGGGCCTCGGCCTTTGGCCAGAGCGACTGGATATAGGCATCAAAGCCCGTATCACCGCTGCCCTGGGCCTGCAGCGGCGCCGAGGCGGTGAGCATCCATGCGGAGAGCAGAACCCCCACCATATGGACAAGCCGCCCGATTCTGAAACTGGTGCTGTGCGTCATATCCCACCCCCTTAAAGCCACATGTCGCAAGGCTCCAAGCAAAGAGTGACACAGCTGACCGCAGCTTGGCTATCCCGGCCGACGATAGGCCGACTCAATTGCGCGCCCGATGGAAAGAGATCCGCTTTGGACTTGCCGCGACGCGGGCGAACGCTATTGGGGGCACCGTAGGACAGGTGGCCGAGTGGTTTAAGGCAGCGGTCTTGAAAACCGCCGTGGGTGCAAGCTCACCGTGGGTTCGAATCCCACCCTGTCCGCCAACATCTCATCGCGAACCAATGAGATGGGCCTCATGGGGCCAGAAAATCCCCAGCTTCCGCGCGGTTTTGCCGATCGCGACCGAACCTCAGAGACTGCCGAAAACGTCGAAATCGGTCTCCGATTGGCTTTTGTCTCTTTTCACCCGAACCCCTGCTGAAAAGGTTCGGTCTCCAGAAACGACGTAAATCCAAGGTTTTCTGGCTTTCGTTCAACCGAACCTTTTGCGCCCAATCTCGGCAGGCGAACGGGAATGCAACTGGTGGTATTTACCCGCAGCATGAGCCAAAAGCCGCGCGGTCTGCTATGGTTCCCATCATGACGACCCGCAGCGCCATCGACAGCTTCACCGAAATCGCCACCCTGCGCATCGAACTCAGGGGGTCCGATCCGCTGATCTGGCGGGTAGTCGAGGTGCCCACGTCCATCACCCTCAAGGTGCTGCACGACATTGTTCAGGTCTCGATGGGCTGGTGCGATTATCACCTCTGGGAGATGGTGATCGACGGGAAGACCTACGGCCTGCCGATGGACGAGGACTTTGGCACCGCGCCCCGGAAGGTGGCAGATCGGGTTCGCTTGCGTGATGTGCTGACAGGCGACACCACCCGGATCGACTACATCTACGATTTCGGCGACAGCTGGGAGCACAGCCTCGTTGTCAGCGATGTCCGCGCAGGCGCGCCCGGAACTGGCTATCCCCGCTTCATTGCCGGCGAGCGCGACTGCCCGCCAGAGGACTGTGGCGGCATCCCCGGTTTCTACGAGATGCTTGAAGCACGGGTCGACCCCAAGCACCCAGACCATGCGGACGTCGTTGAATGGCTCGATGGCTATGACCCCGAAGAACTGGACGTGTTCCCGATCGAGGTTGCGCTTGGCCGTATTGCTGCCCGTCGCAACGCGGCTGCCAAGCGCATCATCAAGCCTGCGAATGATTGATCACGCGGAGCGCAGTATGACGTCCTCGGCCGCTTGAAGCCACTCATCGAGTTTTGACCACCGCCGCCGCCCGGACTCATTCTTGACCGCGATGGCGATAGCCTTGGATTGGCCGACCAGCACCACGAGCTTCTTTCCGCGAGTCACTCCGGTGTAGAGGAGATTCCGCTGCAGCATGGCGTAATGCTGGGTCATGACCGGGATCACGACGGCGGGGTATTCCGAGCCCTGGCTCTTGTGGATCGTCGCTGCATAGGCGGGGACCAGCGTGTCGAGTTCGCCGAACTGATAGCTGACCTCGCGGCCATCGAAGTCGACCAGCAGTTCGCCGTCGTCGGTGTCGACGGACTGGATGTAGCCAATGTCGCCGTTGAAGACGTCTTTGTCGTAGTCGTTCTCGATCTGCATGACCTTGTCACCGGGGGCGAAGGTCCAACCAAAGCGTTCCACCTTGGCCGTCGGATTGGGGTTCAGCGCGGCCTGCAGCTCGATGTTCAGCGACCGCGCGCCAACCCCGCCGCGGTTCATGGGGCATAGCACCTGGACTTCGCGCACAGGATCAAACCCGAACTTGCGTGGGATGTGCTTGCCGACGAGATCGATGATCCGCGGTACGGCCTGCTCCGGATCAGCGGCCGGCATGAAGTAGAAGTCGGTATCACCTTCAACTTTGCCCAAATCAGGGATGCGGCCGCGGTTGATCTGGTGCGCGGTGGTGATGATCCGGCTTTGGGCAGCCTGGCGGAAAACCTCGGTCAGTCGGACCACCGGGACAGCATGCGACTGGATGATATCGGCCAAGACCTGCCCAGGCCCGACCGATGGCAACTGGTCGATGTCGCCGACGATCAACAGTGCGGCGGTATCCGGCACAGCCTTCAGCAGCGACTGCATCAGCATGACATCGACCATCGAGCTTTCGTCGACGACCAGCAGGTCGCATTCGAGAGGGTTGTCTTCGCCGCGCTTGAACCCGAACGCCTTGGGGTCGAATTCCAGAAGGCGATGTATCGTCTTGGCCTCCATGCCCGTCGCCTCGGTCATACGCTTGGCGGCGCGCCCTGTGGGTGCGCACAGAAGAAGATTGACGGACTTGGCCGCCAGGATGCGCAGGATGGAATTGACGATGGTGGTCTTGCCGACACCGGGCCCGCCGGTGATCACTGTTACCTTGGATCGCAAGGCAAGTGACACGGCTTCCCTTTGACTGGGCGCAAGGGTCAGGCCCGTGCGCCCCTCAATCCACGGCAGGGCCTTATCCGTGTCGATGGCAGCCCACGGCAGCTGTCCATTGAGCAGCGATCTTAACCGGTCTGCTATGGCCTTTTCGGCGTGATACAGCCCGCCAAGGAAGATGCAGTCGATGTCGCCGACCGTGTCGGCCACTACCGTCCGTTCATCCAGTTCCAGCGCCAGCGCCGTCTCGATCAGCGCGCCATCAACCTCGAGCAGCTTGGCAGCCAGCTGTTTTAATTCGGTCACGGGCAGTCCGCAGTGCCCTTCGCCCATGGCCTCGGTGAGGGCGAAGGAGATGCCAGCGCGAATCCGTACCATGGCCGTCTTCTCGATGCCCAGCTTCTCCGCGATCGTGTCGGCTGTGCGAAAGCCGATCCCGCGGATATCTTTGGCCAGGCGATAAGGGTTATCGCTCATCACCTGAACGGCATCGGCGCCGTAGGTCTTGAAGATGCGCACGGCGCGCGCTGTTCCGACCCCATGGCTGTGCAGGAACACCATGATCTCGCGAATGACTTTCTGATCCGCCCAGGCCGCAGTGATCTTGGCAGCGCGCATGGGGCCAATGCCCTGGACCTCACGCAGCCGTTCGGGGGTGGCTTCGATGACATCGAATACGTCTTTGCCGAACATCTTCACGAGCCGCTTGGCGTAAACAGGGCCGATTCCGCGGATCATGCCGGAGCCGAGATACTTCTCGATGCCCTCGATCGAGGAGGGTTCCGAGGTTTTCAGAAACCGGGCCCGGAACTGCAGGCCATGGTTCCGATCATTGGTCCATTCGCCCGAAGCGGTGATCCATTCCCCGGCGGAAATCATCGCTGCATGCCCTACGGTCGTGACCAAGTCGCGGTGCCCGCGTGCCTTGACCCGCAGGACGCAAAAGCCACTTTCATCGCTATGGAACGTCACCCGTTCCACATGGCCCACGAGCACTTCAGACGTTGGGGCAGCCGGGTGGTTCATCGCAAGCGCCGAGGCTCCGCGACCTCATCCGCGTCTTGGGTTGCCTCGTGCACCTCCTCACGGATGATCTTCTCGGTGATTTCCAGAAGATGCGAGGTCAGCGCATCGCTCAGCTCCTCAAACTCGGGCCACAGGACCTGCTGCACAAAACTCGCGGGAGCGCGGATCAGAACGGTTTGGCGGTGCATACGCGGATAGCGGAACGGTCGGACGCCGTAGCGGCGGCACAGGGCGATGAAGAGCTGGCGCGACCAAGGATCTGGGATCGAAAACTTGAACTCCTCGGAGCTTTCGTTCCGGCTGGCCGATTCAAATTGTTTGCGGATGCGTTCAGCCGCAGCGCCGGCAGCGGCCTTTTCGCCGGCCGTGGAGGCACCAGCGTAAAGCGCCTCGATCTTGCGGAGTTTTTGTCGCAGGCGGTCTTCGGATTGCATGGCGACGATCAGTGCAAGGAAGACCGGGGCAGTTCGATGCCCGCCAGCATCTGCCGCCGCGCTCGCGCGCAAGACATCACGGCCTCATGGATCTCGGCCTCCATGATCTTTGTCAGTTCGCTTACGTGCCTGAATGTCGTCTCCAGCTGAGTTCGGTTTTCTGCTTGGATATCGCGAGCCACGAGATCTTCGATCCCAGCCATCATGGCGCGAAGTTCCCCAAGGTGCCCGAGCGCCCTGTGAGCGCGTTCCGGCAGGTCTACCCGGTCTTGGCCATTAAACAGGCCTTCGACAAAGCCCTCGAGTTCCTGCCGGCGGACCTGGGAGAGTCTGGCAAGATTCTGGGCTGATGGCTCCAGCGCAAGGCGTTGCAAGCGGAACGGGACAGAGCGGCTATTGTGCCTGGTCAGGCTGTTCCACAAGCCATTGACCAGCACATCGATCAGTTCGTTCAGGTCCTCAATTGAGTCGAAGGGCGGAAATTCGCCGCCCCAAAGCCCTTCTACAATCGGCAGCGGGGACGACTCTATGATCGGAGAGGCAATCCCACCCAGAAACCGCGTACGAACTTCGTGATAGGGAACTGGGCATGCATATCTGTCGAGCAGGTCGCATACGGTTTTCTCAGTCGGGGATTTGAACTTGGGCGGCATGGCATTGCCCTATACCACCGGACCACAATCTCGCCAGATTGCGCCGAGAGCTATTCCGCCGAGAATACGATTCCCTTTTGCACCCCCCAAGGCTGTTCCGCGATCGCCGACATATCCTTCAGAGACACCGACGGTGACCTTCGCGCAATCAGGATCTGCTCCAGCACAGCCGGGGCCAGATAGGCCAGCTTCATCGTGCGCCTGATGAACGCGGGCGTGACGCCTTCGGCCTCGGCGATATCCGACAATGTGGAAACTGCTCCGCTTTCCAGCTTCCGCCGCCAGCTCCACGCTCTCGCGACCGCCTTCAGCACATGCGGGTCCACCCCGCCAGTGTCCGGCACCATGTCGGCAGGCGGCACGATCTTCGGCCGCCCATTGCGCTTGCGGATGGTGAGCGGGATGAACACCCGCATGGTGGTGGATGCGCTCATGCTGCTTGTCTCCGTTCGGGGGTGACCATTTCCCGGATGACCGATCCGAGGCCTTCGGTGCGCAGGTCGACCGTGAGCCCATCGGCGCTGACCGTAACCCGCTCGATCAGCAGCCTGGCGATGCGGGCCTGCTCGGCCGGGAACAGCGACTCCCAAAGCCCATCAAAGCCCGCCAGCGCGGTGACCACGTCCTGCTCGTCGATGTCCGGTGCATTCCGGCGTGCTGCCTCCATTGCCCGTGCCGCGATTTCCGGCGTGCGCAGCAGCGATCGGATGTGCTGGACCACGGCGCCCTCGACCATCCCGGCATTGAGCCGCACAAAGCTGTCGCGCCCTTCGCACGCCCGGTTCCTGATCGCATCCATCGAGGTGTAGTAGCGGTAATGCCGGCTGCCCTTTTTCGTCACCGTCGGCGTCATGGCGATGCCCCGATCGGTGAAGATGAGCCCCTTCAGGAGTGCCGGGGTCTGGGTGCGGGTGTTCGCCGCGCGCTGCCGGGGGCTTTCCTGCAGGATGGCATGCACCTGATCCCACAGCTCAGGCGTGATGATGGCCTGATGCTCGCCGGGATAGCTGGTGCCCTTGTGCACGGCCTCGCCAAGATAGAGCCGGTTGCGCAGCAGCTTGTACAGGAACCCCTTGTCGATCAGCTTTCCCCGCTTGTTCAGGGTGCCGCCCGCCACCAGTTCCCGGGTCAGCAGGGTCGCCGATCCCAGCTCGACAAACCGCTGGAACATATGCCGGACCGTAGCGGCCTCGGCCTCGTTGATCACCAGCTTCCGGTCGACGACATCGTAGCCCATCGGCACGAACCCGCCCATCCACATGCCCTTGGCGCGGCTCGCAGCGAACTTGTCGCGGATGCGCTCGCCGGTGACCTCGCGTTCGAACTGGGCGAACGACAGCAGGATGTTGAGCGTCAGCCGACCCATGCTGGTCGTGGTATTGAGCGCCTGCGTCACCGACACGAACGTCACGTTGTTCCGGTCGAATGCCTCGACCAGCTTGGCGAAGTCCATCAGCGAGCGTGACAGGCGGTCGATCTTGTAGACGACGATGACGTCGACCAGGCCGGCCTCGACGTCTTCCAGCAGGGCCTTCAGCCCGGGGCGATCGAGGGTCCCGCCAGAGAACCCGCCGTCGTCGTAGCGTTCGCGCATGCAGACCCAGCCTTCGGCGCGCTGGCTGGCAACATAGGCCTCGCAGGACTCGCGCTGGGCATCGAGCGAGTTGAACTCCATGTCCAACCCTTCCTCGCTGGATTTGCGGGTGTAGACGGCGCAGCGCAGGCGCCGCATCGGTGCCGTGGTGCTGCTCATGCTGCGTCCTTCCGTTCCCGAAGGCCAAAGAAGCGATAGCCGTTCCACTGCGTGCCGGTGATGTCCCGGGCGATGGCCGACAGCGACTTGTAGCGGCGGCCCTGCCAGTCGAACCCGTCCTTCAGCACGGTGATGACGTGCTCTGCACCGTTCCATTCGCGCACCAGCCGGGTACCGATCACCGGATTGCGCGGGTCGCTGATCACTGACTTCCTTACCTTCTTGCCCTCGACTTCGTCGGCGAGAGCATCGAGCAACTGGCGCACCGGCTTCGACAGACCGCCGAAGGTCAGCTCCTGGATCCGGTAGGCCAGGCGCTGTTCGAGGAACGAGCGGCTGTTGTTGGGCGCCTCTGTCTCGAACAGCTTCTCCCACTCGGCCTTGAGCTGTTTGACCGACATCTCCTTCAGCGCCGCCAGCCTGGCCAGCACCTGCGCATCGTCATCCTGTTTGTGCATCATCGTCCTCCGATCCGGGCTTTTGCCCGCGGACGACTGACGCTCTTGGCCGGCGACATTGCGAGCGAACTATCTCCACCGTGGGCAGATATAGAACTGGACTGTTCGCGCAGGCGCAGCACGCCCGCGGCAACGATTCTGCCCAACTCGGCGATGCGAGCCTCGGCGGTCATCATGGACGGACAGATGTCGCTTCCTCTGCTCATGCCGCGACCCTTGCCTGTGCTCCGGATAGACAAGGCGGCCGTGCTGCCGAAACCGAGCCCTTCAACCGCAACCCGCAACCCCAGAAACCAGCGATGAAACAGGCGCCACGGCAGCGCTTGGACTGAATCAGCTCAGCGGCAGCTCAACGCAATGAATGACCAAACGCCCCACAACTCAAGGGGCGTGATGAATACGACGGGTGAGGCTCAAGAAGACCTACGATGGCTTGAAGGTCGATTCAGCCAAGATTCCCTGTACCCACGGAAGGAGCATTTCTGATGCCCGGTATCATCCCTGACCAGGCTCCCAAAAGTGCGGCAGTGGCATCATGCTACTGCGCAAAACCACCGCAAACCGGGTGCGGCGGTAGTAGCGGAACCCCTAAAGAAAAAACTACTACCGCAGCAGTCGCCGCAGTGGCGACGGCTACTGCTGCAGCAGTGCAGCAGTTTTCCCTTCAGGGGGTTCCGCATCGCGGTGCCGCGAAGCTGTCCGCCACGCTGTCGGCCAGATCAATTTTCCTTATTCCCCATCAACGAAAGGGGCCTCCGAGGAAGGGCGCGCTAGGCTGCGCATCTGCGGGCTACCCTCTGCGTCTCAATACCGCCTGTAAAAGCTGGGCAGATGCGAACGGCGAATTGCCCGGCTCGAACAAGCGGTTCTCCGAAACCCTCGCCAATCGCGGATTTGCGCACGCCAACATCAGCAAAGCCCGCGGATTCCGGGGGCTCGCACTGCGTCAGGCCCAACCCCAGACCAGCCCGATCGAGTTTTGAAAAATGCCAGCAAAATCAACATCGGTGACGGATGTGACGGATCGTCCCCTTATAGGCGTTACACGCGCACACGCGCGCGCCTCTGTAGGTGATAATGGGGAACCCGTCACATCCGTCACTATCCGTCATGCCGGAGGTGCAAAGCTCGCGATCGACCTAGGCACCACCACCGGTTCGGCGCTGCGCAAAGGCGACGACTTCATCACCAGCGGTGCCATCTCAAGGTCGAGAACCCCCGGGTCTGGGTGTACCGGAGGACGAGCAATGATCTTCGGGCCGGCCATTCCGGGCTACGCATGGGCACGCACAATCCAGTTGGGGAAGTTGCGGACCATTTCCGCAACTGGGTCCGCACCTGCACCCATTCCCCCGCACGGATACGCACAAACCAGTTGCGGACGATTTTCCCAACTACCCCCGCATGCCCTCGCACATCCACGCTGTACCACCTGGAAAACAGTTGCGGACGGATTGACCATTCCCAACTGCCACAACTTTAAATTTTAACAGTTTTCCAAGGTGTTGGGTTCCACCTCAAGTTGTGGGTGTGAAACCCCCTTACTACGTAAGGGGGGCCGCCCGGTGGGTGTGGCCCCCGTGTCTTACGTCGAGGGGTGTCCCGCGCGCGCCAGGTCACCCCCTTAGCCAGAACCCTGACCAGACGACGGCAGCCAGCACCGCCAAGCACAAAACCGCCGCCGTCCGCACCACGATCCATTCCTATTGGAGATTCATCATGGATGTTATGACTCCGCCTGCGCCGGTGCGCAGTGCAACCCCGCCGGCGACAAGACCGGTGACGATCACGCGAAGCGCCATGCTCGCCCTCGACCTCGGCACCACCACGGGCTGGGCGCTGCAGACGGCGACGACTTCATCTCGAGCGGCACCATGTCGTTCAAGCACACCCGTTTCGATGGTGGCGGGATGCGGTTCCTGCGCTTCCGCCGCTGGCTCGAACAGCTCGACATCGACGCCGGGCCTATCGAGGCGGTCTACTTCGAGGAGGTTCGTCGCCACGTCGGCACCGACGCGGCCCATATAATCGGTCGCAGCACCGCAGAGCCCGATCAGGACTACGTTGCCAAGATCCGCAGACGCGCGGCCGCTGCCATCCTGATGCTGCGGACCGCCGACAGTGACGCACCCGGCAACGTCGGACCAAGCCCAGCGTCCTGGTCCATGCGGAGTTGCGCCATGATGTAGATGCCTCACAGTGGTCGCCAGCAGACCTTCGGAACTTGTGTCATGGGCTCGATGCGCTGTGCCGGCTGTTCCAGGTCCGGAGGGACAGTTCGTGACCAGATTACCCTGCCTGCCAATTGAAGTAACAAACTGAATCTATTGGAGTATTGTTCGATTTGGTATTGACGAGACTATGCGCGCTCTATATTGCTTCCGAAATAGATCGTAGCGAACTGCGCCCGGAGCCCCCCAGCTTCCGGGCGCGTTTCGTTCAAGCTGCCGCCGAAAGCTTCAGCCCTGCCGAGCGGACGATAGCCATCAGCGTGGAAAGGGTTGGATTACCGTCAGGACCAGTGGCGCGGTAAATCGCTTCGCGGCTGATGCCAGCGTCACGAGCCATCTGGCTCATGCCTTTTGCACGGGCAATCATGCCAAGGGCAGCGGTCACGACCTTCGCATCGCCACTGGCAAGAGCCTCGGCAAGCAGTTCGGCCTGCGCCTCAGGGGTGTCGAGGGCGTCAGCGGCATCGAAGGGAAGAGTTTTAAGAGCCATCGTCAGTCCTCCAGTTGTTCAGCCATCGCCTTGGCGCGGGCAATGTCGCGGGCTTGGCTACCTTTGTCACCGCCGCACAGCAGGATCACCAGAATGTCACCCCGCCGCGCAAAATAGACGCGGTAGCCTGGTCCATGATCGATCCGCAGTTCACTGAGGCCTTCGCCAACCGGTTTGACATCGCCAAATAGTCCGATCTGGACACGGGCGATGCGCTGCTTGATCCGTTTGGCAGCTACACCATCCCGCAGCGATGCCAGCCATTGGGCGAATTCTTCCGTCTGGCGGACTTCAATCATGCCAACTTCAATACACAGTCAGCTCCGATCTGTCAATTATAATGCACAGCGGATACAGCCCAGGCTGCGGGGGCGCCGCGCGGTTGCGCAGCGTCTGCGCCGTCTGCGTTCCGAACCGCTCTGCCGGGACTGCGCGGGCCGAGGCATCGTCCGCGAGGCTACGGTCCCCGACCACATCGTTCCGCTCACCAAGGGCGGCAGCGATGACGACAGCAACATCCGCTGCCTCTGTGCAGACTGTCACCGGTCCCGCCGCCGAGCAGTTCAGGCTGCGCAGGACGGTCGGTGTGGGGCCCGATGGCTGGCCAGTTGAGTGACCGAACCCCGGGGGGCGGTTCGTAACTTCACCCGGTAGGGGAGGGAAACCGCGCCTGGCCCAAACTTTTCACGACCGCGAGTTAGCGACCGGGGGTCACATGATGGATTGGCCGGCAGACAAGGTCGAGCGCAAGAGCGTCTCGGCACTGGTGCCCTATGCCCGCAATGCTCGGACTCACAGCGAGGAACAGGTGGCCCAGATCGCCGCCAGCATCCGCGAATGGGGCTGGACGATGCCGGTGCTCGTCGATGAAGATGGCGGCCTGATCGCAGGCCACGGACGAGTGTTGGCGGCGCGCAAGCTGGGCCTGACCGAGATCCCCGTCATGGTCGCGGCCGGTTGGACCGAAGCCCAGAAGCGGGCCTATGTGCTGGCCGACAACAAACTGGCGCTGAACGCTGGCTGGGACGCGGAATTGCTGCGTGTCGAACTGACTGACTTGCAGGCCTTCGACTTCGACCTGGGGCTCACCGGCTTTGCCGATGACGAACTGGCTGCGCTGACCGCGGTGAAAACCGACGGGCTGACCGATCCCGACGAGGCTCCCAACCCTCCGGAAATTCCGGTGAGTTGCCTGGGCGACGTCTGGCTGCTGGGCAAGCACCGGCTGATGTGCGGCGACAGCACCAGTGTCGACGACATGGAAAAGCTGACCGCCGGGCAGATGGTGGACATGTGGCTCACCGATCCGCCGTACAATGTCGCCTATGAGGGCGGCACCAAGGACAAGCTGACCATCCAGAATGACAACATGGCGGACGACGATTTCCGCCAGTTCCTGCGCGATGCCTATGTCGCCGCCAGCACGGTGATGAAGCCGGGCGCGGTGTTCTACATCTGGCACGCCGACAGCGAAGGCTACAATTTCCGGGGCGCGGCGCGTGATGCCGGTTGGACAGTACGTCAGTGTCTGATCTGGAAGAAGTCGTCTCCGGTGATGGGGCGCCAGGACTATCACTGGCGGCACGAGCCCTGCCTCTATGGCTGGAAGGACGGCGCCGGGCACCTGTGGGCGAGCGATCGCAAGCAGACGACCATTCTTGAATTCGACAAGCCGTCACGCAATGGCGAACACCCGACCATGAAGCCGGTCGCACTGTTCGAGTACCAGATGCTCAACAACACCAAGGGTGGCGACATCGTGCTCGACAGCTTCGGCGGATCAGGCACGACCCTGATTGCCGCCGAGAAGAATGGCCGCATCGCGCGGCTTACTCGCGGCGCTCGTGGCTTTGCCATGACCCGCTATTTTCTGACGTCAGCCACCATTGAGGGGTTTCGGGGCATTAACAACGACGGCGACCCGCTCGTGCTGCGGTTCCGTCCCGAGGCCGTCAATTCGGTTCATGCTCCCAATGGCGTGGGTAAGAGTTCGATTTACGAGGCCCTTCATTTCGCCATTCACGGTACGGTGCCACGGCTGGAAACCTTGCAGGATGCGGAACAAGGGCAGAGCTACGTCGTCAACAAGTTCCATCCGCAACAAACAGCCACCGTCGTGCTGACGTTTTCGAGCGATGACGGCACACCGGATGTAGCCGTCACCGTGACAAGGCAAGCGACCGGAGGCCGCGTCGTTTCATCGCCTTCAGGCCATGCCGACCCGGACAGCTTCTTGGCCAGCCTTCGGGAAGATTTTGTGCTGGTCGATTACCCGCGCTTTGCGTCGTTTGTCGATTGCTCTGCCCTTGAGCGAGGCCGCTCGTTTGCGTCACTCGTGGGTTTAAGCCGCTATTCCCGCCTCCGTCAGGCGTTGGATGGTGTCCGCAATACGCGGAACATCAATTCTGATTTGGGACTGTCCGCTTTGGACACCGAAGTCTCTTCAGCGGCCCGTGCGCTGGCTGGCATCGAAGGGCGCATATCCCGGCAGGCTTCCTCGATTTCCTCGATGAGCGCCGGGGAGACGACCAGCACCCCGATATGGGCGGCCTTGGCGATCTGGTTGAGGTTATTGGCCAGCCGGGATTGGCCCAGCATTCCCAGCACCTTGGCCAGCCCGGCCTGATCGGCAGCGGGCTTGCGCCGGAGCTTCCGGGGGGCGGTGCCATCGCCCAAGAGCCGTTCGCGGCTATAGACGCCCAGCGGCTTGCCCTTGGCTTCGCCTTCCAGCCGCTCCCGTTCCTCTTGGGTCAGCCGAATAGAGAACGGATGGAGCGGCTTGCCCTTCTGGCCCGCCAGAGGGGCCGACTCGCCCTTGGCGGCGGTCAAGAAGTCATTGAGGCGGCTAACATTCGGGTCCGGGGAGCCTGTCATGGGGACGGCTCCTCGAACGAGACATTTGCATGTTTAAGCTGGGCTTCCCAATCGGCTAGAGTGTCATAAAGGGAGTTCGAACAATCTCCCGTACTCTCCGCCACTAGCCCGTGTGTCCGTTCGGGCAGCAACATCGCTTTCAATAAATGTTGCTCTGGAAAGGACGCGTTGGTCGCCTTCAGTCGTCCGGCGGAACTTTCAGCGGATTTCTGGCATGGGTTTCGAGCTGCGCCGGCAATTCCAGCCAATCGTGCTTATCTTCGCACCACACGGCTTGCTCTGGCCTTGGAAAGCCCGGGTCCGCAAAGGCACCAGCGGCGATACCTAATAAGTGTGGCATGCGTGCGGCTTCCCACCATAGTGACGAACCGCAATCGGGGCAGAAACAGAATGTGACGTCAAACCCGCTGGCCGAGGGGCGAGTAAACGACATGAACGTACCCTGGGTTCGCTCAACATTATCTCGCGGGAAAAAGGCGGCGACGCTGAACAGCGATCCGGTGCGCCGCTGGCAATCCCGGCAATGGCACATCGAGACCTTTGACGGCTCGCCGACACAGCGGAGGTTCAGTTGACCGCAATGACAGGTGGCATGGCGTTCCATCGACGCGACCCTAGCACCTCTCGGTAAGTGGACCTAGGCGGTAAACTCATAAACGGTGTTGCGTAAAGCGAGGTTGATTGATTCAAGGCTCGGGAAAGGAGCCTTGCAGATGCGTCGTCGTTTTGAGCTGACCGATTTCGAGTGGTCGGTGATCGAGCCG